>Ga0265327_10000947_pt1 | contig 42202 bp, 64 predicted proteins | sample 41621metaG_FD_202089 | JGI IMG/M metagenome (GOLD analysis project Ga0265327, IMG submission 202089) | Rhizosphere microbial communities from Carex aquatilis grown in University of Washington, Seatle, WA, United States - 4-16-21 metaG | ecosystem: Host-associated > Plants > Roots > Rhizosphere... | reverse complement strand
CTCCAGTTAGCTTGCTGAATACTCGTATCAAGCTCACGCAGCGCTTTGCTGTAAGTATCGTACTCTTTCGTGACATCTTTCAGCGTCACACGGCTCACCTGTAGCTTCACCTCGTCAATCTCGTCAGAGATTTTAGTACGCTGAGTCTTCGTTTCAAACAAGCCTTGCTCACCATTCACTTTTAGTGGTTCGAGCTGTTTGACCTTTGCTTCTAGGTGCTTTCGTAACACCAATGCTTCTGCTAATTTCATATTCTTCCTCCCTTATGGGTCGCTTGTTACACAACCCTCCTATTAGTTTGTAAATATGAGTATACTCATAGTCTAAGAATTGTCAAGTTTTCTGTGGTGGTGCAATTTATCTCTCAGAATATACATATCGTTACATACTTCGTATTTTATGTATGACATATAGACTACAAATATATAAAGAAAGGGGACACGGGGGGTAGTTTGCAGGTATGACGTTTTGATGGTCTCCCTCCCAAGCAATCAAGCAGACCATGCATGCATACTATGTAATGATCAAGCACACATGCATAGACACCACATATAGCGCCCACATATCAGCATGCAGACAGGCCAACAGCTAACACCTTACAGCGCGTCGTACATTATATCTTTTGCGACCTATATTATAACATCATTTGATGTCTAAATAGCGGGTTTATACCGAAACAGCCTAGTGATGTACCCCTGTTATACAGCCCTTGACAGGTTTACAAGTCTTTTGGTGGTTCCTCTCCATCACCTGTTAAATTGATGTTTACCCTGACGACCTCTGTATGTTGCTCTATTTTCTGCGTAGCCTTGCCGAATATCTTATCGTGAACGTGAAAAGCAGCATTTAACGCAATTTCTCTCTGTCTCGGCCTCTCTGCTCGTCCCCAGTCTTGCATAACTCCTATCATAACCCCTTCAGCCAGATCAGCATGCTGTTGCAACGCCATCACTATATTAGGTTTTCTTAAGTTTTCTGTTGCAATAACTCCAGCGGTGTTCCTCTCCTTAACTGCGTATACCTTACTAGCTGCTTCTGTAGCACTCTGTTTTGGATTGTTTACCAATTCATCGACAAATGCCTTCTGTTTGCGTGTTAGCTTCTGTTGCTTCTTAAACTGTCCTGTATCATTACGCGGTGCTACGTCTGCTTTTATACTCTGCTCGATGTACTTCTTTTTAATATCCTTCATATACAGTAATAATACCTCTTTACCTGTGCAAATACGACCATAGGGAGTTGTTTTGGCTAGCTTACGACAGCTGCAGCGTTCGCTCGTAACAACATGAGACTATCCAAGCCCCCAGCATCAGTGAGATTATGGAAGCATAAGCGCATACTTGCTTAATATATATACAGCGCTTCTTGTGGCGCGATGGTGCGCGAGTCAATAACTGCTAGGCCTCTGACATTCATCTCCTCTATTGTGACACCTTCCGGGCCAATGGCCGTAACTAGTGCAACGTGGCCCCAACCGCTACCAGGAAACCAAGCCACTGAGTTTATGCGCGGTACTGTTGACGTTATATAACCTTGTTGCCTTGCATTAGCTAGCCAGTCAATCGCATTTCCCCAAGTATCAGGTATAGCGAGTTTACTAGCTACAAATTGCGTACAGTTGCCGTAGTCATAATCATTGCTGTATATTCTCTCGCTTGTGACTGTTGGCGCTTGCTGCGTTGTTGCTGCCTGGATCTTCGGCGCTATTAGTGAAACAGCCGTAATGCTTGGCGGTGGTGTTAGTGGTGTTTTGAGTTGTAATTGTGATGCGATCAGTAATGTTAGTAACATAATCCGGGCGCTGTGTTGTCGTGGTATCAGGCTAGCGCCGTTTGTGTCCTTGTATAACTACGCTATTATCTCATGCTATTAGTAGACTAATGATATTGTAATATAGTCTACAAGCTTATCTGTTAATGCTTGAATATCAATAGTTTTATACTGTTAGCTATTGACAATTTAAGACTTGGCGCGTATAGTTCCAAGTAGCTTAAAAGCAACGAGCCGAAACAAAATAAGACGCTCAACTTGCACAATAAGGCACGACAACAATGGCAAGCCCGGCGCCACAAGTCCGGGCAACAAGTTTATCAATAAATCATAGAAAGGCTATAAAGCTATGACACACTACCCAATAACAGCGGAACAGATCCGCGAGAAGCTACAAACCCGAATAACCGAAAATGAGGCAGAATTGCAAGCGCTCAAAGGTGTAAAAATTGACACCAAGCACAAAACACTCAGCAACCGCGCAGTATCCGGAGAAGGCGCACGCATTGGTAACTACTTAGACATCAATAAGGCGCTGTTTGTTAGCTACGCCATCAAGTACCAAGACGGCCACACACGATACGCCAGCCGAGACAACAGAGACAGCGACACGCTTGTCCGACCGTCCGACTAACCCCAACACTCAAGGCAAGCACCTTAACAACTCAGTAGGTAGCAGTAACCGTAAAGACTGTAAGGACTTAGGACAGTTTCGAAACGCTAAGGACGAAGAGTACAGATTGTCACTATTAATCAAGGAGACAATCATGGATAAGTTAGTAAAAAAGCACCTGTTTTTCGTTAGCAAGGGTCTTAACTGGGAAGGTATGCCGGAGGAGCGCAAGCTACAGAAGGTACAAGCCTATGTTTTGGGGGTAGACAAGCCCACAAATAAGCGCCAAGACCTTGCAAGGAAGTTACACTACTTGAAAATGCACGATGGCATCACTCCTAATTCAGAGGAGTTGCTAGAACTTGCAATAGGCGTAACGCTTAACTAACACCGCCAGCTTAATGCTGGCAATCTGTACTCTATAAAAGATAGATGATGGCTAGGTAGTAAATAATTAGGGGGTTGACCCCAAGGAGATAGCCATGAGTTTACAAGAAGTTAAGCAGTTAGGGGCGGGCGATTTGGTAGGCTTTGCCGGCATACTGGCAACCACAAGCCGGCAGGGTAAGTTTGTCAAGCTGGTCAGTGAATATCTAGCAGTGATAGATTATGGCGACCACGCTGAACAAAACCACATCACAAACCTATTTGCACTATAGATAGCAGTTTATCTGCTACCTAAGCATCATCTATCAACTGATAGTCATATCGGTGGTTTTAGCAGGGGTGGAGTAGGATGCTTCGCCCTACAACCAGAGAATAAGACAAGGAGCAAATTATGGAATACAATCAAGAAATAATGGACATGTTAGATGAACAAACAAACTTCGGAGAATAGTATCGGGGATATGTTCAGAGAAACAGACAAGGTAATTAAGGACTTTTACACCTACCTAGACTCTATTTTTGATAAAGGAAAGTGTAAAAACTGTGGTAATGACTCAGACAGCGAGTTCTGCTCATTAGCCTGTGCTTGGGCATACAGAGAAGATAATGAGTAAATGTAGTCACGAAGGTCATAAAGCAACAGTGTGGGGCAAGGTGTGGTGTACTTTTTGCGGAGAAATACTATGAGTAAAGATGGTGGTTGGTGGCGGCAGGATAGCCTGTAAGAACTAGGTTTAAGGGCTTAGAACCAGACTGAGGTGTAATGACTTCAAGAGGGTCTAAGAAAGACACTCACACGCTTACGAAATAATCCAACTAGATTTCATTAGTCTAGCCATTGTGGGTTGAAAAAGTCACAGGCCGCCTCCATTTGCCATCTTAACCAGCCAACAAGTCTAGAATCACCAATTATGGCTATCAATTAGATGTTTTTACAGGGGTGAGTGTGTTCGCTACGCTCACTAAAGACATTGTGTGCAGCCGTCTGTCGAGAGTGGCGTATTCCATACCGGCAGACGATTGTTCGCAAGAGCAATACAATATCAAAATAACAGAAGGGTTGGGCATGAAAAAGCTTAATCGTTGGGTAATGGTAGGGGTGGTTTTGGTGGTACTTAGTGCCATTACTACACCGTTACTTGGTCAGTACATGAACCAGTTTATAGACTGGGCGTTTACTGAAGTGTATAGGGTTGGGGCGTTTATAGCCCTTGTAACCTGTGTATACGTTGTAGCTGGTGCTGCATACTACTTAGGTAGTCAAAACGCTGTACGAGTCCCCAAAAAGGCTCAGAAGCGTGGTAAAAGAGACGGCATGAAGTTTGAATTGACTAACTAGTGTGATGGGAGTGAGGGAGGTGTTTTATGATAGATAAACTCGTATGGTTCAGTCCACAGATAGTGTTTTATATGGGGTGTGTGTTTGTTTTGGTTATAGTGGGGTTTTGTTTGGGGTTGGTTATTAAGATTGTGAGGAGATAATTATGAATAAGGTGTTGGGGGCGAAAGTCCAAGAAATTATAGAGCAGTTCGAGATACCAGAGGAGTTTCACCACGCTATTTGGGAAGCCTACAGTGCCGGTGCAGACTATGGATTTTTCAAGGCTATCGGTAGCCGTTCACCTGACGTACCGGAGAGTACTCCCCCCAAAGAAATGCGTAAGAGGGTAGGGCTGGAATGAGTATAGTAATCAACGACCAAGAGTATTGCTGTAGGGACTGTTATATTTCTGAGCAGTCTTGTGATAAGAAGTGTTGTAATGACTAACGTAAGAAAGGATGGATTAGATGGGAGATAAACAAGAGTTTTTAGATTTAGTAGAGCAAGGAGTGCGAGATTACCTGCTTCAAAACGTGAACATTCGCCCAGAAACTAGCGTTAGCCAAGCTTCACGCCCTGTGTTTACAAACTTCGAGCTAGATAAGTTTGCGGGAGAAATTACTAAGAATATCTCAAAACTATTGCCAAAGGACAAACTATGAACCGTGACACTAATTTTAGAAAGAAGGTTGAGAATGGTTAAAGATATGGATGGGGTAGATTATAGGCAAGTTGCTAAGGAGTTGGGTATTAGGTTTAGGATTGGTAAGTATGGGGTGCAGTTTGGCAGACCTGTTGTACCCACGCCAATTAAACGACCTCTGCTACCCCGATTACGAATAATCCCCTTGGACGGTTGGATAACTGACCCTAAAGAAGTTGAAAGAATAATGCGAGAAAGAGGACTAGAACTATGAACAAAGATAATCCCTGGGCAGATGCTAATGATTACAATTTCGGTAAGTTTACTGTTTGGGTGTTGAAGGCAGACTCAGATGCACCAGTAAGGTTTTACACAGAGTTACACCACGATAACAGTTACTGGGGTTCGATGGGTAGCCAAATGCCCACCGCATTACTAGCTGCTGTTCAGACACTTTTGAAAAGGAATCGTATATGAAGGACTTGTCTAATGGTGTATCTGGTGGGGGTCTTTCAGACGGAGGAAAAGACAATGGGTGATATGGCTGATAGTTTTGTAAGGCGTGAGAGCAAGTTTGACCGTGAGTCAAGGCAGTCCGAACAGTTGTTTAAGAAACTGAGTTGGAAGTTGCATAGTCTGAACGGGGTTGAAGTATACATGCACAGAGATTGGGAAGATATGATGGTAGTCCACAGCGACACCAAACAGCCTATATGTGTAATAACTGTTATGGACGGCGAAATAGATGTGTCATCACTAGATGGGGAGGAGCAGTTAGGCTATCCTAGTGATGTTAGCGAGTGCAGAGAACTGGTTAAAAGTCTGAGCAAAGCGAAGACCCCCAAAGGAAAGGTAGGGCTGGAATGAGTGAACCAAGAACAATGCAAAGCTATGTTGATGAGATAGCCAACGACCCAAGAGAGATAGCCATAAACATCAGGATTGAGGACTAGCCCTATGGTAACTAATGAGGAGGGTGTCTCCGACGGGGACAAGACAGCGAGAGATTTTACGAGAGATAGAGCTAAGAACGTCAGAGCTGCCGATTGGCGACAGGATGGGCTATGGATTTTAGTATTGTCGAATGGTGGCAGGAACTTCTGTGCCTATATCGGTATACCTGTTGACCATCCGTTAGCTGGTTTTGATTACGAATTGTTGCCAGTAACTTGTAATGGTGGATTGACATTTGCTGGCGAGGGTGACGGAGAGTACAGACCAGAGGGATATTACTGGTATGGCTGGGATTACGCACATTCTGGAGATTTCAATTGGTGGGGTGATAACGAACAGCCTAGAGCAGACGAAAAGGATTGGACACTCAAAGAGATTAAAGATGACGCTTGGAGTGCCATCTACGACATGGGTAAACTGAAAACTCTAGCTGAACGAATATACTCAAAGACAAAGGAGCTAACGTGAGCGACATCGAACCCCCAAAGAACCAAACTAAATACTTATTAGATAAGGAGGAGAAGTGATGTTTAAGAACAGAATACGAAAGTGGTTAGAAGTGCCTGAAAAGGTTGAGTCACCCGAAATATCAAAAGAGATACGGGATACCATGAGTAAATTACAGAGTGAGTTAGACTTCTGGAAAGGGTGGTTCAGGAGCCGAACACCCACCAAGAAATGTACTAAATGCAAGCAGGAGATAGACTTGTGGCCGTTCAACGCTACAGTAGCATATTACATTAAAGGTAATCGAGTTACTCACCAAACTTGCCCAGAGACTATTAGTAATGGGATATGAGGTAATAGACGCATGAAATATACGAGTGCAGACGAGAAAGAGCTAATCCGGCAGAACGTACACAAGTTCGTGAATGATGGCCAGAAGTTGAACCTACAGAGTTATATACGGTTGATGAGCTGGCTTGACGGCCAGACCTATGCAGAAATAGCGAAAGAGGAAGGAGTCAGTGATTCGGCAGTCGCGTTCAGCGTCAAGCGCAGCGTGGAAGCAATCAAAATATGGTTGACAATATAATTACCTAATGCTTATAATAAGCGCATAACGTAAGTGGTTATACCACAGAAAGGCACGACACATGAATACTAATGTCCCAGACTGGGACCCGGACGAGGACGAACCAGAGCGAGAAGAGCCAGTTGAGAGGCTTGTTAGTGAAGTGGAGCTGGAAGAGATAGTCGGCAGAGGTGCTGGCGACCCAGATTGGAACGGATACCCTGGAGAACCAGAATGAGCGAGGGTATTTTCAAAGTAGGCGATAGGGTGCAAGTAGTAGTCCCTGGTGAGTACGAAGAACTGCTGCTGATGGGCGAACGACCACAAACTGTCACCGTGACTCAAGCAGATTTTATAGGGTTTGCACCAAACACAGATGCCCCCTACCACGAAGGACGATTTATATTATTTCAAGAGAAGAAAGGTACGACAATGAAACGAGCTAAAAGAAGCCCTAACGTAGATGAAGCAATATTCAAACAGCTAAAGTTATTGACTGATATGGTGAAGAGCAACACAACACTAGCTCTAGCTACAGGACGCGGAGTAGCAGTCATAGGCCGGGTACGCCGAGCCAAGGACTACGAGGAGTACAAGCAGATTGTAGCGCCAAAACCGAAAGTAGCCGAGATTGTAGAAGTGCCAGACGTTACTAAGGTAGTTGTCAGTACGATGGGGCCACGCATTGTAGCCAGTATCACCCAGATAGCAGTCTACAGTCAACCAGATGGCGACAAGATTATCGGACTTGGGGCCGATAACCGAGTCTACAAGTGGACTGCAGAGGGCTGGAAAGACCTGTAAAATGGACGACCTGAACATATCACAGTACATGTATGATTGGGGCAGGGATCTTCCACCCAAGATATACAAGAAAATCAGTCCGAGCAGCATCGGGGGTTGTCAGCGCAAGCATTGGTATAGCCTGAAGGGTGCGCCAATAACGACACCAACCAATCCGGGCCAGATACTCAACATGCAGACGGGTTTCATGTGGGAGAAAATCATCACCGAGAGTTTACAACACGCTCAGATACCATTCATTAGTCAGTGGAAGATGAGTAGCAAAAAATACAACATGGAAGGAACACTTGACTATGGGATATTACGCGGAGGTGAGCTTGAAATCTGGGACAGCAAAACAGAGAGTTCGCTTGCCAAAAAGTACCGTAATGGCAGTTACCTCAATAGTCACGAAGAGTACGTTGACCAGCTCAACTGCTACGCATATATGGCGCGTGAAGCTGGATTTACCGTCACAAGAGGTGGTTTTGTGGTCGTCCGGCGTGATGACTCCTTCATTGAAAACTTCCCCTTTGTCTTTGACGAGATAAGAATAGCGAAAACGATGGCCAAAGTAGCCAAGCTACAGAAGAACTTGGAAGATAATACGTTACCTCCGTGTGATGGCAAGTATTGTCAGATTGGACTCTGTGAGTATGGCAATCCAGAAACACGCAAGGAAAACGCTAAGGGCAAGCTCATTAACAGCTCTTGTTGTGGTACACCCCAAGAAATTAAGAAATGGTATGAATGGAGGGTTGAAAATGAAAACACTTCCGTTGCGTAATAGAGCCAAGGAAGTGGTAGCCTACGCCCTAGTAGATGACGCTGACTATGATTTGGTGGGTGCGTACACCTGGTGTCGTGGTACCAATGGCTATGCTCAAACCGGTGGGAGTCATAGTAGATTACAGCGGATGCACGTTGTAATTATGGGGCGCAAAGAGGGCTATGAGATTGACCACATTAACAGAGATAAACTCGATAATCGGAGAGCCAACTTGCGTTTCGTCACTAGAAGCCAAAATAACTTAAATAGGAAGGAAGGTACTGGAGTGTTTTACCATGCAAGAATAAAGAGATACTGGGCATATGGTAATGTGAATGGTAAAAGGACTAGTCTAGGATACTTTACTACTTACCAAGAGGCGCTAAACGCTCGGAAACAATGGTCAGACTTGGCGGTTGGCGTATGAGCGACTACAAGGCCAAGCAGAAAGAGTACCGCGAGCTATCCCAACCAGTAAGGAACAGCAAGTTGAGTAAACCACCGAGCCAACGGCTGCAAAGACGGCGTAAACTGGTAGACCCGATGTTTACCAAGCCAAACCGAGAGAAGAACCCTCACGTAGTCAATGACTACACCGAGCAACGGGAAGACACCAAGCCACCAGCTAATCTGTCAAACTATGTGAGGAATCAATATCGTAAAAAGTATCGAAAGGAGATACATGAAACTAAATGATTTTGTATATGTGGTATCGCGCGAGAAAGCCCCAGTTGATAAACATCCCTTTTATGTGATAAAAGAGGGCGAAATCGGGTCAATTGTGGAAGAAAAAGGGTCTAGTAAATCCTTGGCGTTTAGCAATATAGACAGGGCTAATGGCGTGGTTTTCGTTGAGGAAGATACCTTTAGGACTGAAGAAGAAGCGAAGGCTGAGATAGAGAAGCGTATAAAAAGTGAACTAGTAGAACTCGAAACCTCACTACGCACCCCCGAAGTAGAAGAAACTATATAATTTTAAGGAGTTAAAATATGCCAAAAGCAACAGTAGTAAGGATAACTAACCACGAGAAACGTACTGGAATCGGTAAGACTGGCCAGCCTTGGACAATCAAGGAGTTAGAAGTCGAGAAAGAAGATGGTAGTATCGTCAAAGCTGATACGTTTGAAACAGTCGCAGATGGGGACATCGGAGAGATTGAGTCTAACAGCTACACCGGCAAAGACGGCAAGGAATATCACAGCTGGACGTTCAAACTGCCCCGTAAAACGAGTTTTGGGGCTAAACCTGCACAAAGCGAGGACGTACTATTCGCCGTCAGAATGGTCTACAGAGCCGTACAGGAGGTAAACGATAAATTGGATACTTTGATGGCTGTTGAGTCAGAAGTACCGCCAGCAGTAAAAATTGCTGCCAGTGAACCGATTGACGATAACGAAACTAACAATGAGCCATTGCCAGAGGAACCTGGTGATATTGAAGAGTTTATGAAAGGAACAAACTAATGAGTGGCACGAAACAAGGCGGCTTGAACGCTGCTAAAACGAATAAAGCAAAGTACGGTGACGACTTCTACGCGAAGATCGGCGGTAAGGGCGGCACGAAGGGTCATACTGGTGGCTTCTGGTATGCCAAGTATGTTAAGAAAGATGAATATTTCGCCCGTGAAGCTGGTAAAAAGGGTGGGAAGATAAGCAGACGCGGTAAGAAAGTAAAATAATGTTGCTACTTCAGATTGCAATAATTGGGTTACTACTTTACATAATCTGGCTTTTGGGTCATATTCATGGACATATGCAGTACATTGAAGCACTCATGGAAGATACAAACGAAAACATGTGGGAAAAAGATGGCGACTCTACCAGTACCAAAGGAGAGTGAAGAACACCGCAACTTGGTGGCCTACCTACAGATTAAGCGATTGAAGTTTACGCATGTGGCTAACGAAACAGGCATGAGCCGGACAAAGGGTGGGGCGTGGCGAGGAGTCCAGAACAAGCGTAATGGTGTAAGCCCTGGCTTCCCAGACTTCCTCATCATCGTAGACAATCAGCTCATCGCTATAGAACTAAAACGACAAAAGGGGTCAAAGACCTCACCAGAACAGATTGAATGGCATGACGCTTTGAATGAAGCTGGCATACCAACCTATATATGTAAAGGCTTTGATGCGGCCAGAGAGGTTATTGAGGCGCATTTGGTATACTAATACCTGACCACTGTATTTGACTCTTTGTCGTGCCGGTACAGTGGTCGCCATATCTTATGAAACTATACAAAGTAAAAACTGGCTTCCATACGGAAACCAGCATTATCAGATACGAACTATACTACGAGCGTGTACCGCTTAAACTGTTGGTACGTTTGAAACGGGGGCGACTGGCTGAGAAGGTGTTACCACACTAGGGGTAAACAGCTTCTCAATTACTTTTAGCCCGGCCATGATACCAAGCAATATTGCACCTCTCTGGTCAGTTGAGCTGACGAGTATTGCTGCACCGTAAGCTGATATACCAGCGAAGATTACATTCTTTACGACTGAAACCCACTGTTGTTTACTGATTGCTGAGATTGATAGTGACATGATTTATCCTTTGTTCCATTTCGAGGCATTTCTCGCGAAGTTTGCCCTTTTCTTTAATGTTGGTGATGCGTTTGGATTGCTCAGAACCGAGCTAGCAGCCTGTTGGACTGATTCTCCCTTGCTATTAGCATAGGCCGTAAACTTGCCTTTATTCTGTGGCTTGATGTGAATACCAGAGTAGCCTGGCGTATGCTGGCTACCAGATTGATGTAGATGCGAAACACCCATAATATCTCCTAGATGACGTGCAACGCCCTGAGTACGATTATGAATACTACTACTAAGATACCGATGACGAGTGCGCGTTCGACTGTCATATTAACCTAAACGTCCACCACTAAGAGGGTGAGCTGGGCCTTTGCCACCGAGTTTGCCGTTGCCGGACTTTGCACCAGCGCGTCCACCGCTTTCGGGGTGGCCTGGAGCCATGCCTGGGCGAAGAGCTTTGTTGGACTCAGCGCTGACTGCACCGACTTTTGGTGCTTTGTTAGCGCCGCTAGTTGGTGCTGGGCGACTACCCATAGGTGTACTGATAACCTTTGAGTCTGGTGCGCCAGAGTTATTCTGAAGCGTGTTAGCTTCAGCTGCGTGTTGATGTAAGTGATTGACTCCCATAATATATTCCTTTCGTTATTTTAGACTAATGCGCCATAGCTAGCGGCTGCTGAGTAAGCAGGGTTAGCGATTATTGCTTGTACGTTAGAACCGATTGTAGCGGCCGTCCAGCTCAGGTGAGATGCGGCAGCTGTAGAAGCGATTGAGAAGCCACTTGCAGCCTTGATAGCAGTAACTACGAGGGTGGTAGCACCCTTAGCACCGGCAGTTACCATCGGATGAGCGATTGTGCCAGTTGAGTAGGTTGAGCCAGCACCAGTAGTACCGTTGATAGCAGACTTCGTGTTGTCAAGTGAAGCAGATGCGGATGCACCAATCTTTATTTGGTTGGCTACAGGGTCAACACCACTCGTAAAGTTTACCCCGGTAGCAGTCAGGGTTACAGCCGTTGGTATCATAGTGAACTTGTTACCAAAGACACCAGGCTTGATTGCAGTAATGACAGTAGCGTGAGAGCTAACAGCAGCAGCCGTAACATCGGGGTTGACGATGGTACCAGTAGCGTAGTCAGTACCGATAGTACCAGCAGCCGTGATTGCACTAACAAGGTTTGTCAAGCTAAGGTCAGCTGTAGCACCGATATTTACATCGTAAGGGCGAACAATCGTTGTCTTAAAGCGGTATGTCAGGTTGTTGATTGTAACCGTGTCACCATCAGATACGTTGGTGTTGTTAGAAGTTAGCGTGTTAGTAGCGACTACTTCAGTCAGGGTTGTCTTGTAGGTGTAAGTAACTGGGCCGATAGTGATAGTATCAGCATCAGAGTTGTTGGTTGCGTCAGAGGTCAGTGTAGTGTTAGCCAGCGTACCAGCGACAGTCGCTTGGTTCAGTTCGTTGTAGATGACTCGCTGTTCAAGTTGTGAGTCATTTGCATAGTTAGCAGGGTCGATTCCTACGACTCTTGCTCGGATATTCAATTCTTTTCGTGATGACATTGTTTTTTACCTTTTCTGTTTTATTTTTAGGTACTTCTGTATGAAGTATACTACTAATCTATTTTAGACCAAAGAATGACTTTAACCAAGATATTAGCTTTTCTATCCAAGACTGAGCTGGAGTGGGGAGCGTAGTGGGTAATTGTGGGTCAGGGGTGGGAGCTGTAGGAAGTGGTGCTGGAGGTTCGGGAGGTGTCACCACCGGCGGAGTAACAGGAGGGTCAACAGGTGCCGGTGGTGCTGGGATTGGGTCTACTGGTGGCTTGGGGTCTGGTACAGGAGCCGGAGCTGGTGCGGGTGGTTGTGGAACGGGAGCTGGAGGAGGAGTCGGTGCAGGGGCGGCAGCATGGTAGCCATACTTCTTGAGCTGGTCAACCGTACCGAAAAAAGCGTCAGTATCTACACCGCCAACGATAGGCCCTTGCTGGGCTACCTGAGCGTACTTAACTGGGAGGGTGTCATTGAATCCGAATGAAGGGGCAGCACACCAGTAACCACAAGTGCTGAATACTGGCGACCAGTCGTGGGCGTTAGCAGTAGACATATTCATGTATACAAGAGGCCATACACCGATTTTATCGTGGACACGATTGACGAAAGCGTGACACCAACCTACAGGGTCAGGGTGTCCAACTTCCCAGTCGAGAGCGTAAACATCATTTTCAGCAAGGGGAGCCATTGTGCGTAAAAAGAAGTCGGCCTCAGCGATAGGGTCAGTACCACCAGCAAACCAGTAACCGATAGGTACTTTGCCAGCAGCTACAGCGTGACCGTAGTTGGTATTGGCTTTGGAGTCCATATACATACCAGCATCACCACCACCCATCTTGATAGCGATAGCGGGGTTAGGGTCAGCCCCCATGTTGTAGTCACCTTGCCACTGTGAGATGTCACGGAATAATATCATTTCTTTCCCTTCTGTATTACTTGCTTCTGAACGTGCATCGTTTCAACCGTTTGGTCGTGATGCGTGTTTACTGCCTTAACTATATCCCCCGTGTTTTTAATTACAAGTTCTGCGAGGTGTCCGTTGCGTTGCTTGGCTTCGTCAGCGCCCCTAATAGTAGCGACTGCGATGTCTTTGTTGGAGTCAGCTACCTTGTCCATGCTTTTGTTCAGCCCCTTGAATGTCTTGATGAGTTCATTACGTTCTTTTCTGTCAGCTTTGGCAGCTTCTTCAGCAGCTTTATCTCGCCTAGCTGAAGTCCTGAGCATGATGGCAGCAGTTGAAAACGTACCAGCTACAAACAGTCCGAAGATTGATAGTACAGCAGGAGTGTCATTCTGTGATGCTGAGGATATTAAGTCTGCGAGTATCATATAGTTTCTCTTATAGGTAGGCACAGTCGGCGTAAATGTCTGCGAAGGTATCGCTTGCTTCTATCCCTGCGCTTGTTGTTGCGCCGAAGGTATACATCACATAGGTATTAGCTGAACTTATGTTTACTGCCGCCTCAACACCCATCACCACAACAGTATTAGCTGCTGCTGGGGACTGTATGCGTATCATTAGTGGAGTAGAAGCCATAGCTGCTGCTGTTGTAGAACCCGTTAGTGAGGTAGGCGAAACAGTGAACCAGACAGTCGTTGTAGTCCCGTTAAAGTAGGTTGCGTGTTGTCCAACTGTCCATGCACCGATAGGTATAACTAACTGGAAACCCCCCGACTGGAACGCACCGTAGGTTGCATTACTAGTTGTAGCCCACGCAGTATGCCCGAGGCTAGATAGGACCCGCCACTTATCTTTAGTAGACGGAAAACCGTACGGTACTTTCTGTGTACTATAAGAAACCGCACTCACTCCACCAGAAGTAGGTATAGTATCTCCTTCAGGTACTTGTACTGTTAAGGTTGTGTTTGTGCTGAATGAGGCAGCCGTTATGATTCCGTAGTTAGTTGTTCCAGTTGTAATTCCTGTTAGTCCTTGAGTTTGGGTGAATGGAGTGTCTGCGTTTGTAGCTACAGCACTTCCGTTAGCTGTGAGGTTGTTGGCGTTGGCGTTTAGGTCGTTTATCGAGTTGTTGAATGAGTAGGCTGAGATGAGTGAAGTTTCTGTACCAGCAAGGGTTTGGTGCATAGAGGCTAGAATTGTAGCTTCAGTTACTTTGGCGTTGTAGATAGCTACTTGAGCAATTTTGCCACCAAAAGGAGTTAATCCCCCGTTACGAGAGCCTATTTCTAAATTACCTGCCTGAATAAGAGCTGTAGGGTTGGTTCCACCGCGACTTACTTGTGCCGGTACATCAATTCCGTCAATCATTACATTTGAAGTTGTAGGAGTAGCCGTAAACGTAGCCATATCTAATTGAGCCGAAATATGCACCCATTTATTCAACGGAACGGATTGATAAGAGTTTACTAGACTATAATTACCCGAACCAGCGTTATACCCTATTAAAGATACCTGTCCATTAGAGTTTATTTGAAACTCCCAGCCAGATGTACCATTATATCGAGAAGCAACTGTTTGTTGAGGGTAGCCAGTAAGTTTCACCCACGCACTCACTACAAAGTTATTAGTAAAGGTCATTCCTGCTGGTGAGGTCTTAGAGTAATACTGAGTAGTACCATTAAGTGAAGTACATTGGGTTTGGGCGGTTACTGTTCTAGTGTTCTTTATTCGGAAGCCGGGGGAAAGTCTGTCAGTCAAGTCTACTGCGCTGAATACCATGCTGTATGAGCGATTGCCAAGAGCGGTTACTGTGTTCGGAGTGTACCCAAGAGCGTTCCAGCCATTAAGCGTACCAGCACCAAGTCCGAGAGCTGTCTGAACAGCTGAAGTGATAAGAGAACCATCTTGGTTCAGGCTTTTCTTGATACCAGTCATGGCCATAACCCAGTCAGTTGCGGTCACATAATCTATAACGGTTGCACCGTTGAGGTGCTGTTGGTCGGAGCCAGAAGTCCAGACGACATTTATAATAGTTGAGCCACTCTTGACCCCCGTAAACGCTTGTTTGAGTGATGCGTTACCAGGGTCAACGATGAAAACGACAACATCGCCATCATTATAGTTCGTCATACCGTTGACCGTGACGGTAGCTGCTGGTGCGGTAACGGTTGCACCAAGCGTCATAGCTGCGGTATTTTCAGAGACCTGTGAGAAGTATTTTGTTACTGATCCTATGTTTTTTGGCATTTTTGTATCCTATTTTTCTTTATTGTACTACATTTTTTCTTTTGCGTACTTGTTTATCCATTTTGCTGACATGGGCTTACCCTTTGAGTTTAGACCCATTGCACGATACTCGCCACTACGTAGCTGTTACTCTCCACTTGGGGGGCATGCCAGCATTAGTTGGACTTCCCTCAATCTGTAATGCGTTCAGCGTGAAAGATGAAAATGTACCAGATGTACTGACATGGAATTGGTAAGCGTTGAGGTCGCGCTGGACAATACCATAGCGCTTGGTACTGGCTTCTGAGTAGTTGACAGCGCTAACAGTCGTGTCGTCCCATGCTGTTGTATCCCAAGCAAACGTATCCCAGCCAACATTTGTGGAAGATGTTGTAGCAGTTACATTGATTGTCTTCTGAGTTGCATAACCTCGGTTACGCTCAATACCGACAAGCTCGACACGGATACCGCCAGCTGGTTGACTGAACTCTACTTCCATATCCTCAACATACATGAACGCAAAACGGTCTTTTTGGGTTGGGTACAGTCCTGTTGTGAGTGACGTATCGAACGGTGAGCCATAATCACCGTCAATAGACGATGAGGTTTCGCTGAGTTGTTTATCACCAGGCTTCCAGAACATCAGGTGAGTCTGTTTGGTAATGTCGGTGTACTGGAACATACGCTCCATACCGAAGTTATAGGCTGCTGGTATCCACGCCTTGCGCTCCGTATCCAGTACCATTGTCTGATTATTAGTCGTACTGTTGAATGAGGCGCTGACGAATACCTTGCCTAAGTAATAAAATGCACAAGTGTTCGGCACATTGGCTGGACTGATATTCTGAGTCAGGGTAGGACGGATGTTAGCTGTTGCTTCGTCTGTTGACAGCAGGTTTAAGAATTGAGCGCGAGAACCGACATTATACATAGCTTGGTAATTGAAGAACATGTAGTCATTCAGCACATTGACAACAGAGTTCGGTGCGCTCGTACCTCGTGAGCCAGGTAGCTTGTTAGCGTTAGGCTGGGTAAACTGGGTATTAAGAACCGTAGTCGTTTGCAAGCTCATTTGCCAGATACAACCTCTTGTATCAGCTGAGTCGCACCAGATAGTTGCCAGCGGTGTACCCTTACCGTCACGGTAGTCAGCTACCTTGATTGGGTAGAACTGTGAGCCACGTTGTAGGTCAATATAGCCACCGTCATAAGCATCAGCGAAGTAGCCAACATACGGCCCGGAACCAGTAAACCAGACTCGGTATGGAAAATCACGGTCTTGGACTCCATATAAACGTGAGCCAACAGCGGTCAATTCTCGGATACGAGGTGCACCAGTCGTGTTCTGAATAGGTACGGTTGAACTAGGGTTCGGTACGGTCTGGCCGTTGTCTATCCAGTTCGGACTAGCAGTTGCACCAACGGAAGAGAGGTAGCTCAGGTTATTAGCCGCATCATCAGTGGCGTTATCACATATATAAATATCATACCGGACTGCACCAGCTACAGCTGTCCAGGCCAGCGTAACATAATGAGAACCAGTATTGGTGGGGTCCCACGCTGCCCGCACTGCCTGAACTGAAGTCTTGGTTGAAGCCGTAGCCTGGGTTACACCCACTGCATTAACAGCGCTAACCCGGTAGTAAAAATCATAGTTGGTGTTAGTTGTCAGGCTGGTGGGTGTCACAGTAAGGCCAGAGGGTGGGCCGATAGCTACAAAAGCTTGCAGGGTAGTTGAGCCGTCATAACGGATAGGATAATCATAGCCATTGGTAATATACATGAAGTTCTGGCCGGTTGAGCTGGTTGACCCCTGCTCGAAGTAGCACTTTTTACCAGAGGTGAGGCTTGCACCAGTACACTGAGTCCATGTGACCCCATTATTAAGCGACTGATAGACAACGCCACCAGCTACAGCGACAAGTTGGTTCGCAAAAGCAGCTGATTGATACATGGCAGCACCGTCAATCGGCATACCGTTCGGCATAGCTGAACCGAACCAGTTGCTACCCCAGCGCGGCCCAGGCAAACCTTTTTCATACAAGAAAATATTGATAGCTTCTTTGAGCATGGTTGGGGCCAAGTTTGACTCTGAGATGAGCGTTACGACACCAGACTTCCAGTTATTGAGCGTCAGTTGCTCAAGCTCCGGCACTTTGTTTGGTAGGTTAAGTGCTACGGTTTCGGCCATAATTATTTACCGAATAGACCAGTCTTATTACTATCGTTGAGATTCCAAGTGTTCAGGGCTATCCCCGTACCGTTTTTAATCTGCATACCTTTGAGGGCTGTTTCAGCGTCGGATTTAGCAGTTTGGTAGGCTGGGAAGTTACGAGAAGTACGGAAGCGGTAAGCCAGGATGTAGTTGATGATGAAACTTGCATCTGGTACTTCGGTGATAGTCGTCCCATCTTCGAGGACGTTGAATGAGCCGTCAGAGTTGAGAGTCGTGTTGAAGTAGGTTGGTGTCTTATACATCGGCCAGTTAATTGTCCAGCCAACATTGCTGTTGCCGGTGAAGTTTAGATTGAGTGTGAAACCATTATTCATATCACCCGTGAAGTAAGCGTATGGTGCAGTACCAGATTCCAGCCCGATATTACGCTGTTCTAACACCTTGACATGCAAGAAAGCCCCAGACACAGGGTCGGTGAGCTGGATGAAACCACCAGGCCGTTGCATGTTATCAGGGCAGAGGTAGGTCGTAATTTGTGGGAAAGCTGAAGTACCTTGGTAGGTATCGCTAAAGCCCTCTGTGCGAGCGTCAGTCCACAGTTCATCCCACTCTTCGCCGTCAACATTCGCCCAGCGCCGGATAGCACTATTACCATAGTTAGCAGCTAGCGCCCATTCAGGGTCAGTAATAGTAGGGATTTGGTTATCACCCCTGTAAAGTGTGTAGTATTCAGCGACTATATCTTGAAATTGCATTTTTGTTTTATCCTTCCTTTATAGTGTAGCTTTATTAGCGGTGATTCTCAAGCTACCTGTTTTTGCGCCCTTGATACGCACAGTCTTCGTTGGTTTGTTGTGAACTCGAAGTAGGACACGGCGATTCTTGCCAGCAGTCGGCTGGGACTTCTCATGGAACTTCATCTCACGGCGGAAGTATCGTCCAGTAGCACGATTCTGGGCCGCCTGTTTGGATGACGAGAAGCTAGCACCTGTAGCAGCGTTGTTGGCGGCTGAGGCTGCTTGTGGGTCAATGCTGAACGTGCCACCTTTATTCTTGACAATATCGTAGTTGCCAAGGTTGTAGGCAGACTTGAGTTCCTGTTGGCTTGGAGTTGCACCTTGGTACTTATCTGCTCCGGCGCTGTTGGCTAGTTCGTACTCACTGACGTTGGCTAAGTAGTTCTGGACAAGGTTATATTGGTCTGGGTTAGCTTTTATCCACTTAGCTTCAGATGCGTTGCCACCCTTCGGCCCATCACCTTTTGGCAATGCAAAGAAAGTATTAAGGGCTGCTTGGGTAGCGATGTCAGCTTGTGGATACAACTTGAATGGTGCATATCCCTGAGCTACACGCTTGTCGTTAGTATACTGAGCTATCTGATCAAACGCTTTTTGAAGGTCTGGGTGGGCGTTAATGTATGTCACCTTATCCGTACCGCTGAGTGTTTGCTCCTGCGCTAGTTCAGCCTGAACAGTATCATCAAACTGTGGTGGTTGTACGCGCATTGAGGGTGGCGCACCAGAGAAGTCTTGTCCAGCGAAGTAAGCGTTGCGGTCGGCTTCTAGCTGTTTGAGTTCGTCTGTATTGGCGCTTCCGATTTGAGTGTAGTCGTCACCCTTGTATGGGCTACCCTGCTGGCGCAAGTATGTATCACGGATGCTGTCGTACTTCGGGTCGTATAGAGGGTCAAGTGGAGTACCACTCGCTGTAGCATAGTCACGCTTTTGCTGAGTGATTGCTGCTAGTATCTTTGGGTTATCAGCTAAGAAGAGGTTTTTAGCCTGTGCCTGTTTGTCATCTGAACCTACTGGCTGACCGTTGGCATCTGTTTCACCGGCCAGGATACCATCATATTGTTTTTGGTCTTTGGGGTCGAGTGAGTTCCTAGCCTTAGCGGTACTGTCGAAGTAGGCGGTCTGTTGCTGAACGCCAGTCGGGTCGTTGCCCTGTGCTGGTTTAGCGCCTTGGGTGTTAATTATATTGACTCGGCCGGATGGGGCAGCTGGTGCGCCCTTAACGTGGGGCGTGTAAAGTCCTAGCTCATTCAATCCTACTTCTGCGCCAGATTTCTTCCCACTCGCAATATCGCCAGCAACGCCAGCCGGAGCGATGAGCGTATCGCGAGCATGAGCCAGTCGTCCTGTATCTGTTAAGTTCTGACCAGTATAAAGGTCACGATTGGCTGCTTGTTCTATGCCTTCTTTGACGAGCGGGTGTATGAGGTTCGCCGCATCGGCTGTCACCTTTTGGTAGTGTCGTTCAACTAAGTTCTTGCCAGCGCTAATCAGTTGTTCGGCTGTCCCTAGTTCGCCGGGCGCACGAACATGAGCGTTCGGGTTCCCCGTAAACTTCTGCCATGCGTAGTTCAAGCCATAGATTGCGCCGATGGCTGCTGCCGTGTTGACGTTAGCGCCGAGGTTCTCTATTGGGTGAGCTACTTGATTAGCCATTGAAGCTATCATGCGCCCTTTGTAACGGAGAAACAGGGTCATGCGGTTGACGGCTGCATCCATAGCCTCCGGGCTACCCATGAAATGATCTATAGTATCAATAGCTTTAGCATCCTCCATACCGTTTTTGGTCAGCGCATCGAAGAGTGCCGAACGATACTTGAGTTCGGTGGCGGCCAAAAACTTTTTATTAACGTCAGATACTCCTCTGGTAGCCTTTGATATGAAACCACCCCTATCTTTTCCAAAACTAGCTGAGTCTCCGCCAGCCTCGTAATATCGAATAGCTTGGGCGCGCGCTTCATCGCTACCTACAGCTAGTGACTTCATAAACTCGGCTGTGCCACCCAGCCCTGGGACACGACCATCAATATCCCCTGACGCTAGATAGGCTTGCATAGTTTCGTTCATGGTATGGAATAGAGGATTAAGCACAATCAACTGGTTTACACCACTAACAGCTGCATCGTATCCCTTGAGTCCCAAATTACGGTCAGTCGTCTCTGGGTGCATTTTATTCCATTCCTTAGCTATTTCAGGTGTCGTGAACACATTGTCAGCCCCATTTAGTTGCTGGCTACGGATACTGTCTTTTTCACCGAAAGATGATACTTTGTCGCCAAGACTTCGCACAATTGAGCGTTGGCGCGAATAACCCACTGCACTTCTTGTGTCTTGGCGCAAGTCTTCAATAGCGTTCGGGTTAGCTCTATCAAGCCCCAGTTCTTGCTTGAGGTAATCATAGTCAGAGAAGTTACGTTGGTGACTCCAGCCTGGCGTACTATTAAGAGTATCTCTATAGCCTCCGATAGTTGCGCCGTCCTCTGGTACGGTGGTATGGATACCGGCAATATGGTTCGTGCGATAAATAGTAGCGTCCCCGTTTAATCGCCTGATTTCGTGGTTAATATCACCACGTTCACGCATGGCATCGAGAACCTTACTATATTGTTCTGGGTCGTCTGGATGGTTCTGGGCAATCGCCTCTTCGTTTGTTAGGCCACGCGCCTTGTCAAGTTTCATAACATCTTCAGGTGACAACTTAGCGGCTTCTTTATCAATATTATCCATCTGGATAGCAGCTACCTTTCCATAGCTAGCAGCTTTACGGCTCACACCTTTTACATCGGTTGGTTCAGTGTCATTGACGTTTTCAAACTTAGGATTACGCTCCTGAACATTTCGTAATCCCTCCATACCTTGTCCAGTCTCTTCAACTAGGTTTACGGCGCGAGCAGCTGTTTCGACATCAGCTCCCGTTGCATCTTGGTAGGCTTTGATTATCTCTTCTTGGGTCTTACCAGCTTGGACAGCTTCAAAAGCGGCCGTGTCGCCAGCCAAGTTGCGAGGTTCAGCTTGGGGCGTATCATTGATGAACATATCTCGTTCTGGGCTATAGGTAAGATTACCCTGTTCGTCACGGTCAATCCCGTTTTGTTCTAACTTAGCGATGTCTTCGGGGCTAAAGGCTCCTTCATTCAAGTTCGGGCCGGTGTATATCTCACCACCCGGCTTGTGTCCAAGTATCTGGGTTAGTAACTCTGAATTGGTCATGTTATCTTCAGGCGTTGGTGTAGCGGTGCTATCAGTAACATGCACCGCCCCGTCTGCTTTAACAGGTTGGTCGGATACTGTGACGTTGCCACCGCGCGGAGCTTTGCCATCTTGGTATAGAGGTGTTTCAGGGTATTTAGCATCAAGTTCTTGTTTAGCGCGACCATACTCACCACTTTGAGCTTTTTCATCGTTTATCAGTTTGTTGTATCGGAATCGTAGGTCGGCTGTCTTCTCATCAAGTGCGCGGATACCATTTATATCACCCTTGTCTGCTAATAGTTTACGGGTCTTCTCTACAGCTCGGAGGGTATCCTGCAAGCCACCACCTTTACCTTCAGAACCATATAACTCCATTTTTATTCGCTTTAATAAGTTCCAGACTCCACTCTTTGCCTCAAACTCTGGCGAGCTAATCTTTTCCCATACCGCAGGAGGCAAGCCTTTAGGAGCTTTGCCAGTCTGGGTATTCTTAACTTTTACTTTGTCATAGCCACTCTGTTTGTTGGCTTTTTCATAGGCTGTCAGTTCTTCTTCGGCAGCCGCATGGCGCTGGAGGTCTTGGTAGTTCAGGGCTTCAGCGTCCTTGCCAGAGGTGAGCTGTCGTTCGGCTTCGGCTTTGTAGTCAGCTACTCTCGGTGCATGGCCATTCTCGGCGTAGTAGTCGCTGTAGAACGGCGTATGCTCAGTAATGCGCGTCTTGCCACCTTCGCCGTCATCAATCAATTGCTCACCCTTGGCGCTGGCATCCATCGAGCGTAAGGTATCGGTCTTGTCTTTAAGGGCTTGGTCTAGGGCTTTACCAGCTCCGGCAACCTTGGCTTGGTCTATTTGTGGTTTCTCTTGGGCTAAGTTAGCAGCACTCTCTTCGTTCTGGCGTATCTCTTGCTGAGATAGCGTTGGTTCGGGTAGTGGCTCGCTAGTAGGAGTCTCAGGAGGTGCGCTAGGGTTAGACTTGTGGATGTTCTCCTCTGGACTGCCAAGTTCTCCGTCTACTGGGATAGCACCAGATTCATTTAGGGGGGTGTGGTCAGTCAGCCCCTTAACGCCGATATTCAAGCCTTCCTCGGCAGTTGGGATAACTAAGCCAGGGAGAGCGTTTGAAGATATGTCCAGTCCTATCTTACCCGGATTCGTAACACCTTTGGACAGGTCGTTCGCACCGGCGCTACCGCCCATGAGCGTAGCACCAGTTACGGCGTTCTCTACTCGTCCTACTCCAGGGCCACTACTCGAAAGTGCAACCGCTTCTTCTGGTGTCAGCCCACTTTTAATCCCCATTTCAAACAATGACTGTTCTAGTGCCTTACTCTCGCCACCACCAAGTCCGAATAGGAGTGCCTGAGCGATGCCAGAGGCAGCTGATGGTACAGCTTTCAGGTAGTCATTCTTGAGGGTATCATTATAATCAACGCCGGAGTTAGCTTCAGCACTCTTTAATAGGTCGAGTTTAGCTTGTCCAGCCTCTACTGCTGCTTGGTCTGGGCCACCCATCGTATAGCCAGACTTCTTATTAACATCAATTGCGTTGCCCTTTGGATTGTATACTCCTGTTGTGGGATTTACATTATATGACTTATCTAGCACTCTGTTAGCGTAGTCCTCGGCGTGTTGTGCCGAACTGATAGCAGCCGGTTGAGCAGCAGCCCCAATTGCGTCTTCTGGGTAACGTGCCAGCCCTCCAAAGAAAGAAGTATCAAGTGCGTTCTTGGTAGCTTGGGCTGCATTTTCGGCAGCCTGTGTTGAACCACCCACACCCTGAACTAGAGTATTTACTGCATCTACTGGGAGTTTGGCGGTATTCACCGCCGCAGTTCCAAGCCCATGAGCTGCATCGAGTAGTGGGGTATTTGGCAGATTGTCCTGCCAGTCATTCGCTGGGCCAAGCGAGTTTATGTAATCTACAAAGTTTTCCTTAGAAAGTTTACCTTGGCGTAAGGCTAGGGCAGCGGCCGCTATCTTTGGATTATGGTAGGTCGGAGCTATAGGTGTTACAAGGTCTGGTGCAGGTGGCGGCGCTACTGGGGCAGGTGCTTGCGCTGATTGAACCTGGGGTGCTTGCATTGTCCCTGGCATACTACCGTTTGTATTTACTGGGTTGCTGGATTGGGGTGCTGGGTTGCCCTCAAAGAAGTTGCCAACATCGTGCGCCCCACGCGATATAAGACCCCCAATTGCATCGAGGATTGAGCCTTTGCCAAAAAGGGATAGGCTCATAAAGTTTCTCCTATGCTGTTACTCTTGGTTTTAGTGCTAGCGGTATTAAGCTGTTATCTGCCCCACCAAGCGTATCTGCTGGTGAAGTCCCCGGTGTAGCGAGTTGGAATGGAAGCCCAGGGCCAGATGGTGTAACACCAGCATTTGAGCCTTCGTAGGCCGCGGCAGCAGTTTGGTCTGGGTTTGCAGCGTTGACTGTAGCAAGTTTCGTTTGTAAGTAGCCATCGACTGCACCGAGTTTGTTCTGAGCGTCAGATAGTATTTGGTTTTTTATACCATCAACATCAACCTGGCTACCATCACCACCCATCATACCGACATAGTTGCGGAGACTATCAAGGCGCTGTTGTGCTTCAGTTTGTATCTGTTGGATAGCATTATCACGAAACGCTTTGACGTTCTGCATACCGACATCCCTAGTGATAGCAAGGTTATTCTGAGCAACATCTTGAGCCTGATTGCCTTCAGCTGCTTGGTTATTGATAGAGTTCTCTTGGACGTTACCATAGTTAGAATATGCACGAGCGAGTGCGCCCGATGCGCTGGAGTCCAGGGAGTTCGTATTACTCAGATTAGCCGCACCACCGATAAGCCCTTGGCGTATCTCGTTGTTCAGCTGCTTAATAGAGTTAATCTGACTCATCCCGATATTCTTACGAGCTTGGTCAATGGTGCTTTGGCCTTGCGCTAGCTGACCGTATAGTTGACCGGCTTGGTTCTGGTAACCAGACGCCAGGTTTGAAGCAGTACCAGCACCGCCAGAGGTTATATCTGATGTTCCGGTTGAAATTATCCCTGCTATTTTAGCGGCATTAGCGGCGGCAGCTGTCTGTGCGGCAGTTTGGGTAGTACCAGCATTAGTGGTAGTAGTGGTTGGTGAGGGGGTATTTGTATTAACGCCAGCGACTTGAGCTGGTGCTATATAACCGGCAGAACCCGGCATTGTTATATTTGGTGCATTGCCAACAGCCCCATTGGTGGTAATCGCTTGGCCGAGCAGTGATTTAATGTCCATTTTTATTTTCCTTTTAGATTTTGATTACATTATATATCAAGTACCGGCTTTTTTACGGGCGAGTAAGCGGATTTGGTCATACAGTATCTCAACGGTGGTGTCGGCGTAGGTAATTTTTAGATCGCAAGTATAGGCTCCGACAGATGGTGTATCACCAGCTTGCCGGGTATAACTAACGATACCATTGGCGGAGTCTGTGATGGTACAGCCTTGATGCCCGGTGTTCAGAGTCGTAGTGCCTTGGGTGATGATGAGTGATACCGTACACCCAGATAGGTTAATGACCGTTCCATTTCGCTTTGCTGTGAGGACGAGTGGTGGGGCTGTATTGCCAACCACAGTTTTGATTTTAATAGTTGCCATTTTGTTTTTAATCCTTCCCAGTTATTGTCGCACTATTATTCTCACCTGACAATGTTTTACTTGCTATTTCACCAGTCATAGTATCCGTGTTGTTCTCACCAAGTGGGGTAGCCGATGCTGACTGTGAGGTTACTATCCCTGTTGTTAGCTCAGTTAGTGAAGCAGTTGGTACTTCTCCGCTAACAGTGAATGGCGTGACATTATATATGACAGTAATTGACGGTACGTTATTACCACCGGTGAGTACGAGGTTGGCTGATACCTGTGAAATGCTGGCGTTTGTTGGTGAGATGGCAGAGACTACTTGCGTCCCTCCAGCCAATACAAGGTTTGCGCTTACCTGCGTGATAGCTACGCTTGTGCCTGTTGATACTACTTGCGTACCACCACTAAGGACTAAGTTAGCACTTACCTGTGCGATAGACACGATATTGACAGTTGCAACGCTTTGCGTACCACCAGAGAGAATAAGATTAGCAGCGACTTGCGCTATGGCTGCTATGCGTACTGCGCTTACTGCCTGAGTTCCACCCGTCAGTACAAGATTTGCACTGACTTGTGTAATGCTGACGATATTAACTGATGCTACTGTCTGAGTGCCACCGCTTAATACGAGATTCGCACTTACTTGAGTAATAGATGCGTTTTGAACCGTTGCTACTGTCTGAGTGCCACCAGTCAAGACAAGGTTAGCTGCAACTTGGGCGACTGAGGTATTTATGACTACTGCTACACCTTGCGTACCTCCACTTAGGACTAGGTTGGCGCTTGTCTGGGCGATGCTAACTATGTTGACTGTAGCTACAGTCTGAGTTCCACCAGAGAGAACCAAGTTAGCCGATACTTGGCTGATTGCGACATTATTAACGGTAGCTACCGCTTGAGTTCCACCTGTTAGTACCAAGTTTGCGCTGACTTGTGTAACGGCTGTGCTGATTTGAGCAGCGACTACCTGAGTCCCGCCTGTGAGTACCAGATTAGCCGATACTTGAGTTACAGTTGCGTTGGTAAGGGGAGATGATACGTCTGGAGCTTTAGTTACTACAAACCGTTTCTTATTACGGAGGGCCATTGGGCCGACTTTTTTGTTCGGGATTACCATTGGGTCTGTGTAACCTGATGCTGTTGCTGGCCCCGCAAATGTGACAACCACAGCTAGTCCACCACTACTAGCGTTGCCAGTTAGAGTAGAACTCTGTACCCCAGTAGCACTAACTATCTGCTCCTGAGTTGCACCATTGGCATTGGTCGCTACCCCTGATTGGAGGTTTGCATAACTCCCACCAAGTGTCCAGGTTTCTGCAGCAGCTGCAGCTGCTATTCCGATTAGTAATTCATTAGCAGAAGTAGTCGAGGGCGTGTTCCCAGATGCAAAAGATGTACTAGCAGCGATGGTTGCAGTAGCAGATTGGTCGAAGGGTGAAACATTCAACCCCGATACTTCAAAGATGAATAAACTATGAGCGTCACTACCGTTAGATTGGGTTACGGTGTTAGCACCAGCTGATGTAGCGCCTGTTGTATAAACTTTGATACCTAATCCAGCTGTAGCATTGAATTGTGTAAGTACCTGAGTATAGGTATTACCCCTGGTGTCAGTTGGAGCTGGAAAATCTGTAGCAAAAAGCCCCGATGTGCTGTCCGCACCAACAGTTACAGCAATAAGAATACTACCAGCGGTAACGTTTGAGCCAAAAGCAACTGCTGTTGAACCAGTACCACCGGTAGCATCAACCCCTTTATTCCGCTGGATTACCGAAATCGCCATCGGGTATTACCCTTTCTGGCTAATTCAGGCCGTAAACTTGAAGTGACTGAAGTGTTATGCCGTTAGCAGCGTTAGATACAGAACAAGCTACGTTGAAGTTGATGTAGTTTGTAATGGAAGTATCAACTGTAGCGACTGTACCTGGAGATGCAGCTGCACCGTATAGGTTAGCCACGAAAGGTGTGGCGATAGCTGGACTGTGGATCCAACCGACACCCGTGAAGGTTGAGTTACCACCAGCAGCACCCATAGTCTTTAAGAAGAACTCACCTTCATAGAAGAACGGTACGTTCGTCTGAGATACAGTCATAGTAAGCGCTGATGAACCAAGTACGATTGGTGTTGATGCTACGTTACCAGCAGCACCGAGGCGGAGGGTAAAGGTGAATGTACCAGAGGTGAATGTGGACATTATCCCTCTCGCACTAATCTTTATACCACGACCTATCTGGTTGTTGTTTGGTAGCCAGAAGTCTGGTGGAATGTGCGCCTGTACACCCATAGCAGCAGTATCGTTTATAGCAATTTCTGTGGTAAAGGTGTTTTTAGCTGTACCAGCAGCGGTAGAAGCGTAGATGAGTTCTGTGTTTGTTCCAGTTAAGAATGACATGATAGTCTCCTAAGCCAAGTTAAAGAGACCATTTGTCGAGTCCCAAGTGATAGTAAATGTGCCACCGCCTGATGCAGTGTTAGTGCCACCGAAGTCAACATGAGCGACTGGGTGGTTAGATACAGTCGAGTTGTAGACTTTTGCTGCGACTGCTGAGAAACCGGCACCGGTAGCTGTCCAAGAAGTTGTACCAGCAATCTTAACTAGGTTTGGTGTAGTCGTTGCTGTTGAAGTTGTGACAGCACCGCTTGTTGCGCCACCTGTAGTGTAGCCATTTGCGTTAGCGACTTCTGTTCCTGATGTGGTGTAAGCCGTGTCGGTAGACGTATAGGTAGAAGCGGAAAATAGGGCTACCTTGAGTACGTCTGTAGTTACGTTGGTTGCTTTGTTTAATAAATCGAACTTGAACTGTGGGTATAGTGTTGTGACGACTGCCATATTATTCCTTACTTTCTGTTAGTTGGTCGCCCGGCATTAGGTGAACAGGAGCAGGAGCGGGTGTGCCTGCTGGGCTTGCGCCAATATGCACGCTGATTTTAGGGTTGCCGTCTGCATCTGTTTCACCGTGGTCGGTGGTTGTTATCGTTCCCTTAACTTGAGATACCGTTCCGTCTGCGTGTGTAACGGTAAACTCTTTTTCTTCAGTTGTAACTGTTTCTTCCATTTTTGTTTTCCTATTTAGGACTAATTTTATTGTATCAGACTAATCGTGTATATGACATAAGTTCTTCCAAGTCAATGTATGCCTTCTCGCCGTTTATTTCGAGCAGAAACACTCGGTCACGCTTGGCGGCTTCGTTCAAGTCCCAGCGAATATGCACCCGTGAGTCACCGCCGAGGTCTTTAATATCAGCTTCTTGGAGTTTTTTGGTAACAGCGGTACGGAAACTAGCTGTTTTCTCTCGGACTGGTTGATAATCCTTCTGAGTAGCTCTTCGCATTACAGTATCGCAATAATGGCGCTGATTGGCACGACAGCCGTATTATCATCAAGGTCAACACTGGAGTAGACTTTGTACCATACCTTGTCCCCAGGTTTCACCTCTGTTATGTTGGGCGCAACCTCTTTTACAACCCCGGTTGGTGGATAAGTCTTAATTTGTTCTGAAAGTAATATGCCAGATGAGGTTTTCTCTTCTGGGCGGTCTGGAATAATAGTGATATTGTCGTGCAAAAGTTGCATATAACGATTATATCACAACTAAAAAAGCTCCCGGAGGAGCTAATTTAGAACAAACCGGACAGGCTATATTATAGCGCAGCGCCGGATGGTTGGGTAGGTTGGTCGCCATGAGCGAGTCCAACTACTTGTCCGTTGCTATCAATAACGACTTGTCCATTTTCGTTCTTGGGGAAGTTATCAATAACGTCTTGGTTAGTCTGGGTAAGAATACCCGAACCGTCAATTGCTACTCCTACGGGAGCAGATGTAGCAACCTCTTCAGCTGGCGTTGGGTCAACTGTAGGCTCAACAACAGGTTCGACTACTGGTTCAGCGGGTACTTCTACCGGCGCTTCAACAGGAGCTTCTACTGGCGCTTCCTCTACAGGCTCGCTAACATCTTCAGCTGGCGTTTCGACTTCTGGCGCTGGTGCTTCAACGGGAGCTTCGGCTACCGGCGCTGGGTCTACTACTGGAGTTTCCTCAACAGGTATTACTGTTGGGTCAACTGTAGGGTCAGTTGTGGCTTTAGCCATGATAGAGTCCTTTCAATTAGTTGACTTAGTATGCAGCTTCTTCACGCCATGTAACGGAGATGATTGCTGAAATAGCAGTCGTCAGGGCGTTAATGGAGAGCGCACAGCCTTGCGTTACTTGCAACGCACCGTTTACGTCATCAACAATTTGTGGTTGTGAGACAGAACCGGTTGCAACTGGGCCACCGATAGCGCGTACAACTACTGGAGCTGCTGGAAGAGTTACAGCTGATGCTGCAAGTCCTACACCTACGCTTGGGTTGCCAAGCTTAGCGCTTCGTACTGTTAATGGAGTAGTCTGAGTGACTGCTGCTGCGATTGGGTTGACGTTAGCGGCTGCAACAACGGTAGAAACACCGGCAGGAGCAGACGTAAAGGCAACGCGGATTTGCAAAATGACTAGGTTGTAGCCAGAGTTTGCAGGGTTAGTCAGCGTGAAACCAGTTTGCGTAGTGCTAAGAGCTGTTGAAAGCGCTTGACCGGCCTGGTTAGCTGCAACGTATACGTTGTCGCTTCCGCTGGCGATATATTGTGATCGTGTAAGTGCCATTATATTTTTCCTTTTTAGTTTAGAGGGGCGATGCGCTCGCCCCCAGAGCGGTCAGTCAAGACTAAGCGGCAGTTGTACGGCTCATGTCGATAAGAGCAGTAGAACGCTCAACAGCTACACCATAGATGCAGTGAAGAACAGCCTTCATTCCGATTGCGTCAACAGAGTCTTCCATCTTGTAAGTTGGAGGAAGCTGCATAGCAATACTCATAGCCTTCTTGTGGAAGAAGACATCGTGACCAGAACCACCAGTAACAACAACGTTGTTGCTCATGTGTAGTTCCATGCCGTAGAGCTTACCAACGAGGGTGTCGTTAGAAGCTGAGTCTTTTACAGCAACACCAGTCTGACCAGTTTGGTCGTAAGCGGTGTACTTGTTGACGTTCAAGAGGTCGCCTTCAGTGTAACTTCCGATAATACCGAAGCGCTCACTGCGAGGAACGTTGTTTGCGTCAAAAGTTGTAACAACAGAGATGACGTTTGCATCAGTAACGGTTGCACCAGCGGCAACGACTGTACCAGCACCCGTGTAGAGTGAAGCGATGTCGGTGTCAACTTGGCGAGCAACAGCTTCAGCCTGTGCGGCGCGGTAAAGCGTCTGTAGGTCGTATGAAGCCTGTACTTTTGCGATGTCTTCAATGAGGACAGCTGAGTAGGTCTGCTTGTTAATGTTGATGGTGATGGTTTGTTCTGTCATTGCGTCAAAAGTGACGTTTGTGCTAGCACTCTTAGAACGAGCAGCTAGTGTACCCAAGAAAGGTACGTTAATGACGTTACCACCGTCTTGAACGAGGTTACCACGTTGCGTGATAAGGTTTTGGAAGCGTAGAGCCTTGTAAAAAGGCAGTTCTACTTCTTTAGTCCACTTCTGCGCGATTAGATACGCCTCAGTAGTGGTAGTTACGTTTGCCATGATTGTATTCCTTTATTTGTTTTTTACTATTAGAACGGGGTGCTAGCGACCTTGGATTTTGGCCAAGTAGGCATCGCTGGCTTCTTTACCGCCCATTTCAAAGTATTGCTTGGATGACATGCGGTTGACGGAACCAACTGGGTCGTTTTCGTCAAAACCGTGGTCGCCCTTCGGCACTCGCGCTTGGCCGGATGGTCTTACGCCAGTATGAGCCGCTTGCTTTGCAACATTTTTCTGTGAGGCGGCGTTGCGGGCAGCTGCGAAGTCTTCCAGATTCTTCATCTCTGCTTGCACGAAATCGCGGAAGCGGATATTTGGTTTCTGAATGGTAATACGCCCTTGAGCGTCCTGCTCTACCCCTGTAAATGCAATGTACTTCTGAACCAAGCTAGCTTCAAGTTCTGGATTATAGGCTTTATCGTCCGGGTTCAACACATCGTAGTTATTGCTTACGCGTTCACTATCTATGTCTAGTCGGTCAGCCCATAATTCTTTGACTACTTGGGTGGTTCCCTGCGTGATTCCAGTCTGGACACCTTCGGCAAAACGGTTATCAGCTACCTGCTTACGGTCTGCTTCGAGTTCCTTAGCATCAAAATCCCCCTCCTTATATTGGAGTGGTTCGTAGGGTTTTGGACTGAATATGTCCTCAGTGTATCGGGTGTCTTTGAGGTTAGATTCCCTAATCTCAGCCCCCAGCTTGTCAATATAGCGTTCATGTCGGCGTTCACCACGAGTTTGCCTGTCGGCATCCTCTTCTGCTTGGCCTGTGTCGGCTGTATCATCAGATGCGTCATCATCAGAGGCATTGCCATCTACTGAACTATCATCTGTTGCTGAGTCGTCTACACTGTCATCGGTTGCAGTATCCGATGCACCTGAGTTACTTTGGTCAAGTGTTTTGTCTTCGTCATCTTTGACGTCTGCCATGTTATACCTCGTTTTTAATTTTACAGCCCACGTTCTAATCGGTTCGGGCGACACCGTTACAAACTATTATTGTCTGGTTGGTCTGATAAATCAAGTTTTTGAAAAAGTGGCGCACCTTCGGGGCTAGTGCCGATGAAGATGTTGTTTAGGTGGTCGTAGGGCATACCGTGAATGTGATGGCCTTTGGTACACTCGATGAAGTTACCGATGGCTTTCCATTCGTGGATGTGGTTATCAATCTGGGGTTGGAAGTCATGGACTGTCTGCTCCGGCGGTTCAACACCGGCATCAAGATAGTCTTGTGGGGTGTCTAAATTAGCCATTATTGCCCTCTATGAAGTTAATGAGCGCGTCATACTCTTTAATAATGCAAGTAGCAGTTTTCCAGTTCGCATCGCTGACATCGAGAATCGTAGGATTAACGCCCGGCATGTACTCACGATAAAGCTCTTGCCGTTGACGAGCATAGGCTACAAACTCTTTCCACTGTTTACTTTTGCTGATAGTCTTTTTGCGTTTTTCATCTGAGTCGTCAAGTTCTATGTCTGGTTCTTCGAGTGTGAAATCACCAATTAACGGTGTTAAGCTGGCTGTTCCTGTCTTACTTCCCCTTGCCATGTACTATCTCCCTTATATTATGATACGTTGCTGCAATCGCTGGGTCGTGGATAGCTTGTCCATTGTGAATAGTAGCGCCTACTGGCATAGCAGTCGGTGTCATCGGCTCTTCGCCGGGTTCGCCAGCATCTTCAGCCGGACTCTCTGGTTCTTGTGGCATAGAGGCTTGCATCTCTGGGCTGGTACTAGCGGCGGTGTGCATCTTGGTACCAACTTCGGCGGTCTTGAGCTGTTGGTCGGTTGAGAGGATAGTTGCGCCCTGTGGTTGCTGGAAGCCTTGCTTAGAAAGCCACTGTTCCTGCGCCCACTGCGGCAAGTCTTTGTAGTTGGTCGCATCAATCAGCTTGGCTGGTTCAGCGTTACCACCATTTTGAGCCTGTTGCTGTTGCTGGTAGGCTTGCATCTCTTCGGGTGTCATCTTGCGGAATATTTTGCCGAGTTCCGGTACATCAATTAGGTCGCCTTCAAGTTTTGCTACCAGTTGCCAGTCAATCATGTTGCCCTGGGTCTTCATGTCAATCATCTCGTTCTGGAGTGAAGTCATGCTGGATAGGAAGGTCTGGAGGTTTTTAAGCTGAGTAGACTTGTCGGCCATCTCAGTTGAGCCGGGGTCTAGATGGAAGCGAGTGGTCAGGTCTTTGAAGATAGCTGGCTTGATACTCATGTGAGCGCTCATACCGGACTCGCTGATGTCGAGCATGTCTTTGAGGTCATCACCCCAGCCAGCGGCCATAATATCTTGGAAGTCATCAACGAATAGGTCTACTGGGATGTCTTCTGTACCGATGACTCCGAATAGACTCATCATGCGGTCAATCAGGACTTCGAGCTTGCTTTCAAGGTAGAAACGGTCTTGGTTGTCACGGGTTGACTCACGTTGGTCGAGTTTGTCGATTGCCCCAGGGGTCTTGCCGAAACCAGGGTCGTTGGTGTTAGCAGCAGTCTGGGTCGTATCAGTCGTTCCGGCTTGGTTGAGTAGTGCGCCATTCATAATTGTCTTGGCGCTCTGGTAGGTAGTCAGGCCGACAGCATCAGTCTTATATTCACGGATTGAACCTTGGACGTTTTCGAGCCAGATAGCACCTGGGTCTTGAGTAATTGAGCTTTTGACCACACCTGCGGGGTTAATGATTGTAGGTGGGTACAATCCACGCTTAACACCGGCGAAATAGAAGTTGTCGAGAGCATCACTGGCGAACTGTAATGGTTTGGCACGTTGGAAGTCTCCTAATCCATAAAAGTTATCGAATAGTGGGGTCGCGTGTTTTATCACGAATGGGATGCGGCCGTTTTTGTGCGGGTTGCGGATAGTGCGGAGAATAATGCCGTTAAACTCTGGTGCGAAGACTACCCAGTTGCCGTCATCGCCGGACTCATAGCGAGTGGCTAGCATTATCCGGCCTTTATCGGCTTGACTCTGGCGTTCACGAGTAATTAAGCTGTCACGTTGGCTGTTTACGTCCTTGCGAGACTCTTTGGTAGCCAGAATGAGGTTTTCAATCTCTTCTTTGTCCCACTCAGCGTCATCTGGCTCGTCAAGCAGTTCCTCAAGATAGGATGCGCCGACATATATAAGAGCCGTTACATAGTCCATGTCGTCAATACTGGCACGACCGAGTTGCGGTATGAAGTTGCGAGGGTGCCAGAGCCAACAGTCCGGGCCAATGTAGCCGGTTTCAGTCACGTTCCAGTCGTAATACATCGGCATAAAACCGTACACTGAGGAGTAAAACTGCCAGTTGCGGATTTTCTCTAGGAATGGTGCTTGGGCGTTGGCGTTCGGGTAGAGGTACTTCTGGCGGATAATATCAAGAACGGCGGAAGCTCCCGCGTCTTTCTTACCAGCAGCTTTCATCACACCATCTGGTAGTTGGCCAACAACGCGAGCTGCCCGCTCCTGGTAGATAGTGGTAGTACGGCCATCAGACAGGCCACCGCCAACTTTACGGGTTACAGAGTCATAAGGCTTGTTAATAAGCATGGCTTCGTAAGCATCGAAGTCTTTGACGTAATTATCGTGAGCTATGAGGTCATATTTGAAGTCACCTCTAATACGAGCGTGATATTCCGCCAGTTCTGGGTCAGTTGCGGTCGCCGGGTCTAAGTTTTCAAACTCTTTGTCGTCAGCATCTTGGTTTTTGTCATCAGAGGGGGTTATGTCTTTTTTGGCCATTGTTATTCCTGATAGTTTTTAATGTCTTTGTTTTTAATAGTAATCTCTTGTATTGTACCCTCTTTGAAGTCAACCTCAAACGACAGTTTTCCGGTCAAAGTGGCCGAAATCATGCTATTTATGAGCTTTTCGAGGTCAGAAAAGGCTTTTTCGTTGTCAGAATAGCGTATTTTAGCATTTGTGTTGTATGTCACCACGACTGTCTTGCTGCGGTGTCGTTGGACGGTTATATCCACCACGCCGAACGGCATACTGACAGCTTGCTTATCAATATCTTCTAGCCATTTTGGGATACTCATACTGGTACGAACCTACCAAGATTATTTCGCACATAATTAGTTCTAACGCGGCGATTATTGGCTTGTTCTTTCCGTGTAGCCCACCGCACATTACCAGGTTCATAATTGCCATTAACGTCAATCCTATCAAGGGTATGCAAAGGTGAAGGTCGTGACCCTATTTCTTCTATAAACTTGTTAAAACCACCACGTTCGGCCCACTCTTCACAAACCCTCACCCCACGACCTCCATAGTAGGAGTAATCGGGACGGTTCGTATTTAGGCATCGGCGTTTTGCATCTTGTAGCGCCCAGTATTCGGGGGGATATTTATTTCTATTACTCATTGCAACATAATACCAAACTCGCCAAAAGCCATAGGTTTCGGCATTTTCTCTACCTTGTCGGCCACATGCTTGAGGTACAGCGCCAGGTAACGGATAGAGTCTGGGTGGTCATCATTATTCTTAACTGGTAGCTCAGTTGGTGGCCGGTCTTTTTTCTGTTCAGCGTACTTGTACTGTTCGAAATCAAGGATGGTGTGCCGACAAGCTTTGCTAAAGACAATCTGAGGCCTGGGGTCGCCAACCAGCTGTAAGCGTGGCTTCATGCGTATCTGCATCAGCTGGATGCCTGAGATAATCGAGCCAGAACCCTTGGGTGATGGGACAACTGGTAAGCCTTTGCCCTGCATGTAGGCAATCAGGTCGGGTCGGGCAGAGTCACCGATAATAGCAGTTATCCTCCGGCCAGCCATCTTACGTTTAATGTCCTCAATCACGGTGTCCAGTTCAGTTTCAATGACATGTATCTCGTCATAGACCCACCAGCGGTCTTCGATGTCTACTCGGATGAAGTTGACAGCAAGTGGGTGGTCTTTGGCGTAACCGAAGTCAATCGTAATATAGTCAGTTCCGTCCTCTGGTATTGTTGTCGGGTCTACAACGTGAGTTGTACGCTTGAATGATGGATAAACTGACCCTTGCACAGCTCGAAACTCCAGTTCCATTTCTTGCAGGAAGGAGTTGAGTGTGCCTTTTTTCTCAGCTTCTTCACGCTCTTGTTTAATGTGTTCCGGACGGATAACTGGGTTATCACGCCAGGTAGCCTTGCTAAAGTACCAGCCGTTGTCCTTGACGTTGGCGTACTCTAGCATGTCGTACCAGTGATTATACCCCTTTGGTGTGCCCATGAAAGCCGCCCAGCCCTCAGTAGTGGTGAAAAACCACTTGTAAACCTCTTCCCAGTTAGTCGGGTCTTGGTCAGCGTACTCATCGAATATCATACCGTGAGCCTTGTTACCACGATGGCTGTCAGCCTGGTCTGAGCCAAGTAGCCGGATACTACTACGCGGTAACTCTGGATTATGCTGGATTTTCACCCAGCCAACACCGGGGAGCTTCATCGGGCCTTCTAGGTAGTTGAACTCAACCCGGAGGTCATCATTATTGACCTTAAATATCAGTTCTTTAGGAATTGTGTGTAAATACTGCTTCCAGACCACCTGTGCAGCCTGTGAATAGGTACGAAAGACGATGAAATACTGGCCTTGTTGCATAGCAGCGCTCATCCATGCCTGATAGACGCTCCACATGGTTTTGCCGACCTGCCGGCCCCAAAACAGCGTCCCACGCTTGTAGCCATCGACTAAGAAAGCACGATGCGCATCAATCTGCTTCGGGTGCGGGGTGTATTGCACCGCCATAGCGTTACTTCTGGCCGATTTGTTTTATCTGTAGCCGTTGTAGGTGTGTACGGCGAACCAGGTATGCTGAACCATCTGCCATTATTAAGATGTCGCCATCCGTAACAACTAATGGAGGTGGTATTTTTTTCTTAAATATACTCATTACTGTAGTTCTTCTTCGGTAATCTTCGGTGCTGAGTTGCCGAAACCCTTGACGTTACTCTTAGTAATGACTTTGACAACTGAACCACCGATAGCTTGTTCTACGAAGTCAGTTGTGGGTTCGAAGTTACGAGGTGGGAAGAAAATATCGAGACACCACTGTTTGACGCGTTCAAACCGGACTTCATCCATAATCTGACGCATGGCTTCGACTGTTGGTGTCATACCGTTCTCGGCAGCCCATGCAAAAGCTAACTGGTCATCTTCGTTGAAGTGCAACGTCTGAACTACGATAGCCTTCTCAGTTTCGTCACCCTCTTCGTCATACATGTTCATATACAGCGTGGTGTGAAAGGTTGGTTCCTGCGTTGATACGCCAGTCTTGGTTTCATACGGCTTGGCATCAATATCCCAGGTAACAAAGTAGTTTTCACTAAATGCGAGCCTACGAGTCCGGGCATCGTTGTCGAAGAACTCAGTTAAGCGTTCAATCGGGTTCGGGTAGTAGTCAGGATCAATATTGTACTTGGTGGTCGTACCTACCAGCTGGCCTTGGCTGTTGGTTTGTAAGCCTTGGCTGAATGATGGTGGTGTCGCCTTGTCTGTCTGATTGCTACCAGATAGTCGGTTGACTAGCTCATTGAGCTGTTCTGGGGTTAGGGTAATAAGTTGCGTGACGTTATCTGTTTGTGTTTGAGGTGCGACTGTCGTCTCCCCATGAGGTTGAACTGTTTTTGTTTTGGCTGCGTTACGGAGCCTCTCGTCATTAGCGAGCTGTTTTGCGCTCCTTGGTCGTGTAGCCATGTTTTTTCCCTCAGTTGTTAATTTGTCGTATTTTAATATCTGAATAATACGCTTACGCGAAAAAACTTGCAATTATATTGTGGTTGGGTGTATATTCGTAGCAACTATTTGTTTTGCTAAAAATACAAGTAGCCACTAAAAGAAATGACCCCGTATCGTGGGGTCAGACGTTGTTTTGCTATACCTATAGAAATACAGCATCAAAACCTTTTAGTCAAGCACTTTTTCAACTTTGCACGAATCTCGTGGTCTGAGAAAACCCTGGCTCTGCTTTAATCATGCTTGCATGGAACAGCCCCCTAAACGGCAACCAGGTCGAACCTCAGCCCATGATAACCAAAACGTCATCGTTAAAGTCATAATCGTTCGAACTACGTGCTTCTAACCCAAGGGGAGTAAAGGGGGCGAAGTGCCTTGACATAAAAGCGTATAATAATAGCCATGAGTACAAACAGACAGCAACAGAATCCCGTCTCTCTTCTGGGGCTGTGCCTGTAGTTCTCCGTACCTTCGTCTAGCAAATAGCCCCCACATCTCGCAAGGGGCTATTTTTTTTGGAATGTAGCTCAATAGGTAGAGCATCCGGTTGTTACCCGGAAGATTGTGAGTTCGAGCCTCACCGTTCCAGCCAATGACTTGTCTTCTAATGGTAGGAAGGCGGACTTTGACTCCGCTAATCTAGGTTCGAGTCCTAGCGAGTCAGCCAGCTATTCAAACCACACCGTATGTTCCCCATACATGGCTCGCATTGCTTTAATATACTTGGCTGTTTCACGATGATAGTTTCTGTGACTCATAATTCTCCCCTCACGCCACCTTGTGTACGATTGAACACTTGGCTTATACCCCAAGATTACGCCTCTTTTGGTCGCAAGTATGTAATGTAGGTCACAGGATTGCTAATCGTGTTTATCAGTCCGAAACTTGCCGTGAGTGATGATTTCCCACGGTTCTACATAGGCTATAAACGCGTCCCATTGATTTTCTAGTGTAATTGTCGGCTCAACAGTCAAAACAGGCTGTAATAGCACTCCTTGTATCTCAAGTGGGCTGATTTTACCCTCCTGGGTATACCAGTTGGTCAAATATGCGAAGTATTCCATCGTTTCTGGCGTGATTGCTAGCACTTCCGGCTCACAGTCGAATTGGCACTTGATATAAGCAGCCCAGTCACCCTCATTATCTTGGAAGATTAGGGTATTTTCGTCATCTAACACCGTGTACTCTTCGCACTCCGGGCATTGGTTGATTATCCGGATTGGCTCTTCTTCAGGGTTTGGTAACTGTTCCATGTCATGTAATCAACCCTTGCTCAATAATGCCCCACTGAATATAAAGGGCATCAATCAGTAAATGACCCATGTGGCGTTCTATTTCTCTGGCCTTGGGATGATTAGCGGCCTGTTCGGTGGCAACTATCAGTTTGCCAAGTGTTCCGAGGTAATCGCCAGGTATCGGCTCAAACTCTCGCTTAATGCGTTCCGCCGAAAAATGGTCGGGTAAGGGCATAGATGCTATTTTGCGGTGTATTTCATCGTGGGCTTCTTGCTCTAAAGGAACCTGAAGCCACTTGTTAGCCCTTAATTCCTTAGTAGGCTTCTGTGAGCGCCATATTCTTGCTGAGTATAGAACATGATGCTCTGGGTGAGCCATCTCATTCTCCGCCTTTTTGCCGGAAGTTGATGGCCATTTCCTCGCCATTCTCTTCCAGTATAGCGTCTATCTCATCTAGCAGATCATCTGTGGCTTCTACAGCTAGTTCTCCTGCCTTACGAGCAGCTTTCTGGGCTACAGTAGCTTCTGCGGCTTCATCTACCGCTTCTTGAGTAGAATACTGGCTACCAGTTTCGGTCGGCTTGTGGTATTTCATCTGTTGCTGTTCGCTCATAGATATTCACCCTCTGAGCCGTAGTGATAACGGAAACGTTGCTGGTCTGGGCCTTGTTCGCAGTCAGTAACGGGTGTAACTTCGTGTCGTGCATGATCTGATAGGCCAGGACTTTGAAGATGGTCAAAGATAACATGGCCGATTTTCTTCATTAGCTCAATCGGACGTATCCGGAGCATGTTTTCGGGTAGCATGTTAGGGTCACTTGGTATTTTTTGTTTTTCGTTTTCCATGACTGATTTAAGTATACTCTCAGTGTCAACTAAATATAACGATTGCCGAAGGGAATGGTGCAGAGTTTTTGTGTTCGTCAAACTTCAACCTGCCTTTAATGAAACGTATCTCAGAAGATTTCATACAGTAATCGTGCCACCACCGAGTATCAGTCCGGCTAGGGATAAGAAACACCACAGTTTTACCTTTCTGCCACTCTTCATAACCCTTGGAAATCCATTTCGGTAATTCTCGTCCGTATGGAGGGTTCACAAAGTTTGATGAACCCCAGTCGCTTGTCAGCCCGTCAACGGTGTAGTGGGGGGGGCAGGGGTCGTGGTTAAAGTGAAACTCAGCATCAAGTATCTGGTATACAGCCTTGGGAGTCTTCCAGTCTAGGCGTTGGCTACTAAAATGGACGCTCATATATCCTCGAATTGCTGGACATAATAGGTGTGGCCGATGTCATGGCAGGTCGCATAGCCAACTTTGTTGAATACTGGGTCGAGAATGTTAGCCTTATGCTCAGGTGAAGCCATCCACGCAGCTACTACGGTGGCAGAGGTGTAATAATTCAGCGCCAGGTTCTCTCCGGCCTTGAAATACGGTGTCGGCAGGAAGCGTATCCAGCTCAGGCCGTTATAATCGTGTGCAAAATAGTGATTAGTCAGCATATCGCTGCACTTAGCAGCCGCAGATGCGTCCAGATTAGCGACTTCAGTCAGTGGTTGGTCACCAACCTTGGTTCGTTCAGCGTTTACTAGGTCATTAACAGTCTGAGTAGGCGACACGGGTGGTGGCGTGGTTACGGGGGCGACATTCTGGGGCAGATTAGCTTCAGGAGCAACCGTGGTTGCCGGTGGAGTAGTTTTCGTAACTGGGGGGGTCTTAGTTGTTGCTGTCGTATGTGGGGTTTTATGCCCTAACAGGATAAAGCTAAGACCCAGAATGATTATAATACTGATTACGATATATTTCTTCATGGTAACTCCTCTATACCGATATAATTTGTCTCAAAACTTGCTGGCTTCTTGGGGTCAATTGGGCTAATCGTGCCATCTTCGTTCTGCTTGATGTTCAGCGCCTTAGCAAGCCCAGGTATAGGACGATTCGGTATCTCTAGTATGGCCCGGTGTAGCCATTCAGGACGATCTTCGATAGCATCAAAGGCTTCGATGTCGTCTTCGCGTACATAAATGGTACGATTCGGCATGGCTGCTACTCCTTGGCCATCAGTATCAGCGCACCGTCTGGATGCTTGGCTTCGTAACTTATTTTCCAATCAGCATCGAGTAATTTCTGGAACTCAGTCAGGTCATCTTTTATGAGGACTGCTACAATCTTGATTTTCTTACCGATTGTCGGTAGTGCTGCGGGTTGGATTGGCGTATCTTTTGGGTCAATCATAGTTATCTTTCTAATTTTAGTATGTTGTCTTTTGATTCTATCAGCTCATTGCTGTCTAAACGATTGTCTTTTCTATCAAGGTACTCGTCAAGAGTCTCAGCTTCTACCCTCTTGTGGCTTGGCCACTCAACCGGGCGTGGCACGACAGACCGGTAATCAGCCCCTTCCAGAATAACCAAGTCAATAAACTCAGTACCCTCCGTGTTGAGGTTGACCCTAGCGTTCTGCCGGTCATCGAGCAGGATAATATCCCAGGTTCGGTTGACACCATCAGGTTTGACGTGCATAAGTCGCATTTTCATAGTAATTCCTTCCTCTCTCCCCTTGCGGGTCGCTAACTGCGTTAATAGCCTGTAAACGGATCATCAGCATCCTCGGCTTGGTAAAAAGTGAGTAATGTCTAATGAAGTGTAATGTTCTGTTCTGAGGCCAAACTGCCGGAGCTACCGGTCTGACGTTGGCTGATAATCGGTTGTAAACGTGTAACAATTCCTATTCTAAGGTGGCTCATTGGCCAAAAGCTGCAAGACTTGTGCCTTTACCATTTGGCTACCCCCCCGGACTGGTGGGGGGGACTGGATTCGAACCAGTAATCGCAAGTTCCATTTTGCAAATGCTTCTACATTAACAGTGTAGTGCTTAGTGTCATTCAAAAATGACGACGGGAAGAGTCACTGGCCAGTAACAACGGCGTTATACTCTGCCGTTCCAAAGAGTTACCGCGGCCATGCTGACAATCCGATGACAGACTATTAAAGAGCAAAGAGAGCCGTGAGGCTCCCTATATTTCCAACCTATCGAGTAGGCTACGAACTTTGTTGATAGTGACCTGGAGCCGACCATTCGACTCCTTGAAGGCTAAGACTAATAGCGAAACCGATGGGTCAGCTAATTTGTTCTGGTCGTTTCCAGGAGCTTGTGGTGTCGGCGCACCAAGGGCCATGTCAAGCCGATGCTCAAGCCGTGAGATTTCATCCTCTAAGCTGAGTAACAACGACTGGTGTGCTCCGATAGCACCCTGTAGTGGCGTGGTTGGCTCAACAGCCGTACCACTGACTAAACCATTTCCCAATGTAGACGTAGTAGGTTCCATCAGATATTTACTCCGGTTGGAATCTTGAATGAGACTTCAGCTGTCCAGTTAGCTTGCTGAATACTCGTATCAAGCTCACGCAGCGCTTTGCTGTAAGTATCGTACTCTTTCGTGACATCTTTCAGCGTCACACGGCTCACCTGTAGCTTCACCTCGTCAATCTCGTCAG
>Ga0265327_10000946_pt1 | contig 42232 bp, 40 predicted proteins | sample 41621metaG_FD_202089 | JGI IMG/M metagenome (GOLD analysis project Ga0265327, IMG submission 202089) | Rhizosphere microbial communities from Carex aquatilis grown in University of Washington, Seatle, WA, United States - 4-16-21 metaG | ecosystem: Host-associated > Plants > Roots > Rhizosphere... | reverse complement strand
ACGAAGGCGCGAACCGCCCGACGCAGGAGCTGGCCCAGCCCAGCTGGACCTATGGCGAAGAGGTGATGATCGAGCCCTATATCCGTGGGCTGGAGCTGGCCTGCGGCGTCATGGACGGCAAGGCCATGACCGTCACCGAGATTTTACCGCGCACAGCTTTTTATGATTACGAGGCCAAGTACGCCGAAGGTGGCTCCCAGCACGTCCTGCCGGCCCGGATTCCGCCCGCGGTGCTTGAGAAAGCCTGCCGTCAGAGCGAGCTCGCCCACGCCGCCCTGGGGTGCCGGGGCGTCAGCCGGGCGGATCTTCGTTATGACGATATTAACGACGTTCTGGTCCTTCTGGAGGTCAACACCCAGCCCGGCATGACGCCGACTTCGCTCGTCCCCGAGCAGGCGGCAAAGCAGGGCGTGGGATTCGACCAACTGGTGCAGTGGATCACGGAGGACGCTTATGCCCGCGGCGGTGCGGGGGGGATCGCGCGTACAGGCGAAACCCCGGGCTAAAACGCCCCCTAGCTCCAAAAGAAAGCCCCCCGCAAAGGCGCAGGGAGGCTACGCCCCCGCCAAGCTTGGCGCCGCCGGCAAGGTGGGCCTGGCCCCCCATCACGCCCTGATGGCCGCCTCGGCCATCCTCGCCCTGGCGCTCGGCGTGACCCTGGCCACCGGCGACCGCGCCGAGAAGCTGTCCCAGTCCGCAAACGCCGCCATCGGCAGCCGCTTCGCCACCTTCGGCTTCAAACTCAAGGTGGTGCGGGTCAAGGGCGCCTCGGACCTCGCCACCGCCGATATCCTGAAGGCCGCCGGAATCTACAAGGACCAGCCGCTGCTGGGTCTGGACCTCGACAGCCTGCGCAGGCGGGTTGAGGGGGTGGGCTGGGTGAAGTCCGCCCAGGTGGTGCGCCTGCTGCCCGATACTCTCGAGCTTCGGGTGGTGGAGCGCCGCCAGCTGGCCGTCTGGCAGCACGGCGGCAAGAGCTATGTGATCGATGACCAGGGCCAGGTGATCCCGGAGGCCAATCCCGACCGGTTCGCCAAGCTGCCGCTCATCGTGGGAGACGGGGCCAATGAATTCGCCGCCAGGATCTTGCCGGCGGTGGCCGCGCGGCCACGGCTGATGGAGCGGCTGGAAGCCTTCATCCGGGTTGACGACCGGCGCTGGGACCTCCGCCTCAAGGACGGCAGCCTGGTGCAGCTCCCCGCAGTGGGAGAGGAGGCGGCGCTGATCCAGCTCGAGCAGCTGGACCAGAAGTCGCGGCTCCTGGAACTGGGATTCGAACGGATCGACCTGCGCGATCCGGCGGTGGTGGCGGTGCGGCCGCGTGACGGGGTCCTGCCAGGACATCTCGTCGCGGACGGCGTCTAGGGAATGAGGGGGCGTAAGCTTTGACGACCCAGGTTGAGACCCGCGCGAAGGCGAAGCCGCCGACCGATGCCCGCAGCAAGGAGCCGCGGGACGGCCTGAAGGCGGCCCTGACCCGGCAGCCGGTAGTGGCCGCCGTGGACCTCGGCGCGTCCAAGGTGGCGTGCTTCATCATGAAGCCGGACGGCGTGCGCCGCGGCGACCGCACCCTCACCACGGCCGGGGTCGGCTATGTCCAGTCCCGCGGCGTCAGGAATGGCTCGATCGTCAATCTGGACGAGGCGTCGGACGCCATCGCCCAGGCGGTTGAACGGGCGGAGAATGTGGCGGGCGTCCAGGTACAGGGCGTCACGGTCTGTACGGCGGGCGGATCGCTCACCAGCCACCGCGTGGCCGGTAGAGTGTCGCTCGGCGCGCGGGCCATCGCCGACACCGACCTGGTGCGGGCCATCCAGGCCGCCCTGGGTCAGATCAAGCTGCCCGGCCGCCGGGCGGCGCACATCTTGCCTGTGGCCTGGGCGGTGGACGGCCTGGGCGGTATCCGCGATCCGCGGGCCATGTTCGGCCGTTCGCTGTCGGTGGAGCTGCTGGTGGTCTCGGTGTCCGAGGCGGTGTTCCAGACGCTCGGGGCCTGCGTCGAGCGCGCCCACCTCCAGTTTGAAGGCGTCGTTGCTGCGCCGTTCGTCTCGGCCCTCGCGGCCCTGGAAGAAGACGAAATGGACCTGGGAAGCGTGTGCATCGACATGGGCGGCGGCTCAACCTCGGCGGCGGTGTTCGCCAATGGCAGCCTGGTTCACGTCGAGACCCTGCCGGTTGGCGGGAGCCACGTCACCGCCGACATCGCCCGCGGCCTTTCCACCTCCATCGCCGGGGCGGAGCGGATCAAGACTCTGCATGGCTCAGCCATCGCCTCGGCCAATGAAGATCGTGAAATGATCGAGGCGCCGCCCCGTGGCGACGATCCGGGCGCAGGTCCGGTGATCGCGCCTCGGTCCTTGTTGAAGGGCATCATCGCCCCCCGGGTCGAGGAGACACTGGAGCTGCTGCGCGACCGGCTGAAGGCCTCGGGCGCTCCCGTGGAGCCGGGGGCGGGCCTGGTGCTCACTGGTGGCGCCAGCCAGCTGGCCGGCGTGCGGGAAGTGGCTGTGCGGGTGTTCGATCGTCCGGTTCGCCTCGGCCGTCCGCGCCGGGTGCCGCACCTGGCCGACGCCGCTTCGGGGCCGGCCTTCTGCGCCGCGGCAGGGGTCCTGCACCGTTCGGCCTTCGGTCCCCGGGAAGCGGTGTCCGCCAAGGCCCTGGCCTCGGCCAAGCTGCGTCGGGAACCCCTGGATCCCCGGGCCAATCCGGTGGCCAAGGCTGCGGCCTGGCTGCGGGAAAACCTCTGATCCGACCTTCTGCGGATCCGAGGCCCTAGCCCGCATCGGCGGCCTCAGATCAGAGGCCGCACATTGATCTTCTTGAAGTCATATTTGGCCGGCGCGGGGATTGTGACCTTGAGCACGCCCATGGTGACCAGGGCGCTGATCTGGTCGGCATTGACGCCCCAGGGCAGCTTGAACGAGCGGGAGAACTTGCCGCCGCCATGATCGCCGGGGGCCGGGGCGCCGGTGACGGCCCTGGCCGCGCCGCTGACCGTCAGGACGTCCTGGCTGACCACGACCTCGATATCTTCCTGCTGGACGCCCGGGAGGTCCATGGTCACTTCCATCGCGTCGGCCGTCCAGGTGAGACGCATCGGGCCGCCGTTGACGAAAATGCGACCAGGCTCGGGCCGGCTGGGCTTGGGGATCGTCACCCGCAGCAGGCCCTGGACCAGGGAGGCGCGGATCCGCTCCGTCCGCACCCCGGCCGGGAGCTGGATGGAACGCGTGAACGGGCCATAGGCGCGATCGACGGGCGGCAGGTTCTTGGTCTTCCAGTCCGCGGCGGCCTTGATCTCGCCGCTGATGGTGAGAACGCCATCGGCCACCTTGATCTCCAGGTCCTTCTCATCAAGACCCGGCAGCTCCAGGGTCAGCTCGAGGCCGTCCTTGGTGGCGGTGAGGTTCATGCCGCGTTGCGCGGCGGAGAGCGGTCCTTCGACCTTGCGCGGCTTGGCGGCGCTCGGACGACTGAGGAAATTGAAGGGCCGGAGTTCTGGGCCGGAGCCGGGAGGCAACTCCGGGGGGAGGACTCCGGCCCGGGCCGTGCCTGCGGACTGCGGCGTCGGCCGCAGGGTGCGCACGCACAGACCAAACAGGAACAGCGAAAGGAAAATCAGCCCCAGCCCGGCCGGAAGGTTGGGCCGGGAGAGGAACGCTTCGGCGAAATCGGACATGACAGATGCCTGCACTAGGCGACGCGACGCGCGCGAGCGCCGAAATCGAGTTCAAACGCCGACACCGCGGCGGCGGTTTCCTTGACCATGACGGACTTGAACCGGTTGACGGCGATCCGGGCGTTCTCGCCCGGTTTCAGTTCGCGCTGAGTCACGCGACCTCGGACTTCCTCGAGCACGATGATCACCTGGCCGCTTCCCAGGACGTTTTCGATGAAGACCGCGGTCATTGAGACTGCCTCGTGGCTTGCCGCCGTGTGCGGCGTGGAATGGGTCGGGAAGGCTTCGCCGGCGGCCTCGGCCCTGTGGGCCAGGCGCGCCTGCCGGGCTCAGCGCCAGTCTGCGTGGATCGGGCTGCGCGATCCGCCCTGGGCGAGCCGGGGGCGCCGGTCGTTCTGAGCCCGGGCGGCGAGCACGGGGCGGAAGGCCAGCTGGGTGTGGTGCTGGCAGTAGGGACCCTGGCTGGTGTCGGTCCGACCGCAATAGCCGAAGTCCGACTCCCGCGGGTCGCCGATCGGCCAGCGGCAAGCCGACGTGCCGAGGGTGTGAATGCAGGCGGTCGGCGTCAGTTCCGGAGCCGGCAGGTGCTCCGTGAAGACCCGCTCGGTGCGCTTGACGCTGCGGGCCACATTGGCGGCCCGGACCGGGCGCCTGGCGCGCTCCGAAGAGGGGCCCGCCACGGCGCGGGGCCGGGAGGGGATTGCGCGGGCCTTGAGCCCCATGCGGTGGATCTTGCCGATCACGGCGTTGCGGCTGAGGCCTCCGCCAAGCTGATGAGCAACCTGGCTGGCGCTCATACCGGCCTGCCAGAGTTCGGCAAGTTTAGCGATCCGTTCAGCAGTCCAATCCATTCCCAAATCCCCATTCGTGCGTGTTTGAGATGCGCTGGAGCCAGTAGAGACCCGGCGCCGGAAGGGGGTGATCCGCTCTTGTCCGAAACCCGATGGCCACATTCGGCGGCCGCAAGATCTCGTTAACTCCAGCGAAGAACCCCTTTCGATGCGTTAAGGTTAACGCGCCGGGTTCTCGCTTAGACATTGCACGATCGGGCGGAATGGGCGGTCGAATCGGATAGGGGGAATTATACTTAGGTATAGGTCTTAGTGCGGTCGGGAGTGCGACTCGAGCCGACCCGCCATTTGCAGAAGGTCGGCCAGGGAGGTCGCCTTCATCTTTCGCATCACCTGGCCGCGATGAACCTTCACCGTGATCTCGCTGATGCCCAGCGTCGCGGCCGCCTGCTTGTTCAACTTGCCGCTCACCACCAGCCGGAAGATTTGCCGCTCCCGGGCGGTGAGGGTCTCGTACCTTTGGCGGTCGCCGTCCACGGCGGACTCGCGGCTGAGCCGGGCGCGATCCCGTTCAACCCCCGCCTGCACGGCGTCCAGCAGGTCCTGGTCGCGGAACGGCTTGGTGAGGAACTCCACCGCCCCGGCCTTCATGGCGGTGACGGTCATCGGAATGTCGCCATGGCCGGTGATGAAGATGATGGGCAGGCCGGGATGGGAGCGTGTGAGCTCTTTTTGCAGGTCGAGCCCGCTAAGCCCCGGCATCCGCACATCCAGGATGAGGCAGCTGGGGCCTTCGGGCCGCTTGGTTCCCAGGAAGTCATTCGGCGTGGCGTAGGTCCGCACCTCCAGGCCCACCGAGCGCAACAGGCTGGCGACCGCTTCGCGCACGGAGGCGTCGTCGTCCACAACTAGGATGGTTGGCGCAGCCTGCATCAAGACCCCCCGGACTGGCGGAACCCCCCGACAACCGGTCAGGCGCGGTCTTCGGGTGGGCTGAATGTCCCACCAATCTAGTGGCTCTTGCAATGTTTGAGCTGGGGCAATCCGTCGCTGCGCGAATTTGCACCTAGTACAACGCGCAGTTGGTTTCGGCCACAAGGGGGAATTGAGGGCCGGAATGTGGCGCGGAGGAGGCGCAAAGCATAGCGTGCGCGAAAATGGCACATACCAATGGCCGCGGTTAGCCGTTTAACACTGGGTCATGGATAACGGGACGGGAAAGCTCTGCTGTGACCGACGACGCCGGAGATCCGGCGAGCCCAGGTCTCGCGCGCAGGCATTAGTCCTTGACCTGCATCCTGCCGAGTGCGGAATGTTAACAGACTTGTTGATTGCGAATTCACATGAGTGAACCTGCGTCCAGGACGAAATCTCGCGCGCCGATCGAGCGTGGCTTGCGGGGAAAGGTCGTGCCGGGTCCGGCTCCGGAAGAGCAGGCCCCGGCCTGGTGCGTCGAGCGGATCAAGGCGTCGGAAAAGGCTCGTCACAAGGCCGAGAAGGCGGCGCGCAAGGCGCAGGCCGAACTGGACCGCCTGGCTCGCGTCATGTCCGCCGGCCAGTTCGGCTCCTGGATCGCCCACGAGATCAACCAGCCCATCGCCGCCATCGTCACCAATGGCGACGCCGCCCTGCGCTGGCTTGCGCGGGAGACGCCTGATCTGCAGGAGGCGCAAGAGGCGATCCAGCGCATTATCCGCGACGCGAACCGAGCGGTTTCGGTAGTCAATGTCACCCGCGCCATGCTGGCCAAGGACCGTCCGGATTTCCACGACGTCGACCTCAATCAGATTGTCGAGGAGTCGCTGACCCTGACCCAGGCCGAGCAGCGCCGAGCCCAGGTGAGCGTGCAGATGTCCCTGGCAGGCAACCTGCCAGTGGTCAAAGGCAACCGGGTGCAGCTGCAACAGGTGGTCCTGAACCTGCTGCTGAACGGCGTCGACGCGATGAAATCGGTCGATGGTCGGCCCCGCGTCCTGTTCGTCAAGACAGAGGTCGCGCATTCCGGCGACGTCCTGGTGGTGGTGGAGGACAGCGGCATCGGGATTGATCCCGATAATGTGGAACAGCTGTTCGAGCCCTATTTCACCACCAAGGCCTTCGGGACCGGCCTCGGCCTGCCCATATCGCGGTCCATCATCGAGGCGCACGGTGGCCGGCTCTGGGCGTCGCTGTCCGCATCCAAGGGCGCCGCCTTCCAGTTCACCCTGCCCAGGTCCGCCGCCCGGCGCCCCGGGCGACCGGCGTCCAGCGAACTCGACAAGCTGGCGTCCTAGAACCCGACGGGATCAGGCCTTTTCAGGCGCGACCGCCGCCAACCCGGCCGGCGGAGGCGGTGATGACGGGCTCCGCCCGATCGGGCCGCGGACATTTGACCGCCGCCTGCAACAACTGCAGCAGTTCCTCGCGATCGACGGGCTTCTTCAGGACGGCGACCGCGCCCGCGGACATGGCCCGGTCGCGGATCTGTTTGTCGGGAAATGACGTGACGACAATGATCGGTATCTCGCAACCGGACTGGGCGATCCGCGCCTGCAGATCCAGACCGGACATGCCGCGCATCTGCACGTCGGTGACCAGGCACGCAGCGTCTTTCAAGGCGTCGGACTCGAGCAGGTCCTCGCCTGACTCAAAGGCGTGGGGATGGAAGCCGTAGGATTTAACCAGGCTCACCAGGGACTCCCGGAAGGAGACGTCGTCATCGACGATGATGATGCTCCGGGCCCTCAGGTCCCGAATTTCCGCCTCGGTCACGTTGTCCCCATGCGCCATCGGCGTGGTCTCATCTTGACTGGTCACTGTGCCGAAATCTCCCCGGGCCCAACGCTATCGATCGCGGACCTGCAACTCCCGGGCCCGGCGGTGTCATTCTGGGTACGGAAGCGACTCTTTCGCGCCGGTGCGACAATTCAACTCTAACTGGGAAATTCGAGGCCGACCCAAAGCGTTCCGCCTGACATCCCCAGCCGCGCGACTCGGCTGCGTCACAATAACCCATCGCACGAGCGGCGCCGAAGGCAAGCGGAAATCGACACCCGAGGTGCGCAATTCAGTCCGACGCTTTCGCCCTGGTCAGATCGACCATGCCCAGGCGTTCACCCGCCCAGAGAGCGAGCGGCGGCTAGCGCTTCGGGGGGATTTACCGTTTGAAAACCAAGGTGATCGGCCGGCCTGGCGTTTCGCGCGGATGGATCGAAAGGTTGACGGGCAGGCCTGAGTCAGCATGTCGCATCCAGGCGATTGTGGTTAACGCCAAGCCTTATCCATCAACAAAAAAGCTACTTACGCGCCTCGACTGATGTCCGACTCATCTTATGCAGTTAACCGCCGATTAACGATGGTAGGCGCTTCCTTAACGCCATCCGTCGCGGGAGCCAGGCGGAGAGTTCGCCAGGGTCCCAAGGAAGACTGACGGAGCACGCGAGAGGTCCCATGGCTATTGCATTATCTGCGCCGCGCGCGACCGAGTTGAAGCCGCGCATCGTTGTATTCGGGATTGGCGGGGCAGGCGGCAACGCCGTCAACAACATGATCGAGGCGGGCCTGGAAGGCGTCGAGTTTGTCGTCGCCAACACCGACGCCCAGCAGCTGTCCTTCTCCAAGACCGACCGGCGCATCCAGCTCGGCGTTCAGGTGACCCAGGGTCTCGGCGCCGGCGCGCACCCCGAGGTGGGCATGAGCGCCGCCGAGGAGAGCATCCCCGAGATCGGCGAACATCTCGATGGCGCCCACATGGTGTTCATCACCGCCGGCATGGGCGGCGGCACCGGAACCGGCGCCGCGCCGATCATCGCCAAGTGCGCCCGTGAACGCGGCATCCTCACTGTGGGCGTGGTCACCAAGCCCTTCCACTTCGAAGGCCGCCACCGCATGCGCCTGGCTGACGCCGGGATCAGCGAGCTGCAGCGTTATGTGGACACCCTGATCGTCATTCCGAACCAGAACCTGTTCCGGGTCGCCAATGAGCGCACCACCTTCGCCGAAGCCTTTGGCATGGCGGACCAGGTGCTGCATTCGGGCGTGCGCTCCATCACCGACCTGATGGTGCTGCCGGGCCTGATCAATCTCGACTTCGCCGACGTCCGCACGGTCATGACCGAGATGGGCAAGGCGATGATGGGCACCGGGGAGGCGTCCGGCGAGGACCGCGCCCTGATGGCCGCCCAGAACGCCATTCAGAACCCCCTGCTGGACGAAGTCTCACTGAAGGGCGCCAAGGCCGTGCTGGTGAACGTCACCGGCGGTCTCGACATGACCCTCCTGGAAGTCGACGAGGCGGCCAACGCCATCTCCGAACAGGTGGATCCGGAAGGCAACATCATCTTCGGCGCGGCCTTCGATCCGTCGCTGGAAGGCATGATCCGCGTCTCCGTGGTGGCCACCGGCATGGATGGCCCCTCCATTGCGGCCATCGAGCCCAAGACTGAGCGGCGCCCGCTGCAGGCGCCTCCGTTGCGCATGCCGGAGCCGGCCCGCCAGGCCGCCCCGCCGCCGCCGATGTCGGCGACGCCTGAACCTGTCCGCTCGATCTATGCGACCCCCGCCGCCCAGGTGGCCCGCCCGGCCGAGCCCGTGGCCTATGCGGCTCCGGCCCCCGAAGCGGTGGTGTCGAGCTACCAGCCCGAGGCCATCGAAGAGCAGGCCGACCTCTACGCCTCGTCCCCCGAGCCGATGCGGAGCGAACCGGTGATCACCCCTGCGGCGGTCCAGGTCGCCGCGCCGACCCCGGCCCCGATGACCCGCATCGTCGACCCGATGGTGGCCGAGGACGAGGACGAGCCGCTGTTCGGCGAGGCCGTGTTCGAAGATCGCCGGCCGCAGAAGACCGGCGGGTTCCTCAGCCTGTTTGGCAACCGCGCCCGCTACGAGGCCCCGGCCGCTGCGCCTCGCGCCGCCGGCAGCCGCGGCGGCGCCTTGCCGGCCGAAGCCCCAATGGAACATGAGCAGACCGAGGCTCAGGAGGATCTCGAGATCCCCTCCTTCCTCCGCCGTCTGGCCAACTGATCAGCCCCAGTAGCTTAGCTTAGCGTGCGAACGGCCGGGCCCCGCCCGGCCGTTCTGCGTTGAGGGGTGGCGTCGTGCTCACCTGGGAAACGGGGCGGGCGCGTTGGCGCGAGGGGGTTGATCAAGGGTTTGATTCCTAAGCGTTCTTCTCTCGGTCCCAAAACGTAACACTCCGAAACAGGACTTGTGTTGCGGCGCAGCTGCCCAGTCCTTATCCGACCATGTGGGGACGTCCGTGGCCGCCAACGGCTGTGGCACCCAAACAGTTTGAGAGGTCCGGTCTTGGACGCTTCCGTCTTGCAGCACACCCTCAAGGGCCCGGCCATCTTCGCCGGGGTCGGCGTGCATACGGGCGCCCATACGCGGGTTTCCGTCCGTCCCGCCCCGGTCAATCACGGCGTGATCTTCGTGCGCACCGATGTGAACGATCGGGACAACCGGGTGCCGGTTTCCGGCGAGGCGGTCTGCAAGACCCAGCTGGGCACGGTGATCACCAACGCCGCTGGCGTGACCGTGGCCACCATCGAGCACCTGATGGCCGCTCTGGTGATGTCCGGGATCGACAACGCCGTGGTGGAGCTGGACGGACCGGAAATGCCGATCATGGACGGCTCCTCGCTGCCGTTCATCCAGATCCTCGACCAGGTGGGCAGCCGTCCGCAGGAGGCGCCGCGCCGCTATATCGAGATCCTCGAGACCGTCGAGGTCACCGACGGCGACAAACGCGCCACCCTGCGGCCCTCAGACCGCTTCGAAGTGGCCTTCGAGATCGCCTTCCCGTCCGCCGCCATCGGCCGCCAGGCGGTGGACCTGGTGATGGACCCCACGGCCTTCCGCGAAGAACTGGCCGACTGCCGGACCTTCGGCTTCCTGCACGAGGTCGAGGCCCTGCGCGCTATGGGCCTGGCCCGGGGCGGCTCCATGGACAACGCCGTGGTAATCGAGGGCGACCGCATCCTCAACCCCGAAGGCCTGCGCCGTCCGGACGAATTCGTGCGCCACAAGGCGCTGGACGCCATCGGCGACCTCTATGTGCTGGGCGCGCCGATTCTGGGCCGCTTCGAGGGCGTCCTGGCCGGTCACGGCATCAATAACGCCGTCGTCCGCGCCCTGGTGGCCGCCCCCCATGCCTGGCGGGAACGCACCTTTGCGCAGGAGCTGGCCGAAGCGGTCTGATCGCGCGCTTCGCCGCGTTTGCGCCCACGCCGGTCTAGTGTAGAACCACCCCTCACAGGCGCGGGGGCGCGCTGGCTTCTTGAGGTGAAGGTGTCCTTGCTTCGCAATAATTGGGATCGTCCGGCCATAGTCGCCGTGTTCGTCGCCCTCGCCCTCGCCGGATGCGCCGGCAAGCCGAAATCCAAACCGAAGCTGGCTTATGAAGAGCGTCCAGTGGAGCTGCTCTACGCCACGGGCGCGGACCGGCTGGACAAGCACCTGTGGAACCAGGCCGTCGAATATTTCGGCGAGGTGGAGCGGCAGCACCCCTATTCGGAATGGTCGCGCCGCGCGATCCTGATGACCGCCTACGCCCACTATCAGGCCGACAACTATGCCGAGGCCATCGGCGACGCCGACCGGTTCATTTCGCTCTATCCCGGTAACCCGGCCGCGGCCTACGCCCACTATCTGAAGGCCATCTGCTATTTCGAACAGATCGTCGATGTGGGCCGGGACCAGGCCTCCACCGGCCAGGCGCTGGAAAACCTGCGGGAGGTGGCGTCGCGCTATCCTCACACCGAATACGCCGCCGACGCGCGGCTGAAGATCGACATGGTCAATGACCAGCTGGCCGGCAAGGAAATGACCATCGGCCGCTACTACCTGCGCGAGGGGGACACCCTGGCCGCGGTGAACCGGTTCAAGTCGGTGATCGACCGCTACCAGACCACCACCCATGCGCCGGAAGCCCTGTTCCGGCTGGTGGAGGCCAACCTCACCATGGGCCTCTATGACGAGGCAAAGAGGAACGGCGCGGTGCTGGGCTTCAACTATCCGGGGGATCCCTGGTATCGGGACGCCTACACCCTGCTCACCGACAAGGGGCTGCGGCCGGCGGTGGCGCCCACCAGCTACACCAAGCGCAGCGACAAGGGCCTGGCGCACTTCAACACGCCGCGCTTCAAGGGCCCGCATTTCGGCATGCCGCACATTCCCTTCACCCACGACAAGTCCAAGACGGTGAAGCCGCCGGAGGCTGCGCCGGCGACCACGGCGCAGGCTGCGGAACCAAAGCCGAACTGATCCCTTTCGGCGCGGGTGATTCCGCACCATCTTGCCCCCATGCTGATCGGTCTGTGGATCCGAGATGTCGTGTTGATCGAGGCCCTGGACCTGTCCATCGGGCCCGGCCTCACCGCGCTTACCGGCGAGACCGGGGCGGGCAAGTCGATTATCCTCGACGCCTTGGGCCTGGCCACCGGGGCGCGCGCCGAAGCGGGTCTGGTGCGCCGTGGCGCGGCCCAGGCGGCGGCCTCGGCGGTGTTCGCGCCCGCGCCTGACCATCCGGTCTGGGACCTGCTGGAGGAAAAGGGCATCTCCTATGCCCGCGACGAGGACCTGGTCCTGCGCCGCACCCTGTCGGCGGACGGCCGCAGCCGCGCCTTCGTCAATGATCAGGCCACCAGTGTCGGCGTGCTGCGCGAACTGGGAGAGCGGCTGATCGAGGTTCACGGCCAGCATGAGACCGTGGGCCTGCTGGACGCCCGTACCCATCGGCCCTTGCTCGACGCCTATGGCCAGCTGGCCCCTCTGGTCCGCGCCGCGGGCGAGGGTTGGGCCGGGTGGAGGGCGGCCCGGGCGCGCGCCGATGACCTTCGGGACCTGGTGGGCCGTGCGGCCGCAGAGGCCGAGGAGCTGACCCTGCGGCTCTCCGAACTGGACCGGCTGGATCCCCAGGCCGGGGAAGAGACCGAACTGGCGGAGGCCCGCGCCATATTGGGCGCCGCCGAAAAGGCGCTCGGCGATATTTCCGGCGCCCGGGAGGCCTTTGACGGGCTATCGGCGCGGCTGGCCTCAGCGGTGCGGGGCCTGGAGCATGCCCGCACCCGGGCCCTGCAGGCCGGGGCGGCGGAGGATGGCGGCGCCGTGGTGCGGCTGGCGGCCGCCAGCGCCGCGGTGGACCGGGTGTTCGGCGAGGTCCAGGAGGCCGAGGCCGCCGTGGACGCCGCCGCCGAAGCCTTCGATTTCCGTCCCGATCAGCTGGAGAAGACCGAGGAGCGGCTGTTCGAGCTGAGGGCCATGGCCCGCAAGCTGGGGGCCAGCGTCGAGGAACTGCCGGGCCTGCGGGTGCGGTTCGCTGAGCGGCTGCGAGTGATGGAGAACAGCGAGGGCGAGCTGAAGGCCGCCGAGGCCGCCATGGCCCAGGCCCGCGCATCCTATCTGGCGGCGGCGGCGAAGCTCTCGGCCGCCCGGGCCCAGACCGGCGAGCGGCTGGCGGCGACGGTCCAGGCCGAGCTGGCGCCCTTGAAGCTGGAGAAGGCCCGTTTCCGGGTGTCGGTGGAGACCCTGGCCGAGGACCGAATGGGACCGGCGGGACAGGACCGGGTGGCCTTCGAGATCGCCACCAATCCAGGCGCCCCCTTCGCCGACCTGGGGGCCATCGCCTCGGGCGGGGAGCTGGCGCGGTTCGCCCTGGCTTTGAAGGCGGCGCTCGCCGGGCGGGCGGAAGGCGCCCAGCCCTTGATGATCTTCGACGAGGTGGACCAGGGCGTGGGGGGCGCCGTGGCCGACGCCGTGGGCCTGCGCCTGCGCCGCCTGGCCGCCGACGCCCAGGTGCTGGTGGTGACCCATTCCCCCCAGGTGGCGGCCCGGGCCGACGCCCACTGGCGGATCGCCAAGGCCGGCGAAGGCGAGCGCCTGCGCACCAGCGTCGAGACCCTGACAGGCGACGACCGCGAGGAAGAGATCGCCCGTATGCTGGCGGGCGCGCAGATCACCGACGCGGCGCGGGCAGCCGCGCGGGCGCTGATGCATGCTTAGAAGAGGGCGCGAGGTGCTCCCCCGTTGGGGGAGCTGTCGCGAGGCGACTGAGGGGGCTCGTAGAGCCGTGGGATTCAGCCCCCTCCGGCGCTTCGCGCCACCTCCCCCAAGGGGGGAGAAACTCGAGAATGGCTGACGCACCCACCGCCGACCTCACCGAATCCGAAGCCCTCGACGAGCTCACCCGGCTCGCTGACGAGATCGCGGCCCATGACATCCGCTATCATCAGCAGGACGCGCCCACGATTTCGGACGCCGACTATGACGCCCTGAAGCTCCGCAACCAGGAGATCGAGGCGCGGTTCCCGCACCTGATCCGGGACAATTCTCCCTCGCTGAGGGTCGGCGCGGCGCGGGCCGAGCAGTTCTCGCCCGTGGAGCATGGCGTGCCCATGCTCAGCCTCGACAACGCCTTCTCGGACGAGGATGCGCTCGAATTCGAGGCCCGGGTGCGGCGGTTCCTCAAGCTGGGCGCCGAGGCGGTGGACTATACAGCCGAGCCCAAGATCGACGGCCTGTCGGCCTCCCTGCGCTACGAGAACGGGGTGTTGGTCCAGGGGGCGACCCGGGGCGACGGCCGGGTCGGCGAGGACGTCACGGAGAACCTGCGCACCGTCGTCGACATCCCCAAGCGCCTGTCGGGCTCTGGATGGCCTGAGGTGATCGAGGTGCGGGGCGAGGTCTATCTGGGCCACGAGGAATTCGCCGCGCTCAATGCGGCGGCGGCGGCGGCAGGCCAGAAGACCTACGCCAATCCCCGCAACGCCGCGGCGGGATCCCTGCGCCAGATCGATCCGAAGATCACCGCCACCCGGCCGCTGAAATTCTTCGCCTATGCCTGGGGCCTCCTGAGCGGGCCCTTCGCCGAGCGCCAGTGGGAGGCGCTGGCCAAGCTGAAGGCCTGGGGGTTCCAGACCACGCCGCAGTCGCGCAAGGTCACCGGCGGCGAGGGCCTGCTGGCGGCCTATCGCGAGATGGAGGCCGTGCGGCCGCACCTCGGCTACGACATCGACGGTGTGGTCTACAAGGTGGACCGCCTGGACTGGCAGCAGCGCCTGGGCTTCATCACCCGCACCCCGCGCTGGGCCATCGCCCGCAAGTTCCCGGCCCAGCAGGCCCGCACCATCCTGGAGGCCATCGACCTGCAGGTGGGGCGCACCGGCGCCATCACCCCAGTGGCGCGGCTGCACCCGGTGACGGTCGGCGGCGTCGTGGTGGAGAACGCCACCCTGCACAATGGCGACGAGATCGCCCGCAAGGACATCCGGGTAGGCGACACGGTGATCCTCCAGCGGGCCGGGGACGTGATCCCGCAGATCGTCAGTGTGGTGCTTGAGGAGCGTCCGCCTGAGGCGATCCCGTTCGAGTTCCCCACCCACTGCCCCTGCCATCTGCAGACCCCGCTGATCCGCGAGACCACCGCCTCGGGCGCCGAGACTGTGGTGCGTCGCTGCTCCGGGGAGTTCGCCTGTCCGTTCCAGCGGATCGAGCACCTGCGCCACTTCGTGTCGCGCCGGGCCTATGACATCGAGGGGCTGGGCGAAAAGCAGCTCACCGCCTTCTTCGAGCGCGGCTGGATCCGCGAGCCAGCGGACATCTTCCGCCTGGCCCGGGACCTGGCCGAGGGGGGCGCCCGCCGGGAGGAACTGCTCACCACGGAGGGCTATGGCGAGCTCAGCGTCGCCAACCTGGCGGCCAATATCGAGGCGCGCCGGGCCATTGCGCTTGACCGCTTCATCTTCGGCCTGGGGATCCGGCATGTGGGGGAATCCACCTCCCTGGCCCTGGCGCGGCATTTCGAAACCGTGGAGGCCTTCATGGCCGCCGCGACGGCGAGCCGACCCGCGGGGCCTGCCTATCTGGCGCTCTCCACCCTGGACGGGGTTGGACCCACGGCCCTGGAGGCGGTGCTGGCCTTTGCGGCTGGGCCCGCCCAGGCCCTGCTGATCCCGGAGAACGCGAGCCTGGAGGAACGGCTGCGGCTGACCCTTCCCAGGCTCAACAGCACGGCGCGCCGGTCCCTGGCCGAGCGCTACGGCGACTGGCCAAATTTCGAGACGGCCGCCCGGGCCGCCTGGGCCCAGAGGCCGGGTGAGGAAATCCTGGAGCTGGCTGGGGTGGATAGCGTGGGACCGGTGGCGGCGCGGATGATCGCCGAATTCTTTGGCGAGGCGCACAACCGCGAGCGGGTGGACGCCCTGCTGGCTGAGCTCACCGTGATCCCGGCGGTGCGGCCCAAGAGCGACACGGCGGTGGCCGGCAAGACCATCGTCTTCACCGGCGCCCTGGAGCGCATGACGCGGGACGAGGCCAAGGCCCAGGCCGAGGCCCTGGGGGCCAAGGTCTCCGGCTCGGTGTCCAAGAAGACCGACCTGGTGGTGGCCGGGCCCGGCGCCGGCTCGAAACTCAAGACAGCGACCGATCTCGGCATCCAGGTGATGACCGAGGATGAGTGGCTGGCCATGGTGGGCGGCTAGACGGCGCAGACCAAAAAAGACGCCGCCGACCGCGAGGCCGACGGCGCTACGCTTACTGCACTAACGCTTACAAACTCTACGCGGTACTCGCACTGTCCGCGGCCTTGGCCGCGGGCTGGCTCCCCCAAGCCGCGTTCTGGATAGGCGGGGATTCGGCGCGATTCAAAGCCGGACAACCCGGTGGTGAGAACTAACCTTAACCGTTCCCGCGGGGCACGGATTGCGTGTCAAAACGAGCCTGTGGCGGCCGGTCAGGCCCGTCGCGCAGTGACGATCCAACTGGCGGAATCCAGACGCACGCCATCCTCGGTGACATGCGGCTGAAGGGCTTCGCGCACGGCCGCGATGACCGCCTCGCGCCGGTCGGGATACTCCCGCAGCATGGCGCCCAGCGGGCCGACCTTGAGCGCGACGTCCAGGGTCGTGTCGAGATCGCCGCTGCCGATCTTCTGGTCGTGGGCGGTGACGCTGATGTCCGTGAAGCCCGCCTTGCCCAGGATGTCCCACAGAAGGGCGGGATCGGCGAAGGCGAACGGCCCCTGTGCGGCAGGGGGCGGAGGCGGCGACGGCGACGGCGGGAGCACAGCGCTGGCGGCGGCCAGGGGGAGGGACATGAACAGGTTTTCCTGCGGCGTCCGCCAGCAGACGAAGGCCAGACGGCCGCCGGGCTTCAGAGCCCGGGCGATGTTGCGGAACGCCGCCACCGGATTGGCGAAGAACATCACGCCGAAGCGCGAGAACGCCCCGTCAAAGGCGCCGGTCGGAAAGGACTCGGTCTCGGCGTCGGCCAGCTGGAAACTGAGGCCGGGCACGCTCGCGCTGCGCCGCCGGGCGACATCGATCAGCGGCTGGGAGATATCTACGCCGAGCACGACGCCCTCCGACCCGACCGCCTCGGCCAGTTCCAGGCTGGTCTGGCCAGCGCCGCAGCCGATGTCGAGTATTCGCTCGCCAGGCTTCGGAGCCAGGGCCGCCTCGGCTTTCTGGCCCAGGGGGGCCAGCTGACGGTCCAGGCGCTCCTGCAGGCTGGCCCAGGTCTCCCCGGCGCCGGCGTTCCAATAGGCGATCTGGTCGGCGTTGCCGGCGGCGGAAGCGTCACTCATGTCTCGGTCTCCGGGGTGACTAGAGGGGCGCGCAGGCGATGGTGAGCCAGGCGCGGACATCGGCCTCCACCCTGGGGCCGATCTCGGCCAGGACTCGGGCGTGGTACGCGTCGAGCTGACCACGTTCGGCCGGGCTCAACATCTCCGCCACGATCAGCCGGCGATCGATAGGGGCCAGGGTGAGGGCCTCGAACCGCAGCATGGGGCGCTCACCGCCTGGGACCGGATCGGGGCCGGCCACGTACTGCAGGTTCTCGATGCGGATGCCGTACTCGCCTTCCTTGTAGAAGCCCGGCTCGTTGGAAACGATCATGCCGGGGCGCAGGGCGACGAAGTTGGGCATCTTCGCGATCCGGTGCGGGCCCTCATGGACCCCCAGATAGACCCCGACCCCGTGGCCGGTGCCATGATCATAGTCGAGGTCCCGAGACCACAGGGGCAGGCGGGCCAGGACGTCCAGGGCCGAGCCAGTGGTGCCGACCGGGAAACGCACCGAAGCCAGGGCCAGATGCCCCTGCAGCACCAGGGTGAAGCGCTCGCGCATTTCCTGGGATGGCTCGCCCATGGCCACCGTGCGGGTGACGTCGGTGGTGCCGTCGAGATATTGCGCGCCGGAATCCACCAGCAGAAGCGAGCCTGGCTCCGTCCGCTTGTTCAGCCGCTCCGTCGGCCGGTAGTGGGGCAGGGCCGCGTTGCCCAGGGCGCCGGCGATGGTGTCGAACGACAGGTCCTTCAGGGCGCCCGTCGCCTGGCGCAGGCCCTCCAGCTTCGTCACCACCTCGATTTCATCGGGGAAGGTGGTCTGGGCCTCGGTGGCCAGCCAGTGGAGGAAGCGGGCCAGGGCCACGCCGTCGCGGACATGGGCGTTGGTGGTGCCGGCGATCTCCCGGGCGTTCTTGGTGGCCCGGGGCAGGGCGCAAGGATCCTCGCCGCGCACCACCTCGGCGCCGGCGGCGGCCAGGGCGTCGAAATACCAGGCCGAGGACTGGGCCGGGTCCACCAGCACCCGCTTGCCCTTCAGCTCGGCGAGGGCCTCGGCCAGGTCATCAGGGGTCTCCAGCCGCACCTGGTTGCCGAGCCAGGCCGGCAGCTCGGGGGTGACCTTGGCGGGGTCCAGGAACAGCCGGGCCGTGCCGTCGCGATTGAGGATCGCCTGGCCGATGGGCAGGGGGGATCGGATCACGTCCCCGCCCCGGACATTGAACAGCCAGGCGATGGAGGACGGCGCGGTGAGCACGGCGGCCTCGGCGTTAACCCCCGCGATGACAGCGCCCACCCGGCTGCGCTTTTCGGCGGAGTCCTCACCGGAATAGTCCAGCGGCTGCGGAACCACCGGCGCCTGGGGCTGGGGCGGCCGTGCGCCGGCCCAGGCCTCATCGAGCGGGTTCGGGGTCACCGCCTTCAGGGCCGCGCCGGCCTTGGTGATGGCGGCGCGGATACGATCGAGGGCGTCGGGGCTGTGCAGGCGCGGGTCATAGCCCACCACCTGGCCAGGGCCGGTGGCGATCTCCAGATAGGCGGGGACGCCGCCGTCCACCAGATCGCGGATCTCGAAGGTGGCCTGGTCCACCTGGTCGCGGACCTGCAGAGTGTAGCGGCCATCGACGAACACCGCGGCCTTGTCCTTCAGGATCACCGCAGCCCCGGCCGAGCCCGTGAAGCCAGTGGCCCAGGCCAGGCGGTCATTGGCGGCGGGCAGGTATTCGTTCTGGTGCTCGTCCTCGTGGGGCACCAGGAAGCCATCGAGGCCTTGGGCGGCCATGGCCTGGCGGATCAGCGGCACGTGCCGGGAGCCGAAGGAGCGATCGGTGGATTCTGTGAAGGTCTGATGCATGGCGGGCATGTAAGCCGTTCAACCCGGCCCGGCCAAGGGGCCAGCTTGCGCAATCCGGCCATTCGCCGGTACAACCTGCCCATGGTCTCCGCCGCCGCCCAGTATTGCGCGAACTCTGACGGTCCCTCCGGGGTCGTTCGTTTGCGCGCGCCCTAAGCGGCCCGCCTCACGACCAGACCCCGCCCAACCGGCCGGGTCTGCAGACAGAGCCCGTCCGATCTTCCCTTTCGGAGCGCTCCAATGCCCACGCCACCTGACCAGACCCCGTTTTTGCCCGACGACGCCCCGCCCTGGTTTCCCCTGGAAACCGAACGCCTGATCCTGCGCGAATTCCGCGATGCGGATCTTGATGACATCCATGCCTATGGCTCCGACCCCAGGGTCAGCCGCTTCATGGACTGGGGTCCCAACACCCCAAAGGACAGCCGCGACTTCCTCGACCGGCAGCTGGCGTCACAGGCCCCGTGGCCGCGCCCCGATGTCAGCCTGGCGGTGGAGCTGAAGGCCACCGGCCGTGTCATGGGGGCGATCCGGCTGTGGGTCGTCGACGCCCCGAACCGCACGGCTGAGCTGGGCTACAGCCTGAGCCGCACCATCTGGCGGCAGGGGATCGGAACCGAAGCCGCACGCGCCATGCTGGGCGCCGGTTTCGGGGCCCTGGGCCTGCACCGGATCATCGCCACCTGCGATGTGCGCAACCGCGGCTCCTGGGGTGTCATGCGCAAGCTCGGCATGCGGCGCGAGGCGCGTATGCGACGCGACCGCCAGATCAAGGGGGCCTGGCGCGATACCTACCTCTATGCCCTGCTGGCGGATGAACATTTAACCCGGGTATAATTGACATTTCGGCGGAGGCGGGTACAAGCCCGTCTCCAGTCGGAGAGGGTTGGTCCCATGGAAAAGCAGCGCCGGCGCGAGATCGTCCAGGCCTATAAGGAGCGCAAGCCCCAGGTGGGAGTGTTCCAGGTGCGTTGCGCCGTCACCGGCGAGACCTGGATCGGCGCCAGCCGCGCCCTGGACACCCAGCAGAACGGCATCTGGTTCTCCCTGCGCATGGGGTCTTATCGCAGCAAGACTCTGCAGGCCGCGTGGACGGCCCACGGCCAGGACGCCTTCGAACTGTCGGTGGTGGAGCGGTTCGAGGACGAGGAGGCCGGCGCCTATGTCCGCGACAACTGGCTGAAGGCCCGGGTGGCCCACTGGCGGGAGACCCTTGGGGCGGGGCCGGTCATCGACTGACGCGGCTCTAGCCGCGGGCGAGGACCAGGGTCGCCCAGGCGTCGCGATGGATCCGGCGCACGAGCCGGAAGCCCTTGGAGCGATAGGCGGCCAGCACGCGACGTTCCTGGGTGCGCAGCAGGCCGGAGAGAATCGCCACGCCGCCGGGCTTCAAGGCGAGCTTGATGGACTGGGAGAGCGCCACGAGCGGCGGCGCCAGGATGTTGGCGAACACCAGATCATAAGGCGCGGCGACGCGGACATCGCGGTGGTTCAGGCCCGAGGCGTGGACGAAGCGGGCCTTGGCCTTGTTCAGTTTCGCATTCTCCCGGGAGATGCGCACCGAGGGACGGTCGATGTCGGTGCCCACGGCCACCGGCGTGCCGGTGCGGGCCGCGGCGATCGCCAGCACTCCGGTTCCGGCGCCCACATCCAGCACGCGGCCATAGCGGTGGGCCTTCAGGAGGTCGTGATAGGCCTGCAGGCAGCCCACGGTCGTGCCGTGGTGGCCGGTGCCGAAGGCTGCGCCCGCCTCGATGCGCAGATTGACCGCGTTGGGTGGCGCGCGGCCCCTGTCATGGGCGCCATAGACGAAGAACCGGCCAGCGCGGACCGGAGGCAGGCCTGACAGCGCCATGGCCAGCCAGTCGGCGTCGGCGAGCTTCTCCACGATCACCTTCAGCTCGGGGAAAGCCCTCAGGGTCGCGGCCAGGCCATCGGCCTCCTCGGCGGAGGTGGGGAAGGCGTCGATGCGCCAGACGTCACGGTCCTCATCCTCCTCGAGGATGGAATAGGTGGCGCTTTCCAGCCGCGGGTCGGCGTCGATGGCCCGGGCGGCGGCCTCGGCTTCCAGGCGGGGACCGCGGGCGATGATCTGCAGGGCGTCGTCGGACATCCGCGCGGTCTAGCCTGGGCGCCGCCTGGGCGAAAGGGTTCAGTCTGGCGTTGCGTCCGGCGAAGGCAGGTCGTCCATGTGGGGAGGCGCTTGCCGGGCCTCGCGGTCCGCCAGTATGCCGCCGCCTTGCGAGTGATAGCTGGTCTCTGGCCGGACGGGCTCGTCGTAACGTGCGGCGGTGGCCTCGACCTCGTCGGAGCTGGTCTCCTGGCGGGTCGTGGCGGGCTCTGGCTCAGCCTCCGGCGGGGCGGCCCAGGCCTGGGCCGCTTTGAGGGCGTCGGTCCCGAGGACCCAGCTGGGCAGGTGGGATCCATAACGCGCCCAGCCCGGATCCGCCTGGGCGACGGTCTCGCCGTCGTGTGCGACCGCCTCCATTCCCATGCCGCCGGCCTGTTGCAGTTCCGACGGGGTGGGCTTGACCGCACCGCCGGCGGCCAGGCCGATGGCGACAGCCAGGCCGGCGCCGATGACGAGGTTCCACCCGATTGTGACGTCTTGCATGGCCCGGACTCCACACATGCAAGCGCATGAGGTGCGATCGGGTTCAGATCACGCGAAAATCAGGCCGGAGCCGCCCGCACGACAACGCCGCCGACCCGAAGGCCGGCGGCGCCAGGACGTCACAGCAAGGGTCGGATCAGGCCGAGACGGCCTCAACGGCCTCTCGCGCTCGCACCACGGCCCGTTCGATCAGGTCGGCGATCCGCGGGATCAGGGGCTTGGGCAGGTTGTGGCCCATGCCGGGGACAACGTGCATCTCCGCGCCCTGGATCACGGCGTGGGTGTCATGGCCGCCCTCGACGGGCACCAGGGGGTCATCGGCGCCATGGATCACCACGGTGGGCGCCGTGATACCGGCCAGGGCGGCGCGACGATCGCCGCTGGCGACGATGGCGGCCATCTGCCGGGAGAAGCCCACAGGATAGAAGGAGCGCTGCACGTCCGACGCCAGCTGGGCGCGCTGCTCGGCCTCGTCCACCGGATTGCCCGGGCCGGCCATGACATAGGCCCCGGCGAGCGCGTGGGCGAGATAGCCTTCCAGATCCTCACGCGGGTCAGGACCGCGGGCGGTGAGCCGTTCCATGGCCTCGGGCTTGGCCGGCGGCAGGTCGGGATTGCCGGTGGTGGACATGATCGAGGTCAGCGACATCACCTTCTGAGGGTGCTCGGCGGCCAGCATCTGGGCGATCATCCCGCCCATAGAGGCGCCGACGATGTGCGCCCGCTCATGGCCCAGGGCGTCCAGCAGGGCGGCGGAATCCGCGGCCATGTCGGACAGCACATAGGCCACCGGCGGCGCCTTGCCGGCCATGCGCGCGGCATAGATCGCCGGCATGTCCGGCGCGCCGGCGGCTTCGAACTTGTGGGACAGCCCGATGTCGCGGTTATCGTGGCGGATCACCCGGTAGCCCCGGGCCGCCAGGTTGTCGATCAGCTCCTGCGGCCAGCGGGTCATCTGGGCGCCGAGGCCCATGATCAATAGCATCGGCTCGCCGGCCTCCGGACCGTGCACGTCGTATTCCAGCGGAATGCCGTTGGCGATGATCTGGGGCATGAGGTCCTCCCGGTTCTTGTTATCGGCGATCACCTTATGGGCGTGACCGCCGCCGGGGCAAGGCGGGTCAGGACTTCAATGCTACTTCCTTGCCGCCAGTATGTCGTCGAGCCGGGCCGGCTTGGCTGTGTCCCGCACCAGGTGCGGGTAGCGCAGGCCGCCGTGCCAGTCGATCTTCACGGTCCGGAACTGGGTCTGATCCTGGACTATGAGCTCGATGGGCGCCGCGCCCGCCTTGGCTGCGGTGATGGCCTCCTTCAGCAGGTCCGGATCAAAGGCCGTGCCGTTCACCGCCAGGATCTTCACCCCGGGCGCCAGCCCCGCCTTGAAGGCCGGTCCGTTCCACAGCACGTCGCGTAGGGTTCCGTCGTGGCTCACCATGAGCCCCACCGAGTAGCTCAGGTCGGTCACCTTCCGCAGGCCTTCCGCCGACAGGTAGACCGGGCCGGCGGTCTCGTCGAAAACCAGCCGGTAGCCACCGCGGGCGATACCGTCCAGAGGCGCTGGGCGTCCGGTCTGGTCGAGCCGGTCGCGCAGGAAGGTCGCCCAGTCATAGGGCTCCACGGCGTTCAATGCCTTGACCACGTCCTCGAAACGATAGGTCACCGGGGTGAAGCTGCCGTTGTCGATCCCGAGGAAACCCTTGGCGAAATCGTCCAGGGAGCGTTTGCCGCCGGAGCGCTCGCGGATCAGGGTGTCGGCGTCCAGCCAGATCAGCTCGCCCTCGCTGTAATAGTCGAGGAAGCGGCCGTGGCTGCGCCAGGACATGGGCCGTCGCTGGGTCATCACCTCGTCATTGGTGGTGTCCTGCAGCGCGCGCCAGTCGCGGCCTTCGATGGCGCTGTAATAGGCCGCGACCTCGGCCAGGCCTTCCAGGGCCTCGTCCTTGGTGCGCAGGCCCGAGCGGGCGGTGAGCACATTGCCCCAGTACTGGGTCTGGCCCTCATAGACCCACAGCAGGCTGTCCCGCATGGGGGTGTTATAGGTCTCGGTCCACAGGTCCGCGGGCCGGCGGAACTTGCCGTTCCAGGAGTGGGTGTATTCGTGAGCCAGCAGGTCGCGCTCGGCCAGGCCCTTGTCCCAGGCGGTGAAATAGTCGGCGTCCGCCCCGTCCTCGCTGGACCGGTGATGCTCCAGGCCCATCTGGATGACCGTGTCGCTGAGGCTGAACAGGAAGTCGTAGTGGTCGTAGTGATGGGCGCCGTACAGCTTCTGCGCCTGGTCCACCAGCTGCCTGTGCTGCTCGATCTGGGCTGGCTTGATCGCCAGGTTCTCCGGTCGGTCGGCAAAGATGTTCAGGTGCACCGGCGCGCCGCTGGCTGGTGTCACGTCCAGGGTCTTCAGGTTGACGCCGGCATAGACCGGGCTGTCCCCCACCGTCTCCAGGGGCGCGCGGCGGAAGGTGGTGGTGGCGCCCTTGCTCTCGGCGCGGTCCAGGGCGGAGGCGAAGGACCAGCCCTCCGGCAAGGTCAGGCTGGCGTCGGTGGGGATCTGGCGGGTGTAGTAGCCGGCCGGATAGAGCATGAAGCTCGGCCACTCCAGCACCGCCATGTTGGCGGAAAACTCAACGGGCCCGACCTTGTCGGTCACCGGCGAGAGGTATTCGAAGCTGGCCTCGATGGTCTTGGCGCCGGCTGGCGGGGTCAGGCGCAGGGCGAACATGTCGACGGTGTCGCGGGTCCAGGTCACGGGCTTGCCGTCAGCGGTGAATTTCAGGCCGGTGAGCCGGTCGATGGGCCCTTCCGGGGCGTGCACCCCAGGCAGCCACTGAGGATAGAGCAGCACGAGCGCCTTGCCGCCGGTCACCGGAATCGTCTCGCGGACCCGCACGACGTGGTGATGGATGTCGGTGGCGTCCACGGCCAGGGTCACGACACCGGGGAATGGGATGTCGCGCGCTGCGGGGGTCGGCGCATTGGGCGGGGCAGGGGTTGGGCCCGGACTGGCGTAGGCCAGGGAGGCGAGGCACGCGGAGGCCAGCAGGCCGGCGACAAACGACTTGATCATGGCATCTCCCCGAACGACGCGGTCTCCACCGCGCCACAGCCTTGAATAGCGGCGGAATGGCGTCGGGAACAAGCATCCGGCGCAAACTCTACCGTGGGCCAAACTGCGCCGCGCCGGCCTCGATGCCGCGCCGGAACCCGGCCCTTGATCCGTAGGGATCGGCCGCCGCGGCGCCGGCCAGCAGCACCGCCAGGGCCGCGTCCCGGTTCCCGGCGGCGAGTTCGGTGAAGGCCAGGAAGACAGGCAGGGCGCCGTCGTCTGGGAACAGGGCGCGGCCGCCCTCGAGCACCGCGCGGGACTCCTCCAGCCGTCCGAGGATGCGCAGGGCCGAGCCATAGCGGACATGCCACCGGGCCTGATCGGCCTCCGGCAACTGGTCCAGGCCGAGCCGCAACGCGCGCTCACAGGCCTCCGCAGTTGCGCCTGTATGGTCCAGGGCCTCGTGGGCGCAGGCCAGGTCGAAGGCGGCGCGGACGCTGTCGGGGAGGGCCGCGACCCGCTGCGCGAACCAGGCCAGCCCCTCGACCGCGGTTGTGGGGTCCTCCAGCAGGGCGAGCGCGTGGCGGCGGTCCATGGTCGGGCTCCTCCTTCGGGCGCGGATGCCCTTATCGGAACACAGTCCGATTTTGGCCAGGAGGGAACTTCCGGCCGACCAGGGCGGTTGGATGACCCGCCAACGGACCGCGCCTCCCCCAAGCTCACCGCGGCGGTCCAGACAAGGAGCTGCAGCCATGCGCTTTTTCACCCTCGCCACCCTGGCCGCCACAGTGGTCGCCACCGCCACCCCGGTCTTCGCCCAACCCATCGACGAGCTGACCATCTATGGCCGCAACCATTATGCGGAACCGCAGACGGCCTCGCAGCGGGTCAGCTATGCTGACCTCGACCTTGTCTATGCCGCCGATCGCGCCGAGCTGGTGCGCAGGGTCAACTACGCCGCGCGCAATGTCTGTGACCGGCTGAACGAGTCCGGGCCCTCGCCGGCCAGTCTTGGCCATTCCTGCCAGGACATCGCGGTCCGGGACGCCATGCCCCAGGTCCGGCATGCCATCGCCGCAGCGCGTGAGCAGGTGGCCTATAACAGGTACTAGGCTTACCGGGCGTCGGTAACGACCTGTTTGCCATGCTTCTACACGCGCGATTCAGCCTGATCGGCGACGATGCGAGCCTCGACAGGGCTCCATGCAGATATCGCCGATCACCTCGGGCCAGTCAGGGCCCACCGGGCTGGGCGCCGCCAGCGGCGTCGCGGCGGCGACAGCGACGCTGAACGATCCGCGAGGCGGGCTTGCCGACCAGCTCAAGGCCTATCAGGCCCTGGCCAGCCAGTGGCGGCAGGCCGGGCCCTCCGCCCGGGCGAGCCTGGCCCAGGTGCTCACCGACTCGCCCTTCGCTCAGAAGGTCCACGCGACCCTGAACGCCTTCACACGCGCCGCCTGGGCCGGGCCGGACGCCGTTCCGCCGGCCCCCGAGGCGCAGATGGTCAAGGCCTTCGACGGCCTGTCCGAGGGCGACCGCCAGATCGTCGCCGCCATGCAGGTGGATGGGTCAGGCGCGCCGGCCTACAAGTCCGCGGCGGACTACCGCGCCAAGCTCCAGGCCGATCTCGACGCCGCCCAGGCCGCAGCGGCCGAGCCGGCAGGCGACACGGTCACCCTGTCCGCGGCCGCCCAGGCCCACCTGGCCGGTGGCGCAGCGCCGGCGACAGGTGAAGACGCGTCAGGCGACACGGCGGCCCCGGTCCATCCTGAGATGGCCGCAGCCCTTGCGGCCTACACCAGGGCGCCACGCTGATCGGCGCTCAGCCCTTCTCCACGAACGAGTCGATCACCTTCTTTTCGCCCGCCTTCTCGAAGTGGACGGTGAGCTTGTTGCCCTCGACGCCGGTGACCTTGCCGTAGCCGAACTTCTGGTGGAACACCCGGTCGCCGCGGGCGAAGGCGCCGCTGGAGGCTGAGGCGTCGGAGACGGCCACCAGCCGGCCCTCGCCCTCGATCACCTGCTGGCGGCCCGGGTGGCTGCCCTTGTAGTTGCGCTCCTGGGCGCGCTTCCAGCCCGGGGATGAATAGCCGGCGCCGAAGCTCGGGCTCTCGTCCCAGCGGCTGCCATGCTGCTGCATGCCGGGGCCGCCGCCGTAATAGCCGGTGTCCGAAGAGGCCTCCACATTGGCCAGTGGCAGTTCGTCCACGAAGCGGGAGGGGAGCTGGCTGGTCCAGCGGCCATAGACCTGGCGGTTGGCGGCGAAGGAGATCCGCGCCTCTTCCCGGGCCCGGGTGATGCCCACATAGGCCAGGCGGCGTTCCTCCTCGAGGCCCTTCTCGCCCTTTTCATCCATGCTGCGCTGGGAGGGGAACACCCCTTCCTCCCAGCCCGGCAGGAAGACCAGGGGGAATTCCAGCCCTTTGGCGGAGTGCAGGGTCATGATCTGCACCGCGTCCGCCTGCGGGCCCCGGTCCATGTCCATCACCAGGGACACGTGCTCCAGATAGGCCTGCAGCGTCTCGAAGGCGCCCATGGACTGCACCAGCTCCTTCAGGTTCTCCAGCCGGGTCTGGGCGGTGGGGGTCTTGTCGAGGCGCAAGGCGTCCGTATAGCCGCTCTCCTCCAGCACCTGCTCCATCAGCCGGGCGTGGGCGACGGTCGCCGCCTGGCTGCGCCAGCGGTCGAGGTCGCGCAGGAAGTTGGACAGCGCGGTGCGGGTGCGGGCGGCAAGCTCATCGGTACGCACGATCTCGCGGGCCGCAGTCACCACCGGAACCCCGGACAGGCGGGCCACCTGGAGCAGCTTCTGGACCGTGGTGTCGCCGATCCCGCGCTTGGGCGTATTGACGATGCGCTCGAAGGCCAGGTCGTCGTCCTCGGACTGGATCAGCCGCAGATAGGCGTGGGCGTCGCGGATCTCGGCCCGCTCGAAGAACCGGGGGCCCCCCACCACCGTGTAGGGGATGGAGAGCAGGACGAAGCGCTCCTCGAAGGCCCGCATCTGGAAGGAGGCGCGCACCAGTATCGCCATGTCGCGGTACTTGCGGGCGCCCTTGTCCGTCGTGCCCCGCTTGGCGCGCTCGATCTCGTCGGCGATCAGCCGGCTCTCGGCCTCGCCGTCCCAGACCCCGCGGACGATCACCTTCTCGCCGTCGTTCTGCTCGGTCCACAGGGTCTTGCCGAGCCGGCCCTTATTGGCGCTGATCAGGCCGGAGGCGGCGGCCAGAATGTGCGGCGTGGAGCGATAGTTGCGCTCCAGGCGGATCACCGTGGCGCCCGGGAAATCCCGCTCGAAGCGCAGGATGTTGTCCACCTCGGCGCCCCGCCAGCCATAGATCGACTGGTCGTCGTCTCCTACGCAGCAGACGTTCTGGCTCTTCTGGCCCAGCAGGCGCAGCCACAGGTACTGGGCGACATTGGTGTCCTGGTACTCGTCCACCAGGATGTAGCGGAACCGGCCGTGGAACTCCTCCAGCACGTCCGGCCGGGCCATGAAGATGGTCAGGTTGTGCAGCAGGAGGTCGCCGAAGTCGCAGGCGTTCAGCACCCGCAGCCGGTCCTGATAGAGCTTGTAGAGCGCCTGGCCCTTGCCGTTGGCGAACTGGGCGCCCTCGGAGGCCGGCAGCCGGTCCGGGGTCCAGCCACGGTTCTTCCAGTGGTCGATCATCCCGGCCAGCGCCTTGGGCGTCCAGCGCTTGGCGTCGAGGTTCTCGGCCTCGATCACCTGCTTGATCAGCCGTTCCTGATCGTCGGTGTCGAGGATCGTATAGTTGGACTTCAGCCCCACCAGCTCGGCGTGGCGGCGCAGGATCTGGGCGGCGATGGCGTGGAAGGTGCCCAGCCAGCGCAGGCCCTCGGCCTGGGGGCCGATGATGGCGGTGATCCGCTCGCGCATCTCCCGCGCCGCCTTGTTGGTGAAGGTGACCGCCAGCAGCTCCCAGGGCTTGGCCTTGCCGGTGGCCAGGATGTGGGCCAGCCGGGTGGTGAGCACCCGTGTCTTGCCGGTGCCCGCGCCGGCCAGCACCAGGACCGGACCCTCGGTGGCCTCCACGGCGGCGCGCTGCTCGGGGTTCAGGCCCTCCAGATAGTCCGGGCCGCGCATGCGGGCGAGGTCGCTGACCCGCGGGGCGGGGAGGGGACTGTCCTCGAAGGAGGGCGCGGGGGTATGCGATTCAGGGGCCGACATCGGAACATATGTAGCACGAACTGGCCGGGGCTTAAGGGGCGCGCTTCGTCTGCGGATCGGGGAACCGGCGACGGGGCCATATCGTTTCCGCAAAGCGCCCCCAGGGCTCGTGGGGCGCTGGGAGCATCCCATGATCGATCACCCGCACGGATCACCTTGGACGGCCTACATCCTCGTCGGACTGCTGGTTGTTGTCGCGATGGTCGCCATGCTCGCCTACCCCAACCGGGCCAATGGGCCGGAGGCGTCGCGCGGGCCGGGCCTGGCCCTCGATCTCCCCAAGGCGCCGCCATCGCCCGACGGGCCCAAGATGCCCAGTCCACCCATCCCCACGCCCAGGTAGTCCGCTCACCTGGCCGGGCCATGCGCCCTGGGCGAAGGCCAGGGCCGCCATCCGGGCCGCCGAGGTAACGGGGCGTTCCCTATAGCGACTCGAAATATTTGGTCCAACTGAGAGGGGTATCTCCATCGCTGAGTAGCCAATATTTCAGTTGGCCGTCTGCATCGCTGCGGAACTCGTAGACGAAGGCCGTGTCGTATCGACTGTAGGTTTCCTTGAGGAATGTCAGCACTTCACCGGCTTCAAAGCTGGAGGGGCCTGATTGGAAACTCAGCAGGCACCTATAATGCGCGCCGCGAGCGAAGATCGGTTGCCTGCCACCAGGGCGGCTCGGGCCCGGTGACTTGGAATCCCGCTTGGCACTGCCCGACCGCTTGCGGAGAACTGGCCATATCAGGAACTGCCAGATGCCAAGCACGACGATGCCTGCGATGATCCCAAGTCCGTTTAGCATGTGCGCCTCAGCCTGATTGCCGGCGAAGGGAGCAGGTTCGTTCTGTCACCTCAATAGGCCGTCGCGCTGAAAGGCCGAAGCAAGTGCCAGAATACGCCTCCGGGGCGGGGCGAGGTCCGGAGACGCGGCGTCTTGGGGCGAATGCCTCTAGCTGGCTCACCGGCCACCCACGAACGCAAGCGCCGCCACCCGGGCCGCCGAGGCCAGGGGCCGTTCTCCCCGGGTCTGGTCGATCCGCACGATGAGCCCGGCCAGGCTGCCGCCCTCGGCCCGAACCATCTCCTCCAGCACCGCCCAGAACTCCGGCTCCAGGGCGAGCGAGGTGGCGTGGCCGGCCAGGAGGATCGAGCGCTTGGTGAGGCGGGGCATGGCGATCTTGTCGGCCTTGAGGGCAAGTTAAGGCAACAGATGAAATGGTTCGGACCTGTCCGAAAATTCACTTGCCAGAAAGTGACGCTGGCGTCATCTTTACAACGTCAAAGTTCCTGAGCCCTCCCGCCCAAGGCCCCGCAATGACCGCCGACGTGATCGACCTGAAGCCCGCCGCCAATCCGGGAACCACCCCGATCCCCGCGCCGCGCCGCGACTGGGGCGCCGCCCTGAAGGCCCTGCGCCGCCTGCTGAACGACAAGGAAGACACCGGCCAGGTGTTCGAGATCATGCGCGCGCTGAATGGCGGCGCGACCCGTGACGCCTATGAGCGCCTGCTCACCACCGGCCAGGGCGGCCGCATGGCCTATGACCGGGTCGAGCTGATCGACCGGCTGATGGACGACGCCTGGCTGGACGCCTTCGCCCCCGGCACGGTGGGCGCCGCCTATCGCGACTTCATCCGCGCCGAGCAGCTCTCCGCCGAAGGCCTGGCCCAGGTGAGCCGCGAGCGGGAGACCGATATCGACGTGCGCCATCCCTATGCCTGGATGGGCCGCCGCACCCGTGATGTGCACGACATCTGGCACATCCTCTCCGGCTATCACCGTGACGCCCTGGGCGAAGCCTGCCTGGTGGCTTTCTCCTTCGCCCAGACCAAGGGCCTGGGCTGGGCGCTGATCGGCCTGGGCGCAGCGCTGCGCAGCCGCAAGGGCGACTACCCCTTCGCCAAGGCGATCTGGCAGGGCTATCAGCGGGGCAAAGCCGCCGCCTGGCTGTTGGGCGAGGACTATGAGCGCCTGCTGCACGAGCCGCTGGAGGTGGCGCGCAAGCGGCTGAATATCGCCCCCGCCACGCTCTACAACGCTATCCCCGAGGAATTCCGCGATACAGCGGTGCCGTCCCGGATGGCCGCCTGATCGAGCCTTCGCGCCAAGCCATGCAGGCGGGAGGTTCCGGCTTCGGCCGGTAGAGGACGGGGGAGTGTCGAGCCTCCCTCGTCCTTTTCGATTCAGTCTTCTCGTTTCGCCCCATCCAGGTCTCGCGAGGCCTTGTCGGTCTCCGCCCGGGTCACCGCCTTCTCGCCCTTGGTGCGCCCGAACTTCGCGCGGTTGGCGGCGGCCTCGGCCCTGGACTTCGCCTTGTCGCGGGCCTTGCGGGCCTGGTTCAGGTTGATGACGCTCATTTCGCGGGGCTCCGCGGCTGGATCACCAGGGTGGCCTGCAGGTGCAGGGGCTGGTCCCTGGTGATGGCATAGGCCTTGGCGCCGGGGAAGGCGCAGTTCTGGCCGGACAGTTCATGGCGCAGGATCCACTGGTCGATCGTGTGGCCCTGGGCCTTGCAGGCCAAGCCTATCGCATAGGCCGGTGCGCCGGTCTCGGCGAGCCAGGTAAAGCCCATGGCCGGACCCGCGGTGAGCGGCCCGGGCGCCGCGGTCAGGGTGGCCTTGCCCGAATTGAACACCAGCCGATCGGGCCGCACCAGGCGCAGGGCGAGGCCGCCCTCGCCCTTTTCTCCGCCGCTCACCGCCAGGCCGTCCGCCCGGGGGGTGACCACCGTGTCGATCTCGATCCGCCGCGCGCCGCGGACCAGGGGATGGACGGTGATCCTGGTGGTCTCGCTGGCCACATAGATCAGCTCGGGCCGTGAGGAGATGATCCAGTCGATATCGAAGCTGAGGGCGCCCGACCCGTCTGCGGCGCCCTGGAAGTGGGTGGCGCGGACGAACCAGGTGATCCCCTTCAGGTTCCAGCTGTCGGCGACGGCCTGGCCGTTCAGCAGCACCTGGGGCCATGCCCAGTAGAGTCCCCGCTGGCTCGGATGGTCGGCCGGCTGGTCCTCGGTGAGGATCGTCCCGTCCGGCGCCTGCAGCGGGTGGATATAGGCCAGGCGTCCCGGCTGGGCCGGGTCCAGGGTCCGGGTGCGGAAGGTCAGCACGGGCTTGCCGTCATCCGTGACAGCGACCTGGTCCGGGCCGGGCTTGATCTCCACCCGGGCCTGGGCGGCGCCCGAGGCCAGCAGGGTAAGCGCGGTGACGAGGACGGCGGGCAAACGGGACATGGACAGGCGCTCCGGCAGGACCATGAGCCTAGCGGCGACCGCGCGCCGGTGCATCCGGATCAGCCGCGCCCGGGCATGAAACCCTCGTAACGCCGGCGGATTGGGTCGCGCGACCGGGTCTGGTACGGGGTGTCGGGACGCCGGCGCGCGCGGGGAGGGGATCCGATGGTCGACAAAGTGGTCCTGCCTGGAGGCGTGGCGGTGACGGTCACCGCCGCAGAGCCCAGCGACCTGCCCCTCATCGCGGGCCTGTTTCAGTTCTACATCTACGACTTCTCGGAGATGGAGCCCCCCGGCTCGACGAATTTCGAACTCGGCGCGGACGGCCGCTTCGAGCCCTATCCCGGCCTGGACGACTACTGGAAGCTCGATAGTTTCCACCCTCTGCTGATCCGGGTCGATGGCCACCCAGCCGGTTTCGCCCTGGTGAACACCCACTCCCACCGCGATGGCGGGCCGGTGGCGCGCAACATGGGGGAGTTCTTTGTGGCGCGGAAACATCGGCGCGCCGGGGTCGCGACGCGCGCCGTGGCCGAGGTGCTGCGGCTCTATCCGGGATCCTGGGAGATCGCCGTGGTGGAACGCAATCTCGCCGCCAAGTCCTTCTGGCCGCGGGCGATCGCCGCTGCGCCGGGCGTCAGGGATCTGATCCGGGTGGAGGGCGACGGCGAGCATTGGCGCGGCCCGATCTGGTGCTTTCAGGCCGCGGCGCAGGATTGAACGGCGGCGCAATCGGGCGCGCTGCGGAAACCCTCCCCTGGATATCGCGTTGGGATTGCACCCCCAATGAGGAGACACCCCATGATCCAAGGCACGGAAGTTCGCGAACATATGGAAGTCGTCGGGTCCGATGGCGGCCATGTCGGCAAGGTCGACCATGTGCTTGGCGGCGATATCGAACTGGCCAAGCTGGACCTCGGCTCTGGTCTCAAGCACCACCTGATCCCGCTGAGCTGGGTCGAGCGGGTGCAGGAAAACAAGGTCTGCCTGAGCCTCACCAAGGACGCCGCCAAGGCGGCCTGGCGCGAAAAGCACTAACTGACACCCGCGGCCGTCAGGGTTTCCTGGCGGCCGCGTCCTGCTGGGCCTTGATCAGAGCGGCCTGGGCCTGGATACGCGCCGCCTCGGCGTCATAGTATTGCCGCTGCTGATCTTCCGCGCTGGCCCGGCCCTTGAAGGTGTCGGTGACGCCGCTGAACACCCCGCCGATGATCTGCCCGGGCAACCCCACCACGGCCATGGCCGGGCTGGGCCGGGAATCCTTGGCGTGAGTCACGGCGCCATTGGCGAACTCATACGACATCTCCCGCTTCACGAACCGGGTGCGGTCCAGCGGCAGGACCAGCGGTCGTGAATCATCCATGGCCACAAAGGTGAAATAGGCGAGCTGGGCGTCGTCATAGGTGGCCGTGACCTCGCAGGGCCGAGGCATGGCGGTCACCACGCCGGCGAAGGTGGTGGGCGAGGCCTTCGGCTTCGTGAGGGTTGCATCCGGGGGCTTGTCGTCCCCGTCCCGGGCCATGTCCCCGCAGGCCCCCCTGATGCCCAGGACGTCGTTCACCCTGGCGCCGTTGGTCAGCTGATCCAGGGTCAGCCAGGTGGTCTTCGGAAACGGGGGCCGAGGGTCCTTGGGCGCCCGCAGGGGCTGGGGCCAGTGGGTCACCAGTGGCTTCAGGCGTCGCAGGGTCACGCAGTCGGGCCTGGAGGCCAGCGCCGCGGCCGTCGCCATCCAGCCGCTCGCGGGGATGTCCGCACAGGCCTGTGCGAGGTCCGCCGGCTCGATGGGATCCGTCGGCGCGAGGGGATTCGGTGGCTCCTGGCCCGGACCCGCGCCCTCCCCAAGCATCGGGTGCGAATTGAGATCCCCGAGATCGGGAAAGGCTGCGGAGAACCTGCCGATCTCGGTGGCGGCGGACACCGCCAGGTCGCCTGACCGGTCCACGGCGCTGGTGGCCACAGAGGTCAGGAAGCCGTTGTCGCCGATGTGGGCTTCAAATGTGTCGTCCGAGAGCAGGTCGCGCCGCGCGCTCAGAAAATAGACATGGTCAGGGTCCGGGACGAGGTGGTGGACCAGCGTCACCTGCACATCGCGAGCCGGGCAGAGAACCTGGATCTTTCTCGTCAGGCGCCCGGCCTCCTTCGTCAGGTCTTCGGCCCGCGTCCTCTCCTTGACCGCCAGGTCGAGGCGCCCGGCGATCTTCTCGTGGTCGGCGGCGCCGAGCAGCGGCGCCTTCAGGACTCGTGGCGTATCAGGCGCGGCAGGCCCGTCCTGCCGTTTCAGGGCCTGGATTATCATGACGTTCAGATAGTCAGCCAGAGCCTCGCGTTCGCCGCGAACCGCTTCAGTGGCCTGGAGGAATTCGGTCTGCAGCACGGGAAATCGCGCCAGCGCCTGCTCGCAGGTGGGTGGCGCGGGGGACGAACCGCCCGGCGCGGCGACGGCCGGCGGGGCCTTGGGCAGGGTCTCGGCGATGTCGATCTGGATAATCGACTTGGGCGTGGCGTAGGCCAGGAGAACATTGGCTGGCTGGGGCTGGCGGGCGTCCAGGCTGCTGACCATGGAGGTGCTGCAGCCGGCGCATGCCAGGATCAGCGCTAGAGCCGTAAAGCGCCTGAGCAACATGAAGTAATCCCCCGCCGCCAATTGGTATCGGCTTCGGGGGATCAGGACAACTCCAGGCCTCTAAGGGCCTTCCAGTCTATTTCACCGCGCCGCAGAACCGCTGGATGCGGCCGCAGGCCTCTTCCAGGATGGTGTTGGCCGTGGCGTAGCTGATGCGGAAGAAGGGCGAGAGACCGAAGGCCTCGCCAAACACGACCGCCACGCCCTCCGCTTCCAGCAGCTCGTTGGCGAAGTCCTGGTCGCTGGTGATCACACGTCCCGAGGGCGCGGTCTTGCCGATCAGCTCCGCGCAGGACGGATAGACATAGAAGGCGCCTTCCGGGGTCGGGCAGCGCAGGCCGCGGGCCTGGTTCAGCATCGAGACCACCAGGTCGCGCCGTTCCTGGAACAGCTTCGCATTGGGCTTGATGAAGTCCTGCGGGCCGTTCAGGGCCTCCACCGCCGCATATTGCGAGATCGAGGAGGGGTTGGAGGTGGACTGGCTCATGACCTTGGCCATCAGCTTGATCAGCGGCTCGGGGCCGGCGGCGTAGCCGATCCGCCAGCCGGTCATGGCATAGGCCTTGGAGACCCCGTTCATGGTCAGGGTGCGGTCATAAAGGCCGGGCTCCACCTGGGCGATGGTCCAGAACGGCATGTCGTCGAACATCAGGTGCTCGTACATGTCGTCGGTCAGGATCCAGACCTGCGGGTGGCGCAGCAGCACCTCGGCCAGGGCCTTGAGCTCATCCTTGGTATAGGCGGCGCCCGAGGGGTTGGACGGGGAGTTGAGGATCAGCCAGCGGGTGCGCGGCGTGATGGCGGCTTCCAGTTCCGACGGGCGCAGCTTGAACCCGGTGGCGTCGGTGGTGGGGGCGAACACCGGCGTGCCGCCAGCCAGGCGCACCATGTCCGGATAGCTGACCCAATAGGGCGTGGGGATCACCACCTCGTCCCCGGGGTTCAGGGTGGCCATCATGGCGTTGAAGATCACCGGCTTGCCGCCGGGGGAGACGTTCACCTGGCTGGTCTTGTAGGTGAGGCCGTTCTCGCGGGCGAACTTGTCGACGATCGCCTGCTTCAGCTCCGGGATGCCGTCGACGGTGGTGTACTTGGTCTTGCCGTCCTGGATCGCCTTGATCGCGGCGTCCTTGATATTCTGCGGCGTGTCGAAGTCGGGTTCGCCGGCGCCCAGGCTGATGACGTCCTTGCCCTGGGCCCTGAGCTCGCGGGCCTTCTGGTCGGTCGCCATGGTGGCGGAAGGCTTCACGCGGGCGAGCGTGGCGGACTCAAGCGACATGGCGGGCAAACTCCCGGGGGCTGATTGAAGGAACGGCCGGGGTTTAGCGGATCAGGGCGCAAAGGCCTAGCCGGTAACGGCGCATTGCGCGGCCTGATCGCATGCGCGCCATCTGATGACGAATGTCACAGGCGCGACCTGCAGGTCATCGAATGAAATTGCTGGCGTCGATGTCAGCCAGCGTGCGCCCAACGATCACAACCAAGACATCCGAATTGGTCGTTCCGAAGTCCAGCAGGACATACAAATCCGCGCCGACCTGACCGACGAGTATGTTAGGCAATCCCGTCGACCCATGCGCGTGGGCGAGCACGTCTCCGAAGCTCGCGGCGGAGAACTCATCGTATTGGATCGAAGCCCACGCGAAACCCTGAGGATTGATCTTGTCCTCGGGCGCCCAGTCAGTGATGCGGCTTGCGACGTCGAGGCCCGGCGTGGCGCCAAATTGGCGGAACGAGAACTGGTCGGCGCCAGGCCCACCGGCGAGCAGATTGCCCCCGCCTTGGGACATTAAGGTGTCCGCTCCAGCACCCCCTGACAGGGTGCTTGAACCATTGACCACCAGGAGGTCGTCGCCCCCACCACCATCCAAGACATCGGGGCCGCTATGCGCATCTATCAGACTGTCGTTCCCCGATCCGCCGAACGCCGTGTCCGGGCCCAGGCCCAGCTGCAAATTGTCGTCACCGTCGTCTCCATAGATCAGCTTGGCGCCGCCCCTGTCGGCGTAGATCTGATCATTGCCGGCCCCGCCACTAATCGTGTCGCCCCCATCGCTAAAGTCAAAGACGAGGTCGTCCCCGTTTCCGGCGACGATCTGGTCCCATATCGCGAATGCGGCGTCGGGCGTCTGGATCGTGATGACGTCGTTCCCATCGCCACCGTCGATGATGTTGAAGGCTCCGTCGTCAGTGATGCTGTCATCCCCGGCGTCGCCGAAGATGTGGTTATCCTCGTAGGTCAGGTGGATCCTGTCGTTCCCATCGCCGCCTGAGATGACATTCTGCGTGCCCGTAACATCGACGGTGTCGTCGCCAGCGCCGCCAAAGATGGTGTTCGCCCCATTGCCCGAAATGGAGTCGTTTCCGGCCCCGCCATCCATCCAGGCCAAGCCTGGCCAATCTGTCAGAGTGTCGGCGCCGTCCTCGCCAAACACCGTCGCGCCACTATGGGACATGATGTAGTCGTCGCCGAGATTGCCGTTCAGGAAGTCCCCGCCGCCCCCGCCGCTACCGGCATCGATCGTGTCGTTGCCCTGGCCGCCTAGCAGGGTGTCAACCCCGGCGCCGCCCAGGATGCTGTCGTCGCCCTTGTTGCCCTGGGCGAAGTTGAGACCGCCGCCGGTGTGGAGTTCGTCATTGTCCTGACCACCATAGAGCGTGTCGTTGCCTGCGCCCCCCGTCAGCAGGTCCGCGCCGGCATTGCCCTGCAGGAGGTTGTTCCCGCCGCCGCCGTCCAGACTGTCCGCGCCTGCGCCGCCGAAGAAGGCGTCATCGCCACCGCCGCCGGCGCCTGGCGCGTCATTCGCGGCGGTCCCGACATAGAGGATCGAGCCGTCCGGGAAGCTGATATGGGAGGCGGCGCTCACCCCCGAGATCGCCGTGCCGAAGCTTATCGCATGGGCGCCCAGCGCCACCGTGACGGTGTCCGGCGAACCGGGCACGAACAGCACGGTCGTTTCCCGCGCCGAGCCCGAGGCGAAGCTCAGGCTGTCGGTGGTGGTGATCCCCAGGGCCTGGGCGGAGGTGATCGTCTCGAACTGGAATGTGGGCACGTGCGCTCCCCCAAGCGGCCAGGTGGCGCCAGGGCGCAACCATTCAACTTCTGGTACTGATAAGGGATCGCCCGGACATCACAAGGCGCAGCTTGACCCTCGCCGCCGAACAGGCGACGCAGCGCCATGCGCAGGCTCCTGACCTTCGTCACCAATATGGACCGGCAGGCCTGGGGCGCGCTGGCCGTCTCCTTCGTGCTGTTCGGCGGGGTGGGGATCGTCTTCCTGTTCGGCGCCCAGGTGCTGGGGTTCAACGGCGCGGCGACGGTGGAGCGCTGGCTGGGGGCGGCCAGCGGGCCCTGGGCCCTGCCGGTGGCGGTGGCGGCCTTCGCGGGCCTGGCCTTCATCGGGGTGCCGCAGTTCATGCTGATCGCCGCCGCGGTGGTGGCCTTCGGGGCCTGGACCGGGTTCGCCTATAGCTGGATCGGCACCATGGTCTCGTCCCTGGTAGGCTTCTATCTGGGCCGGGCGGCCGGGGCTAAGGCGCTCAAGACCCTGTCCGGCGAGAGCATGCAGAAATTCATGGACCTGGTGGGGCGCAACGGCTTCCTGGCCAGCCTGATCGTGCGGCTGGTGCCGTCCGCGCCGTTCATCGTGGTCAACATGGCCGCCGGCGTGACCCCGATGCGCGCCTTCGATTTCGCCGCCGGCACCGCCGTGGGGATCGTCCCGAAGATCGCGCTCACCGCCTTCGCCGGCAATTCCATCGTCCAGGCGCTCAATGGCGGCGGCGTGGAGCATGTGGCCTGGCTGGTGGCGATTGCGGCGCTGTGGATCGCCATCGGCTGGTTCGCGCGACGTTGGTTGAAGGCCCGGGAGGGCCAGGCTCAAAAGACGGATTGAACCATGCTGAAACTCTATTCCTTCCCCGGCACCGTCACCCTGGCCTGCCAGATCGCCCTGGAGGAGGCCGGCGCCGACTATGAGCTTGTGCAGGTGGATTTCCTGCAGAATGCGCAGCGCCAGCCGGACTATCTGGCAATCAATCCCAAGTCGCGGGTTCCGGCCCTGGCCACCGACCGCGGTGTGATCACTGAGGCGCCGGCGATCCTCACCTATATCGCCCACGCTTACCCGGACGCACATCTGGCGCCTTTCGACGACCCGTTCGCGTTCGCCCAGGTCCAGGCTTTCTGCGCCTATCTGTGCGCCTGGGTGCACCCGGCCGCAGCGCACCGGCATCGCGGTTATCGCTGGGCGGACGATGCCGCCGCCATCGCCGACATGCGCCGCAAGGCGCCGGAGAACTTCGCCGAGGCGGCGCAGCTGATCGAGGACGAATACCTCGCAGGCCCCTGGGTGATGGGCGAGGCCTATACGATCTGCGATCCCTATCTATTCACCGTCGCCGGCTGGCTGCCCCGGGACGGCATCGAGATGAGCCGGTTCCCGAAGATTGAGGCGCATTTCGCGCGGATGCGGGCGCGGCCGGCCGTCAGCAAGGTTCTTGCCGCAGCGGCGCATTGAAGCGGATTTGGCGCAAGACTCTTGCGGCGAGGGCCCCGATTCTGTACGAAGGTCCCCATGCGCACCTTGCCGCACAGCCAGCTGCTTCTTCTTTCGCTGGGGCTTAGCCGCCCCTGGGCGCCTCTTTAGGCTGCGCATCTTCGCGGCCGGGCGCTTCAGGGGATGACCCGACCGCCCGAGACAATTAAAAACGCCCCGCGAAGAGAGACACCATGACCGTATCCGCAAACGATTCCGCCCCGATCGGCGTTGAACCCGTCCGCGACCCGAAAGACCGGGTCATCGTCTTCGACACCACCATGCGCGACGGAGAGCAGTCGCCTGGCGCCTCCATGTCCCTGGAGGAGAAGCTCGAGCTCGCCAAGATCCTGGAGGACATGCGGGTCGACGTGATCGAGGCCGGCTTCCCCATCGCCTCGAATGGCGACTTCGAAGCTGTGCGCCAGGTCTCCGAGATCGTCACCGAGAGCACGGTCTGCGGCCTGGCCCGGGCCGGCCTGGCCGATATCGAGCGCGCCGCCGAAGCGATCCGCCCGGCCAAGCGGGGCCGGATCCACACCTTCCTGTCCACCAGCCCCTCGCACCGCGACCACATCCTGCGCGCCAGCCAGGAAGACATCCTGGAGATGATCACCAAGTCGGTGAGCCATGCCCGCAACCTGTGCGGCGACGTGGAATGGTCGGCCCAGGACGCCACCCGCACCGAGCAGGACTTCCTGCGCCGCTGCGTCGAGGCGGCCATCAAGGCCGGGGCCCAGACGGTGAACCTGCCGGACACGGTGGGCTATTCCTATCCCAGCGAATACGCCGACATCTTCCGCGACATCCTGGAGCACGTGCCGGGCGCGGACAGCATCATCCTGTCCACCCACTGCCACAACGATCTGGGCCTGGCCGTGGCCAACAGCCTGGCCGGGGTGCAGGGCGGCGCCCGCCAGATCGAGGTGGCGGTGAACGGCATCGGCGAGCGGGCCGGCAACGCCGCACTCGAGGAAGTGGTCATGGCGTTGAAGGTGCGCGGCGACCGGCTGCCCTATTTCACCGGGGTCGAGCCGTCCCACATCACCCGCGCCAGCCGCTATGTTTCGGCCATCACCGGTTTCCCGGTGCAGTTCAACAAGGCGATCGTCGGCAAGAACGCCTTCGCCCATGAGAGCGGCATCCACCAGGACGGCATGCTGAAGGATCGCGGCACCTACGAGATCATGAGCCCGGAGACGGTGGGGCAGGGCGGCTCCAACCTGGTGATGGGCAAGCATTCCGGCCGTCACGCCTTCCGCGAGAAGCTGAAGGCGCTGGGCTATGAGCTGGGACAGAACGCGCTGAACGAGGCCTTCCAGCGGTTCAAGGACCTGGCCGACAAGAAGAAGCACGTGTTCGACGACGATATCGTCGCCCTGGTGGACGACGCCCTGGCCTCGGGCGCCGACCGCATCCAGGTGAAGTCCCTGCGGGTCATCGCCGGCACCGAGGGGCCGCAGCAGGCCGAGCTCACCGTGGTGGTGGACGGGGTCGACAAGTCGGGCTCCGCCACCGGCGACGGCCCGGTGGACGCGGTGTTCAACGCCATCCACGAGGTGGTGCCGCACACGGCGATCCTGCGCCTGTTCCAGGTGCACGCGGTGACCGAGGGCACCGACGCCCAGGCCCAGGTCTCGGTGCGTCTCGAGGAGGACGGCCGGATCGCCACCGGCCAGGCGGCGGACACCGACACCCTCACCGCCTCGGCCAAGGCCTATGTCAACGCGCTCAACAACCTCTTCGCGAGGAAAGAAAAGAGCGCGCCGGACGCCATCGCCAGCGGGTTCTGACCAGAGCACTCCCTCCCCGTCATGGGGAGGGATGTCGGCCGCAAGGCTGACAGGGTGGGGAAGCCTGACGCTTCCGCGCACCTCACCGGATTTCCCCACCCGGCCGCTGCGCGGCCACCCTCCCCATGAAGGGGAGGGAGAGGAGAGCTCATGCTCTGGATCATCTTCACCGCCGCGGCTGCGCCGTTGCAGATCGCGCGCAATGCGCTGCAGCGCGGGCTGGTGGGGGACGCGGGGCCTTGGGGCGCGACCCTGGTCCGCTTCCTGTTCGGCCTGCCGTTCTCGCTAGCTACCTTCGCCGTCGTGGCTTTCGCCACCGCGGGGACAGCTCCGCACCTTTCAGCGCGCTTCGCGGTCGCCGTGAGCTTCGGCGCGGTGGCGCAGGTCGCTGCGACTGCGGCCCTACTCATGGCCATGCGCCATTCGGGATTTGCGGTCGCCACCTTCATGCAGCAGTCATCACTTCCCCTGGCGGCGATCATGGGCTTCACGCTGTTCGGAGACCGCATGAGTCCGGTGCAATGGACGGGCCTGGCCGCGACGACAGCAGGGCTGCTGGCGCTGTCGTGGCCGAAGCGTGAGGCGGCCGCCATCGGCACGTTGAACGGCTCCTTCTATGGCCTAGCCTCTGGCCTCGCCTTCGCCGTCGCCCTGAACGGCTATCGGCAGGCCGGCATGGCCTTGGAGCCGCATCACCCGATCTATTCGGCCACCGCCTCGCTCTGCGTGGCTCAGGCGCTGCAGTCGATGGTGCTCGGAGCAATACTGGCCGTAACTCGCCCGCAAGCCCTGCTCGCCGTGGCGGCGTCGTGGCGTCAGTCGCTTGGCGCAGGTTTCTTCGGGACCGCCGCCTCGGTGTTCTGGTTCTCCGCGCTGGCCATGGCGCCGGCGGGCCAGGTGCGCGCGGTGGGCGTCATTGAAGGCCCACTCGCTGCGGCGGCAGGACGCCGCCTGTTTAAGGAACGAATGAGCCTCCGCCAGATGCTGGGCGGCGCGGCGACGGCGGTGGGCGTGGTGATGACCGCCCTGGGCTGAGGTCCGTGGTAGGATCGGAGAAGCTGGGAGGAGCTCCTATGGACGGCAGTCGGGTCGCCTTCGACGTCGAGGCCCATGCGGAGCGCATGCGCCGTGACGGCTATACGATCCTTGAGGACTTCATGGACGCCCAGGCCCTGGCGGAGGCGCGCACGGCGCTCGCGCCGCACCTGGGCGCGCACCTGGGGCGCAACGCCTTCGAGGGGTTCGCGACCGAGCGGGTCTATACCCTGGTGGCGCGGGGCGAGGTGTTCGAGAACCTGACCGCGGACGCCCGTGTCCTGGCCCTGATCGACCGGTTCCTGCAGCCGGG
>Ga0265327_10000945_pt1 | contig 42267 bp, 35 predicted proteins | sample 41621metaG_FD_202089 | JGI IMG/M metagenome (GOLD analysis project Ga0265327, IMG submission 202089) | Rhizosphere microbial communities from Carex aquatilis grown in University of Washington, Seatle, WA, United States - 4-16-21 metaG | ecosystem: Host-associated > Plants > Roots > Rhizosphere... | reverse complement strand
CGCCACACAGGACCCTCATGCCACCCGTGCCTTCCCAGACCTACCAGGCCGCCGTTCTCATCGGCCGGTTCCAGCCCTTCCATGACGGCCACCTGACGCTGCTGCGCAAGGCATTCGACTTGTCGGCGCGGGTGCTCGTGGTGCTGGGCTCGGCCTTCCAGGCGCGGTCGCCGAAGCATCCGTGGACGTGGCAGGAACGCGCCACGATGATCCGTGAGTCGCTGCCGCAAGCCGAGCGCGACCGCGTCACCTGCCTGCCGGTGCGCGACTTCTTCGACGAGAGCCGCTGGGTGGGGGCGGTGCGGGGCGCGGTGGCGAAAGCGCTGGCGGGCACCGAAGCCGACGTAGGCGCCGGCCGATCCATCGTGCTGGTGGGGCATTTTCGCGATGCGACGCGGGACTACCTGCACCAGTTCGCGCCGTGGGCGCTGCACCTGCTGCCCGGCCTGCCGGTGCGCCGCGCCAGCGCCATGCGCGATGCCCTCTTCGCCTCGCCGGGGGCCGCGTCCGCCCTGCTGGCCGGGGAACTGCCGCCCGCCACGGCCGCCTTCATCGATGCCTGGACCGGGCAGCCGTGCTTCGATGCCCTGGCCGAGGAGGCAACGGTGCTGCGCGCCTACGACGCGGCTTGGGCCTTGGCGCCCTATCCGCCCACCCTGGTCACGGTCGATTGCGTGGTCAAGTGCGGCAACCATGCGCTGCTGATCCGGCGCGGCCAGGCGCCAGGAAAAGGCTTGTTCGCGGTACCGGGCGGCTTCCTCGAGCAGCGCGAGACTACCCGCCAGGCGGCCTTGCGCGAGCTGGAGGAGGAGACCCACCTGGCGCTGCCGACCGAAACCCTGCTGTCCTCCCTGGTCGCGATCGACGTCTTCGACCGCCCCGATCGCAGCCAGCGCACCCGCACCATCACCCACGGGCACTTCTTCGACCTGGGCGGGCGCGAGCTGCCGCCCTTGCGCGCCGACGACGACGCGGCGGAGGCCGAATGGACGCCGATCGGCGACATCGCAGCGCGCGAGGATCGGTTCCTCGACGACCATTTCCAGATGCTCGATCACTACCTGGGCCTGCTGCCGCGCTGAGTCCGGCTGCCGGGGCCGCCTGTAGGCAGGGGCCGACGCGGGCCCCTTGTTTCGTCCCGCAGCCAGATCGAGCTGGCGGCCCTAGGCTCGAGCCAGCATCAGATCAACAAAGGGACCTTCCATGAAAAGCATCATCCTCTGGCTCTGCGGCGTGCCGGTCATCGTGATCATCGGATTGAAGATCTTCGGGGTGTTTTGAGTCGGTCCCTCTTCCATTGCAGCTTTCCTCCTCCCGGCGCACCTCGCGCCGTTGCACAGCGCTCTTCGGAGCGCTGTCTTTTTTTGCGCGCCGCCAACCGGCCCTAATCGATTTCGCGGCGCAGCGCCTGCACGTCCGCATGCAGCGACCGGGCCCAGCTGCGGCGGTCGCGGCCCCCGGGCTGCTGCGGCTCGCCGAAGCGCACGATCGCCAGCAGCGGCGGCGAGCGGAGCGTGTCCCACAAAGAGCCGAGCAGGCTGTCGTCGTCGACATAGCGCGGCGCGTGGCTCGTCTCGCCGGTCGAGGCGATGGCGAAGCGCAGCGCCGCCGGCTGGATCGGCGTGCCCGAGGAGAGCGCGGCCTGAAGCAGGTTGGCATGGAAAGGCAGCAGGCCCTGGCCGTCGCTGGTGGTGCCTTCGGGAAAGACCGCGATGACGTCGCCCTCGCGCAGCGCGGCGCTCATGTGATGCACGACCCGCATGGCGTCGCGCGCCCGCTCGCGCTCGATGAAGAGCGTGCCGGCGGCGCTGGCCATCGGGCCGATCAGCGGCCAGTGGCGCACGCCCGCCTTGGACACGAAGCGCACGTGCCGGGCGGCATGGATCGCCAGGATGTCCAGCCATGACAGGTGGTTGCAGACCACCAGCATCGGCCCGTGAGCAGGCGGCGTGCCCAGAACGCGCAGGCTGATGCCCATGAGGTTGAGCATGCGCTCGGCCCAGCGCTGCACCTCCTGTTCGCGCTGCCCGGGCGAGAGCTTCGGAAAGCGCATCCGGATGATCCACCAGCCGGCCAGCGCATGCGCGATGGCGCGCAGCAGCCGAACCACGGCCGCCAACGTCTTCAGGGCAAGCTCCTCAGGAACTGCTCGAGGATGATGCAGGCCGAAGCGGCATCGGCATCGCGCGCGCCCGAAGCCAGCGCCTCGGTGGTGCTGTAGCGTTCGTCGACCCGGTAGACCGGCAGCCTGAAGCGGCCGTGCAGCTGGCGCGCGAAGCGCAGCGCGGCCCGGGTGTTGTCATGCGGCGCGCCATCGGGGTGATAGGGCACGCCGACCACCAGCGCATCGGGCTGCCATTCGCGGATGCGTGCCTCGACCTGCGCGAAACGGGCATCGCCCTCGGCCTTGATCGTGGCCTGCGGCGTGGCGCTGCGCAGCAGCCGGTTGCCGCTCGCGACGCCCGTGCGCTTCTGTCCGAAGTCGAAGGCGAGGAAGCTCTGGAAGTGGGCTGGAACGGAAGCCGCGTCGGGCAGGTCGTCGGCAGTGCTCACGCATGCCCCGCGTCGGGCGACAGCGTCCAGGCCTCGAGGCCCAGCAGCGACAGCGCGCGGTCGTAGCGCTGCTCGATCGGCGTGTCGAAGATGACGCTCGGGTCGGCGCCGACGGTGAGCCAGCTGTTCTCGGCCAGCTCGGATTCGAGCTGGCCCTCGCCCCAGGCCGCGTAGCCCAGCGAGACCAGCACCTTGCGCGGACCGGCGCCGGTGGCCAGCGCTTCGAGCACGTCCTTCGAGGTGGTCATCTCGAGGCCGCCCGGAATGGTCATGGTCGAGGCATAGACGGATTCGTTCGGCTTGTCGGCATCGGCGAAGACCGGCTCGTGCAGCACGAAGCCGCGCTCGGTCTGCACCGGGCCGCCCTGGAACACCGGCGCGCTGCCGAGTTCGGGCCGAGCCAGGTGCAGCTCGATCTTCTCGAAGAGCACGCCGAGGTTGATGTCGCTGGGCTTGTTGATGACCAGGCCGAGCGCGCCGCGCTCGCTGTGCTCGCAGAGGTAGACCACGCTGCGATTGAAGGCCTTGTCCTCCAGACCCGGCATCGCGATCAGGAAATGATGCGTGAGGTTCATGGGGGCAGAATCGATGGCCATGCCGCCGATTTTACTGGCCGTCGACAAGATCTATCCCAAGGGCCTGATGTGGTTCCGCCGCGACCTGCGCGTCGAGGACAACGCCGCGCTCTACCACGCCCTGCGCGCCTGCCGGCAGGTGGTCTGCGTCTTCGTCTTCGACCGAGCCATCCTCGACGAGCTGCCGCGCGCCGACCGCCGGGTCGAGTTCATCCGCGAGTCGCTGGTCTCGCTGGACGCGCAGCTCGAATCGCTGGGCGGCGGGCTGATCGTGCGCCATGCCGTGGCCGCCGACGAGATCGCCCGGCTGGCCCAGCAGCTGGACGTGCAGGCGGTCTTCGCCAATCGCGACGACGAACCCGACGCGCTCGACCGCGACGCCCGGGTGCTGGGCGCGCTCGCCAATGCCGGCGTGTCCTTCCAGCTCTACAAGGACCAGGCCATCTTCGAGCGCGACGAAGTGCTCACCAAGACCGGCCAGCCCTACACCGTCTTCACGCCCTACAAGCGGGCCTGGCTCGCCAAGGTCGACGACTTCTACCTCAAGGCCTATCCGGTCGCCGGCCATGCCGATGCGCTTTCGCGGCCGCCGGCCGGACTGCGCGCACCGGTGCCGACGCTGGCCCATCTGGGCTTCGAGAAGACCAACCTGGCCGAGCTGGAGATACCCACCGGCAGCGAAGGCGGCGCGGCGCTGTTCGACGACTTCCTGCAGCGCATCGAGCGCTACGACGCGGCACGCAACTTTCCCGCGGTGCGCGGCCCCAGCTACCTGGGCGTGCACCTGCGCTTCGGCACGGTGTCGATCCGACGGCTGGCCGCGGCGGCGCACGGGCTCTCGCGGCATGGCGGCAACGAGGGCGCCGCGACCTGGCTCAGCGAGCTGATCTGGCGCGACTTCTATTTCCAGATCCTGGCGCACCATCCGCGGGTGGCCGAAGGCGGCGAGTCGCGCAGCTTCAGGCCCGACTACGACCGCATCCAGTGGCATCACGGCAAGCATGCGGACAGCCTCTTCGAGGCTTGGTGCGAGGGCCGCACCGGCTATCCGCTGATCGACGCGGCCATGGCGCAGATCAACCAGACCGGCTACATGCACAACCGCCTTCGGATGGTCGTGGCCAGCTTCCTGTGCAAGGACCTGGGCCTGGACTGGCGCCGGGGCGAGCGCTACTTCGCACTGCACCTGAACGATTTCGAGCTGTCGTCGAACAACGGCGGCTGGCAATGGGCCAGTTCGAGCGGCTGCGATGCGCAGCCCTATTTCCGGATCTTCAACCCGGTCACGCAGAGCGAGCGCTTCGATGCCGAGGGCAAGTTCATCCGGCGCTACCTGCCGCAACTCGCCAAGCTGTCGAATTCGGCGATCCATGCGCCGTGGACCGCCAGCCCGGTAGAGCTGCTGGCTGCCGGGGTCACGCTGGGCGAGAACTACCCCAAGCCGCTGGTCGACCATGCCGAGGCGCGCGAGCGAACCCTGCAGCGCTACGCAGTGGTCAGGTGAAGCGCCCCCCCGGGCGCCTCATCTCGACGGACAGAACCCTCAGGCGACCAGCGCCACCGGCAGCGCCGGGCTCTCGACGCCGGTGTAGCTGCGCACCAGACGCAGCAGCTCTTCTTCCGAATAGGGCTTGCCGAGGTAGTGGTTCACGCCCAGCGCGCGCGCATGGTCGTGGTGCTTCTCGGCGATGCGCGAGGTGATCATGATGATCGGCAGGTCGGCCAGCGCGGCATCGGCGCGGATGTTGCGCGCCAGGTCGAAGCCGTCCATGCGCGGCATCTCGATGTCGGACAGCACGACCGCCGGGCGCTCCTGCTGCAGCCGCTCCAGCGCCTGCAGGCCATCGGCCGCGAGCGACACCCGGTAGCCTTCGCGCTGCAGCAGGCGCTGCGTCACGCGGCGCACCGTGATCGAGTCGTCGACCACCAGCACCAGCGGCACCTGGGGTGCCGCCTGCGGCAGCGCCGGCACCGTCGGCGCGGCGCCGCCGGCAGAGACCTGATGCTGATGCTGCAGCGGGGCCCGTGCCGCGGCCTGCAGCTCGCGGGCCTTGTCGCCGTGCACCGCGGCCAGCGCCACCGGGTTGTAGATCAGCGCGACCGCGCCCGATGCCAGCACCGAGATGGCGGCCATGCCGGGCAGCCGCGAAAGCTGCGGCCCGAGGTTCTTGACCACCACTTCCTGGTTGCCCAGCACTTCGTCGACGTGCATCGCGACGCGCTGCGCCGCGCTGCGCACGATGACGATGGTGTTGGCCTTGGCCGGCGGACGTTCGCTGGCTGCCGAGGACTGAAGCAGCGCGCCCGCCCAGAAGAACGGCACCTGCTCGCCGCCGAAGGCATAGCGCTGGTTCAGGTAGGCGGTCTCGAGGTCGGAGGCGCCGGCGCGCAGCACCAGCTCGACCAGGTTGGAGGGCACGCCGATCGAATTGGCACCGGCGCGCATCATCACCACGTGCGTGACCGCGGTGGTGAGCGGCAGCACCAGCTTGAAGGTGGTGCCCTGCCCCGCCTGGCTGATGGTCTCGATGCGGCCGCCGAGCGCCGCGATCTGCGCGCGCACCACGTCCATGCCGATGCCGCGGCCTGCCAGTTCGGAGACCTGCTCGGCGGTCGAGAAGCCGGGCTGGAAGATCAGTTCGGCAGCTTCCTCGTGGCTCAGCGCCTGGTCGTAGCCGATCAGGCCGAGCGCCCGCGCCCGCGCCGCGATGCGGTCGTGGTCCAGGCCGGCGCCGTCGTCGCGGAAGCTGACCGACACGTCGTTGCCTTCGTGGTGCAGCTCGATGGTGATCAGGCCGCTCGGGTCCTTGCCGAGGCGCTCGCGCTGGGCCGCGTCCTCGATGCCGTGGGCCACGCAATTGCGCAGCAGGTGCTCGAAGGCCGGCGCCATCCGGTCGAGCACGCCGCGGTCCATCTCGATCGAGCCGCCGGTGATGTCCAGGCGCACCTGCTTGCCGGTGTCCTTCGAGGCCTGCCGCACGACACGGTAGAGCCGCTCGGAGATGCCCTCGAACTCGACCATGCGGGTGCGCAGCAGTCCGCGCTGCAATTCGCGCGTCTGGCGCGCCTGGGCGCTGAGGTCGTCTTCAGTGGCCTGCACCGTCTTCTGCAGGGTGCGCTGCACGGTGGCCACGTCGTTGACCGACTCGGCCATCATCCGCGTGAGCTCCTGCACCCGGGTGAAGCGGTCGAACTCGAGCGGGTCGAAGCCCTGCTGCGAATCCTTGGCCTGCGCCAGGCGCGACTGCATCTGGCTCTCGGCCTGCACCTCGATGTCGCGCAACTGCTGGCGCAGGCGGTCGAGGTTGCCGGTGAGGTCGCTGAGCGAGCTGCGCAGCTGCACCAGCTCGGCTTCCAGGCGCGAGCGGGTGATGATCACCTCGCCGGCCTGCGCCACCAGGCGGTCGAGCAGATGGGTTCGGATGCGCACAGCCTGGCTCGACACGGCACGCAGCGGCGTGAGCGTGGATGGCGACGGGAGCGCGACGGAGCCCCGTTCGAGCGCCGGCTCGGCAGCCTCGGCGGGCCGCTGCATGTCCCCGGTCTTGTCCGTGTCGTCGGTTTCGGCAGCTGCCGCCGCCTCGGCTTCGATTTCGTCGGGCACCGCGTCGGCAACCGGCGTCGCGGCCGGTGCGCTTTCGGCCGATCGGGTGCCCGCCGGCGCGGAAACCGCCCGATGCACCAGCTCGGTCTGGATCGCGTCGTCGGCGGCGCGCAGGCCGTCGAAGGTGGCCTGCAGCGTGTCGAAGCGCGCAAGCAGGGCCTCGATGCCGGAAGCGTCGACGCCGCTGGCACCCAGCGCCTCGATCTCCGACTCCATCCGGTGCGCGCGCTCGCCGAGGCGCATCGCGCCGGCCAGGCGGGCACTGCCCTTGAGGGTGTGCAGGGTGCGCAGGGTCGATGCGCGCGGCACGGTGTCGTCGGGCCGCTGCGACCATTCGCGCAGCGCGGCGCCCAGCTGCGGCAGCAGCTCGGCCGCCTCTTCCTCGAAGATCGGGAACAGGTCGACGTCGACCGCATCGACCACGTCGATCGCGTCCTCGGCGTCGTCGAGCGCCACGTCGGCCATCGGCTGGCGCGAGGGATGCAGCTGCACCACCTTGCCTTCGCCCGATTCGGCCGGCAGCAGCGATGCGGCGACCTCGCGCAGGTTGCGCAGCGTGCTTTCGGCCGGGTCCTTGAGCACACCGGCGGCGAACTGGTGAAGCAGGCGGCGCAGCTCGTCGGCGGCGGCGACCAGCACCGTGCCCTGCTGCGGCGTGCCGCTGCCTTGCATCTGCAGGTGCTGCAGCGCGGCCTCGAAGAGGCGCGCCATGCCCGACAGGCTCTGGAAGCCGACGGTGGCTGAACTGCCGGCCAGCGAATGCGCCAGCCCGATGGTCGAGTCGGCGACGCGCTGGTGCGACTCGAGCGCCCATTCGCCGACCTCGGTGGCCAGCTGTCGCGACCATTCGTCGGCCTCGTTGAGGTAGACGTTGTAGAGCGCAATGCCGATGCGCAGCGGTCCGATGACCTTGACCTGCTCGTCGGCGCTGGGCAGCGAGGGGCGTTCGACTTCGTGCTCGTGCGTTGCTGCTGCCGCGGCGGCCGCCGCCGCTGCAGCTGCGACCGCGGCGGCTTCGGCCTGCGCCCTGGCGCGGGCCTCGATCTCGGCCTGGGCCTGGGCTTCGGCTGCTGCGCGAGCGCTGGCCTCGGCTTCGGCCCTGGCCCTCGCTTCCTCTTCGGCTTTCGCCCTGGCTTCGGCCTCGGCGCGAACCGCGGCTTCGGCTTCGGCCTGCTGCGCCTCGGCTTCGGCACGGGCATGGGCCTCGGCCTCCTGCTGGGCTGCGGCCCTGGCCTGCGCTTCGGCTTCGGCTTCGGCTTCGGCCTTCAGTTGCGCTTCGGCCCGCTTCTGCGCCTCGGCTTCGACCTCGTGCGATGGCCCGTCGGCCTCGATCGGTGCAGGCGACTGCGCGGCGATCTCCGGCTCGGGCCTGTGTGCTTCGGCTTCCAGCTCGGGCTCGGCCGCATGGCCGGCATCGGCGACCGGCTCGTCCGCCAGTTTCAGCTCGAAGGGCGGCAGCGGCGTGCCGCCGAGGTCGTCGGCGCCGAATCCGGCCCGGTCCTCTTCCACGGCCCGCGATGGCGCGGCGGGGACAGGGCCCGGCTCCGGCTCCAGGGAGGTATGGACCGTTTCGAGGAAATCGATCTCGCCCAGCTCGCCCAACGCCACCGGCTCCTCGACCGGCTGCGCAGGCAGGTCGAAATCGAGGAAGTCGGTCGACGGGAAATCGGACGGAGCGAAGTCGTCCGACGGCTCGGCATGGATCGATTCGGCGGACGGCTGCTCGGAGGGCGGCTTGGCCGCATGCAGCTCCGGCTCGTGCAGGCCCGACCAGACCGTGGCGCTCTCGGCCGGCGGCTGGCTCGCGGCACCTTGCTCGAAGGGCGGCTCGAAGGCGGTCGGGGCCAACCCGAGATCGGGCAGGTCCGGCATCAGGTCGGCCAGGGTTGCGGGCGGTGTCTCGGCCTTGGCCTCCGCCTCGGCAGCGATGTGGCGGGCGGCGGCGACCAGCACGCCGGCATCGGCGACCCGCGCGGGCGGTGCCAGCGGCTCGCCGGTGCGCAGGGCCTCGGCCATGCTGCGGAAGGGCGCCGACTGCCAGCCGTGCGCCTCGCCGGCGGCGATGGCCTCGACCCATTTGGCGAAATCGGTCAAGGCGGTGCGGGTCCCGCCGATCAGCTCCGGCGTGGCCGGCCGCTGGTCGGCCAGCCAGGTGTTGAGCACCTGCTCGAAGGACCAGGCGGCCTCGCCGAAGTCGGTAAGGCCGACCATCCGCGAGCTGCCCTTCAACGTGTGGAAGGCGCGCCGCAGAACGGTCAGCTCGCCTTCGTCGTCCGGACGCGCGCCCAGTGCGGAGACCGCGGCCAGGCCGTTGTGCAGCACCTCGCGGGCCTCGTCCAGGAAGATGTTCTGCAGGTCGTCTTCCTCGAGCTCGGTCACCTCGGTGTCGGGCAGCACGCCTTCGAGCGGTGCCGGACCGGTGATCTTCGAGGTCCAGCTGGCGGTGGCGCGGCTGAACTCCTCGATCGGCGACGGCGCGGACTTGCTGCCGCGGCTGCCGCCGGGCGAGGCGAGCGCGGCCAGCTTGGCTGCGATCTGGGCATCGACTTCCTCGACGCTGAGCACCTGCTCCTGGGCCGGGGCCTGGCCCGGCGTCGCGCCAGCCGCCGCATCGGCGTCGGCCGGGGCGCCGTCGCTGCCCTGGCGCCCCATCAGCGGCTTGAGCTCGCCGAGCTCGGAATCGAAGACGAAGAGCCGCTTGGCCAGCGCCGGCTGGTAGCTCAGCATGTCGATCAGGAAGCCGAGCGCGCCGAGGTTGTTGCCGAGCGAATCGAAGGCGCGGACCTCGTCGGCGGCCGGCTCGTCGGCCAGCAGCCGATCGACGTTCTCGCGCATGCGCTGCACGGTCTGCGCGGCCTGGTCGAGGCCCAGCACCGAGAACACGCCGCGCATCTGCAGCAGCTGGCTCGGCACGGTGCGCAGCAGGCCCTTCTCGGTGGGCCGGCGGAAGAACTGGTCGAGCGACTTCTCGAGTTCGCTCAGGTGGCTGCGCAGCTCGCTGACCACGGTGCCCATGGTCTGGCGATCGCTGACGCGGCGGTACAGCTCCTCCATCCAGGGTTCCAGCGGTTCGGAGCGACCGCCTTCGCGCGCCCGCTCGATGCGGCCGGCAAGCTGCACGGTGCGCGCGGTGAGCTGGCGGTCGTGCGGATCGAGGTCTTCGAATGCGGCTTCCAGGTAGAGCACCGAGGTCGCGACTTCCATCGCCAGCTCGGTCGCCGGCGGCGCGCCCGAGCGCAGCGATGCCTCGACCGCGTTGTTCAGCGCCAGCACCATCGGCGCGCTCGGCGGATGCAGTTTCTGCAGCGACTCGCCCAGCTGTGCGAAGGTGTCGGCGACCTGGCGCGTGCGGCTCACGTCGCCGCCGGACAGCGCCGACCACATCTCCTTGGCCGTCTCGATGCGCTTGCGCGCCTGGGCCAGCACCAGCGGGTCGAAGCGGCCGAACTGCTCGATCGTGTAGTCGACGGTCTGCTCGTTGGCGACGCCCCAGGCGGCGCGCACCGCACGCAGGGTGGCGGCCTCGTCGCGCGCGCCGGGCGTGGCCTGGGCGCAGAAGAAGAGCAGGTCCTGGCCCAGACGGTCGGAGACGGTGTTGTCGCCGCGCGCCAGCGTCGCGTATTGCAGCAGCACCCGCGAGGCGGCCCGCTTCACATGGGCGTCGGTGGGGATCAGCGCCAGCGCCAGCGCCTCGAAGAAGCCGGCGGCCAGCGTCCAGAAGCTGGCCACGCGCGGCACCGATGCGCCGCGGCCCAGGCCGAGGCACAGCGCCTGCAGCCGACGCGCGGCATGGTCGTCGCCGGTGCGCACGACCTTGAGAACCTCGCGGTCGAGCTTGGAACGCACCGCCGGGTCATAGACCAGGGCGGTCTGCGTGGGAGCCGGCTTGATCTCGACCCAGCGCCAGCTCATGCTCCAGAGATCGGCCGGATGCACCCGCTCGTTGCCGACCAGCTCGAGCACCTCGCGGTACTGCGGGAACAGCGCAACGGACGACACCACCTTGCCGGCCACCACCGCATTCAGGAAATCGGTGACGGCGAAACCTGCGCGGTCGATCTTCTGGACCGCCGCATCGGTGCAGCGCAGAGGCTCGGTCACGAAGCTCTGCACCGCGAATTCCATCGCGCCGAGCACCAGCGCGGGCGCGGTGTGGCCGACCATCTGCAGCGCGCCGACGGCCTGGTGCAATTGCTGCCTCGTCAGGCGCAGCGGCGCGGTGTCGATCTCGGAGCCCGGCAGGGCGCTGGCCGCCTCCCGCGCGAAGCGCCGCAGCGTCTTGCCGACGCCGTCGAGCGACTTCTGGATTTCGCCGAGCACCCAGGCCAGGGGGCCGAGATCCTCGGTGGCCGGCGCATTGCCGGCAGTGTGGGCGATGGCGGGACTTTGGTTCGACACGTTGGGTGCTCGGGGTTCTTCAGGCGATCTTGAAACGTGACACGGACTGACGCAGTTCCTCTGCCATGTGCGAGAGCTCGCGCACCTGCTGCGCGGTGGTGCGCGTGCCTTCGCCGGTCTGCTCGGTCACCGCGAAGATGTGCTGGATGTTGGCGGCCACGACATTGGCCGAATCGGCTTCGCGCGAGGCGGACTGCGAGATCTGCTCGATCAGCTCGGCCAGGCGGCGCGACACGCGGTCGATCTCGGACAGCGCGGTACCGGCGTTGTCGGACAGCTTGGCCCCTTCGACCACGCCCTGCGTGGAACGCTCCATGGCGCCCACCGCATCCTGCGTGTCGGTCTGAATGGCCTTCACCAGCGCCGAGATCTGGCGCGTGGCGTCGGCGGAGCGTTCGGCCAGTCGCTGCACTTCTTCCGCCACCACCGAGAAGCCGCGGCCGGCTTCACCGGCGGACGCTGCCTGGATGGCGGCGTTCAGCGCCAGCACGTTGGTCTGTTCGGTAATGTCCGAGATCAGTTCGGTGATTTCGCCGATCTCCTGCGAGGACTCGCCCAGCCGCTTGATGCGCTTGGAGGTTTCCTGGATCTGGTCGCGGATCGAGTTCATGCCGCCGATCGCGTTCTGCACGGCCTGCAGGCCCGACGAAGCGGCCTGCAGCGACTGGCGCGCCACCGTGGCCGATTCCTGCGCCTGCGAGGACACGCCGTTGATTCGCTCGGCCATGGTGAGCACCGACTGGCCGGTCTCGCGGATCTCGCGCAGCTGCTCGGTCGAGGCGGCCAGCAGCTCGGTCGAGGTGCTTTCCACCTGCGAGGTCGTCTGCGCCACGCGCGTGGCCGTGTTCTGCACGTTGCCCACCAAGAGGCGCAGTTCTTCCACCGTGTAGTTCACCGAGTCGGCGATGGCGCCTGTGATGTCCTCGGTCACCGTGGCTTCCTGCGTGAGGTCGCCTTCGGCCACCGTCTGCAGTTCGTTCATGAGGCGAAGAATGGCGGCCTGGTTGGCCGAGTTGACGCGCCCGGCTTCTTCGGTCGCGCGCTCGGCTTCGAGCCGGTCGTTCTCGGCCGATGCGGCGCGTTCGCGGCCTTCGCGGACCTGAACGTAGCCGATGGCGCCGGCCAGTGCCAGGGCGGCCAGCGACAGCACGAACAGCATCACCACCGTGCCGGCACCGAGGCCGGTGCGGGCCGAGAGCTTGTCCTGCAGGTCGCCCAGGGCGGTGCGCAGCGGTTCGCTGTCGGTCAGGATCGAGGACTGCGCCTCGCGTGCGGCCACCAGGCCCTGCAGGTTGCCCAGGATGGCGCCGGCCTGCGTGCGGGTCTGTTCGTAGGTCTTGAGGATTTCCTCCAGCTGCTGGCGGGTCTGCGCATCGCGCGTGCCGGGCAGGCGCAGCTGGCTGCTGCCGTCGAGCAGGCCGCGGGTGATTTCCTGGAAGCTGTTCAGGTCCTTGCCGAGCAGGAAGACCGCGTCGGGGCTCACGCCTTCGACGGTCAGGAACTCGTTGGCCGACTTGCCGATGCGCTGGGTCAGCATGACCAGCTGGCCGGCGGCGGAGATCTCGGGCAGCGTGGCGTTCTGCTGCATCTTCAGCGAGGCGACCGTCTCGGTCATCTCGAGCAGGTCGGAGGACTGGCGGTTGATGTCGCGCAGCGCGGTGCCGACCTGGGTCAGGATCTTCTGCTGGGCCAGCACCGCCTTGGCGTTCTTGTCGGCACGGTCGGTCAGCGGGGTGATCACGCCGAGCTCGGCGTCGTACTGGTTGCCGACGCGTTCCAGCTTCAGTGCGTCGTCGCCGCTGGTCAGGCCGGCGACGCGGCGCGACAGGTCGTCGGCGCTGTCGCGAACCTCGGCAAAGGCCGGCACGTTGCCGACCAGCGCCTGCGACACCGACTTGGCGAGCCGCTGCGACTGCATCAGCGCCTGGCCGGTGGCCGCCACCTGTTGCGCCAGCCGTTCGGCACGCAGGATGGCCGAGCCGGCCACCAGCAGCAGCAGCAGCACCACCGCGCCGAGCGCGAGGGCCAGCACGCGCTGCTGGCGCGCCGGATTCGAGCCTTGCGAACGGCGCAGGCGCGGCATCTCGGGCGGCACGACTTCGGAAGGCTCGACCAGCGGCGGCGCGTCCTGCGGCCCGGGCGCGGCCTCGACCGCATGCGCCTGCGGCTCGACCGCGTGGGCATCCGGCTCGGGCGCGTGCGCTTCGGCCTCGGGCGCCACCTCGCGGCGTGCCGGCGCGTGCGCGTCGTGTTCGGGCTGAACGGTTTCGACGGTATCCAGCGACAGCGCGCCGGCACCATCGGCGTTGAGCGCCACGGTGCCGCCCGGCGTGGGCAGGAAGTTCTTGAACTTGTCGGCGATCGAGCTCACGGTCGGTCCTTCAGGTGATGTGCGGTGTGCGGCGCCGTCAGGCGGCGATGCCCAGAAACTCGGGTTGCTGCGAAAGCGCCTGCAGGTTGATCTCCTGCCAGCGGCCTCCGGAAGCGTCGGTGTACGAATGGCCGGCCCAGGCCGGCGCGTCGGCGGCCGGCGGCTGCGAGGCCACGAAGGCATCGACGCCGCGCAGGCCGACCAGGCGGTCGATCAGCAATGCGCAATTGACTTCGAGCATCTCGTTCAACGCGACCAGCCGCGACTGGGCGCGTGCCGACTCGCTGCTGGCGGGTGCCGCAGCGGCGCCGGTCGCGAAGGTGGACAGCTGCACCACGCCATAGAGGCCGCCGCGAAGGTTGGCCACGCCGAGGAACCAGGGCTGGGTGTAGGGCACGGCCTGCGGAGCCATCCACGGGAAAATCTCGCCGGCATGGCCGAGCGGGAAGAGGTAGTTGGCCTCGCCGGCCTCCACCGCCAGCCAGGATGCGGAAACGCCCGAGGTGCGCGCCGCCTGCAGGCGGCTGGCGAGCCTGGACTGGAAAGCGCGGAGGGCGTCGCGGTTGGCCATTGGAAGAGACTCTGCCGGCTCAGGCCAGGGCGCTGATCTTGGCCATCAGCTCGGCCGCGTTGACCGGCTTGACGATGTAGTCGCGCGCACCCTGGCGCATGCCCCAGACGCGGTCGGTCTCCTGGTTCTTGCTGGTGCACAGGATGATCGGCACCGCCGCGTATTGCGGATTGCGCGCGATGGCACGCGTGAGCTGGAAGCCGTTCTGGCCCGGCATCACCACGTCCATCAGGATCAGGTCGGGTTGCTGTTCCTCGATGCGGCGCATCGCATCGTCGGCGTTCTCGGCGGTCTTGACCGTGAAGCCGTTCTTCTGGAGCAGATCGGTGAGAAAGACCAATTCCGTCTTGGAATCGTCGACCACCAGCACATTGCGAATCGCCATTTAATGGGCTTCCTGAACGAGACCGAACTGCTGCACCGCTTGCAGCAGCTGATCCTTGGTGAATGGTTTGGTGAGGTAGTCCTGCGAGCCGACCATGCGGCCGCGCGCCTTGTCGAAGACCCCGTCCTTCGACGAAAGCATCACGACCGGAACATTGGAGAAGGTGGAGTTGCGCTTGATGATGGCGCAAGTCTGGTAGCCGTCAAGACGCGGCATGAGGATGTCGCAGAAGATCAGGTGCGGCTTGTGGTCGTTGACCTTGGACAGCGCATCGAAGCCGTCCTCGGCCAGCAGCACTTCATGACCACCCTGCTTGAGGAATATCTCGGCGCTGCGCCGAATGGTGTTGCTGTCGTCGATGACGAGCACCTTGTAACCAGATCCATTCGCGCTCATTTCGCACCGCTCCTCTAGTGACACTCGGACCCTCTACGCTCCCCGGGAACGCAGGAAGCGCGGCCCTATGCCATGCTTCAGATCTCAACCATTTCGAAGTCTTCCTTGCGCGCGCCACACTCGGGGCAGGTCCAGTTCATCGGAACATCGGCCCATGCCGTGCCGGCAGCAATACCATCTTCAGGCACGCCAACCGATTCGTCATAGATCCACCCACAAATCAGGCACATCCAGGTTTTCGTATTCATCGCAGCTTAAAGTCCCTGTTCATCAAATGCAACGATCGTATCCAAACGTATCACCCGATCCCGTGACAAGCGTCTCAGATATGCCACCATCCGGCGAGCCCTGATCGAGTATGAAAACTTATCTACTACCACCAGAGCACGATCGCAAACTCAGCGATCTTAGCGACCCCTCGGGCGATGAAGAGACCGGCGAAAACGATTTGAATCCGCCGTGCGTGCTGGTCTTCAATGCGAGCGATCCGAGCGGCGCCGGCGGCCTGGGCGGCGATGCGCTGGCCATGGCCTCGGTGGGCGTGCACATGCTGCCGGTGGTGACCGGCGCCTATGCCCGCGACACCGCCGAGATCTTCGATCACTTCGTCTTCGATGAAGAGGCGGTGGCCGAGCAGGCGCGTTCGATCCTCGAGGACGTCGAGGTGCAGCTGATCAAGGTCGGCTTCGTCGGCTCGCCCGAGAACCTCAGCACCGTGGCCGAGACCGCGACCGACTACCCCGAAGTGCCGGTGGTCGCCTACATGCCGAACCTGTCGTGGTGGGAGGACGCGCAGATCGAGGCCTATCTCGATGCCTTCCGCGAACTGGTTCTGCCGCAGGTGACGGTGCTGGTGGGCAACCACAGCACGCTGTGGCGCTGGCTGGTGCCCGACTGGAGCGGCGAGCGCCCCCCGGGCGCGCGCGACATCGCCAAGGCGGCCAGCGAATTCGGCGTGCCCTATACGCTGGTGACCGGACTGGTGCTGCCGGACCAGTTCATCGACAACGTGCTGGCCTCGCCGCAGGCCGTGCTGGCGAGCGAGAAGTACGAACGCCTCGACGCGATCTTCGCCGGCGCCGGCGACACGCTGTCGGCCGCGCTGTCGGCGTTGATCGCGAGCGGCACCGACCTGGTCGCCGCCACCAGCGAGGCCCTGAGCTACATGGACCGCTGCCTCGATGCCGGCTTCAGGCCCGGCATGGGGCACGTGCTGCCCGACCGGCTGTTCTGGGCCCAGCCCGAGGAAGGCGAGGATGACGAGAATGGCGAGCCCGCCTCGCCCAGCGACTTCGCATTGCCGCCGCATGAGACGCGGCACTAGCGCGCCGCAGTCCTGTCGGGCCCGCCGCCCGCGGTCGCCCGAACCGATTGAAACGAGTCACGCATGAATGTCACCGATCCCAACGAAATCCTCTTCGAGCGCGCCCGCGCCGTCATCCCCGGCGGCGTGAATTCGCCGGTGCGCGCCTTCAAGGCCGTGGGCGGCACGCCCCGCTTCGTGAAGCGCGCGCAGGGTGCTCACTTCTGGGATGCCGCCGGCACGCGCTACATCGACTACATCGGCTCCTGGGGTCCGATGATCCTCGGCCATGGCCATCCGGCGGTGGTCGAAGCGGTGCAACGCGCGGTGGTCGAGGGCTTCTCCTTCGGTGCACCGACCGAGCGCGAAATCGAGCTTGCCGAGGCGATCCTCGCGCTCATGCCATCGATGGAGATGGTGCGACTGGTCAGCTCGGGCACCGAGGCCGCGATGAGCGCGCTGCGGCTCGCGCGCGGCGCCACCGGGCGCAAGTACATCATCAAGTTCGAGGGCTGCTACCACGGCCATGCCGATGCGCTGCTGGTGAAGGCCGGTTCGGGCCTCGCGACCTTCGGCCATCCGACCTCTGCCGGCGTGCCGCCGGAGGTGGTGCAGCACACGCTGGTCCTCGAATACAACAACCTGGCGCAGCTGGAGGAAGCCTTCGCGCTGCACGGCCACGAGTTGGCCTGCCTGATGATCGAGGCGATCGCCGGCAACATGAACTTCGTGCGTGCCAGCGCGCAATTCGCCAGACGCTGCCGCGAGCTGTGCACCCAGCACGGCGCGCTGCTGGTGTTCGACGAGGTGATGACCGGCTTCCGGGTCGGCCCGCAGGGTGCGCAGGGCGTGCTGGGCGTGCAGCCCGACCTCACGGTGCTGGGCAAGGTGATCGGCGGCGGCATGCCGCTCGCGGCCTTCGGAGGTCCGCGCGCCATCATGGAGCAGCTGGCGCCGCAGGGGCCGGTCTACCAGGCCGGCACGCTGTCGGGCAATCCGGTGGCGACCGCCTGCGGCCTCGCTACATTGAAGGAGATCGCCAGGCCGGGCTTCTTCGACGCGCTGTCAGCCCGGACCCGTTCGCTGGTCGATGGGTTGCAGGGCGCCGCAGCCGCCGAAGGAGTGGCCTTCAGCGCCGACAGCGAGGGCGGCATGTTCGGCTTCTTCCTGCTCGATGCGCTGCCGCAGAACTACGGCGCAGTGATGAAGAGCGACGGCGCGAAATTCAACACGCTCTTCCACGGCCTGCTGGATCGCGGCGTCTACATCGCGCCGGCGCTCTACGAAGCCGGCTTCGTCAGCTCGGCACATGGCGACGAGGACATCGCCGCCACCATCGCGGCGGCACGCGAGGTCTTCGCGGTGCTCGCGCGCAAGTGAAGCCACTGGCTCTGCTGGGGGTCGCCATCCTGCTGCTTCCGGGCGGGGCCAGCGCCCAGGTGGACATCGGCCAGGTCTGGGTCAACCCGGGCTTCTATTCGCTGCACTTCGATCGCAACAAGGGACTGGAGGATGCCAACCCGGGGTTCGGCATCGAGTGGCCGATCGACAAGACCTTCTCGCTGACCGCCGGTGCCTTCCGCAACAGCGACCGCGACCATTCGAACTACGCCGGCGTGTACGTCATGCCCTTCGAGTTCTATGGCGTCAAGCTGGGCGCGGTCGTGGGCGGCTTCAGCGGCTACAGGATGACCAACGACGGCGGCTGGTTCCCGGCGATCCTTCCAGTGGCGGCGATCGAGCGCGGGCACTGGGGCCTGAACATCGCGATCATCCCGAGCATCAAGGATCGGCTCTACGGCGCGATCAGCTTCCAGTTGAAGTTCCGCTTCTCCGGGGGCTAGGACCCCCAGGCTTTTCACGCGCTGCGCGCGTGTAACGCCACCCCCCGAGGGGGCAGGGCCGCCTTGGGGCGGCCCGGCGTCGGCCCGGACCCCCAGGCTCTTCACGCGCTGCGCGCGTGTAACGCCACCCCCCGAGGGGGCTGGGCCGCCTTGGGGCGGCCCGGCGTCGGCCCGGACCCCCAGGCTCTTCACGCGCTGCGCGCGACCCCTAGCCCCAAAAAAACCGACGCAAGCCTCCCGAATCCGAGGCCGCGAAGCCGGCCCGTTCCAAGGCACCCACGGAACCGGCTTTGCCGGGCCGTCGGGTGCGCCCCCCTCCAAGCCGAAGGCGCCAGAGAGGGGGGAGCGGCGAAGCCGCTCGGGGGGTGCCTATCTAGTGCCGGAAGTGACGCACGCCGGACAGAACCATCACAACGCCGCGCTCGTCGGCCGCGTCGATGACTTCCTTGTCGCGCATCGAGCCGCCCGGCTGGATCACCGAGGTGGCACCGGCATCGACAACCACGTCGAGGCCGTCGCGGAAGGGGAAGAAGGCATCGCTCGCCACCGCGGTGCCGGCCAGCGACAGGCCCGCATGCTGCGCCTTGATGCTGGCGATGCGCGCCGAGTCGAGCCGGCTCATCTGGCCGGCGCCGACGCCCATCGTCATGCCGTCGGCGCAGAAGACGATCGCGTTGCTCTTGACGTACTTGGCGACCTTCCAGGCGAAGAGCAGGTCCTGCAGCTGCTGCGGGGTCGGCTGCTTCTTGCTGACCACCTTGAGCTCGTCCAGGGTCAGCACCCGGTTGTCGGCGGTCTGCATGAGCAGGCCCGAGCCGATGCGCTTGACGTCGACCGCGTTGCGTCCGTTGTCCCAGTCGGTCTTGCCGCCCGGCGGCAACGCGATCTCGAGGATGCGCACGTTGACACGGCTCTTGAAGACTTCCAGCGCCTCGGCTGTGTAGCCCGGCGCCATCAGCACCTCGACGAACTGCTTGACCACTTCCTGCGCGGCCGCGAGGTCGAGCGTGCGGTTGAAGGCGATGATGCCGCCGAAGGCCGAGGTCGGATCGGTCTTGAAGGCCTTGCCATAGGCCTCCAGCGGATCCTTGCCGATCGCGACGCCGCAGGGATTGGCGTGCTTCACGATCACGCAGGCCGGCGTGTCGAAGCCCTTCACGCATTCCCAGGCGGCATCGGCATCGGCGATGTTGTTGTAGCTGAGCTCCTTGCCCTGCAGCTGCTTCGCGCTGACCAGCGAGCCGGGCGCCGGGTACAGGTCGCGGTAGAAGGCGGCCTGCTGGTGCGGGTTCTCGCCATAGCGCAAGTCCTGCAGCTTGACGAAGCGGCCGTTGCTCTGCGCCGGGAAGAGCGCGTGCGCGCCGTCCTCGCCGATGCGCGAGAGGTAGTCGCTGATCGCGCCGTCGTATTGGGCGATGCGGTTGAATGCCGCCACCGACAGCGCGAACTTCGTCTTGTCGCTCAGCTTGCCGTCGGCCTTCAGCTCGGCCAGCGCCTGCGGATATTGCGAAGCGTCGGTCAGCACGCCGACATCCTTCCAGTTCTTGGCTGCGCTGCGCACCATCGCCGGGCCGCCGATGTCGATGTTCTCAATCGCGTCCTCCAGCGTGCAACCGGCCTTGGCGACCGTTGCCTCGAAGGGATAGAGGTTGACCACCAGCAGGTCGATGGTGTCGATGCCGTGCTCCTTCAGTGCCGCCATGTGGGCCGGCAGGTCGCGACGCGCCAGCAGGCCGCCATGCACCTTCGGATGCAGGGTCTTGACCCGCCCGTCGAGCATCTCAGGAAAGCCGGTGTGGTCGGCGACCTCGGTCACCGGCAGGCCGGCATCGGCCAGCAGCCTGGCGGTGCCGCCAGTGGACAAGAGCTTGACGCCCAGCGCATGCAGCGCCTGGGCGAATTCGACGATGCCGGTCTTGTCGGAAACGGAAATCAGTGCGTTCATCAAAAGATCACTTCAGCAGTTTGTGTTCGACCAGCTTCTTGCGCAGCGTGTTGCGGTTCAGGCCCAGCCATTGGGCGGCCTTCGATTGGTTGCCCTCGGCGCGGGCCATCACGACGTCGAGCAGCGGCTTCTCGACGACGCGCACGAGCATCTCGTACATGCCGTCGGGCTCGGTGCCGCGCAGGTCGCGGAAGTAGCTGTCGAGGCTGCTGCGCACGCAGTCCTCAATGTGTTTCTTGCTCATGGCCTTCTCTTCTTCTCCTCTTGTTCTGTTCGGTGTGCCGCTCAGGCGAGCGCGTCGGCATCGAGGGCCTCGAGCGCGCCACCGGTGTCGGCCGGCATGCGGTCCATGCGTTCGGCCAGCGCATCGAAGAAGGCGGCCACTGCGCGCGACTGGGCCTCGCAATCCTCGATCAGGTTCATATCGGCCCTGAAGGCCTCGCCGCCCGGCAGCGCGCGCAGATACCAGCCGATGTGCTTGCGCGCGGTGCGCACGCCGCTGTAGTCGCCGTAGAGCGCGTAGTGCTGCTGCAGGTGCTCGAGCAGCAGGCGCCGCACCTCGGCCACCAGCGGCGGCGCGAGGCGCGTGCCGGTCGCGAGGTAGTGGGCGATCTCGCGGAAGATCCAGGGCCGGCCCTGCGCCGCGCGTCCGATCATCACCGCATCGGCGCCGGTCGCGGCCAATACGGCGCGCGCCTTCTCGGGCGAGTCGATGTCGCCGTTGGCCACCACCGGTATGCGCACCGCGGCCTTGACCGCGGCGATGGTCTCGTATTCGGCATGGCCCTTGTAGCCCTGTTCGCGGGTGCGGCCGTGCACGGTGAGCATCTGCACGCCGGCGGCCTCGAAGCGGCGCGCCAGCGCCAGCGCGTTGCGCTGGTCGTCGCTCCAGCCGGTGCGCATCTTGAGCGTGACCGGCACCCGATGCGGCGCGGCGGCCTGCACCACCGCATCGACGATCTCGAGCGCCAGCGGCTCGTCGCGCATGAGCGCCGAGCCGGCCCACTTGTTGCAGACCTTCTTGGCCGGGCAGCCCATGTTGATGTCGATGATCTGCGCGCCGCGATCGATGTTGTAGTGCGCCGCCTCGGCCATCATCGCGGCATCGGTGCCGGCGATCTGCACCGAGATGGGGCCGGGCTCGCCTTCGTGGTCGGCGCGGCGCGAGGTCTTCAGCGTGCCCCACAGCTCCTTGCGCGACGTGACCATCTCGCTCACCGCATAGCCGGCGCCGAGCGCGCGGCACAGCATGCGGAACGGCCTGTCGGTGACGCCCGCCATGGGCGCGACGAACAGGCTGTTGTCCAGCGCGATGTGGCCGATCTGCAGGGTCATGGAAATTGTCGGCGCGCTTCGCTGCTGAAAAATGAGGCACGATTGTAGCGGCGCCCGGCGGCGTCGGCTGAAACCATTTGCACTACCCCGGGCACATCGGCGACAGGCCGCATCGCACGCCATCCAACCGGCGCGAGCGGCTTTCTATACTGGCCGGGCATGCAATCATGGTTCGACGCACTGCTGGCTTTTCTTGCGCTGCCGCAATACGGGCTCAGCACCCTTTTCATCGCGGCCTTCGTGTCGGCGACGCTCCTGCCGATCGGCTCCGAGCCGATGCTTTTCGGCCTGTTGAAACTCAACCCGGACATGTTCTGGCCGGGCATCGCGGTGGCGACCGTCGGCAACACGCTGGGCGGCGCGCTCGACTGGTGGATGGGCTATGGCGCGCACAAGGTGGCCGACAAGTATTCCAGCTCGAAGCATCACCTGCGGGTGCTCGGCTGGCTGGAACGGCTCGGCCCGAAGGCTTGCCTGCTGGCCTGGCTGCCGTTGGTCGGCGACCCGCTGTGCGCGGTCGCGGGCTGGCTCAAGCTGCCCTTCTGGCCCTGCCTCTTCTACATGGCGATCGGCAAGTTCACGCGCTACGTCGCGATGACGGTGGCGCTGCTCTACATCTGGCCCAACGGCTGAGCAGCGCCGATTAGTCCAGCAGTTCGTACTTCCCGCCGCGCTCCAGCGCGCGGATGTAGGCCGGGCGCGAATGGATGCGCTCCAGGTAGGCCATCAGCTTGGGCCGCGATTCGTCCAGGCCGGCGCGCGAGCGTGCGGCCTCGACTGCGAAGCTCATCTGGATGTCGGCGCCGCTGAAGGCATTGCCGGCGAACCACTTGCTCTTGCCCAGTTCGCCTTCCATGTAGTTCAGGTGCGACACCAGGTTCGGCATGACATAGCCGGCCTTGGCCTTCTGCGCGATCGACTCGGCGATCGGCTTGGCGAAGAAGGGCATCTTGGTCTTCTCGATCTTGTCGAAGAGCAGCTTGAGCAGCAGAGGCGGCATGGCCGAGCCTTCGGCGTAATGCAGCCAGTAGCGGTAGCGCAGCGCCTCGGGCGTGCCCGGCGCCGGCGCCAGGCGGCCGTTGCCGTAGCGCTCGATCAGGGTCTCGATGATGAATCCGGATTCCGCCAGCGTCAGGCCATCGTCGGTCGTGACCACCGGCGACTTGCCCAGCGGATGCACGGCGCGCAGCGCAGTGGGCGCAAGCATCGTCTTCGGGTCGCGCTGGTAGTGAACCACCTCGTAGGGCAATTCGAGCTCTTCGAGCAACCAGAGCACCCGCTGCGAGCGCGAGTTGTTGAGATGGTGGACGGTGATCATGGGCGGAAGCTGTCGCGGCGGACAGATTGGATGTACCGGCATGCTTTCTAACCGATCCGCGCCGCGCCGGCATTGGTCCGCGGCGCAGGCGACACGCCAGGATGTGGAGCCGGCCGCTGCGGCAGTTCCCCGGAATGCGGCTCAGGCGGCCGCCATCTTCGCGTGCAGCCAGGCGCAGATGCGCTTGAACTCCGGCTCTGCATTGGGCAGCAGATGCCACAGCTTGAGGAACTCGTGGTCGCAGCCCTCGACCACCGACAGGGTGGTGGGCACGCCCGCCAGCGTCAGCTTCTCGGTCATCGCCAGCGAATGGGACAGCAGCGCGTCCTCGTCGCCGCAGCTCAGGTAGACGGGGCACAGGCTGTCGAGCTTCGGGCTGAAGACGGGACTGACCAGCGGTTGGCGCATGCGGTCGCTGAAGTTCGCGCCGAGGTACGACATGATGTACATCTCGGCCACGCCGGCGTAGTAGTGCGGCTCCATGATCCAGCGCGGCAGGTCGAGCACGGCGAACTGCGGCACCGCGCCCGCGAAGCGCACCGCCACGCCGGCCAGGTCGGCGCCGTCGAGCAGCCCGTCGTCGTCGCCGCCATGCAGCGCCAGCGCGGTGCACAGCGTGAGGTTGCCGCCGGCCGAGCCGCCGCCGATCGCGATGCGCGACGGATCGCCCTTGTAGCCGGCGATGTTCTTCACGATCCAGCGCGCCGCATAGACGCAGTCCTCCAGGCCGGTCGGGAAGGGACTCTCCGGCGCCAGCGCGTAGTCGATGTTGACCACCACGAAACCCTGGGTGCAGAACTGCATGCCGAGCTTGCGCTCGCCGAGCGCATTGCCGGTGAACCAGCCGCCGCCGTGGATGTGCAGCAGCACCGGGAACGGTCCTTCGCCCGGCGGCACGTAGATCTCCGCGGTCGGCGTGCCGCGGCTCGCGCCTTCCGGCCGCATCACGACCAGCGGATGGTGCTGGCCGATCTCTGGCAGGTCGACGTTGAGGTCCTCGAAGGGCTTCTGCCCGTTGCGGCGCCGTCCGGGCAATTCGGAAACCGCGCCGGGGCGCTTGTATTCGACGGCATGGCCGGCGATCTGCGAGCGCCAGTTGACTGAACTCTTGTGCGGCATTTGGTGAGGTCCTGTTGGGTTGGGAATCGGCTTCGGTGAGGCGTTGCGGATCAGCCGCGGCCGGGGCGGTCGGGCAGGCTGGCCATCCCGTAGCGGGCCAGCCAGGCATCGATGGACGAGGGGCGGCGGCCGTCGCGCTCGGCGATCTCCTTGCGCAACACGCCGCCGCGGATCAGGTGGCCGGCGATGTTGCGCCAAGGCTCGGGCGGGAAGTGGCCCGAGCGCGCGCGCAGGAAGCAGTCGCCGAGCGCGCTCCACTGGTCGTCGCGGCCGAGCAGCCGCGCGGCCAGGATGCGGCCGCCCAGCGCCGAGGCGGCAACGCCGTGGCCCGAATAACCGATGGCGTAGTGCACCCGCGCATCGGCCTCCAGCGCGCCGAACCAGGGCAGGCCGGTGGCCGAGCGGTCGATCGGGCCGGACCAGGCATGCGCCACCGGAACCTCGCGCAATTCGGGATAGAGATGCCGGAAGTCGGCCTCGACCTCGCGCGCGAATCGCGCCGAGGCATCGAAATGCGAGCCCACCCGGTTGCCGTAGGCGATGCGGCCGCCGCCGCGCCCCACGTAGACGCGGCCGTCGGCGGTCAGTCCGCCGTAGTTGAGCATCAGCCTCGAGTTGACCCCGCCCGGCCGCCCGCGCATGCCGAGCCGGTCAAGCAGTTCGGGGATCGGATCGGTCATGACGATGTCGCTGCCCACCACGTTGATGCGGGCGGCGAACTCGGGCAGGTCGGCCATCCAGGCATTGGCCGCCAGCACCAGCTTGGCTGCCTTGATCTCTGCGCCGGCGCACTGCACCACGATGCCATCGGGCCGGCCGACGATGCGCAGCACCGGCGACCGCTCGTGGACGCTCGCGCCCATGCGCATCGCCACCCGCATCAGGCCGCGCGCCAGCAATGCCGGCTGCACGCGGGTGGCGCCGTCCTCGATGATGCCGGCGACATAGGGACCGGCGCCGAAATACGCGCGCAGTTCGTCGCTGCCGAGCACCCGATGCGGCGGCTCGATGCCCAGTTCGCGCGCGGTCTTGAACATCGCGTGCCAGGCGCCGGTCTTGCCGCGCGCGGTCTCGCTCCAGACCGAAGGGCTGCTGCGCAGTTCGCAATCGATCTGCTCGCGCGCGATGAAGCCGCGGATGTCGTCGAGCACCTCGATGCTGTGACGCAGCACGCACAGCGCATCCTCGCGGCCGAGCAGGCGCAGGAGGGTCGGCAGCTTGGGCCACCAGTGCCCCATGCCGCCGCTGTTGCGGCCGCTGGCGCCGCTGCCGCAGAAATCCGCCTCGACGATCGCGACCTTCAGCGCCGGTGCCTGTTCGAGCAGCCGGATCGCGGTCCACAGGCCACTGAAGCCGCCGCCCACGATGCAGACATCGGCCTGCAGCGCGCCGACGAGCGGCGGCGGCGCACCGCCCTGCTCGGCAGCCAGCGCCTGGCGCACCCACAGCGAGCGGTGCGGGCCGGCCGCGCCCGGAGCCGGCCAGGACTGGAGCCGCAAATCGAGGCTCATCGACAGGCCCTCATCGCGAATGACGCACGGCCGTCGTTCACTTGAAGTTGGCTTCGACGGCCTTGCGCAGCGCATCGCGCGCCGGAATGAACTGGTCCGGCGGCACCGGCTTGAGCGCGGCGGCGATCGGCATCAGCTTCGGCCAGTCGGCAGGGTTGTCGGGCAGGCTCACCGTCGCGGTCAGGCCGTAGCTGTTGCCCAGCTGCACGATCGCGTTCTGCGCCTCGGTCGACAGGAACCAGGCCTGGAACAGGCGTGCCGCCTTCGGATGCGGCGCGCCCTTCAGCACCACGGTGCCGGCCAGCACCGGCACCGCCAGTCCGGGCACCGCATGGAAGCCGACCGGCGCGCCGGCGTTCTTGAGCGACAGGTAGCGCGCATGGCCGCCCCACGGGATCATCGCCACCGTGCCGGTGGTCAGCTGGTTGAAGAAGGGCGCGGTGCTCGGCACCACCGTGGACTGGGCCTTCATCGCCTTGATGAAGGCGGCGTCGATCTTGCCGCTGTTGTAGAGCTCGATCCAGGCCAGCTCGGTGGTGCGGGCACCCAGCGGGTCGTCGATGATCATGCCCTTGTACCTGGGATCGAGCAGGTCGGCCGGCTTGTTCGGCAGGTCCGAGGGCTTGAGCTTGTTGGTGTTGTAGACCACGCCGTAGAGCTCGGCGTAGTTGATGACGAAGCGGTCCTTGGGGTCGCGGTAGCGCTCGGGCAGGCTGGCGATGTTGGGCGGCCGGAAGGGCTCGGCACGGCCCTGCTCCACCGCCGCCAGCAGCTCGGTGAGGCCCGAGGTGACGATGTCGGCGGTCTGCTGCCCGCTGGAGAATTCGGCATCGAGCTTCGCCGCCATCTGGGCGCCGCTCACCGGGTTGCCGACGATCTCGATCTTCGGGAAGCGCTTGGTGAACAGTTCCCAGATCGGGCGGAACAGCCCGGCGTAGGCGCCATAGATCACCAGTTCGGTCTCGCCGGCGGCGACCGCCTCGTTGTAGAGCTTCATGAGCGCCGCATCCTCGGCGGCGTTCTGCTGCGCATGCGCCGGCAGCACGCCGGCCGCGGCCAGTGCCAGCGCGGACGCGCTGGCGGAGATCAGGGTTCTGCGGCGCAGTGTCATGAAGTTGCTCCTCGGTTGGATCAGGGGTTGAGTTCTAGGGAACGGGGCAAGGCGGCGGAAGAGATCTCGAAGCGCGACGCGCGCCGGCGCGCCAGCCCGGCACGCAGCCTGCGCAGCAGCAGCGCGGCCAGGGCGGCGACGGTCGCGGCCAGCGCGATCGCGGCCAGCAGCAGCACCAGCATCGCGCTGGCCCGGGTCGGCAGGCCGGAGTTCATGTCCGAATACACCAGCACCGCCACGTTGGGGCTGGTGGCCGGCAGCAGCAGCAGCGGGATGTCCAGCGTGCCGGCCGCGACCACGCCGGCGATCAGCCAGCCGACGAGGAAGCTGCGCGAGATCAGCCGCAGCACGATGTCCAGCAGCACGCGCAGCGGCGAGGCCCCGCTGACGGCGGCGGCTTCCTCCAGGTCGCCGGCGATCTGCACCAGCGCGCCGTTGATCGCCCGGCTGGCGATCGGCATGACGAAGACCACCAGGCCGATCAGCGCCAGCCAGAAGCTGCCGTACAGCCGGCGCAGCCCCGGCACCGAGATGTAGGCCCACAGCAGCCCCACCGCCAGCACCACGCCGGGCATCATGATCGGCGTCAGCGAGGCGGCATCGAGCGCGCGCTGCAGCCAGCGCGGGCTGCGCCGCCCGACCTGGCCCAGCAGCAGCGCCAGCAGCATCGCCAGGAAGCCCGAGAGCACCGCCAGCCAGGCGGTGACGCCGAAGGCGCGCAGCGTCTGCCGATCGCCCAGCACCGACGCGTAGTTGGCCAGGGTGAGCCGCCAGACCCCGATCGCCGGCTGGAACGAGGTCAGCACCAGCTGGATGCCGGGCAGCACCAGCGTGAACAGCGCGAACAACACGATCGCCGCGCCGACCCAGGCGTTCCAGCGGCCCAGGTCCCAGCGCTCCTGGCGGAAGCTCTTTCCGGTGACGGTGACGAAGCGCTTCTCCTTGACCAGCGACCATTGCAGCGACAGCAGCAGCGCCACCGTCGCCATCATGAAGAGGCCCAGCGTGCTGGCCCCCGCGTAATCGGGCGGCACCGCCAGGTTGAGCACCTTGTAGATCTCGGTCGACAGCACCGGGATGCCGGCCAGCGCGCCCATGATCTGCGGGATGTCGAAAGCGCCGAGTCCGAACACCGCGCCGAGGATCACCACGCCGAACAGCGCCGGCAGCATCAGCGGCAGATCGATGCGCAGCAGCGTGCCGAGGCGGCCCGAGCCGGCGACGAGTGCGGCCTCCTCGTAGCTGCGGTTCATGTTCTGGAAGGGCGCGAGCAGCAGCAGGTAGCAGAAAGACGACAGCTTGAGCGCCTGCGCCAGCACCATCCCGCTCCAGCTGAAGGCGTTCAGCACGGTGACCTGCGAGCCGGTGAGGCTGCGCACCGCCTGGTTCAGCAGGCCCGCCCCCGGATCCGCAAGCAGCGACCAGGCGACCGCATAGAGCAGGTTGGGCGCCGCGAAGACCAGCAGCATCGCCGGCGTCAGCGCCTGCCGGCCGAAGGCGGTGGTGCGGGTCGAGACGAAGGCGAAGAGCGCGCCCAGCAGGGTGGCCAGCACGGTGGTCGCCACCGCGTAGATCATCGAGTTCAGCAGCGCGACATAGGTGTCCGGCGCCGTGATGGTGCGCACCAGGCTGGCGGTCGTCCATTCGCCGCCCATGCCGGGCGCGGCGCTGCGGAAGATGCCGGCCAGCAGCATCAGCACCGGCCAGACGAAGAGCAGGGCCACCAGCAGCAGCAGCGCCCACAACCCGATGCGCCGGCCGATGCGGGCATGGCCGGCCGAAGCGCCGCCGCTGCCGGAGCGCTCGGCCGGCATGCTCATGCCGCGGCTCCGGTGAGCGCGACGATCTGCTGCGGCGCGATCTCCAGCTGCGCCAGCGCGCCCGGCGCCAGCGGCACGCCGGCCGACTCGTGCAGCCTGGCGGACAGCCGGGTAGCGCCGGCCTGGAGCAGGTATTCGGTGGTGTCGCCGACGAACATCGCCTCCAGCACGCGCGCCTCGAAGCGATTGGTCGACGGCGCCTGCGCGGCCATGAATGCCGAGCCGCGCAGCGCCAGGACGACTTCGTCGCCGCCCGCCGGCCTGGCCTGCCCGCCGCCGAGCCGGCAGGCCAGCGTGCCGTCCCAATCGGCCGGCCGGGCGATCAGCATGTCGCCGCGCATCTCGATCGCACGCGCCGGGATGAAGTTGTCGAAGCCGACGAACTCGGCCACCCAGCGGTTCGCGGGTGACGAGAAGACCTCGCGCGGCGTGCCGCTCTGCTCGATCCGGCCATCGTGCATCAGCACCACCCGGTCGGACAGCGTCACCGCCTCCAGCTGGTCGTGCGTGACGTAGACCGACGTGGTGCGCACCTCCTGGTGGATGCGGCGCAGCTCGCGGCGCATGTGGGCGCGCAAGGCCGCATCGAGGTTCGACAGCGGTTCGTCGAGCAGCAGCACGCGCGGCCGCCCGGCCAGCGCCCGGGCCAGCGCGATGCGCTGCTGCTGTCCGCCCGAGAGCTCCGACACCGCGCGCTGCGCCATGCCCGCCAGCCCGACCAGCTCCAGCACCTCGCGCACCCGCGCATCGATCGCGGCGGAGGGCTGCCGCTGCACCGTGAGCGGATAGGCCACGTTGGCGAAGACCGTCATGTGCGGCCACAGCGCGTAGCTCTGGAAGACCATGCCGAGCCGGCGCTTGTCGGGCGGCAGCGCGAAGCCGCGCGCGCCGTCGCTCACCAGGTCGGAGGCGATGGCGATCGTGCCCTCGTCCGGCTGCTCGAGCCCCGCGATGCAGCGCAGCGTGGTCGTCTTGCCGCAGCCGCTCGGGCCCAGCAGCGAGACGAACTCGCCCTCGTTCACGCCGAGGTCCAGCCGGTCGACCACCGGCGTCGAGCCGTAGCGCTTGGAGAGCCCGCGGATGGCGATCTCGCTCATCGCGGGCACCTAGTCCGCCACATCGGACAGCCGCACGTATTGCTCGGCGATGGTCCGCTGCGCGGCTTCGGACTGGGAGATGAATTCGAGCTCGGTCAGCTGCATGCCGCGCTCGAAGGGCGTGTGCTCGTCGAAGCGGTGCAGCAGCCCGGTCATGTAGGAGGAGAAGCGGATCGTCTTCCAGACCCGCAGTCCGCATTCCTCGCTGTAGCGGTCGAGCGCCGCGCGCGAGCCGGTCGAGAAGAAGGCGACGAAGGCGCGCGCCAGCATGCGCGCATCGGCCACCGCCATGTTCAGGCCCTTGGCGCCGGCCGGCGGCACGATGTGCACCGCATCGCCGGCCAGGAACAGGTTGCCGTACTGCATCGGACTGGCGATGAAGGCGCGCAGCTGCGCCATGTCGCGCTGGAAGATCTGGCCCTCGGCGATCTCGGTGCGGCCGGTGTCGAACATGCGGGTGTGCAGCTCGTCCCAGATCCGCGCGTCGGACCAGTTCTCCGGCCGGTCCGACGACGGCACCTGCAGGTAGAGCCTGGAGATCGACAGCGAGCGCCGGCTGCACAGCGCGAAGCCGCGGTCGTGGTTGGTGTAGGTCATGTCCGCCAGCGGCGGCGCCTTGACCAGCACGCCAAGCCAGGAGAAGTCGTACTCGCGGGTGTAGCTGGTGATCAGGCCCTCGGGCACCGCCGCGCGCGAGACGCCGTGAAAGCCGTCGCAGCCGGCCACGAAGCTGCATTCGAGCACCTTCGCGACGCCCTGGTGCATGTAGTGGACCCGGGGCCTGTCGCCGAGCGCATCCTCGATGCGCGAGACCTCGGCCTCGAAGACCAGCGGGTCGCCCTCGCTCACGCGGGCGCCGATCAGGTCCTTCACCACTTCCTGCTGGCCGTAGATCTTGACGCTGCGCCCGGTCAGCCCGGGCAGGTCGAGGTGGATCGTGCGGCCGCGGAAGCGCATGTCCAGGCCGTTGTCGACCAGGCCCTCGCGCGTCATGCGCTCGCCCAGGCCGAGGTTGTTGAGCGTGTCGATGGTGCCGGACTCCAGCACGCCGGCGCGCACGCGGGCCTCGACGTAGGCGCGGCTGCGCGCCTCCAGGACCACCGAATCGATGCCCTGCCGCTTCAGCAGATGGGCCAGGAAGAGCCCGGCCGGGCCCGCGCCGATGATGGCGACCTGGGTGCTGGCGTTCATGCCCTCGGCTCCGACCGGGCCTTGGGGCGGGCGACGAAGGGCACCGGGTCGAATTCGGTGGACCCGAGCCGCGCGGCGAAGCGCCAGCCCTCGGGCGTGCGCTTCAGCCGGTCCTGGAAGCCGCCGACGCTGACGCTGCCCGTGCCCTCGCCGGCGGCCTGCAGCAGGATCGAATAGCAGCTGGCACGCGCATCGTCGGGGCCGAGCAGCTCGACCTCGGGATTGGCCACCAGGTGCCGCGCCGGCCTCGCGGGCCGGGCCAGGAAGGATGCGAGCAGCGCCGGCCGGCCGACGATCGGATGCTCCGGGTCGCTGGGCCGCGCCAGGCTCGCGTCCTCGGTGAACAGCTCGGCCAGCTCCTGCCAGCGGCCCTCGTCGTTGAGCCGGGCATAGCGGCGCTGCAGCGCCTCGATCGCCTGGACGTCGGCCGGGTCGGCGCTCACCGGCCGGCCTCCGGGGCGGCGGGCAGCAGCATCTCGTCGAGCATCTCGTCGACCGAGACCACGTCGCCGAAGCTCTGATAGACGGTCTGGAAGCCGACGTTGTGGTCGTCCTCGAAGCGCGCCGCGTTGGCGTCGGAGACCATCGCCACGTGGTAGTCGAGCATCATCGCGTCGCGCGCCGAGGTCTCGCAGCAGAAATTGGTGAGCATGCCGACGATCGCCACGTTGCGGATGCCGAGCGCATCGAGCTGCTGCGGCAGGTCGCAATACTTCGGCACGAAGGCGCTGAAGCGCTGCTTGTCGGCGTAGATGTCCTCGGGCCTGGCGTCGAGATCGGCATGCAGTTCCTGGCCCGGCTGGCCCCGGCTGAGGTTGTCGCGGTGGCGCTGCGCGTTCTCGGGCGTGAAGAAATAGTCGTGGTAGAGCGGCCAGAGGCTGCGGCCATCCTCGCCCGCCACCATCTTCACCCAGGCGACCCGGCCGCCGCGCTCCCTGAAGGCGCTGGCCAGCCGGTTGATGTTCGGGATGATGGCGACCGCGCTGGGCACGTCGCGCACGTAGAACTCCTGCATGTCGACCACCACCAGCGCGCTTTGCGCCGGCTCGAAGCGGTCGAAGACGCGCAGCCGCCCGCGCTTCTTCATGACCCGGTCGATCACGTACTGCGGCATCCTGAACTGGGCGGGTTCGGTCATCGGCGGCTTTCGCTGGTTCGAGCAGCAGGTTGAAGGGCGGCGCGGCGGCGCGGCGAGACCGGCGATGCCGGTACTGGCGCGGTAAATGCAGCGACGTGCCGGAACATGGACACAATCATGCGACCGACCCCGCTGCCGCCCATTGAATAAAAGCCCGAAGTCCCTTCGAAAAACTTATGTGCGCCCGCTGCCGCCGGGCTGCCGCAGCGCGAGCCGGCACCTGCCGGCATCGCGGCCGAGCCGATGATCCACATCAATCCCCGCCACCTCAAGGTCTTCCTCGCGGTCGCCCGCGCGGGCAGCGTGGCGCGCGCGGCCGAGGTGGTGCCGCGGGTGCAGTCCGCCATCACGCGCTCGGTCCAGGAACTGGAATCCGATCTTCAGGTGCAGCTCTTCGACCGCCATCCGCACGGGATGCTTCCGACCGAGTTCGGCCGCCTGCTGCAGGCTCGGGCGAACGCAGTCTTCGATGAACTCGATGCGGCACGCGGGGCGATCGCCGCGCAACTGCCGCCCGACACGCGCTGGAACGCGAATGCGCCGATCTTCGGCCTGGGCATCGGCAGGCAGCGCCTGCTGGTCTTCGTCGAGCTGATGAAGCAGCGCCACATGGGCGCGGTGGCGGAGCAGTTCGGCATCTCGCAGCCGGCGGTGAGCCTCGCGCTGCGCGAGGTCGAGCAAGGCATCGGCATCGCGCTGACCGCCAAGGGCGCCAACGGCACCGTGCCGAACGAGAGCGGCGAAGTGCTGGTCTTCCACCTGCGCCGCGCGCTGGCGGAAATCGCCAAGGCGGAAGAGGAGATCCTGGCCCGCCAGCAGGGCGTGACCGGCCGGGTGATGGTCGGCACCCTCTCGCTCGGCCGCAACTGGCTGCTGCCGCGGGCGATCATCCGCACCACGCGCGAGCATCCGGACATCCGGGTCTCGACCATCGAGGGCAGCTTCGAGCACCTGGCCAGCCTGCTGCATGCGGGCGAGATCGACTTCATCCTCGGCGGCCTGCGGCCGCAGGATCAGATGGCGGGTTTCCGCACCCAGGCCATCCTCAGTTCGGGCATCGTGCTGCTGGCGCGCCAGGGCCATCCCCTGCATGCGGCCCTGCCGATCGAGGGCTGGCGCGGGCTGGAGCGCGCTCGCTGGGTGCTGCCCAATCGCGGCACCTGGACCCGCAGTTCGCTGGAGGCGACGCTGGTCGACAAGGAACTGCCGCGCGCCGAGGTCGTGGTCGAGACCGCCGACACCATCATCACCCGGGCCCTGGTGGCCAGCAGCGAGCTCATCACCGCCGCCTCGCCGCATCTGTTCAGGGAGGAGATCGCCTCGGGCCAGCTGGTGGCGCTGCCCCTGGCGCCGACCAGCCCGCCGCGCGACATCGGCATCGTGATGCGCGCCAGCGGCAGCCTGACCGTGGCCGGCCGCCTGCTGATCGAGGCCTTGACCGAGGTGCTGCAGGACGCGCCGGCGCCGGCGGCTCTCGACATGCGCCGGGCCTGAAGCGCGTCAGGACGAGAAGAGGAAGTTCATCACGTCGCCGTCCTTGACGACGTAGTCCTTGCCTTCGGCGCGCATCTTGCCCGCGTCCTTCGCGCCCTGCTCGCCCTTGAAGGCGATGAAGTCGTTGTAGGCGATGGTCTGGGCCCGGATGTAGCCCTTCTCGAAATCGGTGTGGATCACGCCTGCCGCCTGCGGGCCGGTGTCGCCGATGTGGATGGTCCAGGCGCGCACTTCCTTGACGCCGGCCGTGAAGTAGGTCTGCAGACCCAGCAGCGTGTAGGCGGCGCGGATCAGGCGGTTCAGGCCGGGTTCCTGCTGGCCGATCTCGGCCAGGAACATGTTGCGGTCGTCCTCGTCCATGTCGGCCAGCTCGGCCTCGATCTTGGCGCAGATGGCCACCACCGGCGCGTTCTGCGCCGCGGCGTAGTCGCGCAGCCGGTCGAGGAAGGGGTTGTTCTCGAAGCCGTCCTCCGACACGTTGCCGACGAACATCGCCGGCTTGGCGGTGATCAGCGAGAACTGCTTGATCAGCGGCCTGTCCTCCTTGCTGAACTCGAGCGCGCGCACCGGCTTGTTCTCGTTGAGCGCGGCCTGGCACTTCTCGAGCAGGGCGACCAGCTTGATGGCTTCCTTGTCGCCCGAGCGCGCGGTCTTGGTGTGGCGGTGCAGCGCCTTCTCGACCGTCGACAGGTCGGCAAGGCACAGCTCGGTCTGGATCACCTCGATGTCGGAGATCGGGTCGACCTTGCCGGCCACGTGGATCACGTTGTCGTCCTCGAAGCAGCGCACCACGTTGACGATCGCGTCGGTCTCGCGGATGTGGGCCAGGAACTGGTTGCCCAGGCCCTCGCCCTGGCTGGCACCGGCGACCAGGCCGGCGATGTCGACGAACTCGACGATCGCTGGGACGATGCGCTCTGGCTTGACGATGTCGCTCAGCGCGGCCAGGCGCGGATCGGGCACTTCGACCACGCCGACGTTGGGCTCGATGGTGCAGAAGGGATAGTTCTCGGCCGCGATGCCGGCCTTGGTCAGCGCATTGAAGAGCGTGGATTTACCGACGTTGGGCAGGCCGACGATGCCGCATTGCAAACTCATGGGATGGTCCTCAGGTCAACCCGCGATTTTAGGCGCGCGGGCTGGTACGGGGATTCCGGCGGCACCGGACCGGCGTTCGTCCCGATCGAGAGTGCGTCGATAGGCGCTGCGCCGCCTAGTCGAAGCGGAAGTTCGCCCCTACCGGCTGCCCGCGCTTGAGCAGGTGCTCGATGCCCTGCAGCACGATCGCGTTCATGCCGAAGGTGATCGCGCCGTCGACGCGCGGATCGGCGCGGTAGCTGCGCAGCATGTCGCCGACCTCGGGGCTGCTGATGGCGGTGGCCGGGTCGATGTCGGGCATCGGGCAGCGCGGGCAGGGCTTGACCGGGCGCATCAGCACCTCGCCCTCGGCGGTCGCGATGTGCATGGTCTCGACCCGGTCCTCGTCATGCGCCTCGATGCCCGAGAGCACGATGTTGGGCCGGAAGCGCTCGATGCCGACCGCCTCGTGGCCGGCCGCCGCCAGCCTGGCGTTGAACTCGGCCATCGAGCCTTCGCTCAGCACCAGCAGCGGGAAGCCGTCGGCGAACTGGTTCTCGGCCTCGACGCCCTGCGTCCACTTCAGATTGGACAGGCGCTTCTGCTCGGGGTCGAAGCGCACCAGGCGCAGCTGGCGCGGCCGGCCCGGCTCGGACAGGAAGTCGCTGAACCACTGGGCCGCGATGTCGCCCATGTCGAAAGCCGCCACCTCGTCCTTCCAGACCTTGACCCGGACCGGCCCCTCGACCCGGTCGAAGGCCACGTGCAGCGCCAGCATGCCCGGCGCGCGCAGCACCATCTCCGAATGCTTCAGCTGCGGCCGGATGAGCGCCATGCGCGGGAGTTCGCGCTGGGTGACGAAGGCGCCCTCGGCATCGACCACCATCCAGGCCCGGTCGAATTCGAGGCCGGTCTCGATCAGCAGCGCCTCGCTCAGCTCGACGCCGGCGCAGGACTTGATCGGATAGACGAACAGGCGCGCGATGGTGGCCTGGATGTCGAATTCGTCAGCTTTCAAGGTGCGGTTCCTTTTGTGGGAAGGCCGATTGTCCCGCACCCGGCCGCCACGGGAGCCTCCTCCTACAATCCGGCGATGGCTCTTTCCCCCGAGGTTTGCATTCGCGGCGCAGGCATCGTCGGCCGCACGCTGGCCCTGCTGCTGGCGCGCGAGCGCACCCGAGTCGCCCTGGTCGTGCCGAAGCCGGCGCCGGGCGCGGCCGCCGGCCCCGACGTGCGCGCCTATGCGCTGAACGCCGCCTCCAAGGCCCTGCTCGATTCGCTGCGCGCCTGGCCCAGGCCGGCGCAGGCGACGCCGGTGCACGAGATGATCGTCCACGGCGACGACGGCGGCCGGGTCGATTTCAGCGCCGAGAAGCAGAAGGTCGGCGCCCTGGCCTGGATCGTCGACGTGCCGGCGCTCGAGCAGCTGCTGGACGACGCGGTTCGCTTCCAGCCGCGCATCGAATTGGTCGAGGAGCCGGTGCCCGCACCGCTCACCGTCGTCTGCGAAGGCCGCATCAGCGCCACCCGAGGCGCGCTGGGCGTGGGCTACCAGGTCACCCGCTACGCGCAGCACGCGATCGCGGCGCGGCTTTTGGCCGACCGGCCGCACCTGGGCGTGGCGCGCCAATGGTTCAACGACAAGGGCGAGGTGCTGGCGCTGCTGCCGCTGGGCGATCCCGGCGCCGGCGATGCCGATGCGGACAACGCCGGCAGCCGCGCGCTGGCGCTGGTCTGGTCGGTCGAGCAATCTCGCGCGCCCGATTTGCTGGCACAGGATGCCGCCGCCTTCGGCGCCCTTCTGCGCGATGCCACGCACGACGCCCTCGGCTCGCTCACCTTGACCAGCGAGCGTGCCGCCTGGCCGCTGCAGCGCGCCATCGCCGACCGCTGGACCGGCCAGTTCGCCGACGGCAAGTCCTGGGCGCTTGCCGGTGATGCCGCGCACACGGTGCATCCGCTGGCGGGCCAGGGGCTCAACCTGGGCCTGGCCGACGCGGCCGAGCTGGCCGAACTGATCAAGAACCGCGACTACTGGCGCAGCGTCGGCGACCCGCGCCTGCTGCGCCGCTATGCGCGCGCACGGCGCACCGACGTGCTGTCGATGAGCCTGGCCACCGACGGCCTGCAGCAGCTCTTCGCGCACGGCACCAACCCGCTGCCGGCCCTGCGCAACTGGGGCATGCGCGGCTTCGACCGAAGCCGCCTGGTCAAGCAATGGGTCGCACGCCAGGCCATGGGCCTGCACTGAAGCAAAGGAAAGACATGAAGCCATTCATCCGCCCCCTCGTCGCGGCCATGGCGGCGATCGCCCTGGGCCAGGCCCTCGACGCGAACGCCGGCGAAGCCGAGATCCGCAAGAACCTGGCCTCGCGGATCCCGCAGTTCGCCAACATCGACGAAATCACCAAGGCACCGATGCCCGGCCTCTACGAGGTGCGGGTCAACGGCTTCGACATCTTCTACACCGACGAGCAGGGCAACTTCCTGCTGCAGGGCAACCTGATCGACGTCAAGGAGCGCCGCAACCTCACCGAGGAGCGGGTCGAGAAGCTGAGCCAGGTGGCCTTCGACAAGCTGCCCATGAAGGACGCGGTGACCATCGTGCGCGGCAACGGCAAGCGCCGCCTGGCCATCTTCGCCGACCCGAACTGCGGCTACTGCAAGCAGTTCGAGCGCGACATGACCAAGGTCGACAACATCACGATCAAGCTCTTCCTCTATCCGGTGCTGGGTCCGGATTCGGTGGTCAAGGCCAACAACATCTGGTGCGCCAAGGACAAGGGCGCCGCCTGGAACGACTGGATGCAGCGTGGCGTGGTTCCGCCGGCCGTCAGCTGCGACACGGCCGCGCTGCTGCGCAACCGCGAGTTCGGCCAGAAGCACAACATCACCGGCACGCCCACGCTGATCTTCAGCGACGGCACGCGCGCGCCGGGCGCGATCCCCGCGGCCCAGGTCGAGAAGCAACTCGCCTCGCTCGATTGATGGCGACGCCGGCCATCCACTACCGCGTCGAATGCGCGGATCGGCAGGCGCATCTCTTCGCCGTCACCCTGACCATCGACCGGCCGGCCGCGCTGCAGCGGGTGGCCTTGCCGGCCTGGATCCCGGGCAGCTACCTGCTGCGCGAATTCGCGAAGAACCTGCAGGGCCTGCGCGCGACGCAAGGCCGGCGCAAGCTGGCAGCGCACCAGATCGACAAGGCCAGCTGGCAGATCGAATGCCTGGCCGATCGGCCGCTGGTACTGCACTACCAGGTCTGCGCTTACGACAACTCGGTGCGCACCGCCTGGCTCGATGCCGGGCGCGGCTTCTTCAACGGCACCAGCCTGTGCCTGCGGGTCGACGGGCAGACCGACGCGCCGCATGCGTTGGAGATCGCCGCGCCGCCGCCGCCGGCCGATGGGCCTCGCTGGTCCTGCGCCACTGCGCTGCGGCCGCTCAAGGTAGACCGCCAGGGCTTCGGCAGCTACCTCGCCGCCGACTACGACGAGCTGGCCGACAGCCCGGTCGAGCTGGGCAATTTCTGGAGCGCCGACTTCGAAGCCTGCGGCGTGCCGCACCGCTTCGTGGTCGCCGGCGCCCCGGCTTCCTTCGACGGCGCGCGCCTGCTGGCCGACACGCAGGCCATCTGCGAGACCGAGATGCGCTTCTGGCACGGCGACAAGGTCGGCAAGCGCGGCGGCCCGAAGCCTCCGCACGACCGCTACGTCTTCATGCTGAACGCGGTCGACGACGGCTACGGCAGATTGGAGCATCGGCATTCGACCGCGCTGATCTGCACCCGGCGCGACCTGCCGCAACTCGACGCGCGGCGCCAGCCTGAGGGCTACACCACCCTGCTGGGGCTGATCAGCCACGAGTATTTCCACACCTGGAACGTGAAGCGCATGCGCCCGGCCGAACTCAGCCGCTACGACTACGCGCGCGAGAACTACACCGAGCTGCTCTGGCTGTTCGAGGGCTTCACCAGCTACTACGACGACCTGCTGCTGCGCCGCGCCGGCCGCATCGACGACGCCGGCTACCTGCGCCTCGTCAACAAGACCGTCAACCAGGTGCTGCAGACGCCGGGCCGGCTGGTGCAGTCGGTGGCGCAGGCCAGCTTCGACGCTTGGGTCAAGTACTACCGCCAGGACGAGCAGACACCCAACAGCACGGTCAGCTACTACACCAAGGGCGCGCTGGTCGCGATGTGCTTCGACCTGACGCTGCGCGCCGAAGGCCATGGCACGCTCGACGACGTGATGCGGCTGCTCTGGAAGCACAGCGACGGCGGCCCGATCACCGAGGCCGACTTCGCCGGCGCGCTGCAGACGGTGGGCGGCCGCTCCTTCGCCGCCGAGATCGCGCGGTGGGTCCATTCGACCGACGAGCTGCCGCTGTCCGAACTGCTGCGCGCCCATGGCGTCGCCGCGCTCGACGATCCGGCGCAGCGCGCGCAGGAACTGGGGCTGCGCGTGACCGAAACCGGCGGCAGCGTGCAGGTCAAGGTGGTGCTGCGCGATGGCGCCGCCGAGCGCGCCGGTTTCTCGGCCAACGACGAGTGGATCGGTGTCGAACTGCCCGCCGCCAAGGGCCGGCCGGCCCAGGGCTGGCGCATCACCAAGCTCGACGACCTGGCGCTCTACCTCGGTCCGCTTCGCAAGGCCGTGGCGCTGGTCGCGCGCGACCGCCGGCTGCTGCGCCTGAATTTCACGCTGCCCGCGGGCGAGACCACTTGGCGCCTGTTCGCCCAGGATCCGGCCCGGCTCGGCGCCTGGCTGAAGCCGCAGTAGGCGGCATCGGCAACCTCATCCCATTCCCTTCGTTCCATCCGTTTCCAGGAGATCCGCCATGAGCTACGAGAACATCCAGGTGCGCGTCGAGGCCGAGAAGGTCGGCATCGTCACGCTGAACCGCCCGAAGGCGCTGAATGCGCTCAACGATGCGCTGATGACCGAACTGGGCCAGGCGCTGAAGGAATTCGATGCCGACCCGGCGATCGGCTGCATCATCCTGACCGGCAGCGAGCGCGCCTTCGCGGCCGGCGCCGACATCGCGGCGATGGCCAAGTACAGCTTCCAGGACGTCTACAAGGGCGACTACATCACCCGCAACTGGGAAACCATCCGCCAGATCCGCAAGCCGGTGATCGCTGCGGTCAGTGGTTTCGCACTCGGCGGCGGCTGCGAGCTGGCGATGATGTGCGACTTCATCATCGCCGCCGACAACGCCAAGTTCGGCCAGCCCGAGATCAAGATCGGCGTGATCCCGGGCGCGGGCGGCACCCAGCGCCTGCCGCGCGCGGTCGGCAAGTCGAAGGCCATGGACATGGCCCTGACGGCCCGCATGATGGACGCCACCGAAGCCGAGCGCGCTGGGCTGGTGAGCCGCGTCGTGCCCTTCGAGAAGCTGGCCGAAGAGGCCCTCGGCGCGGCCCTGGTCATTGCCGGCTACTCGCAGATCGCGGTGATGGCGGCCAAGGAATCGGTCAACCGCGCCTTCGAGGGCGGGCTGTCGGACGGCGTGATGTTCGAGCGGCGGCTGTTCCATTCGCTGTTCGCCACCGCCGACCAGAAGGAAGGCATGGACGCCTTCCTGGCCAAGCGCAGCCCGGACTTCAAGCACCAGTGATGTCGACGGCCGCCGTGGTCGGCGGCCTCTCCTCGATCGTTCGACCGGGCGGCGGCTGCTAGGGCCGCAGGCCCGGCGTCCCGGCCACTTCCGGCGAGCTGCCGTCGGAATTGCCGGAGGAGCGGCGCGAGTTGTCGGCGGGCTGCTCCTGGATCGCTTCGCTCAATGCCACGCGCAGGCCGGCCAGGGCCAGTCCCGAAGGCACGCCGGTCGCCGGCGGTGCATGGCCCTCGCGCCAGCGGACCTGCGTCGAAGCCACCTCCAGGACGGCCAGGACCTCGTTGTTGCGCTCCAGCGTGATGCGCCAGTCGGGCGCACCGGCAAGCGGCTTGGGACCCACCGCCGCGATCGCGGCCGATCCGAGCAGGCTGATGAGGTCGGGCGCGTCCGCGCGCTGCACGGTGCGGCCCGGTCCGCCGCGCCGGCTGATCGTGAGCCGGGTCCATTGCGAAAGGGCCGCGAAGGTCGGCGGCTCGGTGTCGTCGGTGCGCAGGTTGGACGGCGGCGTGCGCGCCACCGGAATCGCCGCGGGCGGCTAGTCGGACGGCGCGGCGCGCGGCGCATCGCCGAGCGTCGCCGGCAGCTGCAGCATCGCGACCGCGCTCTCGCTGCGGGTGCGCGAGCGGGCAGGCGGGGGCGTGGGGGTGCGGCCGGCGCTGCCTGCCCCATCGGAATCCGAATCGGCGTTGGGTGCCTGCTGCGCGGCGGCGACTTGCACCGACTTCGTTGTCGGGGACTTGGCCTCGCGCTTCGGCACCGCGCCGGCCGCGCTTGCCTGAGCCGCACTCGACGGTGTTGCCGCCGGCGCCGGATCGGGCGTCGGTATGGGCGCCAGCACCAGGCGCGAACCCGTGCCGGAGGGCGCTGGGGCCGGCGATGCTGCCGCGGCGACCGATGGCGATGACGGCGGCTTCGCGGCGGCCTGCGGCGGCGGCGCCGAAGCCGCTGGAGTTGCGGATGGCGAAGGCTGGGCGGAAGGGGTCGCGGAAGCCGAGGCGGTCGCGGGCGGCGTTGCCAGCGACGGGGATGAGGAGCCCGCAGGCGTCGACGGCGTGGAGGAAGCCGATTTCGAAGGCGGCGCCGGCGGTGCGGGCTGCACCGCCGCGAGACGCGTTGCCGGATCCGGCCTGGCCGCCGTTGCAGCGTCGGACTTGGAGGACTTCGGCTCGGGCGCCGAGTCGGCCGCCGACCGTGCCGGCGCAGGCGCGACCGGCGGCGACGCCGCGGCCACCGGCGCCGTCGGTGGCGCCGCAGCCGCCGCACGCGATGCCGCCGGCGGCGTGGCCGGCTGCGCATTGCCGGCCTGCGCGCCGCTGCCCGCTGCGCGCGCGCCGTTGCTGGGCTGCGCCTTGTCCTTGTTCGAACCGGCCGCCGCGGCTGGCGACGCAGCAGTCGATGGCGTATCGGGCGCAGGCGCGGGGGCGGGGCCGGAGGACGATGAAATCACCGTCGCCACCTGCGAACCCCGCTCGACCTGTGCGATCGGCGTCGGATAGCGCAGCCAGAACCAGCCTGCGCCGGCCGCGACCAGCACCGCCAATCCCGCCCATCGCAAGCCATGGCCCGACCGGCCGCCATCGAGCGAACGCGGCTGCAGCATCGCGTTGGAGCCGAACTGCCGATCGAAGGCCTCGTCCAGGCCCGCGCCCTCGTGCGCCTGGGCGAGCAGCGCGTTGCGCGTCTCCCATTCCGGCACCGAGGCCGCGTCCGGCGCGAAATCGAGCGCGCGCCGCAGGTTCCGGTCGCGCAGCAGCTCGTCTTCTTCGCGTTCGTCGTCGATGCCATGCTCGGCGCCCAGCACCGCCAGGTAGGTCTCCATGCCGTCGCGCAGCTTCTTCAGGCTGCGGCGGAGCAGGCCGCGCGCGGTCTGGTCGTCGAAGCGCATCACCTCGGCGAGCGCATCGACGGTGAAGCCCTCTTCCTGATAGAGCAGGAACGCGGCGCGCTCCTCGTCGGGCAGCCGCTCGATGCAGGCCAGAAGCCGCGCGCCGGCGGCGTTCCAGAACACGCGCTCGACCTCGGCCATCTGGTCGTCGTCGCCGAAGCCGTCCTCGCGCTGCAGTCGGCGGCCGTAGAGCCGGGCCGCCTCGAGGCCGTCCGCATCGGCCTCGGCCTCGGCGTCGCGCGCGAAGAATGTGATGTCGCTGCCGGTGCGGCGCAGCCGTTCGAGCGCGCGCCCGTAGGCAATGCCCAGCGCCCACACCACCCAGGTGTCGAGCGGCGGAAAGTTGCGCCGCTCGTCGATGATCAGCGCCCAGGTCTGCTTGAACACCAGGTCGACCTCGCCGGCCAGGCGCAGCCCGAGCACCCGTCGCACGAAGTGCAGGATCTGGTTCTCGTGGCGCTCGTAGAGCCTGTCGAACGCCGCCGCGTCGCCATCGGCGAAAGCCAGCATCAGCTGGTCGTCGGGGGTGATGGGCGCCATTTCGTCGGGTTCGGACATCATCGGATTTTGACCCGGCAGCACGAGGAAACGGAAATTTCCAAGGACT
>Ga0265327_10000944_pt1 | contig 42401 bp, 45 predicted proteins | sample 41621metaG_FD_202089 | JGI IMG/M metagenome (GOLD analysis project Ga0265327, IMG submission 202089) | Rhizosphere microbial communities from Carex aquatilis grown in University of Washington, Seatle, WA, United States - 4-16-21 metaG | ecosystem: Host-associated > Plants > Roots > Rhizosphere... | reverse complement strand
CCCTCCCATTCATGCCCCCCTCCCGTTCAAGTGGAGAACAGGTGATGAAAGCACGTCCTTTCCTGCTTCTTGGCACTTCGGCAATTCTTGGCGTCGTCGCCATCGCGCTGTTGCGGGCGTTGAGCCATCCGGCGGCGGCACCGGCCACGGTCAAGATCGTTACCGCCGCCGCGCCGATGCGGTTCGGTGACCAGCTCACCGCCAATCGTTTGCAGCTGGCCGATTATCAGCCGGATTCGGTGCCGCCGGGCGCATTCCGTGATCTGGCCGAGCTGACCACCGGCGACGCCCGCTATGTGATCCAGTCGATCGAGCAGGGTGAACCGGTGCTTGGCCCCAAGATCACCGGCAAGGGCGGCAAGGCCAGTCTTTCCTCGGTCATCGACCAGGGGAAACGGGCGGTAACGATCCGGGTGGACGATGTCTTCGGCGTCGGCGGCTTCGTCACGCCCTCCGACCATGTCGATGTGATGCTGACCCACGGCGCCGACCCGCAGAAGCCGAACGATAACCCGCAGACCGAGATTCTCCTTCAGAACGTCAAGGTGCTCGGCATCGACCAGGAGGCGAGCGAGCGTAAGGAGAAAGCCGCCGTCGCCAAGGCCGTCACCCTCGAAGTGACGCCGGAGGAAGCCCAGAAGCTGGCGCTTGGCCGCATGGTCGGCACCCTCAGCCTGTCGCTCCGCAATTTCGTCAATCCGAATGCCGTCGACAGCCACGCGGTCTCGGTCGCCGACCTTTCTCCGGCCAAGGCGAAGCCGACGCCGATCGAGCGCGCGAAAGCCTCTGCCCGCCGGACGATCGCGGTCATTCGCGGCACGGAACCCACGAATTACGAGCTGTGGCAGGACGGCGCCGTCGCCAAGCCGGACACGAAGAAGCCGAACGGCTAACCGAAAGGGCACCGCAGATGTTTCTAAAACTCATTCCCGCCTTTCTGGCCCTGGCCCTGGCCGTGCCGGCGCTTGCCGATCCGCTCGCCGTTTCACCGGCCGTTCCGGCTGCGGCCCCGGCCTCGGCCCCGGCCAAGCATCCCGCCTGGAAACCCAGTGCCGCAGCGCCGGAGGCGGGGGCGCCGCCGATGCATGTGCTGAGGCTGCCGCTCAATAAATCCGAGGTGGTCCGCGTCGCCGAGCCCATCGCCAAGATCGCGGTTGGAAATGCCGAGATCGCGGATGCCGTCGTGCTGAACGCCCGATCCTTCTATGTGCTCGGCAAGAAGATCGGCACCACCAATGTCTCGGTTTATGGGCAGGGCGGGGCGCGGCTTCTCGAAATCGTGGATGTGACGGTCGGCACCGATGTCGGCGGCGTCAAGGCGGCACTGCATGAGATCCTGCCCGACGACGTTATCTCCGTGCGCTCGGTCAATGACGGCGTCGCCCTCAGCGGCAGCCTGAACAGCCCCGCCAAGGTCGGACAAGCCGTCGAGATCGCCAAGCGCTTCGCCCCCAACGGCAACGTCATCAATGATCTTCGCGTCACCGGCTCGCAGCAGGTGATGCTCCAGGTCAAGGTCGCTGAGATGACGCGCAGCCTGTCGAAGGCGCTCAATTTCAAGCCCTTCGCCAACCCGCGCAACGGCAACCTCGCTAGTTCCGGTTTTGCGTTCAACACGCTCGACCCGGTGGCGCTGTCGAATTTCGCCACGGCGGCGGGACAAGTATTGGCCGGCCCCTTCGCCCTGGAACTGGCGATGGATGCGCTGGAGCAGAAGGGCGCCATCAAAATTCTGGCCGAGCCCAATCTCATCGCCATGTCGGGCGACACCGCAAGCTTCCTGGCGGGCGGCGAGTTCCCGTTCCCGGTCGTGCAGGGTACGGCGGGCGTCGGCACCGGCGGCGTGCCGACCGTCACGCTGGAATTCAAGCCCTTCGGCGTCAGCCTCGCCTTTACGCCCACCGTGGTCGATACCGACCTCATCAATCTGGCGGTGGCGCCCGAGGTCTCGCAATTGGACAAGACAAACGCCATCACCATGGACGGCTTCGTGGTACCGGGCATCACCACCCGCCGCGCCAAAACCACGGTCGAACTCCGCGACGGCCAGAGCTTCGCCATCGCCGGCCTGCTGTCGAGCAATTTCACCGACACGCTGCGCGGCCTGCCGGGAGCCATGGATATGCCGGTGCTGGGGGCGCTCATGCGTTCGACCGAGTACCAGCACGACGAGACCGAACTCGTGATCATCATTACGCCCAAGCTCGTCAGGCCCGCCCCGGCTGGAACGCTGATCGCCCCCACCGACAGCTTCGTTGCGCCCTCCGACGCCGAGATCTTCCTGATGGGCCAGACCGAGGGTGCCGGTTCCGGAATGGCGCCGGTGCCGGGCGAGGGCGGGCTTACCGGCAAGTTCGGCCACATCATCCGCTGAGGAGAACCCACGCCATGAAACGCATCGCTCTCCTAGCCATCCCGGCACTCTTCGGCGGCGCACTCGTCGGCTGCACCGACTCGCAGGAGGCGCTTTCTCCCGATTTCGGGCATGCGGTCCGCGCCAATATCGCGGCGCAGGTGGTCAATCCCGATCCCGCCGAGGGCCTCGCCGATACCGATGGGCGGCGGATCCAGGCTGCCGTCCGGCGCTATCAGACCAACCGCACCTACCAGCCGCAGCCGGCCCTCACCAGCCTCGGCTTCCAGGATGCGGCCCCCGCCAGCCCGGCGCCGGAACCGCCGGCTTCTCCCTCCCAACCGTGAGGCCGATCATGAAAAGGCGCGGATTCACCGGCAAATTCGCCGGCAAATTTTCCAAGGATTCATTGGGCGGCATCGCCCTCCTCACCGCCCTCCTGATGCCGGTGCTGCTCGGCTTCGCCGGGCTCGGCGTCGAGATCGGCATCTGGTATTTCGAGCGCCGGGCGATGCAGGGCACCGCCGACACCGCCGCTTTCAGTGCCGCCACCGCCTATGCGGAGGGCATGAACTGGAAAAGCGAGGGCCTGGCCGTCGCCGCACAAGGCGGATTCGCCCAGGGCACCAACGGCGTTCAGGTCGCCTTCAACGTGCCGCCGCAAGCCGGAAACTATAAGGGCGACACCCAGGCGGTCGAGGCCGTCATCACCAAGCCGGTCAGCCCGTTCCTGTCGCGCTTCGTCGGCGTGACCAGCGGGCCGACGATCCTCGCCCGCGCCGTCGCCAAATTCGACGCCACCAACAGCGCCTGCATGCTGGCCTTGAGCCCCAATGCCTCCGGGGCGATTTCGGCCAGCGGCAGTGTCACGGTCAACATGAAGAATTGCGGCGTCGCCGCCAATTCAACCTCCCCTTCGGCTTTTTCCATGAATGGAACGCCGAGTTTTACCGCCGCGTCGCTGACGGTTTGCGGCGGTCAGTCGCTTACCGGCAAGCCTTCGCTGTCCGTCCCCTCCGGGAGCGACCATACCAACGCGCCGCCGACCAACAATCCCTATTCCGGCCTCACCGTCCCGAGTTCGGCGCAGCAATGCACCTATGATTCCCAGACCCATACCTACAGCTCGCCGGGAGGCTTCGGCCAAGGCTGCGCTTCCTCTCCGGGCGGTGGGATTTGCGTCATCAAGAGCGATATCAAGGTGACCGGCAACACGAATGTAACCTTCGATCCCGGAACTTACATCCTCGACGGTGCGAGCATCAACGCCACCAGCGGCAGTATCTCCGGCAGCGGCGCGACCTTCGTTTTGACCGACACCTCCAACAAGGGGAAGACGGGGAGCGTTTCCATCGGCGGTAATGTCTCGGTCAATCTGACGGCGCCTTCTTCGGGACCATTGCCGGGCTTTCTCTTCTTTCAGGATCCGAAGGCCGCTTCCGGGGGAACGGATAGCTTCCTCGGCACCTCCGGCTCGACCCTCAACGGGGCGCTCTATTTCCCCTCGCAACAGGTGAAGTTCGGCGGCAACAGCGCCAGCGGCAGTACCGGCTGCACGCAGATCGTGGCGCAGACGATCCAGCTCGTCGGCAATGCCAGCATTACCAATAGCGGCTGCGGCAAGCTCGGTCTGGCGCAGATCGGCCCCACGCTGCTGGTCGAATAGGAGGTTCCGATGCGGAGGATGGTCAAAAGAACAGAGGGCTCCGTCGCGGTCGAACTGGGGTTGGTGGCGCCGATCCTGCTGATCGTCACGCTGGGTGTCGTTGATTTCGGCTGGGCCTTCGTCGAGATGACGGCCACCAATGCCGCCGCGCAAGCCGGTGCCGGTTATGCCCTGACCAACGGCTTCAATGCCGCCGGCATCGCCGCCGCCGTGACCGCCGGCACCTCGCTGGGTGGGATTACGGCAACACCGGCTCCGCATGAAACCTGTGGTTGCCCAAGCTCATCCGGCGTTACCGCATCCCAGCCCACAACGCCGCCCTGCACGGGAAAATGCACCGGCGGGCAGACGGCCGGCGCCTATGCGGTCGTGAGTGCCACGGCGAGTTTCACGCCGCTTTTGAACTGGCCGCTCTCGCCCAAGAGCTTTTCCTCGGAAGTCGCCGTCCGCCTCCAATAGGAGCCACAGGTCATGATTGGATTTTTTCGGAGCAGTGACGGCAATGCCGCTCTCGAATTCGGGATCCTGTTTCCGGTGTTCCTGATGATGGTCATGCTGATCGTGCAGTGCGGCGAGCTGCTCTATGCGGTCGATACCGTGAATTTCGCGGTCGAGGAGGCGGCGCGCTGTGCCGCCATCGACAAGAACAATTGCGGCACGGCAACGCAGGTGCAGACCTATGCACATGCCCGGTCGATGAACCTCGTTCCGGCGGCAAGTTTCGGCGTCACCCTGACGGCGCCGCCCTGTGTTGCCGCCAATTTGGCCTTTCCGATCATGCCCTGGTTCGCCCCAAGCACCGTCAATTTCGGGTTCCGGTCCTGTCACGCTTGATCCCGTCCTCGCCCCCGCTATCGGAGGAATTTCATGAGAGCCTTTTTCGCCAGGCAAACCCAGCAGCAGCCGGCCCCCTTTCGGGAGGAGCCGAGACTGGTGGAAGTGCCGCCCGTTGCCGAGGCTTCCGGCGGCACGCTGCTCGATTTGAAGTCGAGGCTGCATCAGCGGCTGATCGACGAGCTCAATCTCTCCGTCATCGAACGGATGCCGCGTCCGCAATTCGAGCAGGAGATCGGCGACATCATCCGCGATCTCCTGAAGAGCGAACCGGTGATTCTGAGCGAAGAACAGCGGGTGCGGCTCGTCGCCGACATCCTCAACGAGCTGATGGGGCTGGGGCCGCTGGAGCCGCTGCTTCAGGACAGCTCGATTTCCGACATCATCGCCAATACCCACAACCAGATCTGCGTCGAGCGCGGCGGGAAGATTGAGATCACTTCCGTCCGCTTCAAGGATGACGCGCATCTCCTGCGCATCATCAACAAGATCGTCACCAATATCGGGCGCCGCATCGATGAAGGCCAGCCGATCGTCGATGCGAGGCTTGCCGACGGTTCTCGCGTCAGTGCCGTGATCCCGCCGGTGGCGGTGGACGGGCCGTTGCTCGCCATCCGCAAATTCGCGCGGATTCCCTACGATCTCGATCTCCTGATCGGCAAGGACACGATCACCCCCGATATCAAATCCGTGTTGGAGGCGGTGGTGCGGGGGCGGCTCAACATCCTGATTTCAGGCGGCACCGGCTCCGGCAAGACGACCATGCTGAACGCCATGTCGGCGGCGATCGGCGAGCGCGAGACCGTGGTCACGATCGAGGACGCGGCGGAGCTGCAATTGCAGCAGCCCATGGTCCGGCGTCTCGAAACCCGTCCCGCCAATGCCGAGGGCAGGGGCGAGATCACGCAGCGCGATCTCGTCCGCGCGGCGCTGCGCATGCGGCCCGACCGCATCATCATCGGCGAGGTCCGGGGCGGCGAGGCTTTCGACATGCTCCAGGCGATGAATACGGGGCATGAGGGCTCGATGTCGACCATTCATGCCAACACCCCCCGCGACGCGCTTTCAAGGCTTGAACAGATGATCGGCATGGCGGGGCTGGAGATGGCGCCGCGCATGGTCCGCAGCCAGATCGCCTCGGCGATCCATGTCGTCATCCAACTGGTCCGGGGCGCCGACGGAAGGCGGCGGCTGGTCTCGTTCCAGGAAGTCACCGGCATGGAGGGCGAGGTCATCACCACCAACGAGATCTTCCGCTTCCGCCGGCTTTCGACCGATGCCGAGGGGCTGATCCACGGGCATTACGTCGCGACCGGCATCCGCCCCCGCTTCGCCGAGGGGCTGGCCACCCAGAATCTGAGCCTGCCGCCCGACATCTTCGCCCCGAACCGGCGCCTTGAATAGGAGCATTCCCGATGACAGCGGCCATCATTCTTTACCTTGTCGTCGTGGCGGCGTTTTTCGGGCTGCTCATGGGCCTCTCGTCGCTTCAGGCGGAAATAGCGGCGCGCCGGGCGGAGGCTCCGGCGGCGGTGCTGCGGCGGCGGACTCTGGCCGACGGGCTGTCGCCCTGGGTGCTGGATCTGGTCTCCTTCGCCCTCGTCGCCAAATTCGAAGCGCTGGTTTCGACCAGCGGCCTCGCCAAGACGCCGCAGGCGGTGGTGGTCTTCATGGGGGTGCTGACCACCCTGGCCACCTTCGGATTTACCGCTTGGGGGCTGGGGGCTTGGAGCGTCGTCATCGGCCTTATCCTCGGCTGCGCCTTGCCGCTCCATGTCCTGGCGCGCATGCGGAAAAAGCGGTTCGTCAAGATCGGGGCGCAGCTTCCGGAGGCGCTCGACATGCTGGTGCGCTCGCTCCGGGCGGGGCATCCGGTGCCGACCGGGATCCGGATGATCGCCACCGAAATGCCCGCTCCGATCGGCGGCGAGTTCCGGCTGGTCCATGAATCGATGGCCTATGGCCTCGATCTCCGCGAGGCGCTGGAGCGGATGGCGCTGCGGCTTCATATCGCCGAAATCAGCTATATGGTCACGGCCATCCGCATCCAGCATACGAGCGGCGGCAACCTCTCCGAGGTGCTGAGCACCCTGGCGAAGGTCATCCGCGAGCGCGAGAAACTCAAGCTCAAGGTCCAGGCGCTTTCGGCGGAATCGCGGCTGTCGGGAAACATTCTGTCGGTCCTGCCTTTCGTCCTGGTGCTGGGCTTCAATTGGATCAATCCGAATTACTACCAGGAAGTCTGGAAGCAGCCGGCGCAGCTCTATCTCATGGGCTTCGCCCTCTTCCTGGCGGCCACCGGAGTCGTTCTGATCGGCCGTATCGTGAAAATCCGCGTGTGAGGAGGCGAACATGATGCCGGCAACCCTTGTCGAAGCGATCATCTTTCTTGCCGTCACCTGTCTCGTCTTCGGCGTGGCCGGTCTTGCCGCCGCGAAAGCGCCGGGTGCGCCCGTACTTTCGCTCCGCCGGAGCCATGCCCTCGACCGGGTGGTGCCGTCGCATGTCGGCGAGCGGCTCATGCCCGAGGAAGGGGCGGCGCGCAACCATCTGCGGCTTTACCTCTTGCAGGCGGGCTTCGATTCGCCCAGGGCGGCGCAGACCTATTACGGCATCCGGATCGGGCTGATGATCCTGCCGCCGCTGATCCTGTTCGCCGCGTTCTTCTTCATGCTGGAGCCGCGGATCACTTATGCGATTTGCGCCGCCGCGGCTCTCCTCGGCTATCTCGGTCCGGCCTTTGCCGTCCGGATACGCCGGAGCCGCCGGCAGCGTCACGCCCGCGAGGGTTTTCCGGACATGCTCGATCTGTTCCTGGTCTGCACCGAGGCGGGGCTCGGGATCGATACCGCCATCGCCAGGGTCGGGGAGGAGCTGGTCTTGAGCCGGCCGCTTTTGTCGGAGCACCTCGCCCAAGTCGGCATGGAGCTTTACGCCGGCAGGCCGCGCGCCGAGGCGATGCGGGCTCTGGCCGAGCGCACCGGGATCGATGAAGCGATCTCGCTGGTCAATCTCCTGGTTCAATCCGACACGCTCGGGACCAGCATGTCGGCGACGCTCCGGGTTTTCGCCGACGACATGCGCGCCAAGCGCCTGCTGAAGGCCGAGGAAATGGGGCACAAGGTATCGGTGAAGCTGACCGTCGTCCTGGTCTCCTGTTTCCTGCCGGCCATCATCCTGGCGATCATGACGCCGATCGTGTTCAAGACGATCGACACGTTCCGCAACCTCGCCGGCGCGTCCTGGGGCGGGCCGTGATGGGTGTGGTTCAGCAAATTCAGCAAATTACTCGGAGGATGTCATGCTCAAAACCCTAGGTGCCGTCATGCTCCTGCTGTCGCTGGCGGCTTGCGCCGGCGCGCCCAACAGACCCGAGATAACCGCCACTGGCGGCGTCGAGCCGGCATCGCTTGCCGCCGCCGCCGATCTGGCGCGGGAGGAGGGCCGCTTTGCCGATGCGATGACCCTGTATCAGCGGGTGCTCGTCGCCGATCAAAAGGCGGTGGCGTCGCAATATGGCATGGCGGAATGCCTGCTGGCGCTTGGCCGGGCGGGGGAGGCGCGGCCGATCTTCGCGACTCTGGTCGCGGATGCGAATTTCCATGCGCGGGCGTTGCAGGGAGGCGGGCTGGCGCTCCTGGTCCTGGAGCGGCGGGAGCAGGCGGCATCGCTATTGCGGGACGCAGTGGCCTCGGATCCCAAATCCTGGCGGGCCTTGAACGGGCTCGGCATGCTTGCCGATCTGAAGCATCAGCCGGGCGAAGCGCAGGCATTTTACGAAAAGGCGCTCGCCCTTAACCCCAACTCGGCGATGCTCATCAACAATCGCGGCTATTCGCGGCTGATGGAAGGCAAGCCGGAGGAAGCCGCCGCCGATTTCCGCGCGGCGCTGGCGCTTGATCCCGGCTCCGAGACGATCGAGGGCAATCTGCGGATCGCGATCGCCTCCAGGGGCGCCTATGCCGAGGCCCTGCGCGGGGTTCCGCGTGAGAAGCTGTCCGCCGCCCAGAACAATGTCGGCTTTATCGCCATGCGCCGGGGCGATCTGGCGGCGGCGGAAAACCTCCTCAATCGTGCCATGACCGACAGCCCGAGCTACGAGACGGTGGCGGCGAAGAACCTCGATCAGGTGAGCGCCATGGAAGGAAAGCCTCAATGATCGCGACACTTTCGATCGTGGCTCAGCTTTCCATCGTGACTCTATATGGGCTGCTTGCCTATGCGTGCCTCTCTGACGTGGCGAAGCTGCGCATCCCCAACGCGGTGCCGCTCGCCATTCTCCTCCTGTTCGCCCTCTATGCGGCGGCGGCGCGGATGGGGGTGGGGGAGGTGTTCCGGCATGTGGCGGCTGGGGCCACGGTCCTGGCCGTGACCTTCCTCCTCTATGCGGCGGGAGGAAAGTTCGGCGGCGGCGACGCGAAGCTTCTCTCCGCTTTGTCGGTGTGGTGCGGGTTCGAGCAACTGCCGCCGCTGCTGATCGATGTGTCCTTCTGCGGCGGCGGGCTCGCGATCCTGGTGCTGTTGCTGCGCCAGTTCGGCATTCCAGGCTGGTTCGCCCTGCACGGATGGCGAATCCCGGCGCTGCTCCGCGAGAAAAATCGCCCCTGCCTCCCCTATGGCGTGGCGATTGCCGGAGGGTTCCTGGTGGCTATTTCAGCAGCGTGATGGGCAGGGAGAAGACGAGCCCGACTTCTTCTTCGCCGGGATTGGTCTTGCCGATGCCGGCATTGGAGATGTGGTTGAAGGAAAGACCGAGGCGCGAGCGGTCGTCGAACCGGTAGGCGAATTCGGCGCCGGTGCGGAATTCCACATGCGAGCCCAGATTCTTGCCGGAGCCATTGTCGTAATAGCCGACCGCCGCATTCGGCATCAGCACGAAGCGCGAGCCGAAATAGAGATCGGCCCGCAAGCCGCCATAGCCGTAGAACGCCCCGTCCGTGGTCCCGAGAAGGCCGAAGAAGGGCTTCAGGAAGAACAGTTCGGTGCTGTCCCGGTATTCGGCCCGGAACTCGCCGGCGGTGTAATTGTGGAGAACATCATAGCCGCCGCCGGCGATCGAGACGAAGCTCGGATCTCCCGCCGAGGCCGAGAAGGTATTTTCAGGGGCGGCCGTACCCTGCGCGGTGACGGCAATCGGATTGTCCCCGGCGAAGGACACATGCGGCATCATGCAAAAAACGGCTACAGCCGTAGCGAGGACGAGCCTGCTATAGGCACTCCGGTTCTTGGTCCCCATGCTCGTCCCCCTGGATTCGATTTATTGCCCGCGATCGGGCTATAGCATTGCCGGCATCTTACGGTTGCCGCGACTCATGGCAAGATAAAATCCAGGATTTCTCCTGTTACATTCTTATTTCACCGCAAATTCTTGAAGTCCTCGGTGGCGGCGACCAACGCGGCCCGGATGCCGGGTTCCATCGCCGAGTGGCCGGCATCGGGAACGATGCGGTACCGGGCCTCCGGCCAGGCGCGGGCGAGTTCGTCGGCGCTGGCGATCGGGCAGATCATGTCGTAGCGGCCCTGGATGATCGCCGCCGGGATGTGGCGGATGCGGCCGATATGGCGGACGAGGTCGCGTCCGGGCGGCAGCGTCTCGTTCAGGAAGTAATGCGCCTCGATCCGCGCCAGCCCCAATGCTCCCGGAGTCTCGGCGAAGCCCGCCACCAGATCGGGGGAGGGCAGGAGCGTCGAACAGGCCCCTTCATAGGCGCTCCAGTGCCGGGCCGCCGCTTGATGAACCGCCGGGGATGGATCGACGAGCCGCCGGTAATAGGCGATCAGGAGATCGCCCCGTTCCTCCGGGGGAATGAATTCGGCGAAGCTCCGCCAGGCTTCGGGAAAGACCACCCGCATGCCATAGAGAAACCACTCCACCTCCGATTGCCGGCAGAGAAAAATTCCGCGCAAAATCAGGCCGGCACAGTTTTCCGGATGCGCCTGCGCATAGGCGAGCGCCAGCGTCGAACCCCAGGATCCGCCAAAGACGATCCAGCGCTTGACGCCAAGATGCCGGCGCAGCGTCTCGATATCATCGATGAGGCGGGGGAGGGTGTTCAGCGTGATCTCGCCCAAGGGAGTCGAGCGGCCGGCGCCGCGCTGGTCGAAAATGACGATGCGGTAACGGGCCGGATCGAAGAAGCGGCGATGGCTGGGGGTGGCCCCGGCTCCAGGGCCGCCATGGAGGAACAGCACCGGCAAGCCGTCCGGATTACCCGCCTGCTCCCAATAGAGGCGGTGGGGGGCATCGATGGCGAGCATGCCGGCGGCATAGGGCTCGATCGGCGGAAACAGATCCCGATTCAGCATCCGGGCCTCAATCTTTTTGTGCGCCATCAGGCTTGCGATCCGCCATTCATCAGGGTCTGCTCGACGGAATGGCAGATTTCCGAAAGGGTGAAGGGCTTCTCGATGACGCCGTGAACCAGCGCACCCAGATTATGCGCATGGCGCCCCTCCGGCTTGAAGCCGGTCATCATCAGGATCCGGGTCTGGGGGAAGTCCTTATCGACCTTGAGTGCCAGGGCGATCCCGTCCAGTTCCGGCATGGCGATATCGGCAAGGAGAAGATCGAATCGCCCCGAGCCGAGGGCCGCCAGCGCCATGAGCCCGTCCGGCACCGATACCACCTCATGGCCCGCCCGGGCCAGCGCCCGCTGGACGGAATCGGCAAGCGGACGGTCGTCCTCGGCAACGAGTATCCTGGCCATCCGCACCACTCCTCCCGCCGGTGTGACGCGGTGTTAGTTCTTATCGCCGAGTCGTACCGCGACATGGGTGGCGATGCTGGGCGGCTTCAGGATGGTCGCGCGGAATGGGGCGCTGGTGCCCGGCAGCAGGCGCCTTTCGCTCAGGAGATAAGAGAGGTTCTGCAGCGGGCGGTTCTTGTCGTCGCTCAAGATGATGACGAGCTTTGGAATATCGCGGGTCGAGGCGGAGACGTTCTTCAACTCGCCCTCGATGACGAGGTCTTCCCGCTCGCGCTTCGACGTGACCTTCTCGAATTTGAAGCCGTAATCGACGGGCTCGTCATCCTTGGAGGGGCTCAGATAGGCGAGCAGTTCCGGCGGCAGGCTTTCGGCGATCCGCGCCCGCGCCATGACGGCGCCGACGATCAACGGGATAAGGATGAGTGCCGCGATCCAGCTCGGCTTGATGCGGTAACGCTTATCCACCACCGCCGGGAGATGCACCGGTCCGGCCCGATCCAGTCCGGGGCGGTCCTGCACCGGCCGGCTTGTGCCGATTCGTCCAAGCTCTGTCCTGCTTTCCCCAAACCGATCTTCCCGAAACCGATCCTCCCGGAGGCGGTCTTCCCCAAATCGATCTTCCGCCGGATCGTCCCTGTCATAGCGGCGGCGATCGTCGAAATCCGGCTCGTCATCGAAGCGGGAGGAGCGGGCCGGAGGCTCGTACCGATCGGGGCCGGCATCCGCTGCCTGGCGGCGGGGTTCGGGCGCGGGACGCGGCTCATCCCTTGGCGCTTCCTCGTGCCAAGTATGCGAGCAACGCGCGCAACGGACCGTACGCCCATCGATGCCGATGGCGGCGGAGTTGACGAGATAGCGGGTGGAGCAAGCGGGACAGCTGACGATCATCGACCGAATAATCCATATACAGCGTCCTTTATAAAGCGCTGTACATCCAGGAAGCAAGCCATGGCATCCCGGAAATTATTGCGATGCAAGGGCTCGCCGCCGCCGTGACGCGGGATAAGCATATGTTCTTGCGTTACCGCTCCGATGCCGCTAGGTTCCTCCTCCTCGCCGCGCCGGACCGTTGGGTCACGGTGGCGACGACAGGGCGCCCGTAGCTCAATTGGATAGAGCACCAGACTACGAATCTGGGGGTTAGGAGTTCGAGTCTCTTCGGGCGCGCCAATTTCTCACGATGTTCGTCCGTGAATTACGACAGCCCGGCCAGCGCGCCGGGCTTCGTCATTTTGGGCTGGAAGACGGTGCTGCCGTCAATCCCGGTCTTGAAGAGCGGGCCAAGGCCGCGTAGCCTGCTCAACCCGTGGTGCCTGCCGACCGGATTTCAAGGCGGAGCAGGATATTCCTGGAAAGTTTATCCATCAGGTTGGTTATGAACGAGATTGAATTTACCGCCTCCGATGCTGTCCGCGAGGCGCTCGATTCCATTGGGCGAACGGAAGATATAAAATTTTCTCCGGACAATAAGAGACTGGTTATTGCCGGAATTACTAAAAACAGACTTCTTGTTGTCGATGTTGAAATCGAGGTGTCTTCGGCTAGCGCGATTGTTTCTCTGACTGATTATATTGAGATAACATCGGAAAGTCTTAGGAAGCCGCATGGCATATCCTTTCTCGATGAAAAAACGATTGTTGTGGCAAATCGTGAAGGGGATGTATCCATCCTGAGGCTGCCTGCGAGCGGGACGGGGGAGCGATATTTTGTATTATCTCCCATTAATGAGATACGCTGTGCTTCGATTCATAAAGTTAAAACGCCAAGCGCGGTATCGGCGCGACCCATCGGGGATAACTTATATGAAATATTGGTGTGTAATACATATGTGCATTACGTAACGCGTCATATTATTGATGGCAATGATGATTTCAGGATAAAAAGAAGTAAATTGCTTCTGAAGAAAGGCATTGATGTCCCCGATGGGGTCGCCGTCAGTTACGATTCGCGCTGGATCGCTGTCGCCAATCACGGCGGGAATAATGTTGTTCTCTATGAAAATGAACCGCGCCTTAATGAGAATTCGGAGCCGACGGCGATCCTGCGCGCGGTAATGAATCCGCATGGCGTAGGTTTTTCCAAAGACAATAAATTTATTTTGGTGGCTTCGGCATGCTTGCCATTCGTCCATATTTATACGAGGTATGGAAATAGCTGGAATGGACTTTTAAACTCGATGTGTTTAATTCAGGTGATGGACGAGGATTTATTTCTTCGAGAGAAGAAGGGGCCTGAGGAGGGTGGGCCAAAAGGCATCGATTTTACAAATGATATGAAATTACTCGTCATAACATGTGAGGAAAAGCCAATCGCATTTTTTAATTTAGGAAATATCCTGGAAGGGCAAATCATCGATAAGGATGCGCATGTTTTGGTTAGATGTATAAGTGTCGCGCGGGTAATTTATAAAATTCTCTCATGGAATGTCATGAATTTTAGATGCCGAGTGGTTGTGTTTCTGAATCGGTGTCGTCGTATAAGTTCAAAGCATGACATCAAATGAGGACCGGTCGAAGCGTGGCCTGATGGCGCGTCAGCATGGGGTGCCGGGGGCGTGACTTCGAAATATTAACCATTCTTGCCGATTATCCGGACCTGAGCTCGAATTCAACAAGACAATGGGTTCAACAAGACAGTGGGTTCTACCGATGGCCGAGCGTTTCGTCCTTGTCACCACGGCAAGTTTCACCCAGGCAAAGCGGATCGCCGCCGGGATCAGAGGTACTGGAAGAACGTCATGACGCTGCCGGTTTCCCTGATCGTCGCGACCTATGGGCGCGAGAGCGAACTGCGTGCTTTCCTTGATTCGGTGGCCGCTACCGGAGACAAGGCGGTCGAGATCATCCTCGCCGACCAGAATGAGGATGATCGCGTCGCCCGGCTCCTGCGGCAGTGCCCCGAAGGGCTCAATGTGCGGCATCTGCGTCTGGCGCGCCCCGGTGCCGATGCGGCGCGCAATGCCGGGGCGGCCCTCGCCTCGCATTCCTGGCTGGGATTTCCCGACGATGATTGCACCTATCTGCCCGGCACGCTTCCGGCCCTGCGCGCCGCCATCGCGGAAAGCGGGGCATCGGTAGTGTCGGGCTCGACGGTGAACGAGGCGGGCGTGCCCAATATCCTGCGCTGGCGCCGTGAGGCCGGCGGCTTCGATTGCTGGAGCATGTTCCGGTGCATGAGCGAAAGCACGCTCTTCATCCGTGCCGATGTCTTTGCCGCCGCCGGCGGTTTCGATCCGCGCTTTGGACCCGGTGCCGAGTTTCCGGGGGCGGAGGCGGCGGAGATGCTGGTTCGCATCTTCGGCACCGGGGTGCGCGGCTGGTTCGAGCCGAAGATCCGGATCTATCATCCGACCCGGATCCCGCCCTGGGACGAGGCGGCGGCGGCACGCGTCTGGGCTTATGCGTTCGGCGAAGGCGGCCTTGTCGCCAAACAAGCGACGGCCCCGGTGCTGTGGCGGACGGCAAAATTCATTGTCAAGCATTGCATCGCGTCGCTCCTGCCGCGCAGTGGCTTGGCGCGGTGCAGCCGGCGCAAGCTCGTCGGGCTCGCTCAGGGATATCTGGCCTATCGCTTGTTGAAGAAGACTCCGGCGACGGAAACCGGCACGACATGCGTGAGCGGATAGAGCCGGCTTTCGATCTCTGCGCGGTGCTGGGCGAGCGGCCGCAGCCGGCGGTATTGCGGCGCCTGCGCCTTGGCGGGGCGGCGCTGCGGCGGGTGGTGGAACTCGCCATCGCCAACCAGATGCGAGGCGCCTTGTGGCTTGCCTTGTGCCGGCATGGGGTGCTGGCGCCGCTGCCGGATGCGGTGCGCGCGAGGCTGCCGGAAAATCATGCCGTGCGGGTGCTGGAAGAGGGCTGGCGATGCGATCGCGGGCGGGCGGGTCTGATGGAAGCGGCGGCGCTGGGCCTTGCCGAGGCGCTGGGCGCGCAGGGAATCGAGGCCATGTTCCTGAAGGGGATGGCACTGGTTCTGGGGGGGCAGGCAGGGGAGGCCGGAACCCGCTGGATGGTCGATATCGATCTCCTGGTCCAGGCCCCGTGCGTGGATCGCGCCGTCGAAACCCTAAGGGCGCTCGGATATCAGGGGGGTGGTCCCGGTCACGCGCCGCATCATCTGGAACCGATGGCGTTACCCGGCGGCTTATGGGCGGCTGAAATTCATTTCGCTCCGGTCGAGCCGGTGCTGGCGCCGGCTTTGCCCGCCGATTCTATGTGGCGCGATTCGGTTCCGTGCATGGCCGACGGCGTGGGTTTCCGCGTGCCGGGGCCGGAGGATGCGCTGCTGCACAACGCCCTTCATGCCCAGGAAAGCGAGTTCGTGTATGCCCTCTGCCAAATTCCCTTTCGCCGGCTCGCCGATTTCGCGCGAATCGCCGCTGCTGCCGGGGACGGGGTGGATTGGGAGGCCCTGCGCGCCCGTGCGGCCAGGGCCGCACGGGCGGCGGCTTTCGAGGCGCATCTTTATCAGGCGCACAGGCTGTTCGGGCTGCCCTGGATGCTGAAGCGGCCACCTTCACCAAGGGTGCGGCTGCATTGGGCTCTCTGCCTCGCAGTTCTGGCCTGGCCCTGGCCGGTGGCACGCCTCCTGCTCACCCGAGTCGAGTTGCGGCGGATTTTCGGGAATGCCGCTATTGGCCGCTCGCGCGTTGGTGCGCTGAGCGCCGGGCTGCGGCTTGCATTCCGGTTGGCGATGAAATATCGCTGGCGGCTTCTCGCACGGCTTGCCGGCCCCCGCTGAAATGATGTTGGTAAAATGACGGGACAAGAAATTCCAAAGGTTCTGATTCTGACGCCGGTCAAGGATGCCGTCGCTTATGCCGACCTCTATTTCAAGCTTCTGGGCCGGCTCACCTACCCGGCGTCGCGGTTGTCCCTGGGAATGCTCGAAGGAGACAGCGCCGATGGCACCCATGGCCATTTCGCGCGGATCCTGGCCGCGTCGGAGGGGCGATGGCGGCGGACCGGATTGTGGAAGAAGGATTTCGGCTTCCATGTCCCGGAGGGGGTTCCGCGCTGGGCGCCGCCGTTTCAAGTGGCGCGGCGGGCGGTGCTGGCCCGGGCGCGGAACCATTTGCTGTTCCGCGCCCTTGACGACGAGGAATGGGTGCTGTGGCTCGATGTCGATGTCGACAGCTATCCGCCGGATGTGATCGAGCGCCTGCTGTCCTATGACAAGGACGTTCTGACGCCGCACTGCGTCAAGGACTATGGCGGGAAGACATTCGACTATAATGTCTGGCGCGACCGGGGCCGCCTGCTGTTGGGGGATCTGCGGGAGGAGGGGGAGATCGTGCGTCTTGACGCGGTCGGCGGAACCATGCTGCTGGTCCGGGCCGACCGGCATCGCGACGGGCTGGTCTTTCCCTGCTTTCCTTATGGCCGGGCCAATCCGCGCGTCCGCGACGGCATGCCGGGAGAGAGCGAGACCGAGGGGTTCGGCCTGATGGCGGCCGATATGGGGATCCAGCCTTGGGGCCTGCCTGGGCTCGAAATCCGGCATTTCATGCCCAATCACACGCCCGGATAGGCTTCGGAGTGGAACCCATTCGCTTCCAGATGCTGACCTGCGCGGTCGAGATCGAGGCTGCCGATCCGGCGGTCCGCATGGCATTGCGCTATCTGGCGCAGGATGCGGTGCAGGCGGTGGCGCCGGTGGCGGCGGTGCGCTACGAGGTGGTGGCGGCTGACGGGGGCGGGTTTGCGATCCGCGAAGACGGGGTCGAAATCGAGGTGGCCGGCGACGCGGACGCCGTCATGGCCTGTATCTATCACCACGCGCATGATGCCGCCCACCGTTCGTTGCCGCCGCATTTACGCTTGCATGCCGGCAGCGCCCGTCTCGACGGCCGCCGCTTCGTTGTGGTCGGCGGCAAGAATGCCGGCAAGACGACCCTGATGATCAGGCTTGCTTTCGATGGCTTCGAGGTCGAGGCCGATGAATGCATTCTGATCCTGGAGGACGGGCAGACGCTGCCTTTCCCGCGGCGCTTTCATATCAAGCCCGGCAGTTTCGACGTGGTGCCGGAACTTCAGGCATTCAAATCGCGGATGCCTGTTCTCCAAGTGCCGCCGACGAGCATCCATGCCTTCGCCCCGAGCGATGCGGGCCTTTCCTGGCGTCTGGCTCCGGGGCGGGCCGATGCGGTAATCTTTCTGGATGGCGGGCATGGCGGCCCGACGAAGCTTCGTTCTATTCAAGCGGTCGAGGCGGCGCAGCGTCTTGCCGGGCACGCCACCATGCCGGAACGTTCGCGGCGCTGGCTCGGGGTTTTGTTCGATTTCGTCGGCCGGGCGGCGAATTTCGTGCTGACCAATGGAAGTCCGCATGAGAGTGCCGCCGCAATCCGTGATGGGCTTACCAAGCAGCGCTGTATTCGGCCCGCATCGAGAACATCGCCGCCCTCGCCTTTGAACAGAAGTGACGTCGAGGGCCGGGACGTGACCGCGGTGTGATGCTATGGTTCAGTTAATTAATGATGGAGTGTCTGATGGATAGTAATAACAAGGCTCTTGATCGGATCAATTCAAAGAAGCGCGCGCTTATTAAGGGTATCATTGCGGGCACGGCCTTTGCCGTTCCGATGATGCTGTCCTTCGACATGAAGACGATGTCAATTCATGTCGGGACCAATGCCTATGCTGATCATTCCGGCTGAGGTTAAGGACCGAGGCCGGAAAACAGCCGGATCGGCCGCTTTTTGAATGGCCGGCCGTGCCTGAAGGTTGAGTGGAAATGACATCAAGAGCCGTGACGCCGTTACGGCATGATGCTATCATCAAAGCAATTAACGATGAGGTGTGTTGTGGCTGGCGATAGCAAGGTTCTTGATCGGATCAATTCAAACAAGCGTGTCTTTATTAAGGGTATCGTTGCGGGCACGGCCTTTGCTGTTCCGATGATGATGTCCTTCGACATGGATACGATGGCGGTTCATGTCGGGACCACGGCCTACGCCTCTGGTGGCACTGCTTGAGGAAGGTCAGAGACTGGGAAAACGGGCTGGACCGGTTGTTCTTGTTGAATAGCCCGTCATGCCGCGCCCAGCAATTTTCCATACAGTTCGAGGAGTGAGAACATGACTGCTTGCCCCCGGCAAGTGGACGGCCTGGAAATCAGTGAGGCCGCGGATGGTTTTGTGGTCTATGACGCCGGACGGGATCGCGTTCATTATCTCAATCACACCGCTATCATTGTTCTTGAGCTTTGCGACGGCTTGACCAGCATTGCGGATATCGCAGCAATTCTTCAGGATTCCTATGCCCTCGCGGAGCCGCCGCTGACCGAGGTTGGTGATTGCGTGGAGCGCATGACCGGGGAAGGGCTGATTGCTTGACGGCTGAACGGCCGTTGCTGACGGCGGCGATGATCGTCCGCAATGAGGAAGGCTTTCTCGGGCCGTGCCTGTCGTCTCTCGCCGGGCTGGCGGACGAACTGGTGATCGTCGATACCGGCTCGACCGATGCCAGCCGCGATATCGCCAGGAGTCACGGCGCGCGGCTGGGCGAGTTCCCCTGGACCGGCGATTTTGCCGCCGCCCGCAATCATGCCCTTGATCTGGCGCGTGGCGAGTGGATTCTGTGGATCGACGCCGATGAGCGGGTGCTGCCTTTTCCGCGCGCCGAGCTGGAGCGGGTGCTGTCGGCCCGCGATGTCCTGGCCTGTCGGCTATGGTTCACGGATCTGGAGGGGACGACGCCGCACCGGAAAATCCGTCTCTGGCGCAATGACCCGCGCCTGCGTTTTCAAGGCCGCATCCACGAGAACATTGCCACCTCCATCAAAGCGGTGGTGGCCGAGGATGGGTATGAAATCGCCGATTGCGAGATGGAGATGACGCATCTCGGTTATGAGGGCGACATCAGCGCCAAGCACCGCCGCAACTTGCCGCTGTTGCGCCAGCGTCTGGAGGAGGCGCCCGGGATCATCTCGAACTGGCTCCATCTTGGCGGTATTCTCACCGATCTTGGGGAGAAGGAGGAGGCGGAGCGGGTTTTTGTCCAAGCCGTTGCTCTCGCCCGGCAGTCTCCCGACCGGCACCCCAGGGAAGCGGCGTGCTATGCTGAACTGGCACGGAGCCTGGCGGTGACGGGAGGCGAGCCGACGCCCTCACGTCTCGCCGAAGCGGAGGCGGTGCTGGCGCAAGGGCTGGAGCGCCATCCGGGCGATCGTTACCTTCAATGGGTCGATGCGTCCTACCGGATGGCGCGGGGGCGATTCGAGGAAGCGGTTGTGATTCTGGAGCGTCTGGCAGGCATTGACGGCGAGCGTTTCCGGGATCCGAAGGTCGCTTGCGACAAGAGGATTTTCGGAGAATTCGCTTTCGACGCGCTTGGCCTGTGCTGTTTTCGTCTCGGCCGCCATGCGGAAAGCGCTGCTTGGTACGCAAGCGCCGAAGCCGTGGCGCCGGCCCGGCTCGAATACCGGTTGCGCCGGATCGCGGCCGAACAGCGCGCGAGGCGGGCCGGATAATCTTGCGCCGGCCTCCCCTCCTGTTTCTGGCACCCTGCGCGCCGGCGGCCTCCGGCAACGGTCTTGCCATGCGGGGATGGTCCTTTCTTGAGGCTTATGCGCGGAGCCACGATATCCATTTGATCGTGCTGCCGGTTGCGGGCAGAGCGGAAATCGGGATCGAGGTCGAGCGGATCTGCACCCGCATCGACATGCTGCCCCTGGCCGGCTTCTTCGATCCGGTGATGGCGGTGCTGGCGCGGGTTCTGCCGCCGTCGGAGTTGCCGCGCGCCCTGGCGGCACGGCGATTGCCTCGGATATGCCGCTACCGCCCGCAAGCGGTCTGGCGCGTGGTCGAAGCCGCATTGAAGGATTCTCAGGCCGAGATCCTGCATGTGCAACGGCTATATATGGCGCCGGCGGTGTTGCCGCTGCTCCAGCGGGAGCGGGCGGACCGGCCTTTTGTGATCCTTGATCTCGACGATGACGATGCCCGGAGCTTTGAGCGCATCGCCTCCTTGCTCGATTTGCGCGGGGAGGCGGAGCCGGCGCGGGATCATCACCTGGATTCCCGCCGTTTCGCGGCGCTTGCCCGCGATGCCGCCGCCGCCGCCGATCGCGCGCTGCTGTGCTCGGAGTTCGATCGGGCGCGTCTTTCCATAGACTTTCCAGAGGCGCGCTTCGCCGTAGTGCCGAATGCGCCGCCGGAGGTGACGCCTGGAACAGCGGTGGTGCCCGGAAACGCAACGATGAAAGACATCGATTTGCTGTTCGTCGCCACCTTCAATTATTTCCCCAATGCCGACGGCGCGGAATGGCTGGCCCTTGAGGTGATGCCGCTGCTGCCGGCGGGGCTGCGTGTGTGTCTGGTCGGGAACTGTCCGGACCGGCTGCGTGACCTGCTCGCCGGGATGCCTGGAATCGTCGTGGCCGGGAGGGTTCCGGATCTGGCGCCCTATTATGCGCGCGCGCGGGCGGCGGTGGTTCCGTTGCGGGCCGGCGGCGGCACCCGGATCAAGATCCTGGAGGCGGTGGCCTATGGGGTGCCGGTCGTCTCAACGACGATCGGGGCCGAGGGGCTTGATTTCGCCGATGGCCGGCATCTGCTTCTCGCCGACACGCCCGAGGCTTTCGCCGAGGCCTGTATGCGGACCCTCGATGACGGGCAAGCCGCGAGCCGGCGGGCGCAAGCGGCGTCTCTCGTGCTTGGCATGGGCGGGGGGCGGGAGGGCGTGCTGGAGCGGATCAGTGATCTCGTCGCCGATGCGCGGATCACTGATCTTGCCGCCGATGGGCGGCTAGCGCCGCTTCCACATTCAGGCTGAATTCGCGGGCAAAGCGCTCGGCCCCGAAACGGGCCGCGTTCATCCGGCAGTTCTCGGGCGAAAACCGGTCCTCGACGGCGTCAAAGCGGCGCACGGCCAAACGCAGGGACGCCACATCCTGACTGTCGTAGAAGAGGGCCGTCGGCGCCTCATGCTCAAGACCCCGCAGCGTCTCCAGAACGCCGCCCTGGGCCAGCGCGATCACCGGCTTGCCATGGGCCTGGGCCTCCAGCGGGGCGATGCCGAAATCCTCCACGGCGGCGAAGACGAAGGCCCGGCACCGCGCCAGATGATCGGCGACGACCGAGTCGGGCTGGCGGCCCAGATAAGTGATGTTGGGGGCAAGATGCGCCGTCACCCGCGCCCGTTCCGGGCCTTCGCCGATGATCACCAGCCGATGCTCGGGCATGCCGGCGAAGGCTTCGGCGATCAGGTCGATGCGCTTATAGGGAACGAGCCGTGACACCGTGAGAAAAAAGGATTCTTTCGGTGCCGGCGGGCCGGCGGGCGGGAGCGCCACGGGAGGCGGCACCACGATGGCCTTGCGGCGGTACAGTTTCTCGATCCGGCGGGCGACGAAGGCCGAGTTGGCAATGAAGACGTCGACACGCTGCGACGCCACCTGATCCCAGAGCCGCAGCCGATGCAGGAGCAGCCGGGCGGCAAGCCCTCGCACCCCGCGCAGCCGCGTCTGCCGCAGATAGGATTCCTGGAGATCCCAGGCGTAGCGCATCGGCGAATGGACATAGCCGACATGAAGCTGATCGGCCCCGGTGATCAGCCCCTTGACCACCGCGTAACTGCTGGAAATCACCAGATCATAGCCGGAAAAATCCCATTGCTCGACCGCGAAGGGCATCAGCGGCAAATAGAACCGGTAGAAGCGCCGGGCGAGGGGCATGGTTTGCAGGAAGCTCGTGACGGGGACGCGTCCGCCAAGGAATGAACGCTCGTCCTCCGGCAGGAAATCGATCAGCGTGAAGAGATCGGCCTTCGGATAGAGGCGCAGCAATTGCTCCAATACCCGCTCCGCCCCGCCCGAGGTGGTAAGCCAGTCATGGACGATTGCGATCCTTGTTTCCTTAATCGGCGTTTCCTCAATAGGCATGCTTGTCATGAAAGCAAAGGGCGACACTGCGCAGGAGGATGGTGATGTCGAGGATCGGCGACCAGTTTTCGATATAATAGAGGTCGAATTCGATCCGCTTGCGCATGGCTTCGACGGTGGCGGTTTCCCCGCGATAGCCGTGGATCTGCGCCCAGCCGGTGATGCCGGGCTTGATCCGATGCCGGGCCGGATAGTCCTGGATAACCGGTGCGAAGCGCCTTCCATGCGGGATGGCGTGCGGGCGCGGCCCGATGAGCGACATGCTGCCCATGACGACGTTGAAGAGCTGCGGCAGCTCGTCAAGGCTGGTGCGGCGCAGGAAACGGCCGATGCGCGTTACTCTTGGGTCGCCACGGGTTACTTGCGGCGTGTCCGGCGTCTCCGGCGCGTGTTGGAGTGTCCGGAATTTATAGAGCAGGAATTCCCGGCCGCCATAGCCGAAGCGCTTTTGCTGGAACAGTACCGGCCCCGGACTTTCCAGCCGGATCGCCAGAGCGATCGCCGCCATCAACGGCGCCAGGAGGAAAAGGAGGAGGACCGCCAATATGCGGTCCTCCAGCCATTTGAACAGCCGCCTCACCTTCATCAGGAGCGGTTTCCAATGCTCCGATCAGAACCGGATGCGGAACGTTCCGCTGAGCGTGTAGATGTTGAGATGGTCGCGGAACTCGGTGGTCTCGCCCTGGAGGCCAACCGTCATGCCGTTGCCGAGAATGCCGTTGATGCCGCCGGTGAAGGTGGTGCCGAAGCGGCTGTTGGCGCTGAAAGTGCCGACGGTGTCTACGACGCTGGCCGGGGTCTTGCTGTCGTCATATTCAAGCCGGATCGAGGCGTAGGGGTTGAGCTGGCCCCAGCTCGTGTCGAACAGATAGCCGCCCCGCACGGTGCCGCGAACCTGGCCCAGGCGGACCTGCGCCGCGGACATCGCGTTGCCGCCGATCCCATGTTCCTGATAGGCGTCCTCCTGCTCGTAGATATAGAGATATCCGAGGGAAGCGCCGAGCTGCCAGGCGTCGATGGTGGTGTTGGCGTTGAAGTTGGCGGCGCCGAACCAGCGCCCGCCGCCCGTATTGCCGGTGATCGCGGCGCCTTGGCGGCTGAAGGCGTAGTTCAGCCAGACATAGCCGCCGGAGGCGTCGACACTGAAAATATCGTCGAGGACATAGGCGGCGTAGGGAGCGACGGCGACGTTGTGGCCGTTGAAGGTGCCCCCGTTGAAATCGGTGCGGATATCGGGATGCTCATAGCCGAGGGTGATTCCGACCAGGAGATCGTCCGTCACCCGGCGGTCGAGGCCGGCGATCACGTTTTGCAGGCGGCCATGGAAATTGGCGTTGGGCTGATCGTCATACATCCAGGTGTTGCTGACATTCGTCCACCAGCCCCATTGATCGGGCAGGTCGCCGGCGGCCTTGCCGAAATCCTGCTGTTGCAGGCTGGAACTCGTCTTCGTAAGGGTGCCGCCCAAATTGGTGGTTACCCCGGAGACGACCTGAGCGATGCGGGTGCTGATCAAGGTGGTCGTGGTTGACGTCGCCGTCGTTATCACGCGCGGCACGATAGATGGGGGAGGGGCCGAGCCGTAGGTTATTTCTGCGTGGGCGGGAAGTGCCGCGCCGCCGAGAATGATCGCGGTCGCGGCGCAAATTCCAATCCGAAAATTCATGATACCATCTTCCCCTTATGGAATTTCCGGCCCCTTCCGGAGCCCCCTGGCACGCAGCCCAGAACTGACATCTTTCTCTAGCTCTTTTGTATTAAACGATCAAGGCGGTTTTGTAGAAGGCGCTTGTACAAAACCCAGACGTTACATAGAAAAAAGCCGGAATTCGGCAGCAGGCAGCGACGGGATATCGACATGATGCAAGCCCCTCTTCCTTCGCCGCAAACGGTACGGGGCCGTATCGGGACCGGGGTCGAAGCCGTGGCGCTTCTCCTTCTGTGGAGCGGGCTTGCGGCCGGAGCGGTATCGGTCGTCGCCACGCATCCCCGCTTCAGCATCGGCGTCTGGGGCGATGCGGAGGGGTGCGATCTGCTCTTCCATGCGGCGGCGGGCCTCTGTTTCGCCGGAATGGCGATGCTGGTCCTCGCGCGGCCGGCGGCGCTGCGCCATTGCCTGCATCCGGCGGCGTGGCTGTCGCTTTGCCTCGGGCTTTGGGGGCTGGCAGGAGCCGGATTCGCCGATTTCCCTGGATCCGCCGTTATCGGGGCGCCGCAGAACGGGGAGGGGGCGCTATGGTTTCTGGCCCAGGGTATTTTCATCGCCGCGGCGATGGCATTGAAGGAGCGCCGGTTTCTGTTCGGATCGGTGGTGGTTCTTGCCGCCGGGGCCGCTGTTCTAGCCGCCTTCTTCGATCTCAGCCACATTCCCTTTCTGCATGACCAGTCCTGGCTCGCCCCGGTTCTGCGGCGTGACACCATGCTCCGCTTCAACGAGTATCTGGCCTATTTCGCCTTGCCGCTTTTCGCTCTCGGCGCCGTGCGCCTTCGCGTCGGCGGGGGAGGACGCTGGCAAGGCGTTCTCCTGGTTCTCGCCGCCTTGCTGGTTCTCGTGGTTTCGCGCAACCGGACGGCGATGGTGGCGGTGGCGGCGGCGGTGCCGCTGGCGGCTGCCGCATGGCCGGCGATCGCCCGAAGGCTCCCCCGCTGCCCGCGCCCGGCGCTCTTGCTGGCCGTGGTCTCGCTTTTGGTGCCGCTGCTGCCCTGGCTCGTAATCCGTTTCGGCAATTTGCCGGCTGCCGCCGTTTCGCTGTTTTCCCGTTCGGTGCTGTTCAAGGTGCTGGAACCCTCGCTGGCCGAGCCGCCGCTGGCTCTTCTGACCGGGCACGGTTTCGGCCATTATCATGAATATCTTCTGCGCAACCTGCCCGCCGCCGGCGTCAGTCTGGTGGGGAGCGAGTGGAGCGATCTTTACCGGGACTTGTTCCACTGTCACCACGCCCTGCTTGAAGTCCTGTTCGCCGCCGGTTTGCCGGGGATGGTGCTTCTGGCCTGCCTGCCCTTCGCGGTGGTGGCGGGAAGCCGCCGGGCCTTGCGCCCGATTGCCGCCGGCTTCGCGCTCGCTTGGGCGGGGCTTGACGCCATGTGGTTCATGATGCCGGTGACGATGGTGGCTTTGGCGCTCGCTGTTGCCGCCCTGGGGGCGCCGCGTCCAGTTCCATCGTTGAACCGGATGCGGCCCTTGAACCGGATGGGACTGCCGATCGCTTTCGGTTTCTTGGTTCTGGGAGGACTCGCCTTCGCCGCTGCTTCGGCGGAATGGCATTATGCGCGGGGAATGGATGCGCTCAAGGCCTGCCTCAAGGCGCCGCCCGGTCCCGTGGGCTGCGTTGTCCCGGCGGATCCGCGCGGGAGCGGGCTCGGCCTTGCCGCCACCATCAACACCGGCTTCGCCGCCGTGCCCTCGGATGAACAGGCCCGGCTGCTGGCGCCGGTGCTGGAGGAGGCCCGGCGCCAGACCGAGGCGGGCGGTTCGGTGGCGCTCGGCATGGCCGTCGCCAATGCTTATTCCACCATGGCCGATACCTCTGGCCCGGCGTCGCCGATGTTTCATGACGCATATTGGCAATCCGTGCTGCTCCGCATCGTCGAGAAGGCTCCCCGGCGCCTCGATGTGCTGGCGGGCTATCTGAATTGGCTCCTGGCGCAGGGGCGGAGCGATGACATGCGGGCGATGCTGGAGCGGGCCGCCATGGTCGACAAGGCGCATCCGATCGTGTCCTGGTATTCGGGGTTTCTCCTGCTCGATGCCCCCGCCGAGGCGGCTAGGCTTCAGGGGCTGAGCATGATGCGGCAGGCGCTGGCGGGCGGGGTCGAGCGCTTCATGACCGTCGATCCCTCGATCACGGCGGCGCTTGCCGGAACCAGGCCGGCGCCATGAGCCGGAGCCCGCTTCCGCCGATCGCCGCAATGATTCTGATCCTTCTCGCCGGGGGTGGCCTCGCCGGCTGCGGCGCCGTCGATCTGATGCCGGCCCGCGATCGTGGCCCCTATCTGGCGCGGGAGGCGGGCTGGAACTGGGAACTCATCGATGCGGGCGCCTTCGTGCTGGCGACCGCGCAAAGCCCATCCATGGGGAGTGGGGGGCGGCTGACCGTCTATATCGAGGGCGACGGCATGGCCTTTACCGGTTCGAGGACCATCTCCCCCGATCCGACACCGGAACGGCCGGTGGGCTTGCGCCTCGCCCTGCGTCATCCGGGACCGGCGGCCTATATCGCCCGGCCCTGTCAATACACGATGGAAGTGGCCCCGCGCGGCTGCCGCCCCGCCTATTGGACCAGCGGCCGCTACGCCGAAACCGTGATATCGAGCCTTGGCCTCGCCATCGATGCGATGAAGCGGCGCAGCGGTGCCGGAAGCCTCGTCCTGATCGGCTATTCGGGCGGCGGTGCGGCGGCGGCGCTGCTCGCTGCCCGCCGCACCGACGTTTCGGGTTTCGTGACCGTCGGCGCCAATCTCGACCTCGGCTATTGGACCGCCCGCGATCATCTGGCCCCGCTATCGGGATCGCTCGATCCCGCAGACGCGGCTGCGGCGCTCCGCACCGTGCCGCAGGTCCATTTTATCGGCGGCCGCGACGAGGTGGTGACCCCGGATGTCGTCGCATCCTATCGTGACCGGCTGGGGCCGGCGGCCGCGCTGCGGGTGGTTGAGCTGCCCGAATTCACGCATTCCTGCTGCTGGATCGACGCCTGGCCCGATCTGCTGCGCCGGAGGGAGTTTGCGGTCATCCCAGGATGGGGCGGCTAGCCAAAAGGCCGGCGCCATCCCGGCCATGTCTTCCAGAATGTAGGTGGATGTATTTGTTGTAGGTAGATGTATTTCTGCCTGGGAATAGTCAAACTATTCGAAAATAACCAATAAATGCAATCTTATGGGCTATTGTGTAATTCCGGATAATGATCGTTACTCATGCGAGCAAAAATTTGTGCCTGACGCAGCAGCCTGAACGCCTTGGCACCCACGGTGCGGCATGATCGGTTTGCTACCGGCGGCTTCGATATCCGGGGAGATCATCTCGAGTGCGACGTTCATATTCCAAGAGGAATTTCATGCCCTCACCGAGTGGCGTCCCGGTTATGCCGGCCGCAACGGGAAAGGACGCCCGATGATTTCCCTTACGGACGCCGAAAAGGCACATTCCCGGAAGGTTCTGGTCGGGGTGATCGACAGCAACGGCCACCATCGGGCGCAAATGGTGCATGCGCTGATTTCCTTCTACCGGGTTGCCGAATATCCCAGTCCCGCCGGTGCGCTCGCCGAACTGGTCAACACGCCGCCTTGCGTTCTGCTGATCGACGTCGAAGCGAGCGTGATCGACCGGTTGGTGAGCCTCATCCGGAGCGAGCCGCGCCTCAAGGATGTGCCGATCGTCTATACCGGCCACCCGGAAGACTGCCCCGGCGATCTCGAAATCGATGCCTATCTTCGAAAGCCGTTCCGCCGCAGCGTTCTGATTCAGACCATCTCTAAGCTTGTCAATAAATCGATCGAGGGGAAATGGGAGAACCTTTTGCCTCTGCAAAAGGCGGCATTGCGCCAATCCCTGGATATGTTCAACGGCATTTCCGATCTGATCGATGACGGCCAGCCTCTTCTCTATGATTCCGTGAATACCGCCGTTCAGCCTTTGATTCAGTCCGTGCAAAACGATGAATACAAAGAATTGCTATGGAATGTGCGCGATCACGATAACTACACCTATGTCCACTCGCTCCGGTCGGCGACGCTTCTGTCGCTGTTCGGCCACAATATCGGCCTGTCCGGCGAGGAGATGAATGTGCTGAGCAGCGGCGGGCTGCTCTATGACATTGGCAAGATGTCGATCCCGTTTGAAGTGTTGAACAAGCCGGGGCAGTTGTCGGAAGATGAATTGGATCTGATGCACAGCCATGTGCGTTTGGGAGAGGATTATCTTCGAAACCATTCCGACGTCCCGAAGGGCGTGCTGATCATCGCCTCGCAGCATCACGAGATGCTGGACGGCACGGGCTATCCGCTCGGCATGAAAAACGGCGCGTTGAACGAACTCGCACGGATGGCGGCCATCGTCGATGTCTTTGGGGCGCTCACCGACAGGCGTATCTACAAGAACGCCTTGCCGGCGGAATCGGCCCTGAACGTCATGACCTCGGAGATGGCCGGGGCATTGGATCAGAATTTTATCGCCCAGTTCCGTGAGATGCTGCTGGATGCGGTAATCGATGAATCCTATCCCGAATTCGGATGAAACGGTCTCCGTCCGGGCTAATCCGGTTGGCGAATAAACATCAATGAATGGGCGGGCACACGCTTCCGGAAAGCATGTTTCAATGTAAACCCATATCTTCCGAACAGTATCTCAATGTTTTTACGGTTGAAGAATTGCAGATGCTCGGGAGGATAAACGTTATCCCATTGTGAGATGTCGCTGGGGACGGCTTCGTGTCCAGCATCCGGCGTTGCTATGTAAACATGTCCCCCTGGTTTCGTAATATCGGCCAGGGTTTTCATAAATTCATCGGATCCGGCCAAATGTTCGATCACCTCTGTTGAGAAAACGAAATCATATTTCAGCCCACGCTCTCTAAATTTCGAGAACGTCTCGCAGTAAAAATCGCATTTTTTATAATGTTTCTTTGCATATAAAATGCTTCTTTCGCTTATGTCGAGTCCACTTGCCTTCGCGCCCCACATTGAGAATGCCTTTACCATCATCCCGCCGCCGCACCCGATGTCGATGGCCGATTTTCCAATAAGATTTGGGATGAACCGCATGCTTTTTACATAGGAACGGTACATGCGTGAGGCTGCTTTCGGATAAAAATCCTCAGTACAAGATCTATAATTGTTATAATATGATGTTATTTGTTCTTCCGATGGGTATGGGTGGGTAAAAATAAAATCACAGCATTCGCAGCGGGATAGTTTGTACCCATTTTTTTCAAATGCAAACCTGGCGGAGTTTCGCAAGCAAACCGGACATTGTTCGAGCACGCTTTTTCTCTCCGTCGTGTTTTGACCGATCTGCGGCTATACCGCATCGTCATCATGCGCCAAGCAGCGGTTGATCAGCATGGCAAGCTTATATCAAAATTGATAAAACCCAGGAAATTTCTGGCGCGCCTCCGTGCCACGCGGCGGAAATCCGCCCGGCAACATCACGGCAAGGCTGCGCGCTGGCCTGCCGTAACGGGGCTGCAAGCCATGCCGGTATCGTCATGGGCTAGCCATGTCAACAATGAAAAGAAGAAGAACGGAAAACGCGAGCAACCTTAGGGCGCGATTGCCGAACAGGCTCCGAAGAACTTCGTAAAACATCCTTGTTTTTTTTCTGGGATAGGCGCATACATATCACGTCGATAGACGGCCTGATGACTTGGCCTTGCTCAGAAGAAATTCCGCGCCAAGCTGACAATCTTCTAACCTGAAATTGCAATTTCGATAGCCCGCGTTTTCGCGGGTGAGCTAACCTACGTTTTAGAAAGGGTTTCCCATGGCTACGGGAACTGTGAAGTGGTTTAACATCCAAAAGGGCTTTGGCTTCATTTCTCCGGATGACGGCGGGAATGATGCTTTCGTCCATATCAGCGCTGTGGAGCGCTCCGGCCTCGGCGACTTGCGCGAAGGTCAGAAGGTGGGCTACGAGCTCGTCTCCGATCGGAAGAGCGGCAAGATGTCGGCTGACAACCTTAAGGCTCTGGACTGATTGCACTGTCGGCGGCTCTGGAACTCCTTGAGCTGCCGACATCCCGCATCGTCCCATTGAAGCCGGCCACGCGTACTGGCGGCTCGGGCGTGACGATGCGGTTGCATGATGCCCGATGAGGCGCTTGGCGCCTTGACTGGCCCCGCACCTCTTGAAGGTCGCGGGGCCTTTCATTTTACCGGCCGTTTTTTTTTGCCGGTCGTACCGATCAATCTGGTGGATAGGAGATCATGATGGCTAAGGGACAGAAACACAGCAATCGAGAAATCCGGAAGCCGAAAATGAAAAAGTCGCCGGCGGCTGCGGCGGGATCGGTCCTGGCGCCCAAAGGCATCTTGGCCCCGACCAGCATCCCCAAAAAGAAGGGCTGAGGCGCCCTTAAGGGGCTGGCCTCTCAAAAGGCCGGGCACTAGAAACCGGGCCCAAGAAACTGAGCATCGTCTGCATCCGCCGCTTGCGGCGGGACGGTGACGGGAAGGGTGTGCCGCTCATGGAGCGGATGGCGACAACGAAAAACCGAGACGGATGCGATATGACCAAACAGGACGAACGGAACGCAGCGGCCCAGAGCAAGGCCAAGGCTATTTTCGGAAAAAATAAGCAGCAGGATGCGGATGTCGCCAAGGCGAGAGATTCGGCCCGCGATCTGGAGGCGTCGAAGACGGCTCGGCTGCGCGGCCTGCGCTTGGCGAAAGAAGCCTGTCAGGAAGAGGTTGCCCCGAAGAAAACGGCGGCGCAGAGCAGAGCGCAACGGCCGGCCGCCGCATCCTGATCGTCCCGCCGGGGCCGCGAATCCGAGCCGGGAAAGGCAGGCGCTAAGCCAATTCCAGCCCCAATTCCAGCCTACGCATATAAAAATGCGGCGATGCATGCGAGTGTGAGCACGCAGACGGCGGCGAAAAGTCTTTTCGTCAGGCGGTTGCCGGGGGGAAGCATGGCAAATCGGATCGGGTTAGCGCGCTGGTTCCGCGGCAGCAGCTCGACCAGCCGGGCCGAAATTTCCGGGGTGCCGGATGGCGCCTGCGGCAATCGTCCCAGCAAATCGTTGAGTGCCGTGGCTGCGGAGTCCTTCGGTAAATCTGCCAACCGAGCCGCTTCCTGCCAGGGATCGAGGCCGAGACGGGTCAGTGCCGACAGCACGCTGACGGGCATTTCCTTGCCGTCATCGGTAATCGATGCAAATAAAAATGCATTGAATTCGGAATTTATCAGAGAAAATTGCGCTGGTAGCTTCATCGGACGCTCCCATTCAGGTGGTAAAAATTATCGTATCGATAGATGGTGATCAACAATATTATTTCAACCCATCGAATGGCTTTACTGGACCTGGGTGGCGGAAGCGCCGGTCGTTATCGTCCGCGTGCCGATGTTGGAACAATTTCTTTCGATAGTGACATTGTTGGATTGGCAAATCATCTGCCCGATGATCTGGGTGCAGCCGCCGGGTTGGGTTTCGGCATTGTTGTCAAAGTCGATAATCTGGTTTGGAAAATAGACCGCTCCCTTGATGTTGATTTGAGAATATTTGCCGAACGCTGCTGGTGCCGTTGCGGTCGCCGATAAAAGCCGCGGGAGCGCGTTTCGTTTTCCCTAGAATCTGCGGTCATCGGCGACATCTGTGGATAAACAAGCGCCCGCTAATCCGTCTGGCGAGGCCTGTCGCCAATATGAATGAGCGTTCTGCTCCTGCAGTCTCGGTATTTTTCGTGCTTACAAAAAGTAACTTAATTAAAGTTTATCTTCTTTCGAGCTATTGTTTTCAATGCGAGAGGATTATCTTGTATTGGAGATGATGGTTTATTCAAAGATCCATGTAATAATTGTTACTGATTGGTGATTTCAGTATTATCGAAGGGTTGGCGGCGCTGTGAATGCCGCGCCCATGCTGGCCGTGGCCGGACACCGGTTTGGCAATTTGTAGAGGGCGTATCGTCGTAAGGAGGCGGTCATGCGTCTTGGTTTGATGGTGTTCCTGGTGCCGGCGGTCTTGCTTTCGGCCGGTGTGGCGCTGCTGGCGCAACACTCCTTGAATGTCTGGCACCAAGCCGAAGGGGCGAGGCCGGCATCGGGCCCGGCGGAGCAGGCTATTCTTGTGGCCGGCATCGCCTTGCCGGCGGGCCGGATACTGAAGGCTGGGGATCTGATGTGGCAGGCTTGGCCGAAAGCCGCATCGGGTGCGCCCTATGTGCCGCAAGGCTCAAGGAATATCGAGGATTTCGTCGGCTCGGTGGTGCGGACTCCGTTGGTGCCGGGCGAACCCATCACCGCCAACCGGGTGGTGGCGCCGCGAGAGCGCGGCTTTCTCGCTACGATCCCGCGACCGGGAATGCGCGCGGCCTCGGTGGCGGTGACGCCGGCTTCGGGAGTCTCGGGCTTCGTCTTTCCGGGTGATCAGGTCGATGTGCTGTTGACCCATAACCTCGTGCAATCGGGCGCCGACGGCATGCCGCTCATCCTGGCGCCCGATGCGCCGCGGCGGGTGACGGTGACGGAGACGGTGCTGCGGGGGATCCGCGTGCTCGGCATCGACCAGAAGCTTGACGGCCAGAAGCTTGAGGGTAAGCCGGGTGAGGCGGTGCTTGCGCATATGGCGACGGTCGAGGTCACCTTGAAACAGAGCGAAGCCCTGGCGCTGGCGGCGGAGATGGGGAAGCTGTCGCTGAGCCTGCGCAGCCTCAGCGACGACGCCGCCACGCCCGAGCCCGAGACGGGGAAGGATTTGATCGTCCAGGCGAGCTATACGCTGGATGATCAGGTGAGCCGCTTCGCTCCCCCCTTGCCGCTGCCGAAAAAAGAGCGGGAGGCGGCAGGGCTCCGCGTCGTCGTCCTGCATGGTGCCAAAGCCGGCGATCCAAGCCTTCAGAAGAGCCGGTGATCACGGCGCGTTCATACCAATGGCCAATGCTACGGTCTGAGTTGGTGACGGAAACGAGGGGCGGTAGCTTTGGCGCCCCGGATTCGCGCCGCGTGAGCAACACGCTTCAGCCGGCGGAGAAATACGGCACCCGGTTGCCGGCCCTGTTGACGGTGCCGATGATGGTCTTCATCATGCCGGTTCTGTTCATCGTTCTGCTTGGGCCTGCCTTGCTGACGGCCTTCAAGGTGATCCTGCATCCGTCATGAGGTGCCGGGCCGCTTGTTTGCCCGGCGAGGGAGCCCGAGGGGGTCAATCACTGATGTTATGCTCATGTAATTCCGGCGCGGATTTCGATGTCTGCTGTGGTCCGGTTCTCGCTGGAACACCCGCTGCCACCGCGGAGGCGCTGATGCGTTCGCGCTATACCGCCTTCGTGCGGCGGGATTTCGATTATCTTTACCGCACCGTCGCCTCCGAACAACGGAAAGACGGCTATGTTGCCGAACTCGAACGGTCGGTGGACGATGCCAAATGGCTCGGCCTGGAGGTGCGCGCCGCCAAGGATGGCGGTCCCGCCGACGAGACCGGTACGGTCGAATATGTGGCCCGCCTCGAATTCAAGGGGCGGAAGCACGCCCTGCATGAATTGTCGAGCTTCCGGCGGGAGGAGGGAGCTTGGGTCTATGTCGATGGCGAGATGAACCCGAAGCAGCCTCCGGCGACCCGGGCGGAGACCCCTGGCCGCAACGATCCCTGCATCTGCGGGTCGGGCAAGAAGTACAAGAAATGCTGCGGAAAATGAGGTTCTCCCCCATCAAGGGGGAGGGCTTCAAGGGGCACCTGAGCGTTACAAGAAAAAAGCTCCCCGGCCTTATCGGCCGGGGAGCTTTCTTTATGCGTATAGGGAGCCTTACGCGTTCTTCTGGAGCTGTGCGACGATTTCGTCGGCAACCTGACGCGGCACGGGTTCGTAGTGGGAGAACTCCATGCTGTAGGAGGCTCTACCGCTGGTCATGCCGCGCAGCTGGCCGATATAGCCGAACATTTCGCTCAGCGGCACATTGGCCTCGATGGCGATGTTCGTGCCGCGTTCCAGCTGGCCCTGGATGGAGCCACGGCGGCGGTTGATGTCGCCGATGACGTCGCCGAGATAATCTTCCGGCGTCACCACCTCGACCTTCATCACCGGCTCCAGCAGGATCGGCGAGGCCTTCTTGATGGCTTCGCGGAAGCAGGCCTTGGCGGCGATTTCGAAGGTCAGCGCATTGGAATCGACGTCGTGGTACTTGCCGTCGATCAGCGTGGCGCTGAAATCCACCGTCGGGTAGCCGGCCATCACGCCGTCTTCCTTCTGGAGCTGCAGGCCCTTATCGACCGAGGGAACGTATTCCTTCGGCACCGTGCCGCCCACCGTCTTGTCGACGAATTTGAAGCCGGCACCGCGCTCCAGCGGTTCGAAGGTGATCTTCACCTCGGCGAACTGGCCGGAGCCGCCCGTCTGCTTCTTGTGGGTGTAGGTGTGGGTGACCGTCTGGGTGAAGGCTTCGCGGTAAGCCACCTGCGGCTTGCCCATATTGCCTTCGACGCCGAACTCGGTGCGCATGCGGTCGAGCGTCACTTCGAGATGCAGCTCGCCCATGCCGCGCAGAATGGTCTGACCGGTTTCGCGGTCGGTTTCCAGCCGGAGCGAGGGATCGGCCCGAACCATCTTGCCGAGCGCCGTGGAGAATTTCTCCTGGTCGTTCTTGGATTTGGGCTCGACCGAGACGCTGATGACGGGGTCGGGGAAGCGCATGCGCTCCAGCACCACCGGATGGGCCGAGTCGCACAGCGTGTCGCCGGTGTCGGTCTCGGCCAGCGAGACCAGGGCGATGATGTCGCCGGCGCGGGCTTCTTCGACCGGATGGGCCTCCTTGGCGAACATCTCGACCATGCGGCCGATCTTTTCGCGCTTGCCGCGGGTGGAGTTGAGCACCGAGGCGCCTTTGGTCAGCACGCCGGAATAGACGCGGATGAAGGTCAAGGCGCCGTAGGCGTCGTTGATCACCTTGAAGGCCAGGGCCGAGAAGGGCTCGTCGTCGGAACAGAGGCGCTCGCCCACCGGCTCGCCATCGGCATCGACGGTATTGATGGCGGGCACGTCGGTCGGGGCCGGCATGTAATCCACCACCGCGTCGAGAAGCTGCTGTACGCCCTTGTTCTTATAGGACGAGCCGCAGAGGACTGGGTTGAACTTGCCGGTGACGGTGCCCTTGTGCAGGCAGGCGCGCAGCACCTCGGGTGCCGGCGGCACATTGGTTTCCAGATAGGTTTCCATCGCTGCCTCGTCCATTTCAAGGCAGGTATCGATCAGCTCGGTGCGGAGGTCGTCGACCGACGCCAGGATGTCGAGATCTTCCTTCACCGTGATGTTCAGCTTGGCGGCCAGATCGTCGGTGATGTCCCAGACTTCCCACTGGGCGTCCTTGTCGTCGCTGAACCAGACCAGCGCCTTCATGGTCACCAGATCGATCATGCCCCGGAAATTGTCTTCCGAGCCGAGCGGGAGCTGGACCACCAGCGGGCGGGCGCCGAGGCGGGTCCGGATCATCTGAACGCAGCGGGTGAAATTGGCGCCGCTGCGGTCCATCTTGTTGACGTAGCAGATGCGGGGGACGCCGTAATTATCGGCGAGGCGCCAGTTGGTTTCCGATTGCGGCTCGACACCGGCAACGCCGTCGAACACGACCACGGCACCGTCGAGCACGCGCAGGCTGCGGTTCACTTCGATGGTGAAATCGACGTGGCCAGGGGTGTCGATGATGTTGATCTTCTTGTCGCGCCAGAAGGCGGAGACGGCGGCGCTCTGGATGGTGATGCCGCGTTTCTGCTCCTGCTCCAGATAGTCGGTGGTGGTGGAGGTTTTCAGATCCTTGGTATCGTGAATGTCGACGATCGTGTGCTTGCGGCCCGTGTAGTACAGGATGCGTTCCGTCGTCGTGGTCTTGCCGGCATCGACATGGGCAATGATGCCGATATTGCGGACGTCGGAGAGGGGTGTCTGGCGTGGCATTAGGAATTTCCGTTACGGTTGTGGGTAAGCCGGGTTCCGGCGACAGGTTTCATGGCGCCGCCCTCCCGGTGGGCCCGTCCCGGGGAGGGGGGGCTCAAGTGGTTTGCGTTCGCGTGCGCGCAAAATGCCATGAGATGGAAAAAAAAACATGGGAAGTTGCAGGGTCGGCGTATTCAGGCGGTGATTTTTTTTGGGGCAGCATCGTTTCGGCGCCTCCTGCCCGGTGATTTTTTGGGGCAGGCGCCGTTCCGGCACCTCCGGCCCCCGGCATTTACCCCTGCTTCAGCGTGACGCCAAGATGATACACTGAAGCATGATCCAGGTAACGCACCGTATCGCCCTCGACGACAGCGAGATCGAGGAGAGCTTTATCCGCTCCTCCGGCCCCGGCGGCCAGAATGTGAACAAGGTCGAATCCGCCGTCCAGCTCCGCTTCGACGTGCGCCGCTCGCCGTCCCTGCCCCCGGCGGTGCGGGAGCGGCTGGAACGGCTGGCCGGCAGCCGCCTGACCCGCGACGGCGTGCTGGTGATCAAGGCCCAGCAATACCGCGATCAGCAGCGCAACCGGGCGGACGCGCTGGAGCGGCTGATCGAATTGATCCGCGAGGCGGCGGTCGCCCCGGTGATAAGGCGGCCGACCCGGCCGACGCTGGGCTCGAAGAAACGCCGGCTGGAGACCAAGGGGCAGCGTTCGGAAACCAAGCGGCTGCGCGGCGATCCTGGGGTGGAGTGAGATTGAGGAGGTGGGGAGCTGTCATAATCCAAAGGAAAGCCCGAGCTTCAAGATGTGCGTTTGGTTATGACGCTTACATATGAGTGAGGCAATAAGCCCAGAACGCTGTAACCCAAGCCCGCCATGCAAGCGAGTGTCAGATACCCGGTCGTGTCTCCAATCAACTTCAGGATGTTCTCGTCATAAATACCCATTGCCACCATCACCGAGGCTGAAAAAGTCATGCCGTTAAAGAGCCAGTCCGCCGGCCTTGGTCCCGCTTTCGGATCTTCTCGAAGGAATCTTCGATAAATGATATCAAGCCCTGCCGCTGACAAAACGTAGCCAGCCAACAGAACTGCGTTCCATAAATAAAGTGCGTGTTGCGTGGCGGGCAGAAGCATGCGCTGGGCGTCGGGAGGAATCAGGCGCGCAGTGCCGACAAAAGGCCGGCAATGCTACCAACTCCCACGGCGGCGGTCTCGCGTGCGGGGGTGAAATCAAAGCCAAGATAGGGGAACGTAACGCCGCATATGGTCAAAACGGCGAACGCGCCACCCAGCGCTGCCTTGAACAGCAAAAGGTATGATACTGTTTTTATGGCCTTTTTCACGTAAGCTAACCGTTTGGGCATTGCATCCTCCGTGAACGCTAAAGGCCAATTCCAGTTCATTCATATGTGTATCGGTACACATGTGTATCGATACACATTGATACGCTAGGAATCAATTTAATCGCAAACGGATTATGTGCACGGCCCCGCTATCCATTAACGCGAACCACCATCCGCCCATCGAGGGGGAAGGCTTCAAGGGGCTCCTGAGCGGACGATAAGCGGTAACGTAAAGATTAGGGGGAGATTGAGATGTCTGTCACGAAAACGGACCAGGGCACCCAAACGGATCAGGCGGGGGATGCGCCGAGGCGGGCGATGATTCCGCTGGTGGTCACGCTGTTCTTTGCCTGGGGCTTTGCGACGGTTCTCGTCGATACGCTCATCCCGAAGCTCAAATCGGTGTTCGAGCTCAGCTATGCCGAAGCGATGCTGACCCAGTTCTGCTTTTTCATCGCCTATCTCACCATCTCCATCCCGGCGGGCTATCTGGTGGCGCGGGTGGGCTTCCTGCGCGGCATCATCGCCGGGCTCTTCCTCATGGCGAGCGGCTGCCTGCTTTTCGTGCCGGCAGCGGCTTTCGGCGTCTATCCGGGATTTCTCCTGGCGCTGTTCGTGATGGCTTCGGGCATCACCATCCTTCAGGTCTCCGCCAATCCGCTCATAGCGAGTCTGGGCGCGCCGGAAACCTCGCATAGCCGGCTCACCCTGGCGCAGGCATTCAACTCGCTCGGAACCACCTTGGCGCCGCCGGTCGGGGCGGCGCTGATCCTCGCATCGGGCGCTGCGGGCGCATCGGCGGCGCAGACGCCTTTCGTCGCCATCGCCTGCGGGCTTTTCGTGCTGGTCTATGTCTTCTGGCGCCGGCGCCACCATGAGCATGCGCTGGGAGACCGCCCGGACGCACCGGCGATGAGCCTCGCGCTCTTGACGAATCCGCGTCTTGCCCTGGGTGCGCTCTCGATCTTCCTGTATGTCGGCGCCGAGGTGTCGATCGGCAGCATTCTCATCAACTACCTGATGCAGAGCGGGATGCTGGGCCTCGATGCCGCGCATGCCGGACGCCTCGTCAGCCTCTATTGGGGCGGCGCCATGGTCGGGCGCTTCCTCGGCTCCGCCGTGCTCCGCCGCTTTCCCGCCGGCTATGTGCTCGGCGCCCATGCGGTGGGAGCGGCGACGCTCGCTCTGGTTTCGGCCGGATCGGGCGGGCTGCTCGCCGCCGCCGCGATCCTCGGCGTCGGGCTATGCAATTCGATCATGTTCCCGACGATCTTCTGTCTTGCCATCGAGAAGCTGGACGCGGAAAAGCCGCAAGGCTCCGGCCTTCTCTGCCTTGCCATCGTCGGCGGCGCGGTGGTGCCGGTGGTGACCGGAATGACGGCGGATGCCTTCAGCCTGTCGGTGGCGCTTTTCGTTCCCGCCGCCTGCTATCTGGCGATCGCCGTCTATGGCGTGCTGGCCGGCGCCGGTAAGCTCGAAAGCCGGAATTAGCCGAGCAGCGCATGCACGGCCTCGGCGAGGGCGGCTTGCCGGTAAGGCTTGTTCAAGAGCGGAAACTCATTCTTGGTGGCACCGTGCCGGGCGAGGATTTCGTCGGGGTAGCCGGAGGTGAGCAGGACTTTAAGATCGGGCTGGAGGCGCATCGCCTCCCGGGCCAGTTCGATGCCGCTGATCCCTTGCGGCATCACCACGTCGGAGAACAGAAGACAGGGGACCGGCTCGCCGCACGACAGCCCCCCCTGAGACAGATATCCATGCAATTGGGCCAGCGCTTCGACGCCGTTATGGGCAATGACGACGTCGTAGCCGCAGGATTTCAGCGTCTCCGAGGTAACGGCCAGCACTTCCGGATCGTCTTCGACCACGAGGATCGTGCCGGCGCCTCTCGGGGCTTCGTCCCTTTGCGGTGACGGCTCTTCATCCGTCGCATTGCCCCGGTCCCGGTCGGTTTTCGGCAGATAGAGGGTGACCGTGGTGCCGCGCCCGAACTCGCTGTCGATAACGGCGTGCCCGCCCGATTGCTTGACGAACCCCCAGACCATGGCCAAACCAAGCCCCGTGCCCTTGCCGACCTCCTTCGTCGTAAAGAAGGGCTCGAACAGGCGTTTCATCAATTCGGGGCGGATGCCGGTGCCGTTATCGGTCACGGCGAGGGTCAGATACCGGCCCGGCGCGATGTCGCCGAGATGTGCGGCCCGCTCCCGGTCAAGCGCAACGTTTTGCAAATCGATGGACAGAATGCCGCCTGTCGGCATCGCGTCCCTGGCATTGATGACGAGGTTCAGCACCGCCGATTCCAATTGGGCCGGGTCCGCATAGCAGGACCAGAGATCGGGGGCGGCATGCACCTCCAGCGCCACGGCTTCACCGATGGCCGGCCGGATCAATACCTCGAAGTCCCGGATCAGGCGATCGGCGGCGATGACCTCCGGAAAGAGCGCTTTGCGGCGTGAGAACACCAGCAACTGCGAGGTCAGGGTCGTGGCGCGTTCGGCCGCGCGTTGCGCCGCATCGATCAATTTGTGAAGGCGCGGATCCTCTCCGATCCTGGATTCGATGAGGTCGAGATTGCCGACTACCGCGGTGAGGATGTTATTGAAATCATGGGCGATGCCGGCGGTAAGCTGCCCGACCGCTTCGAGCTTCTGCGCCTGATGCAGGGCCGCCTCGGCGGCTTCACGCTGCTTCACCGCGCTTTCGAATTGCTTGATCTGATGCTCCAGCGCGCGGCTGTGTTCGCGGATCGTCCGCCGGTGCTCGCTCAGGAGCAGCAAGTTCCGGATGCGAATGCCGAATTCGATATGATCGATGGGGCTCAGCAGGAAATCCGTAGCCCCGGCCTCCAAGGCTTTGTAGCGGAATTTCTTGTCGTGATACATGGTCACGATCACCACGGGCACATCGCCGCAATCCGGCAATTTCCGGAGTGCCGCGATAAAGGCGGCGCCGTCCATGGCCGGCATGCGGTAGTCGGAAATGACCAGATCCGGCGGATTCTGCGCGGCGGCTTCCAAGGCGAGCCTGGGGTCGGTGAAGGTTCTTACCTCGACATCCGGCCGTAAGGCGGCGGCAAGCTGCTCCATGATCCGCAAATTGACCGGTTGGTCGTCAACGATATGAATCCGGATGGAGTGCGAAGAATCGCCCTCTTCCGGTTTCCGTTCGGGGGAGGTTTCCTGTGTCATGCCCCATATTCTCCGCTTGCCGGTCCCCAGTGTTCTTATATTCTTGGACCTAAACGGATGATTGTGGCGTGTGGCAAAACTATGTCATGCCTCAAATGCAAATAACATTCGGCACGAAATAATGTAAATACGCGTAGTATGTATTCTAAGTTTTGATTCTACCGCATTTAACCTGTGGTGTTGCCTGTCGTGTGAGAAGGACCGATTTTGATCTTGCTACAGCGGATCCGGGCGTCCCTGACCAGCCGGCCCGACAGCGAGCATGAGATGAGCCTCAACAGGCTCGCATTCTGCTTGGTGATCGCGGCGTATCTTGTGGCGGCGAGGCCCCCCGGCGAAGCGGCGGGACTGGCCGTCATCGGCGCCGAAAGCCTGATCGGCTTGGGTATCTTCGTGCATATCCTGCGGCATCCCCAGATCTGCTGGGCGCGCCGGGCCATTGCCATGGCGGCGGATATCGGAACCATTTCGCTGGAGCTTTATCTCGGCGGCGGCGCCACCTCCGTCTTCTTCCCGATTTATCTCTGGGTGGTCTTCGGCAACGGCTTCCGGTTCGGCGTGCCGGCACTTTTCACGTCGATGGGCGTGGCCGTCGCGGCGTTCATCGCCGTCGTTGCGGCGACGCCGTTCTGGCGTGACTCCATGCAGCTTTCCGCCGGGCTGCTGCTCGGTTTGATCATCTTGCCAACCTATACGGCCTCGCTGATCCGCAAGCTTTCGAAGGCAAGGCTTCAGGCGGAAGAGGCCAGTCAGGCCAAGAGCCATTTCCTGGCGCGGGTAAGCCATGAACTGCGCACGCCGCTGAACGCCATCATCGGCATGGGGGCGCTTTTGGAGGATACGGATCTCGGCGACGAACAGCTTGAGATGACCCGTACCGTCCGCACGGCGGCGAAGTCCCTGCTTTCCCAGATTGACGGCCTGCTCGACTTCTCGCGGATCGAAGCGGATTTGATGCCGATCCATGCGGTGGATTTCGATCTCCTGCCGCTTCTGGCGGAAATCAGGGCCATGGTTTCGGTGCAGGCGCGGGCGAAGGGGCTGCGGCTTTCGCTGCATGTCACGGCGCGCACGGCGACGAGATTGCGCGGCGACCGGCGCCATATCGCCGAGATCCTGCTCAACCTCGCCAGCAACGCCGTCAAGTTCACGGATGAGGGCAGCGTCGTGATCGCCGTTGACGCCGAGACGGCAAGCGGGGCCGAGATGGGGCCGGCGGGGCGGCAGCGGGTCCGCTTCGAGGTCTCCGATACCGGCATCGGCATCAAGCCGGAGGCGCAGGCGCATATTTTCGAGCGCTTCACCCAGGCGGATGAGACGATCGTCAACCGCTTCGGCGGCACCGGCTTGGGCCTGGCGATTTGCAAGAAGCTCGTGGAGTTGCTCGGCGGTGAAATCGGCGTTGAAAGCGAGGAAGGTGCGGGAAGCATATTCCGGGTAACGCTCGATCTGGATCTTCAGGATAATGCCCGGAAGAGTCCCGAGCCGGTGCCGGCGGGAGCCCGCATACTTCTGGTGACCTTGGATGCGGCGATGGTCCGGCACGTCAAGGGCCATGCCGCTCTCTGGGGTGTCGCCGTGGCTTCCTTCGGAAGCGCCGCGGAGGCGATCGCTTTTGTTGGCGATTCCCTGGCCGCTCCGCGCCGGTCGATTTTGATGCTGCATCAGGCGGGGATGAGCGCCGATGTCCATGCGGTCGCCTCGGCACTGCATGGGGCGCTGCATGGAATGCCGCATGGGCTCGATGCCGAGGGCGGGTTTCCGGTGATCCTGATCGGCGACGCCCCGATGGCCGGCCTGCCGGCGCCCCATATCCGCAGCCACTTCACCATGGTGCTTTCGCCGGAG
>Ga0265327_10000943_pt1 | contig 42413 bp, 44 predicted proteins | sample 41621metaG_FD_202089 | JGI IMG/M metagenome (GOLD analysis project Ga0265327, IMG submission 202089) | Rhizosphere microbial communities from Carex aquatilis grown in University of Washington, Seatle, WA, United States - 4-16-21 metaG | ecosystem: Host-associated > Plants > Roots > Rhizosphere... | reverse complement strand
CCGGGCCGAGCGGCAGGCCGGCGCGGCGCGCTGGAAGGATGGCCTCTTCGCCATCGCCCTGATCATTCCGGCGGTGGCCGTGTCGGGCGCCCTGGCCGTGAAGGCGCCAGGGGTGGACTGGAAGGCCGTCATCGACGTCAAGCAGGCGACAGTGATCGCCCTGACCCTGGGCGCCCTGGCCGCCCTGGCGGTGGGGATGGCGGTGCTGAGGCCGCCGCTGCTGGCGCCGGTGCAGGAGACGCGCCGGCTGATGGACGCCGTGGGCTGGGCGGCGATCCTGCCCCAGGCCCTGGCGGCGCTGGGCGCCGTCTTCGCCCTGGCCGGAGTCGGCAAGGTGATCGGCGAGCTGACCGCCGGGGTGATCCCGGCCGACAGCCGGCTGGCGGCGGTGGTCGCCTACTGCGGCGGCATGGCCCTGTTCACGGCCATCATGGGCAACGCCTTCGCGGCCTTCCCAGTGATGACGGCGGGCGTCGGCCTGCCGCTGATCGTTCATCGCTTCGGTGGCGATCCGGCGATCATGGCGGCCATCGGCATGCTGTCGGGGTTCTGCGGCACCCTGGTGACGCCCATGGCGGCCAACTTCAACATCGTGCCGGCGGCGCTGCTGGAGCTGCCGGACCGCTATGCGGTGATCAAGGTCCAGGCCCCGACGGCGGCGATCATGCTGATCGCCAACATGGCCCTGATGTACGTGCTGGTGTTCCGCTCGTGGAGTTGACGATGTCGCGCATGACCCCCGCCCTGGCCGCCCAGTTCGCCCGCATCGCCCTGGGCCACGTGACGCGTGAATACCCCAACAAGCTGGACCAGGTGCTGACAGGACCCGGCGACCTGGCCGGGCCCCGGGCGCTGCACCCGATCTTCTGGGGCAGCTTCGACTGGCACTCGGCGGTGCACAGCCACTGGCTGCTGGCCCGGCTCTATCGCCGGTTCCCGGACCTGGACGGCGCGGCGGCGGTGCGCGAGCGCCTGGACGAGGCCTTCACCCTGGAGACCGTGGCCGGCGAGCTGGCCTTCCTGGAGCGTCCGTCGGCGCGAGGGTTCGAGCGACCCTACGGCTGGGGCTGGCTGCTGAAGCTGCAGGCCGAGCTGGAGCGGGCCGAGTTCGACGACGGCCGGCGCTGGGCCGACGCCCTGCGCCCCCTGGCCCGGGCCTTCGCCCAGCGGTTCCGCGACTGGCTGCCCAAGGCCCGCTATCCGGTGCGTTCGGGCGTGCACTCCTCCAGCGCCTTCGCCTTCATCCTGGCGCTGGACTACGCCGATGTGGCGCGGGACGGCGCCCTGGCCGAGGCCTTGCGGGCCAGCGCGGCCGGCTGGTTCGCCGGCGACGCGGACTGCCAGGCCTGGGAGCCCAGCGGCAGCGATTTCCTGTCGCCGGCGCTGGTGGAGGCCGAGTGCATGCGCCGGGTGCTGCCGCCCGAGCGCTTCGGCCCCTGGTTCGCCCGCTTCCTGCCGCGGCTTGACCGCGGCGAGCCAACGAGCCTGTTCGAGCCGGCCCAGGTCAGCGATCGCAGCGACGGCCAGATCGCCCATCTGGACGGCCTCAACCTCAGCCGCGCCTGGTGCTGGCGATCGCTCGCGGGAGCGGCGCCGGAGACGCTGCGACCACGGCTGCTGGAGGCGGCGGACCGCCACCTGGCGGCGGGCCTGCCCCACCTCGACGCCGACTACATGGGCGAGCACTGGCTGGCGAGCTTCGCCCTGCTGGCGCTGGACGACACGGACTAGGGACGGGTCCTAGCCGATCCGGCTCGACATGCCGCCGTCGACGTGGAGCACCACGCCGGTGATGAAGCGGGCCTCGTCCGAGGCCAGGAACAGGGCGGCGTAGGCCGTGTCCCAGGCCGTGCCCATCTTGCCGCCCAGGGGGACGCGGGCGTTGCGGGCCTGGCGGACGGCCTCCTGATCCTCGCCGCGGGCCTGGGCGATGCCGGCCACGGCCATGGGCGTGTCCATCAGGCCGGGAGCCACGGCGTTGCAGCGCACGCCCTTGGACGCGTTGGCCTGGGCGATGGAGGTGGTCAGGCGGTTCACCGCCGCCTTGGTGACCTCGTAGGCCGTCTGATTGCCCCCGGCGATGCCGGCCAGGGACGAGATGTTGACGATCGCGCCGGCGCCCCGCTCGCGCATGGCCGGCAGGGCCGCCTTGGCCATCTGCCAGGCGCCCTTGAGGTTCACCGCCGTGATCCGGTCGAAGGCGTCCTCGGTCAGGCGGTGCGCCGGTCCATCGCCGCCCCCGCCGATGCCGACGTTGTTGACCAGGATGTCGATGGGTCCGAACCGCGCCTGGGCCTCGGCGACCACGGCGTCGCAGGACGCGGCCTTGCGGATGTCGGCGGCGAAGGCGCTGGCCTGGCCGCCCTCGGCGGCGATCATGGCCGCGGTCTCGGCCGCGCGGGCCTCGTCACGGTCGACGCACAACACCCTCGCGCCCTCGCGCGCGAAAAGGATGGCCATGGCGCGGCCGTTGCCGATGGTCTCGCCCGGCGTCTGGCCGGCGCCAACGATGACCGCGACCTTGCCCTCCAGGCGGCCGGCCACCTCAGAAGCCCTTGAGGTCGGGGTCGAGGGTCTGGCCCTCGTCGAGCTGCACCCCGAAGCTGTTCAGGATCATCGACACCTGGGTGTACTGGCCGGCGGTGAAGACCACGTCCATGCACTGCTTGTCGGTGAAGTGCGCCTTGAGCGCGGCCCAGGTGGGGTCGGTGATGAACTGGTCGTGGTGCAGCTCGTCCGAGGCGCGGATCAGGGCCGCGTCGGCGGCGCTCCAGCCGGGGGCGTCGGCGCCGGCCTTGATGCGGGCGATCTCGTCCGCCGTCAGGCCTTCGCGGCGGCCGATGGCGTAGTGCTGGGTCCACTCGTAGCCGGACTTGCACAGGAAGCCGATGCGCAGGATGACGATCTCGCGCTCGCGCGCCGGCAGGTCGTTGCGGCGGCTGAGCACATAGTTGCCCCAGGCCAGGAAGCCGCGCGCCGCCTTGGGCGCGTTGACCAGGGTGCGGAAGATGTTCAGCACCCGGCCGGTGTCGGCCATGGGCTTGAGGATCTCGCCCTGGTCGGCGTTCAGGTCGGCGTCCGCGACCGGCGCGATGCGGGGCTTGGTCAGTCTCATGCTCGTCCTCCCGAGGCCCGTTGGCCGGGCGCTTCAGGGCGGTGATAGACGCTGGCCGTCGCCGAGTCAGCAACGGACGTCAGTAGTGGATGGGGCCCCTCACCCCGCCGCCGCAGGCGATCGCGTCGCCGTTGATGGCGACGCTGCGCGGCGAGGCCAGGAAGGCGACGACGTCGGCCACCTCGGCGGCGTCGACCATGCGGCCGATGAGGACCTGGCCGGTCATCCGCGCCTCGACCTCGGCCGGGGTCTGGCCTGTGGCGTCGGCCCGCGCCTGGACCAGGGGGGCGGTCTTCTCGGTGCGGGTGAGGCCGGGATGGACGACGGTGACGTTGATCCCTTGCGGGCCCAGCTCGTCGGCCAGGTTCTTGGTCAGGGCAGCCACGGCGACATTCCGGACCGAGCCGATGGTCGAGCCCGTCTGGCGCGCGGCCAGGCCGCTGATGTTGACGATCCGGCCCCAGCCGCCGGCGATCATGTGCGGCGCGGCCTCGCGCGCGACCCGCAGATAGCCCAGGACCTTGACGTTGACGTCGTCCCAGAAGAGCGCGTCGGTGATCTCGGCCAGCCTGGGCGGCGGGGCCTGGCCGCCGGGCTTGGCGGCGGCGTTGACCAGGATGTCGAGGCCCCCCAGCTCGGCCGCGGCGGCGGCGACGCCGGTCTTCACCGAGGCGTCGACGCCGGTGTCCATCTCCACGCCGATGGCGACGGCGCCGGTCTCGGCCTTGAGCGCGGCGACGGCGGCCTGCAGGGCGGCGCGATCACGCCCCGCGACGGCGACGGCCGCGCCTTCCCGGGCCAGCTGGCGGGCGATGGCCAGGCCGATGCCGCGGCTGCCGCCGGTGATCAGGGCGCGCTTGCCCGCCAGTCCCAGATCCATGGACCTCTCTCCGGTCGAAAGGCGCGCCGCTAGAGAACCTGGCAGGCTTCCTCGAACGACAGGCGCGGGTTGCGCGGGAACAGGTTCTCGTCGGTGCCGTAGCCGATGTTGATCAGGAAGTTGGACTTCACCGTGGTGCCGGCGAAGAATTCCTTGTCCACCCCGGCGTTGTCGAAGCCCGACATCGGCCCGCAGTCGAGGCCCAGGGAGCGGGCGGCCATGATCAGATAGGCGCCCTGGAGGGTGCCGTTGCGAAAGGCGGTGGTCTCGGCCAGGGCCGGGTCGGCGAACCAGTCCTTGGCCGTCGGGGCGTGCGGGAACAGACGCGGCAGGTGCTGGGCGAAGGCCAGGTCGTGGCCCACGATGGCGCAGACCGGCGCGGCCAGGGTCTTGTCGCGGTTGGCGGCCGACAGGAAGGGCGCCAGCCGGGCCTTGGCCGCGTCGCTGGTCACGAACACGAACCGCGCCGGTGAGGCGTTGGCCGAGGTGGGGCCGAACTTGGCCAGGTCGTAGACCTCCCGCAGCAGGGCCTCGGAGACCTTCTGCGGCGTCCAGCCGTTGCGCGTGCGGGCGGTGCGGAAGACCTGATCGAGGGTCTGGGGCGGCAGGGCGGTGGACATGGGCGAAAGGCTCCTCAAGGCGACGGGTCTCCGCGCACTTAAGGGAGCTTGCCCGCCAGGGCCAGGGTCCCGCGACCCGAAATTCAGCCGCGGTCGCCGGCGCCGTACGAAAGGGCGCCGGCGCTGAACGCTATCGCATGAACGCCGGTTCGTGGTGACCGTCCACGCGGGCGCGGACCATGCGGTCGTATTCCTCGGCCTGGGGCAGCAGGTCGGGGCGCACGCGGGAGAGCTGTTCCTCGAGGGTGGCGCAGGCCTTCTGGAGGATGTCCAGGGCATGGCCGATGTCCTCGCGCTGTTGCTCCAGGGCGATGATGCGTTCGCGGAACTTGCGCAGGGCCTTGGCGTTCTGGGCCGCCTTGCCGTCGCCCTTGCCGTAGAGCTCGAGGATTTCGCGGATCTCGGCCAGGGCCAGGCCGACGCGCTTGCCGCGCAGGATGAGCTGCAGGCGGGCGCGGTCCTTGTAGGAATAGACGCGGTTGAGGCCCTGGCGGGCCGGCGAGAGCAGCCCCTTGTCTTCGTAGAAGCGCAGGGCGCGCGGCGTGGTCTGAAACTCGCGGCACAGTTGGCGGATGGTGAAGGTGCGCGCCGGACGGCGAAGCTCGCTGGTCATGTCTGCTCCCTGGAACCGAAGGGGTCTCTGCCCCGTCGGATTCAAACGCTAGTTTGAAGTTACGTTTACGTCAACGTAAACTTATCGACGATCCCTTGGGCCGTCCTGCGCGCAATCTGCCCAAGATCGAAACATGTTCCAAGAATTATTTTGAGGGTCGGCCGTCAGACGTGCCGTGGGGGAAGGCCGTGGGGGAGGGCCGCCGGCGTCAGCCGGCCCGGCGGGTAGCGTCCTCGCCGTCCTCGTCCGCCGAAAGGCCGGTGTTGAGCCGTTCCAGCATGCCGCGCAGCGCCACCACCTCATCGACACTGAGAGGAAGCTGGCCGAGGACATCCAGGGGGATGTGCGCCGCGCGGGCGCGCATGGCCCGGCCGGCGTCGGTCAGGTCGACCAGCACGCGCCGCTCGTCCACCGGGTCACGCTGGCGGCTGACGAGGCCGAGTTTCTCCAGGCGCTTGAACAGCGGCGTCAGGGTGCCGGAATCGAGGTTGAGCCGCTTGCCGAGCGCGCCGACCGACTGCGGGGCGTCCTCCCACAGGGCGATCATCGCCAGGTACTGCGAATAGGTGATGCCCAGAGGTTCGAGCATCGGCCGATAGAGACGGGTGACCAGGTTCGTCGCCCGATAGAGCGCGAAGCAAAGCTGGACGTCCAGGCGCAGGTAGTCGTCAGGCGCGGAGGCGTCCACAACCTTGAGGCCCTTCTTCGCCAGTTGCTTGGCCATGTCGGCGGATGTTCCGTTTCTCAACAGCGGGAGGCTCGCCCAATCGGCTTAAGGCGCCGCGACGCAAATATCGAGCCCAAACGGCATGAAAACGACCCTGTGCTGACAGACTTGTCAAAGTCGTCGGGCGCGCGACGAACCTTGGCGGTCTCTAGATCGAAGGATCGACGACGATCTTGCACTGCCGTTCCGGGTCGGCCAGGGCCGCGAAAGCGCCCGCGACCCCTTGGAGACCGACGGTATCCGTGATCGCCGGGCGCACATCGATGCGCCCTTCGGCGATGTTGTGCAGGGTGGCGGCGAACTCCTGGGGCGAGTAGCCGAGCACGAAGCGGAAATCGAGCTGCTTGTTGATGCACAGCGACGGCTCGATGCTGTCCGTGGCCATGCAGACCCCGGCCACGATGATCTGGGCGCCGCCGGGAACCCCTTCGACGATGGACTGCAGGACGCCGGGCACCCCGACGCATTCGAAGACGACGGCGCGCTTGCCGGTTCCGCTCATCTGGGCCATGGCGCGCTCGGCGAAGGTGGTGGGCACGCCGCGGGCGGACCAGCCCACGTGCGGGGACTGGACGGCCGGATCGATGACCTCGTCGGCGCCCATGACCTCGGCCAGGGCGCGCCGCGCCGGCGAGAAGTCCGCCGCCACGATGGGGCCGAGGCCCCGGCTCTTGAGCGCCGCGATCACCGCCAGGCCCACCGGGCCGCAGCCGACCACCAGCAGGGCGGCGTCGGGGCCGGCGGCGGATTGGGCGACGGCGTGCTCGCCCACCGCGAAGGGCTCGGTCATGGCCGCCTGGGTCGCCGAGAGGCCGTTGGGGACCTCCAGCAGCAGGGGCTCGCTGAGCAGCATGCGTTCGGCGAAGCCGCCGGGATAGCGGTTGGAATAGCCGATGGTGTCGACGCCGGTGGCGGTCATCATCACCGGCACCGTCACCACACGGGCCCCGGCCTTCAGAGCCTTGGCCGAACCGGGCCCATGATCGAGGATCTCGGCGCAGAACTCATGGCCGAAGACGATGTCGGCGCTGGGATCGATGCCGCCGCCGACCCCGCCGCCGCCCGACCTCTGGCCCAGCTCCAGCATGTGCTCGAAGGAGTGCAGGGCGTGCAGGTCCGAGCCGCAGATGCCGCAGCACAGGGTCTTGGCCAGCACCTGGCCGGGGCCGGGGGTCAGATCCTCGATCTCGGCGCAGACCAGTTGCTTGTTCCGCCGCACCACCGCCCGCATCGCACGCTCCCTTGGCCAGTTTCCTTGTTGGCGCGACCTTGGCGAGCGCCGGAGGCGGCGTAAAGCGAAAATCAGAATGCGTTCGAAAAAGCGGTATCGCGCCGCGACGCGCTTCGCTAGCCTTGGCGCAGGGGATCAAGCGGACAAGTCATGACGCAAGGCGAAAACCAAGACGCAACCGAGCATGTGCTGGTGATCGGGGCGGGAATCGCGGGGCTGTGCGCGGCCCTCGCCCTGGCGCCGACCGGGCGGCAGGTGACCCTGGTCGAGCGCGACGAGCCGCCGCCGTCCGGCGACCCCGACGACGCCTTCAAGGACTGGAACCGGCGCGGCGTCGGCCACCTGCGCCAGAGCCACGCCTTCCTGGCCAGGCTGCGGTCGCTGATCAAGGCCGAGCATCCCGGCTTGCTGAAGGCGCTGGTGGACGCCGGCTGCCGGGAGATCGGCTTCGTCGACATGCTGTCCGACGCCCTTCGCAAGGGCTACGCCGCCCAGCCCGGGGACACGGACATGGCGGTGCTGACCAGCCGGCGCACGACGCTGGAACTGATCATGCGCCGCTATGTGGAGCACCTGGGCCACGTGCGCATCGTCTCGGGGTTCTGGGTGAAGACCCTGCTCACCGAGCGAGGTCCGGACGGCGCTCTGCGCGTGCTCGGCGTCAGCGGCGAGGACGCCGGCGGCCCGCGCGAGCTGCGCGCCGACATCGTCATCGACGCGGGCGGACGCACCAGCCAGGTCGTGGAACAGCTGACCGCCGAAGGCGCCGTGATTTCCGAGGCGTCGGAGACCGCCGGCATCCTCTATTTCACCCGCCACTATCGTCTGCTGCCCGGCCAGAGCGAGCCGCCGCGCGGCAAGCTGCCCGGCACGGGCGACCTGGGCTTCCTGAAGTTCGGGGTCTTTCCGGCCGACAACGGCTGCTTCTCCATCACCCTGTGCGTACCCGAGATCGAGATGGAGATGCGCAAGGCGGTGGTGCGCCCGGAGATCTTCGACCAGATCATGAACCTGCTGCCGGGCATGGCGCCCTGGGTCGAGCCGAGCCGCGCCGAGCCTGTCAGCCGGGTGTTCGGCATGGGCGACCTTCACAGCCGCTGGCGCGACTTCGCCCCCGACGGCAAGCCGGCGGCGCTGGGCCTGTTCGCCATCGGCGACAGCCTGGTGCGCACCAATCCGCTCTACGGCCGGGGCTGCTCGTTCGCGGCGGTGGGGGCCTATCTGCTGCGGGACGTCCTGAACGCGACCGCCGATCCCGCCGCCCGGGCCGTGGCCTATGGCCAGGCGGTGGAGTCCGGTCTGAGGCCCTACTACCAGAACATGCTGACCCAGGACCGGGCGGCGATCCGGCGCGCCCGCCACGCCCTGACGCCCGGCTACAGGCCGCGGCTGGCGGCGCGGGTGCTGAAGAGCTTCTTCGAGGACGGGGTGGCGATCGCCACGCGCTCGGACGTCGCCCTGCTGCGCGAGGCGCTGCGCGGCTTCCACATGCTCGAACATCCGGACGCCTGGCTGAAGCGCCCGGGCAATCTCGCCAAGATCCTGGGCTACTGGGCCAAGGGCAAAAAGCGCAACGCCGCCGCCTACCCGCCCAAGGTCGGGCCGGAGCGCGACGAGATGATGACGGCGCTGGGCCTGTCGCCCCAGCTCGACATCGACCGGCTGGCCGCCGGGGCCGCCTGACCTCCGGGCGCGGCTCTACGGCTTGGCGGCCTCGTTGAGGCTGTGGAACAGGGAGCCCGCCGCCATCTGGTCGCGGGTCTGTTCGGGGGCCAGGGTGGCGGCCTTGTCGAGGTCGTAGATCTCCGGCGGCACGTACCAGTGCAGCTTGTCCTCCGTGTAGGCGCGCCAGACGACCTTGGCGACCTCGGCCGGGGCGATGGCCCGGAACATGCCCTCCTTGGGGGCGTTGGCGGCGGCGCCGGGCGGCAGGATGGGGGTGTCGATGAGGCCCGGCAGGACGTCGGCGACCCGCACGCCATAGGCCTTGAACTCCACCGCCAGGGCTTCGGAGAGCCCCTTCACCGCGTGCTTGGTGGCCGAATAGACGGCGATGCCGGGCATGCCGTAGGTGGCCGACGAGGACGAGGTGGTGAAGCAGAGCGACCCCGGCGTCGCCTTGAGCAGGCCGATCCCCTCGTGGATGCCGATCAGCACCCCGACGAGGTTCGTCTGCACCACCGCCATGACGTCCTCCCAGGGCTGGTCCGCGAAGGCCCCGCCGCGGCCGATGCCGGCGTTGTTGAAGAGGATGTCCATGTGGCCGCCGGTGGCCTGGCCGAAGGCGGCCAGGGCCGCCCGGTAGTCGTCGCGGCTGGTGACATCCAGGCGTCGGACGATGCAATTGTCGGCCCCCAGTTCCGCCTCGAGGCGCTGAAGGCCGTCGGCGTTGACGTCGTAGCCGCCCACGAACCAGCCGTTCTGGGCAAACAGCCGGGCCGTCTCCAGCCCCATGCCGGACGCCGCGCCCGTGATGAAGATCGCCTTGCGTCCGTTCGCCTGGCCCATGGGGGACCCTTTCTGGTGATTGTTCCTCTTGGCCTTTGTCTTAAGAACGTGTTCCAAGTTCGATCAAGCGCCGATCGCGGCGCGCGGACCTGAGGGGGGCCGATGACCAAGCGCGAACAGGGCAAGGCGGACCGGCGGCGCCGGATCACCGCCGCGGCCCGGGACCTGATCCGAGAGACCGGCGACACCGGGCTTTCCATGCGCGCCATCGCCGCCCGCGCCGAGGTCAGCCTGTCGACGCCCTACAACCTGTTCGGCTCCAAGCGCGCCATCGTGCTGGCGGTGCTGGAGGACATAGACGACTTCCACGAGCGGTTCTCGCGGCTGCAGGACGTGGACGCCGTCGAGCGCATCTTCCAGGCGGTGTCGATCACCATCGGCTACTACGCGGACGATCCGGCCTTCTATAAGACCCTGTGGACCGCCCTGCTGGACTCCAGCGGCAAGGACGAGCGGACCGCCCTGCTGACCCCCGAACGCAAGGCCTTCTGGATGGCCCTGGTCTCGGCGGCGGTGCGCGAAGGGGCGCTGCGCCCCGAGATCGACGTCGAGCTGATGACCCGCGCCCTGGACCTGACCTTCGCGGCGGTGATGCTGACCTGGGTGTTCGAAGCGACGCGGCCGGAGGAGCTGGAACCGTCGGTGGGCTATGGCTACGCCCTGACCCTGGCGGGCGCGGCGACGGACGGCTGGCGCGACCGGCTGGCGGCCAAGGCGGCGGAGTTCCAGGACCGCCTGGCCGGGCTGAGGCTCAGCGCCGCGGCCGCCTAGGCGCAGCCCCAGGATCAATAGTAGCGCGGGATCGGTCCGCGCTGCGGGGTCATGTCCTCCGACAGGTCGAGCATGACGTCGTCGACATAGCACCAGCCCCACCCCTCGGGCGGGTCGTAGCCCTCGATGACGGGGTGACCGGTGGCGTGAAAATGCTTGGTGGCGTGCTTGTTGGGCGAGTCGTCGCAGCAGCCCACGTGGCCGCAGGTGCGGCACAGGCGCAGGTGGAGCCAGACCGAGCCGATCTTGAGGCATTCCTCGCAGCCCAGGGCGCTGGGGGTCACCTTGCGGATCGCGTCGCCGTGCGAGCAGTAGTCGGGCATGAGCCGCCTCTCCTTCGATCTCAGGTGTGGGGCGCGGCGACGGCCATGGGATCGCCCGAACCCAGGAAGGCGTGGACGGCGGCCACCACCTGGGCCCCCTCGCCCACCGCCGCCGCCACCCGCTTGATCGAACCGGCGCGCACGTCGCCGATGGCGAAGACGCCGGGCCGGCTGGTCTCCAGGCCGGCGCGGCCAGGACCGGCCCCCGGGCCGGTGTGGACGAACCCCTTGGCGTCGACGGCGACCTCGCAGTCGCTGAGCCAGGCGGTGTTGGGCTCGGCGCCGATGAACAGGAACAGGTGGCGGAGGTCCCGCCGGGTCTCCTCGCCGGTGCGCCGATGGCGCCAGCGCACGGCGGCCAGGTCGCCGGCCTGGCCCTGAAGTTCGGTGACCTCGGTCTCGGTCAGCACCTCGACATTCGGCAGGGCGGCGATGCGGTCGACGAGATATCGGGACATGCTGTCGGCGAGGCTGCGCCCCCGGCAGACCAGCCAGACCTTGGCCGCGTGGGCGGCGAGATAGACGGTGGCCTGGCCGGCTGAATTGCCGGCGCCGACCAGCGCCACCTCCTGGTCCTTGCAGAGCTTGGCCTCCAGCGGCGAGGCCCAGTAGTGAACGCTGGAGCCTTCGAAATCGGCCAGGTTCGGCACGTCCAGTCGGCGATAGCGGGCGCCGCTGGCGATGACCACGGCGCGGGCCGAGGCGGTCTCGCCGCTGTCCAGCACCAGGCTGTAGCGCCCGCCCACAGCCGGGCAGCCGTCGGTGAGCCGGGCGACGGTGTCGGGGATCGCCGTCTCGGCGCCGAACTTGTGGGCCTGGTTGTAGGCCCGGGCCATCAGGGCGATGCCGCGGATGCCGGTGGGAAAGCCGAGGTAGTTTTCGATGCGCGCCGAGGCGCCCGCCTGGCCGCCGAAGGCGCGGCTGTCGAACATCATCACCGACAGGCCTTCCGAGGCCGCATAGACCGCCGCGGCCAGGCCCGCGGGCCCGGCGCCGACGATGGCCAGGTCATAGACGCGGTCGGGATCGATCGGCCCGACCATGCCGAGGCAGCGGGCGAGCTGGGTCTCGCTGGGATTACGCAGCAGATCGCCGTTCGGGCAGAGCACGATGGGCAGTTCGGCCTCGTCGACATTGAACCGCTGCAACAGGGTGCGCGCGTCCGCGTCGGTCTCGGGGTCAAGATGCTGGTTCGGGTGGCCGTTGCGGTCGAGGAACCCCATCAGGCGCAGGACGTCGCCGCTGCCGGCGTGGCCGATGATCACCGGTCCGCCGGCGCCGGACTCCAGCAGGGAGACGCGGCGGAGGATGAGCGCCCGCATGATCCGCTCGCCCAGTTCCGCCTCGGCCACCAGCACGGCGCGCAGGCGCTCGGGCGGCAGCATCAGGGCCTCGACCCGGCCGTGGGCGTGGGCGTCCACCAGCGCCGGCGCGCCGGACAGTTGGGCGACTTCGCCCATGAAGGCCCCGGCGTCGTGGGTGACGATGGTCTGGCGCCGTCCCATCTGGTCGGCCTGGGAGATGCGGACCTCGCCCGACAGGATCACCACGAAGGCGTCGGCCGGGCGTCCGACGGTCAGCAGGGCCTCGCCGTCCTGGAAGGTGCGAACCTCGCCGAACCGGCGCAGGCGTTCGATCTCCGCGGCCTCGAGCTGCGGGAACATCTGCTCGCGCCGGCTCTCGGATATGGGGCGTGGGGGGCTAGCCAAGGGATGCGATCTCCAGCTTTCGGAAGGGTTGGAACGACCGCGGCAGCATTTCCCCCTCCCCCCGGGGTTTGCGGACCATGACGGCCGCCGAGCGGCGCGGATTGTGAGAAACCGCCCTGGACCGCGTTAAATTTCGGCAATGTTGCGCCCGGTGACATTCATCCGCGCACGGCGACCTGCTAGGCATCACGCAACCTATGCTGTCCTGGAGCCTCGCCTTGCGCCGCACCCTGTTCACCGCGCTCTCCGTCCTGGCGCTGGCCGCCGCCGCGCCGACCTTCGCCCTGGCCGACGAGGCGGCCACCGATGGCGGCGGCGGCGGCAAGACCCAGTCGGTGGAGGACCGGCACAAGGACGCCACCGCCGCCGAGGTCGAGGCCGGCTGGGCCCGCGCTCCGGTCAAGGAGACGACGACCGCCACGCCGCACACCGTCACCGTGAACGGCCGCGCCCTGCACTACACGGCCACCGCCGGCACCCTGACCATCCGCGACGACGACGGCAAGCCGACGGCCAGCATGTTCTATGTCGCCTACACCCTGGACGGGGTCGACCCGGCGACGCCTCGCCCGGTGACCTTCTTCTACAATGGCGGGCCGGGGTCCTCGAGCATCTGGCTGCACATGGGCTCGTTCGCGCCGATGCGGGTGCGCACCGCCAATCCGGAGACCATCCGCCCGGCGCCGTTCGCGTTCGGCCCCAACGACCAGACCCTGCTCGACAAGACCGACATGGTGTTCCTGGACGCCATCGGCACCGGCTTCTCCCGTCCCCTGGGCGCCACCGAGTACAAGGCCTTCTGGGGCGTGGACCAGGACGCCGACGCCTTCGCCAAGGGCATCATGCGCTATGTGACCAGGAACAGCCGCTGGAACAGCCCCAAGTTCCTGTTCGGAGAGTCCTATGGCACCACGCGCTCGGCGGCGGTGGCCTATCAGCTGCAGGACCGGGGCATGGCCCTGAACGGGGTGGTGCTGCTGTCCTCGATCCTGAACTTCGGGGTCGAGACCCCCGGCTATGACGAGGTCTACATCGGCTATCTGCCGAGCTATGCGGCCACGGCCTGGTACCACAACAAGATCCCGAACAAGCCGGCCGACCTGGCGACCTTCGTGAACCAGGCCAGGGCCTTCGCGCTGGGGCCCTATGCGGCGGCCCTGGCCAAGGGGCACCTGATCACGGCGGAGGAGCGCGACAGCATCGCCCAGCAGATGAGCGCCCTGACCGGCCTGTCGCCGGACTTCATCAAGCGCGCCAACCTGCGCGTCGACCTGGACCGCTTCCAGAAGGAGCTGCTGCGCGACCAGCGCCTGACCGTCGGGCGCTTCGACAGCCGCTATACCGGCATCGACAGCGACGCCGCCGGCTCCAGCCCCGACTACGATCCCTCCGACACCGCCATCAGCGGCGCCTTCATCGGCACCTTCAGCGACTATGTGGCGCGGGAACTGAAGTTCCAGACCGACATGCCCTACCGCGTCGCGGCCTACGGCCTGAAGGACTTCGACTGGGACTGGAAGCACAAGCCGCCCACCGGCGGCGACGCCGAGACGACGCCGGACGTGGCCCAGGACCTGGCCGTGGCCATGCGCACCAACCCCTACCTGCACGTGCTGTCGCTGAACGGCTACTACGACATGGCGACGCCGTTCACCTCGACCGAGTACGACCTGTCGCACATGATGCTGGAGCCCAGTCAGCAGAAGAACCTGGAGTTCCGCTACTACCCGTCCGGGCACATGGTCTATCTGAACCCCGAGGCCCTGCGGCAGATGCACGCCGACCTGTCGGACTTCTACGACCGCACCGTGGAGAGCGCCCAGCGCGGCGGGCTGGAACGCTCCTCCCCCGCTCCGGCCTCGCCGAACCGGCGGCCGCCGCCGGCGCAGTAGGCGCGGCTAGAAGGTCTTCCTGACCCCGGCCGAGAACACCACGGCGTCGCCGGTCACCCGGCCGTCGAAGGCGATCGGCGTGACCAGGGGCGTGCCGGCGTAGGCGGTGGCGTCGACGCCCACGTGGCTGGCGCCGAAATGGATGTAGCTGACGCCCGCGTCGATGGAGGTGCGGGCGCTGGGGGCGTAGGTCGCGCCCACGGCGTAGAGCCAGCGATCTCCGTCCGGCACCCGCGCCGAGCGGCCGACGTCGGGCGTCGGCGTGGGGTCGTGCTGGACGCCGCCGCGCAGGGTCCACTTGGGCGACAGGACGTATTCGGCCCCCACCGCCTCGCTGGTGGTGTCGTGGTAGCGCTCGGGGGTGACGAGGGTCTCGCCGGCGACGTTGACGTCGATGGCGCCGAACGCGCTCCAGCCGAACCGCTGCGCCTGGACCATCAGCGCCAGCCGGTCGGTGGCCTTGTAGCGGGCGCCGAAGGTGGCGATCCACGGGGTCGAGAATCGCGCCTCGCCGGCGGCGTCGATGTTGGCGGCGGCGAGCGGTCCCTGCAGGCCCGAGACGGTGACGTGGCCGCCAAGGTCGTGGCGGATCGCCGACCGGTAGCTGGCGGCCAGGGTCAGGCGACTGGAGGGCCGCGCCTGGGCGCCCACGTTCCAGCCCACGTTCCAGCCGCTGCCCTTGAGCTCGGAATTGCCGTCCGGCAGCAGGGGCGAGAGGTTGGGCAGGGCGTTGGTCAGGCGGGCGTGGGCGTACTCCACGTCCAGGCCGACGCCGAGGTCGAGCCAGGGCGTGGCGCGGAAGGCCAGGGTGGGCTGGAAATCGAGGGTCAGCAGGCGCGAGGTCAGGGCCTCGTAGCGCGTCCAGCTGTCGGTCCCGTACTTGGTGGTGAAGTCGTAGGGGGCGGTGATGGCGAAGCCGGCCACGAAGCGGTCGTTCAGCCGCCTGGCGAAGGCGAGGTTGGGCACGTAGCCGGTCTCCACCGGATCTTTCTCCACCCCGGCGCCGCCGACGCCGGCGGGCGCCTGCAGCGGCCGGGTGATGGTCGAGCCCTGGTCGGCGACGGTGGCGTGCACCGAGACGACGTGGAAGCCGCCGTAGGCGTCGACGTTTTCGACCCCGGCGATGGCGGCCGGGTTCCACCAGAGGGAGGCCGAGCCGGTGTCGGTGACCTCGCCCGAATAGGCGCGGCCCAGGCCGCGGGCGGACTGTTCCTGGACATAGAAGCCGGCGGCCGTGGCGGGGGCGGCGGACAGGGCGGCGAGGCCCGCGGCGCCGGCCGCGAGCAGGACTTTCCTGAGAAAGGACATGGGCTTGACCTTGACGGCGCGCCTCTGGTCGGGGCGCTTTCAAGGTCAGATGGGGCCGTCCCCGCCCGGCGCGAGGCCGCCGGGGGCGATCGCGCCGCCCGGCGTGCGCTTTACGGCCGAAACAGACAAAGACGGACGTCCAAGCGCCTAGACGGGCGCCTAGGCCGGCGCCTTGGCGAGGGCCTGGCGGGTCCAGCCGACGATCTGGCTGGCCGGCATGGCGCCCGCCGTCTGGGCGATCACCTTGCCGTCGCGGATCAGGAACAGGGCCGGGATGCCGGAGACGCCGAGGGCGCCGGCGGCGGCCGGCTCGGCGTCGGAGTTCAGCTTCAGTAGGCGCACGTCGGGCTCGAGATCCTTGGCCGCGGCGGCGAACTGGGGGGCCATGGAGCGGCAGGGGCCGCACCAGGGCGCCCAGACGTCGAGCAGCAGGGCGGCGCCCTTGGTGCCGTTGCGGTGGGCCTGGAGCTGGGCGCCGGTGACCTCGACCGGGGCGCCGGTGAGCAGGGGGCCGTGGCACTTGCCGCACTTGGCCTGGCGGGCGTCGCGGCCTTCCGGCGCGCGGTTCACGGCGCCGCAGGCGGGGCAGACGAACTGGGTCATGGAGAGTGTCTCCAACGGATGGGGTCCCGCCGCGGCGGGGGTCGGCGAGGAATATAGGGAGCCGGCCGCATCGGCGCCCGTCAGGACTTTCCCGGAGCCGCCCGCCCGGTCCAGCGGTCCATCACGGCGGTGACGCCGACGTCGGCGGCGACGTTGCCGATGGTGCGCGAGAGGTCCGGCAGGGTCTCCACCGCCAGCAGCAGGGGCAGCAGTTCCATCGGCAGGCCCATGGCCATGAAGATCGGCCCGAGGGTGGTGAAGAAGGTGACGGCGCTGGCGATTCCCACCGCCGCCAGGCTGACCAGGGCGGCCACCACCACGCCGGCCGCCACGTGCAGCGGGTCGAGGTGGATGCCGTAGACGTGGGCCACATAGAGGGCGACGGCCACGTTCCCGGCCGGGCTGGTCATCCGGTAGAGGGCGACGGCCATGGGCATGACCAGGTCGCGGACGGTGCGCGACACCCCGATCTTCTCACAGGCCTCCAGCATGGTGGGCAGCGAGGCCAGGGACGACTGGGTGGAGATGGCCACCGCGCTGACCGGGATCAGGGCGGCCAGCATCTTCGGGACGGGCACGCGCCCGCCGACGATGCCGAGGACGAGGCCGATGAGGCCGGCCAGCAGGCACATCAGCGAGACCACGATCACGTACTGCACGAGGACGCCGAGGCCGGCGACGCCGGTGCGCGCGCCGAACACCAGGCCGAGCGCGAAGACCCCGGCCGGCGCCGCCCACAACACCCATTTGACGATCACCATCATCGCCGCCTGCACGGCGTCGAAGAAGCCGAACAGGCGCTCGCGCCGGTCGTCCTCCACCCGCGTGGCGGCCAGGCCGAAGATCAGGGCGAAGAACACCAGGGGGGCCATGGCCCCCTCGGCGGCGGCCTTGATGGCGTTGTTGGGCACGAAGCTGCGCAGCCACTCGGCGAAGGGCGGGGTGGGCGGCACGGCGCCGGCCCCCTTCTCGGCCGCCTTGAGCGCCGCGGTGGCGCTGGCCGAGGGCGGCCAGGCGTCGAGCAGGGCGCCGCCGACCAGGGCCGAGACCAGGGCCGAGACCAGCAGCAGGACGCCGAAGGCCAGCAGGGTCCGACCGGCGATGCCGCCCGCCGCCAGGGTTCCGGCGGCCTGGGCGACGCCGGTGACCAGCAGGGCGAAGACCAGGGGCACGATGGTCATGCGCAGGGCGTCCAGCCAGACGCCGCCCAGGGCGTCGAGGACGGCGACGGCCTCGCCCTGCCAGGCGGGCTGGACGGCGGCCAGGGCGATCCCCAGGCCAAGGCCGAGGACGAGGCCGATCAGGATGCGGAGGGTTGGCGACATGCGCTCAGCGTCCGCGACGCGGCCACGGTTGGAAAGCGCAATCTTCGCCGCCCGGCCTCGCCGCTTCGAAATCAGGCGCCCCGTCGCCCCGAGAACATGGCGCCCGGCCGGCCAAAGCACCGCAAATCACCGTAGATAACGGTGATCGCCCCCGGCTTCCTGGCGTCCACAAAGGGCCGAAGGCGGAGAGGTCGGGGCGCGAGCGCATCCGCGCAGGGAGCGCCGGATTCGCGGATCGCGCAACCGGCGGACCCGTCCGCCCGAAGCCCTTGCGGTGAAATGGAGTTCTGCCAGGATGCCATCCTGGGTTGGGGGACACCATGAGCGACACTGAAACGACAGGCGCCGCGGCGCCGATCTTCCGGGAGATCGCGGCGGCGCAGCCGGCGCAGACGGCGAGGACCTACGCGTTCCAGCCCATCTGGACCATGACCATCGTCCTGTTGAGCTTGCTGGGCGCCCGTCTGGCCCTCGGCGCGGTCAAGGTGGTCGGGCTGGTGATGCAGCTCCAGTTCATTCGACGCGCGGACGCAGGCGATTTCTCGTCGGCGGCGCAGATCCACGACGCGGCGGCGCTCGGCGACGGTCTGGTCCAGGTCACGTCGGTCGTCGACCTGCTGCTCCTGCTGGCCAGCTACGTCGTGGGCGGGATGTGGATCTATCGCGCGGCCTGCAACGTCCGGGGCCTTGGCGCGCGCGGGCTCGAGACGACGCCGGGCTGGGCGGTCGGCTGGTACGCCGTGCCGATCATGTCGCTGTTCAGGCCCTTCATGGCGATGTCGGAGATCTGGCGCGCCAGCCACGATCCACAGCGGTGGAAGTCGCGGCCGGCGCCGCCCCTGCTGGGCTTCTGGTGGGCCAGTTGGATCGCCATCAACCTGTCCGGCGCCGTCGTGAACGCCATGTCGAAGGAGACCGACACGCTGAGCGGCCTTTCCGACTTCGCCAAGGTCAACCTGACCTTCATCGTGGTCGACTCGGTCGCCATCGCCCTGTTCGCCGCCGTCGTGTGGCGGATCACCCGCGCCCAGTCGGCCACGCGCCACATGGTGGACAGCGTGGCGGAGGCGTTCAGCTAGCAGCCGGGAGGATGACGCCCGATGCGGTGGCCGGCGGGGCGGTCAGTGCGTGTTGAGTCTTCGCCATGGCGCTGAAAGTCGTTCAATGCGATGCGCCCGGCCTCGGGCACCTGTATCTCCCCGGTGGCACGGGGGCTTCTCCGGCGATCCTCCTTCTGCACGGCAGCGAAGGCTCGGAAGGCTGGATCGGCCATCGATGCGCCGCGCTGTTCGCCGCCCATGGATTCGTCGCTCTGCCCATGGCCTACGCCGTGGGCGGCAACCCCTGGATCGCCGGCGACATCTGGAACATCTCGCTGGATGAGACGGAGCGCGTCATGGCGGCGCTTCGCGCTCATCCTCGCTGCAATGGCAGGCTGGGTGTCTACGGCTGGTCAAGGGGCGCGGAACATGCGCTGCTGGCGGCTGCCCTGACATCGGAGCCCGGCTCCTTGACCTCACCCGACGCTGTCGCGGTTCATGCGCCGCCGGACAGGGTTCAAGGTCCTTGGCGCAACCTGTTCTACAGACACCGGGAGGAAGGCGAGCCGATGACGCCGCCGCCGGCCTGGGGCTTTCGATCAGACAGACTCGTGAGCGGCCTCGTGGCGTGGACCTGGCGTGGCAGGCCAATTGAGGAAGGCGCGGCCATCGAGATCGACCGGTTCTCCGGTCCGCTCTTCCTCAGCGTTGGGACAGACGACGAGATCTGGCCGTCATCGATGGCGGGCAGGCTGGTCGAGCATCTGCGGGCCGCCGGTCTCGATCCGGAATTCAAGATCTACGAAGGCCAGCGCCACATGCCCGATCCAGATACATGGAACTTGCATCTCGAGCAGCTCCTGGACTTCTTCGAGCGGTCGATCGCGACACCCCGTGACATGAACTTTTCGCCGAATGACGGCGGGAGTCGACATTCCTGAGAGCTTTGGCGGAAGCGAGGGCTGCCCGTCTGGAGCGTCCCTTCCATCACGAGGAGGAGAAGATGGCCTCTTGGTCGTTCGGAGAAACGGTCGTGGCCCGGAATATCGCCCGCTCCGACGGGGGCGTGACCACGGCCATCCCGATGATCTGCATCTGCGATGACGACGACTGCCTGGCGCTGTACCTTCCCGCCGGATCCCGGTGGCTCGACAACTACAATGTCGCCCAAGGCGACCGGGTGGCCGCGGTCGGCCAAATGCCGCCAGCGCGCGAGCGAGCTCACCTCGAACGGACTTGGACCTTGCCGGTCATCCGGCTCTATCTGCCGGAGACGCCTTTCTCCGCCTGGCTTTTCTTCGGACCGGACTGGAGCTTCACCGCCTGGTACGGGAACCTGGAGGCGCCTTACCAACGAACGTCGATCGGCATTGATTCACAGGATCACACGCTCGACGTCGTCGCCGATCCTGAGCTCCGATGGCGGCTGAAGGACGAGGATGAGTTCGAGCGCAGGCTGGCCCTCGGCATCGACACGCCGGAACATCAGGCCGCGGTCCGGGCAGCCGCGAAGCTGTTTGTCGAACGCCTCAGCGGCTAGGCGGCGCCGTTCGACCGGAACTGGCCCAACTGGCGGCCCCCGCCGGAGTGGTCGCCGCGCGAGCTTCCATCTGAATGGGCGGCCGATTTCGGCGCGACCTTCCCCATCGCTGAGCGCGGGGCGTGAAGTCCAGCGCCGCCACGTAAGCGCGCCTGGACCGGGCCGCTAGCCGACGGACGCGCTGATCACGTCGCGGACGGCGTCGATCACGAGGTCGGGGCGCTGTAGCTGGATCATGTGGCCCACGTCGTCGGGCGCGTCGCGGCGGACGCCGCGCGGGGAGAGCGCGGCCAGCTCGTCGTGGGACGCGCGCCAGGCCGCATTCAGGGCCCGCATCTCGTCGGGGGGTATGCCAGGGATCGGAGCCCACAGCGCCGAGAGGACGATCAGCGGAATGTCGAGCTGGCGCTGCGCCGCCCGCACCTCCTCGTCCGACGCGCCGTTGGCGGCGTCCAGCTCGGACTGGAGCGTCCGCCAGTAGGCGGGGCGAAGGGCCAGGTCGCGCAGCGCGTCGTTCACGGCATCCGTGAGCGTCGGGTCGCGCCCGCGGACCAGGGCGTCGTACTCGGCCGTTCCGGGAAGCGGCTTCGATCGCGCCAGGAGCGCCTTGCGCCGCAGTTCGCGCGCCTCGCGTCGCTGGATGGGGACAAGACTCGGCGCGGCGGCGTTGCTGGTCTGCTTGTGGCGGTTTCCGCGGGGATCGACCAGCACCATCCCGACCACTTCCTCCGGATGGAGGAACGCGAACAGGCGGACATCGAAGCTTCCCATCGAGTGGCCGACGAGAACGTAGGGCGGCCCCACGTCCAAGGCGGCCAAGGCCGCGCGCAGGTCTGACAGGACGCGCGAGGTCGTCCTTGGCAAGGGGCCAGGGTCGCTGAAGCCCATGCCGGCCCGGTCGAAGGCCAGGACCCGATTGGTTCGCGCGAGCGGCCCTTGCACCCGGCTCCAGTGCAGGGTCGAGCAACCGCCGCCCGCGGACAGGATCACCGTCGGGCCGCCGGACCCCGACAGGTTCACGTTCAGCTTGCGACGCCTGCCGATCCGCACCAGCCGCTGCGGCTGGGCGTACAGGTTCATCCTGGGGTCGGCCATGGCGGCATGGTCGCAGTCGGCCACGGGGCATGCAAGTTGGGGATGTCCCTCCCGGCCGCCCTCAGGCGGGCGGCCGCCGCCGCGAAGATGCGCCGCCGGGGAGGAGGCCGACCGGCCGGATGTCCGGATTGGGCATCAATCGCCAGATCGATCGCTCGATGTCCACGACCGAGGGGCAACCGGAAGCGCCCATCGCCGGATCGACGGTGATCACCACCGAACGGCCGTCGACCGCCACCTCGCGAGACGGGCCCTGTTGAAGGCGCACGGTGTCGATCTGAGAGAGCAAGCGCTGGCCGCCCGACTGTCCGGCCAAGGCCACGATCGCATCGCTGGCCCTTTCGGCGGCGACCGGATAGAGGCGGTCGACCTTCATGTCGGCGTCCGTGGTGACGAAGGACACGATGTGCTGGGCGGCGCGACTGGCGCGCATCGAGGCATGGAAGAGCTTCACGTAGAGGGCGGGGGCCGGACCGGCGATCGCCGGGTCCAGGCGGGGCGACGCAGCGGTCGCCCCACCGGACGTCGCGATCACGCCCGAGGCGACCATAGCCCAAAGGAAGTCCGCAACCTTGGCCATCTGAAATCGGTACGGCGAGACTGTGGCAAACTCGCGGCCAGGTAGTCGTCCTGACCGCCGGACGATCGCGAGGCCGCTCTCGAGGTCCCGGTCGCCTTTGGCCAGACTTTGCCCTAGCCTGCGTCGAGGCCGCACGCGCTTGGCTCGGCGATGAGGAACGATCATGGCGTCAGGGCGGCAGGCCGGGGTGATCGGCGCGGTGGCGATGTGCCTGGCCGCGAGCGGCGTCGCGGCGGCTGCGGCCGCGCCCAACCGCGAAGGCTGGTCCCAGCGGATCGACCGGGACCTGGCGCAGGACAACGCCGCAGACCTGGCCGTGGCGCTGCGCCAGCTCCAGGACCTGGTCCGGGACTCGTCCGGGCCCAGGGCGGCGCCGGGCCCGAGGGCGGCGGTCACCGAGCTGTTCGGCATCGCCTATTCCAAAGCCCTGGCCAGGTGCCCGGCCACCAAGACGTCGACAGACCTGGCGGCGGGCCTGGGTCGAATGGCGGCCGGCCTTGGCCAGCCGGTCCGCGCCAAGGCGACCTGTCCGGGCGGCGGAGGCGGGTATGTCATCACCGGCGGCGGCAACGGACTGAAGGTCTCGGGAACCGTGGCCGACATAAGCCGCGCCTTCACGGTCAACGGCACGATCATCGGCGGCAAGGCGGTCCTGACCTTCACCCCCGACGCCCGGGGCGCCTTCAGCGGGACCGTCAGCTATACGATCGCCGGGTCAGGCGCCACGGGAAGCGGCAAGGGGACCTGGCGCATGCAGCCGGCGCCCGGCGGGGTCATCAAGCTGACCGACCATGTCTCCGGCTGCGTGCGCGGCGGCGGCTGCCGGGCCACGAGCGAGACCTTCACCCTGACCCCGGCGCGATAAAATCCTGACGTCGGCGGGCGTGTCGGCGCGAGGGGCGAACGTGCTCCTGGCGCGCGTCGAACATCGCTTGGCGCGAAGCCCCCTAGTCCGGCGCCGAGACAGGCCGGTCCAGGATCCAGACCGGGAGGTCGGCGACCAGCTCGAACCCCAGGCTTGTGTAGAGCGGCCGGCCGGCTTCGGTGGCGCCCAGGTGGAAGCGCGTCACGCCGCGGCGGCGGTAGTCGTCGATCACCTGGCTGAGGAGGGCGCGGCCGGCGCCCTTGCGCTGGCGCCCCGGCGGGGTGGCCATGAGAGAGATCCCGGCCGTGTCGCCCGTGGGCGTCACGGTGACGGTGCTGAGGGGGCCGTCGTCGCCCCAGGCGATGTAGGTCTCCACGCCGGCGGTAGGCGTGACGCAGACGTCGATGCAGCGGGCGATGACGTCGCGCGGCTCGTCGAAGGCGGCGGCGATCAGGTCGCCGGCGATGGCGACCAGCTCCGGGCCGAGGGCGCGGACGACGGTGGTGGGGCGGAAGGGCCGGACGGGAACCTCCGGGCGGAGCACCATGAGCGGCGCGGTTCCGACGGCGGCGAGGCCCAGGCGCGTGGCGACCGGCGCCAGGGTCGGCGCCACGGCGGGGCTGAAGACGGCCGTCAGCGGCGAGCCGCGTTCCTTCGCCCGCGCCACCGCGCGGACGAGGAACCCTTCGGCGTCGGGGTCGGCCCCCAGGGTCAGCCTGTTGAAGTCGGCCAGGGGCTCGTCCGTGAGGCCGAGGATGGCGCTGCGCGTCATGTGCAGCCGGGCCCCGGGCGCGGCGATCATCTGCGCGGCGAGCGCGCGCACGCAGAGCTGGATCAGCTCTTCGGTCTCGTCCATGGGTGTCGCCCCCCGCGCCCGGCCGCCTTCCGGCGCGGGCGGCCCCGGACGCGCGGCCTCACGCTAGCGGGCGCGCCGGACGCCTGCCAGCGTTCTTGGTTGTCGGGGGGTGGGGGGCGAGTGGGTGCGGGGAGGTCGAGTTTCGGACGGGGGCGACATGGACTGCTCTCGACCCAAGACGGACCCTGGCAGAGCGTATTCGATGAGGGCTAAGCTTTGTCATGTCCAACGCCGCGCGACTGACAGCCTTTACGGTCATTTGCGCCTTGGCCGCCGCAGTCGCCGCCGCCAAGCCGGGTTCGCGATGCGCTCCCGGCGCGCCGACCACCTGGGCTCAGACTCCTAGCGCCAGCGAAATTGGTGAATACTACCCACGCCGCACCGAACTGCCTTCGAACGGCAGCGTGACGCTTCAGTGTATCGTGAACGAGGCTGGCCTACTGAGACAGTGCCGGGTCACAAACGAGACCCCGCCATCTTTAGGGTTCGGAGCGGCAGCCCTGAGGTTGGCTAAGTATTTCCGAGTTGCGCAACCCGGCTGTCCATTGCCCGGACACTCAATACGGGTGCCAATCCGCTTTGTCCTCGCTCCAGACTGATCGCTGGCGGATGCCCGCCTTCCACCCGTCTCAGAGATTGAACAGGTCCGCTGTCCGGGCCGACGTCGGCGCGCGGACCGCGACCGGGCGCCGGACCGCGCCGACCTAGTTCCGCCGCGAAGCGACCTGCTATTGGTGGCGCGGAACGATGGACGCGCGAGGAGGCGGCGGGCTTGCAGACGGTGGCGGTGGTTGCGCTGAAGGGCGGGTCGGGCAAGACCACGATCGCGACCCATCTGGCGCTGGCGGCGCACCTGCGCGGCTACGACACCCTGGTGGCCGACATCGACCCGCAGCTGTCGGCCCAGAACGTGCTGAGCTCGCGCGCCACGCCCGGCCCGGCCTGCGTGGCCTCGACGGGCGCCAAGCTGATGTCGGCGCAGTTCGCGGCCCAGGGGCTGGGCAAGGACCTGCTGATCATCGACACCCCGGCGGGCCTGCTGGAGGACGTCACCGAGGCCATCGTGCTGGCCGACTATGTGGTGATGGTGGTGCGGCCGACGCTGCTGGACATCTCCGGCCTGGTGCGCACCCTGCTGATGGTGCGCAAGCTGGGCAAGCCGTCCACGGTGGTGGTCAACCAGGCCCCCGTGCCGCGCGAGAGCGTGGAGCCGCCTCTGGTCAAGCGGGCGCTGCGGGGGCTGGCCCACATGCAGGCGCCCATGGCCCCGGTGATCGTGCGCTCGCGGACGGTCTATCAGATCGCCCTGGAGACCGGCCGCTCGGCCGAGGAAATGACCGACGCCGCGGCGGCCAGGGACATCGCCGACCTGTGGGACTTCGTGGCGGCGGCGCTGTGGGGGGCGGACGCCGAGCCGGAAGGCGTCGAAGAGGCCTGAGGGCCCCGCGGCGGCCGCGGCGAGGGCGTGGCCGGATTTGTCGCTTCTATGTCATTTCGGCCAGCCGCGGGCCGGCGCAATGTGAGGGCCTGGAAACCCGCCACGCCGGCGCCGGAGCCCCACAAGATGTCGACGACCCTGGCCACCATCCCGCCGTCCACCTTTCGCGTCCGGGGGCCGGTCGCGGTCCTGCTGGCCCTGGCGCTGGTCGCCATCGCCGGGTCGGCGGCGCTGAACGCCAGGGCGGGCGCCGCGCCGCCCGGCGACGCGAGGATCGCGACGGTCGAGGGCCGTCCGGTCGCCTACCGGGTGCTGGGCGCCGGCCGGCCGGCGGTGGTGATGATCTCCGGCCTGGGCGACGGCATGGCCACGTTCAAGGACGTGGCGACGGACCTGGCGCGCGGCGGGACCGTGATCCTCTACGACCGCGCCGGCTATGGCGCCAGCGCGCCGGCGGCCGGCCCGCGCGACGCCGAGGCCGCGTCCCGCGAGCTGTCGGCCCTGCTGGCCCAGACGGGCGTTTCCGGCCCCTATGTGGTGATCGGACACTCGCTGGGCGGGTCCTACGCCGAGTACTTCGCCGCCCGCCATCCGGACCTGGTGGCGGGGCTGGTGCTGGAGGAATCGCGCCCGAGCGACTTCGAGCGCCGCTGCGTCGCCGCCAAGGCGGGCATGTGCGCGCCGCCGGCCCTGCTGATGCGGTTCGCGCCCCGCGGCGCCCAGGGCGAATTCGCGGGCCTGGACGCCACCATGCGCGAGATCGGATCGGCCGGCGCGGCGCGGGGCAAGCCGGTGCTCGTCCTGTCGCGGTCTGTGGGGGCCAGGCCGGCGGCCTTCGACGCGGTCTGGCGCGACGCCCAGGCCGACCTGGCGGCGCGCTATCCGGGATCGAGGCATCTGACCGCCCCCGCCGGCGGGCACGCCATCCACCGGGACCAGGCGGCCTGGTTCGTGGCCTCGGTGCGGAGCTTCCTGAACGGCCTGCGCTGAACCGCCCACGCCGCGGCGGCCTGGCGGGCGCGCGCCGATTAGGCGGCTTTCAGAAACAATGTGGTTCCGTTGCGACTGATTATCGATGGCGCGCGTCCAGCCTATCTGCTGTCCGACACTCAAGCTGTGGAGTTCACGGACATGCTCGCTCTCGCCGCCGAAAACCACGGGTTCGCCCCGTCGCCGGGGCCGGCCAGCCCTCTGGCGCCGCATCCGCACGCCAAGGGCGGCCTCGCCCCCTGGCAGGTGCGCAAGGTGGCGGCGCACGTGGACGCCAACCTCAACGACGCCATCGCCGTCGGCGAGCTGGCGGCCCTTGCCCGCCTTAGCGTCAGCCAGTTCAGCCGGGCGTTCAAGCAGAGCTTCGGCCAGGCGCCGCACAACTATGTCATGGCCCGCCGCATCGCCCGGGCCCAGGCCCTGATGCTGGACGATCGCGAGCCCCTGAGCCAGATCGCCGTGGCCGTGGGCCTGGCCGACCAGGCGCACCTGTCCAAGCTGTTCCGCCGCTTCGTCGGCGAGACGCCGCGGGCCTGGCGCCGCGCCAACTGGGAGGAACCGGCGACCGCGATGGCCGCCTGATGGCGATTCCCGCCCATCGCGACCCCGGGATTGTTGCGCAATCGCGTGGAACCGGCATGGTGGCGGCGACCGCCGCCGGAACGCCCATGCCGCACCTTCCCGATTTCGAAGCCTGGGCGATCTTCGCCAAGGTGGCCGAGCGCGGCTCGTTCTCACAGGCGGCCGAGGACCTGGGCCTGTCGAAGACCACGGTGTCCAAGGCCATCACCCGGCTGGAGCAGCGGATGGGAACCACCCTGCTGCACCGCACGACCCGCCGCCTGTCGCTGACCGAGAACGGCCGCATGGCCCTGGAGCGCGCCGCGCGCATCCTGGCCGACGGCGCGGCGGTGGAGGAGGAGGTGTTCGAGACCGCCGCCTCGCCGCGCGGCCAGATCAAGATGGCGGCCAGCGTCCTGTTCGGGCTGGAGATCCTGGCGCCGATCCTGCCCCGGTTCCTGGACCTCTATCCCGACATCGACCTGGACCTGCACCTGACCGACGAGCCCATCGACCTGGTGGGCGACGGCTTCGACCTGGCCCTGAGGGTCGGGACGTTCGCGGACTCGTCCTTGCGGATCAGCCGCCTGGCCTCGTTCCGCCGGCCCGCGGTCGCCTCGCCCGCCTACCTGGACCGGGTGGGCCGGCCGACGCACCCGCGGGAGCTGGCCGACCACCAGGCGATCATCTTTTCGCACATCGCCGCGGGCCGGCTCTGGCGCTTCCGCCGCGACGGCGAGGAGGACTGCGAGGTGGCGGTGAGCGGCCGCTATCACGTCAACAACTCCGGCGCGGCGGTGCCGGCGCTGCTGGCCGGCCAGGGGGTCGCCCTGCAGCCGGAGTTCTTCATCTGGCGCGAGCTGCAGGACGGGCGCCTGGAGGAGGTGCTGCCGGACTGGACCACCGATCCGGGACCGCTGAACATCCTGTCGCCGCCGGGCCAGGGTCATCCGGCCAGGGTGCGGGCGCTGATCGGCTTCCTGCGCGACCACTTCACCACCCAGCCGTGGGCGCACGGGATCGAGGTCTAGAGTCCGGCTAGCCCGCCGCGCGGAACTTCAGCGGCATGGTCCTCGGCCCGGAGATGAAGTTGCTGGCCAGCCACTCGGGCGGGGCGGCCAGTTCGAAGTCGGTCATGCGGGTCAGGACCTCCACCAGCATGGCGTCGATCTCCACCCGGGCGATGTGCTGGCCCAGGCACGCGTGGGCGCCGGCGCCGAAGGCGTTGTGGGCGTTCTCGGGCCGGGAGAGGTCGAGGCGGTCGGCATGGTCGAAGCGCGACGGATCGCGGTTGGCCGAGCCGAAGTACATGACCACCTTCTGGCCCGCCTTGATGGTCTTGCCGCCCAGCTCGACGTCGTGCCTGGCGGTGCGGCGCATGTAGATCACCGGGCTCGCCCAGCGCAGCAGTTCCTCGCGCGCCGTGGCCAGGCGGCCGGGGATGTCCGCCTTCAGCCAGGCGAACTGGTCGGGATGCTCCATCAGGGCCAGGAGGCCGCCGGAGAGCAGGTTGCGCGTGGTGTCGCCGCCGGCGTCCACCAGCAGCAGGAAGAACAGCAGGAACTCCATGTCGTCGAGGCGGCGACCGTCGACCTCGCAGGCCAGCAGGCGCGAGGCCAGATCGTCGCCCGGGCGGGCGCGCTTCTCGTCGATCACGGTGCGGCCGTACTCGAACATCTTCATCACCGCCGCCCCGCCGGCGCCGGGCGCCAGGGCCTCGGGCGCGGTGTGGATCACCTCGGTGAGCTTGTAGAGCTCGCGCCCGTCGTCCAGCGGCAGGCCCATCAACTCGGCGATGACGAAGGAGGGCATTTCGCCGGCCACGTCGGAGACGAAGTCGCACTCACCCTTGTCGATGACGGAATCGACGATCTGCCTAGCCAACTCCTGGATGCGGGCCTCGCGCATCTTGGCGTGGGGGACGGTGAACTCGGAGCGGATCAGCTTGCGGAACGCCGTGTGGTCCGGCGGGTCCATCATCAGCATCATCTTGTAGGGCCCGAACCCGCCGGCCTCGGCGAGGGGGTCCTGGATCATGATGGTGGGCTCGGAGGAATAGGCCTGGAAGTCGCGGTCCACGGTCCAGACATCGTCGAAGCGGGTGACGGCCCAGAAGCCGGGACCGTTCGGTTCCTCGTGCCAGTGCACGGGGTCGTGCTCGCGCAGCCAGGCGAACTGGTCGTGCGGCTGACCGGCGGCGAAGGACGCCGGGTCCAGGAGGTCGATCTTCATCGGGCGCGTTTCCCTTGGGCTTTGTCCCAAGGGAACGCGCCTGCCGCTGGGGCAGACAAGAGGCAGACAGGGGGCAGACAGGGGCCGGCGCGGCCGGCGCCCGGTCCTAGCGGTAGCCGCGGGTGGCCCGGAGCGAGGAAACCTCGTGGCCGAGGTTGAGCCGGTCGAGGTTGCGGACATTGCCGGAGACGGTCTCGCAATGGCCCTGGAAGTCGTCGTCCTCGCAGATGATCCACGGGCCGTCGAAGTGACCGCTCATGGCGCGGTCCTCGAAGCCCGTCGAGCCGAGGCCGCGGTTGTAGTCGTAGACGGTGTAGGAGCGGCCCTGGAAGTTGGGATATTCGAACAGGGTGGCGGTGCGTCCGCCGCCGCCGCCCGGCCCGCGGCCGTTCCAGCGGTCGCCGTCGCGGTCATAGTCGTCACGGCGGTGATTGTCGTAGCCGCCGGGGCCGCCGCCCCACTCCGCGCGCAGGGACGAGATCTCGCCGCTGAGGCCGTAGCGGGCGAGGTCAGGCACATCGCCGGAGACGCGCTCGCAATGGCCCTGGAAGTTGTCGTCCTCGCAGATGGTCCAGTCGCCCTCGAAGCGGGCGCTGCGCGCCTGGTCCTCGAAGCCGGTGGAGCCCAGGCCGTCGTTGCGGCCGTAGACCACGTACGAGCGGCCCTGGAAGTTCGGGTACTCGTACAGGATCGCGCGCCGGCCGCCCCCGGGTTGGGCGGCGGCGGATCCAGCGACGGCGGCGGCGCAGAGGCCGATGAGGGCGATGGCGGCGATGGGCTTCATGATGGTCGCACCCTGATGACTGACGTGGCGAGACGGCCGCAGGGCCCGTCGCCGGGCCGCCTGGACATCAACCTTAGGAGCAAACACCGATCCCGCCTAGACGTTCCAGGTAACGTCGTTCTTCCGGGCCGGCCGGGTCAGGGGATGATCCGGCCGGGGTGGGTGAAGACCTCGAAGGCGTCGGGCCGGACCACGCCGGCCAGGGTGACGCCGGCGGCCTCGGCGGTGCGGACGGCCAGCAGCGTGGGCGCCGACACCGCGGCGATGACCGGCGCGCCCATGGCGGCGGCCTTCTGCACCAGCTCCACCGAGATGCGGCTGGTCAGCACCAGGACGCCGTCGGCCGCCTCGCCCGCGCGGGCCAGGGCGCCGGCCAGCTTGTCGACGGCGTTGTGACGGCCGACGTCCTCGCGGACGGCCACGAGCCCCTGGCCGGGCCGCCACAGTCCGGCGGCGTGGACGGCGCGGGTCTCGCGGCCCAGGACCTGGGCCGCCTCAAGGGCGGCCATGGCCTCGTGGATCGCGGCGGCGCGGAGGGGCGCTATCGTCGCCAACGGCCGGCTGGCGAAATGCGCGGCCTGTTCCAGGCTCTCCACGCCGCAGAGGCCGCAGCCGGTGGGGCCGGCGATCAGCCGCCGACGGGCCAGATCGGCCGCGCGTCCCGGAGCCAGCCACAGGCGGGCCTCCACGCCCAGGTCGGTGGCGGCGAACTCCATTGACCGGATCTCGTCCGACGAGGCGATCACGCCCTCGGTCAGGCTGAAGCCGATGGCGAGGTCCTGAAGGTCCTGGGGCGTGGCCATCATCACCGCATAGGTCACGGCGTCGTGGACGATGGCGACGGCCGTCTCCTCGGGCAGGGTCCGGGACGCGGGCGCCGCCGCGCCGCCCTGGTGGCGGACGGCGGGGGCGCTGGCGGCGGGCGCGGTGGCTGGCGGCGCTGTGGGGATCTGGTCGGTCATCAACAGGTTCCGGTGGCGCAGAGATAGGAAGACTTCGCGGCCTTGGGCGAGTCCTTTCGCGGCCGCCCTCCCCGCTTGACCTGACCGGCGCCCCGGCGCATCGAGGCCGGGCCGCCCGCGCGATGGCGGCGGAAGGGTCAGGCTTTTGAGCGCCTTGCAGCCAACACCCCCGACAGCGGATGAGATCGACGCCATCGTGACCGAGCACGCGCGCGGGGCCGGCGCCCTGCTGCCGGTCCTGCACGCCCTGCAGGCGCGGATCGGCTGGCTGCCCGATGCGGTGGTGGCGCAGGCCGCCGAGCGGCTGAACATCAGCCGGGCCGAGGCGCACGGCGTGGTCACCTTCTACGCCGACTTCCGGCGCGAGCCGCCCGGGCGGCATGTGGTCAAGCTGTGCCGGGCCGAAGCGTGCCAGGCGCGCGGCGGGGCGGCGATGGTCCAGGCGGCCGAACGGCGGCTGGGCGTGGCCCTGGGCGAGACCCGCGCCGACGGCCAGGTGACGCTGGAGGCGGTCTACTGCCTGGGCCTTTGCGCCATCGGGCCCAGCGCCCTGGTGGACGGCGCGCCGGTCGCGCGGCTGGACGCGGCGGGCCTGGAGGCCATCGCCGCCGAGGTGGGCGCATGAGGCGGGTTTTCGTCTCCGCCGACATGGCCTCGGTGGCCCTGGGCGCCGACCGGCTGGCCGAGGCCTTCGCCCGCGCCGGCGCCGAGGTGGTGCGCACCGGCAGCCGCGGCCTGTTCAACATCGAGCCCCTGGCGGAGGTGGAGGAAGACGGCGCGCGCGTGGGCTATGGGCCGATCGGGCCGGCCGACGCCGAGGCCGTGCTGGCCGGGACGCATCCGGCGCGGCTGGGCCCGGTGGACGCCCTGCCCTTCTTCGCCCGCCAGCAGCGCCTGACCTTCGCCCGCTGCGGGGTGATCGATCCCCTGGACCTGCAGGCCTACGCCGCGCACGGCGGCTGGCGCGGGCTGGCGGCGGCGCGGGGCATGGCGCCGGCCGAGGTGGTGGAGGCGATCAAGGCCTCGGGCCTGCGCGGCCGCGGCGGGGCCGGTTTCCCGGCCGGGATCAAGTGGGCCACCGTCCTGGCGGCGCCGGGGCCCGAGAAGTTCGTGGTCTGCAACGCCGACGAGGGCGACAGCGGCACCTTCGCCGACCGCATGCTGATGGAGGGCGACCCCTTCTGCCTGATCGAGGGCATGGCCATCGCCGGCCACGCCGTCGGGGCGGGATACGGGTACGTCTACATCCGCTCGGAATATCCCTTCGCCGTGCGGGCCCTGCAGCGGGCCGTGGCCCTGGCCGCGCCGAGGATCGCCCCCTTCGCCATCGAGGTTCGCGTCGGCGCCGGCGCCTATGTCTGCGGCGAGGAGACGGCGCTGCTGGAGAGCCTGGAGGGCCGGCGGGGGCAGGTGCGGGCCAAGCCGCCGCTGCCGGCGCACGCGGGCCTGTTCGGCAAGCCGACGATGATCAACAACGTGCTGACCCTGGCCGCCGCCCCCTTCATCCTGGCCGAGGGCGCCGAGCGCTATGCGGCCCTGGGGTTCGGCCGCTCGCGCGGGACCATGCCGATCCAACTGGCCGGCAATGTACGCCATGGCGGGCTGTTCGAGGCGCCGTTCGGCCTGACCCTGGGCGAGATCGTCAACGACATCGGCGGCGGGACCGAGAGCGGCCGGCCGGTGCGGGCGGTGCAGGTGGGCGGCCCCCTGGGGGCCTACATCCCGCCCTCGAAATTCGACCTGCCCTTCGACTACGAGGCCTTCACGGCGGCGGGCGGCCTGATCGGCCATGCCGGGATCACGGTCTTCGACGACAGCGTGGACATGGCCGAGATGGCGCGCTTCGCCATGGAATTCTGCGCGGTGGAGAGCTGCGGCAAGTGCACGCCGTGCCGGATCGGCGCGACCCGGGGCGTGGAGACCATCGACCGCATCCGCGCCGGCGAGCGGCGGGGCGAGAACGTCGCCCTGCTGAAGGATCTTTGCGATACAATGCGGCACGGATCCCTGTGCGCCCTGGGCGGTTTCACCCCCTTCCCCGTGCTGAGCGCGCTGGAGGCGTATCCGGAGGACTTCGGCCTGAAGGCCGGGGAGTAGACCATGGGCTTTGCGGCCGAACCCGATCTTGGCACGCCGGCGGTCCGGGACGAGGCGAGCCTCGCCACCCTGACCATCGATGGCCGGCCGGTCAGCGTGCCGGCCGGGACCTCGGTGATGCGGGCCGCCGCCCTCGCCGGCGGATCGATCCCCAAGCTCTGCGCCACCGACAGCCTGCAGGCCTTCGGATCCTGCCGCCTGTGCCTGGTGGAAATCGAGGGCCGCGCCGGCTACCCGGCCTCGTGCACCACGCCGGTGGCGGACGGCATGGTCGTCCACACCCAGACCGAGCGGCTGAAGACCCTGCGCAAGGGGGTGATGGAGCTCTACATCTCCGACCACCCGCTGGACTGCCTGACCTGCGCCGCCAACGGCGACTGCGAGCTGCAGGACATGGCCGGGGCGGTTGGCCTGCGGGAGGTGCGCTATGGCGCGGGCGCCTCGCATGGCGACCTGCCCTGCGACGACAGCAACCCCTATTTCGACTTCGACCCCGCCAAGTGCATCGTCTGCTCGCGCTGCGTGCGGGCCTGCGACGAGGTGCAGGGGACCTTCGCCCTGACCATCGGCGGCCGAGGCTTCGGATCGAAGGTCGCCGCCAGCCAGGACCAGGACTTCCTGTCCTCCGAGTGCGTGTCCTGCGGGGCCTGCGTGCAGGCCTGCCCGACGGCGACCCTGACCGAGAAGTCGGTGATCGAGATCGGCACGCCCGAGCGGGCGGTGGTGACCACCTGCGCCTACTGCGGGGTCGGCTGCGCCTTCCGCGCCGAGATGCGCGGCGAAGAGCTGGTGCGCATGGTCCCGTGGAAGGACGGCAAGGCCAACCACGGCCACAGCTGCGTCAAGGGCCGCTTCGCCTGGGGCTACGCCAACCATCGCGAGCGCGTGCTGGAGCCGATGATCCGGGCCTCCACGGCCGATCCCTGGCGGGTGGTGAGCTGGGACGAGGCCATCGCCCACACCGCCGCGGAATTCCGGCGCATCCAGGCCCAGTACGGCGCGGCGGCGGTGGGCGGCATCACCTCCAGCCGCTGCACCAACGAAGAGACCTTCCTGGTCCAGAAGCTGATCCGCCAGGGCTTCGGCGTGAACAACGTCGACACCTGCGCCCGGGTCTGCCACTCGCCGACCGGCTATGGCCTGAAGACCACCTTCGGGACCTCGGCCGGCACCCAGGACTTCGACAGCGTCGAGGCCGCCGACGTGATCGTGGTCATCGGCGCCAACCCCACCGACGGCCACCCGGTGTTCGCCAGCCGCATGAAGCGGCGGCTGCGCGAGGGCGCCAAGCTGATCGTCATCGACCCGCGCCGGATCGACCTGGTGCGTTCGCCGCATGTCGAGGCCGCGCATCACCTGCCGCTGAGGCCCGGGACCAACGTCGCGGTGCTGACCGCCATGGCGCATGTGATCGTCACAGAGGGCCTGGCCGACGAGGCCTATGTGCGCGAGCGCTGCGACTGGGACGAATTCCAGCACTGGGCCGCCTTCGTCGCCGAGCCCGCCCGCTCGCCCGAGGCCACCGAGCCCCTGACCGGCGTGCCGGCGCAGACCCTGCGGGCGGCCGCCCGGCTCTACGCCACCGGCGGCAATGCGGCGATCTACTATGGCCTGGGCGTCACCGAGCACAGCCAGGGGTCGTCCACGGTGATGGCCATCGCCAACCTGGCCATGGCCACGGGCAACATCGGCCGCGAGGGCGTGGGGGTGAACCCCCTGCGCGGCCAGAACAACGTCCAGGGCGCCTGCGACATGGGCAGCTTCCCGCACGAGTTCTCAGGCTATCGGCACGTCTCCGACAGCGCCGTGCGCGGCCAGTTCGAGGCCGCCTGGGGCGTTTCCCTGTCCGCCGAACCCGGCCTTCGCATCCCCAACATGCTGGATGCGGCCGTGGACGGGGCCTTCAAGGCCCTGTTCATCCAGGGCGAGGACATCCTGCAGTCGGACCCCAACACCCACCACGTGGCCGACGGCCTGGCGGCGATGGAATGCGTGGTGGTGCACGACCTGTTCCTGAACGAGACGGCCAGCTACGCCCACGTCTTCCTGCCCGGCTCGACCTTCCTGGAGAAGGACGGCACCTTCACCAACGCCGAGCGGCGCATCCAGCGGGTGCGCAAGGTGATGAGCCCGCGCAACGGGTACGGCGACTGGGAGATCGTGCAGTTGCTGGCCAAGGCCCTGGGGCTGGACTGGCGCTATGACCACCCGTCCCAGGTCATGGACGAGATCGCCCGCCTGACGCCGACCTTCGCCGGGGTGTCCTACGCGGCGCTGGAGGCCCAGGGTTCGCTGCAGTGGCCGGCCAACGCCGCGGCGCCCGAGGGCACGCCGGTGATGCACATCGACCATTTCGTGCGCGGCAAGGGCCGGTTCGTGGTCACCGACTATGTGCCCACCGACGAGAAGACCGGGCCGCGGTTCCCGCTGCTGCTGACCACGGGGCGGATCCTCAGCCAGTACAACGTCGGCGCCCAGACCCGGCGCACCGACAATGTGGTCTGGCATCCCGAGGACCTGCTGGAGATCCATCCCCACGACGCCGAGCAGCGCGGGGTGCGCGACGGCGGCTGGGTTTCCTTGAAGAGCCGCGCCGGCGAGACGACCCTGCGCGCCACCGTCACCGACCGGGTGGCGCCGGGGGTGGTCTATACGACCTTCCACCATCCCCAGACCCAGGCCAACGTGGTCACCACCGACTATTCGGACTGGGCCACCAACTGCCCGGAATACAAGGTGACGGCGGTGGAGGTGTCGCCCAGCAACGGGCCCAGCGAATGGCAGACCACCTATAAGCGCCGCACCGAGCGCGCGCGCCGGGTGGAGGCGCCGAAACTGCCGGCGGCCGAATAGGATGATGTCGGCCTCGCAGCGGCTGGTCTACATGGCCAACCAGATCGCGCGGAACTTCGAGGCCCAGGGCGAGGCGGCGGCGGCCCAGGCCACCGCCGACCACATCGCGCTCTACTGGGATCCCCGCATGCGCGCCCACATCCTGGAGGTCTTGGCGGCGGGCGGCGAGGGTCTGAGTCCGCTGGCGGCGCAGGCCGTGACGCTGCTGCGCGAGCGCCAGGGCGCGGCGCGGGCCGGCTGACAGATCCCCTACGCCCCGGACCCGATTGGACGTGGCGAGGGAACCGCTCAGGACGCGAAGCCAGCCCTGAATCGCCCTTCTCCCCTTGCGGGAGAAGGTGGCCTCCGCAGGAGGCAGGATGAGGGGTCGACGCAGCCTTCGAGACTGTCGTCTGGCAGGCCAGTCCCCTTCGGTCCGACGACCCCTCATCCGTCAGCTTCGCTGACACCTTCTCCCGCAAGGGGAGAAGGAAGATCAACGTGCTTTCGCCGCTGGCCAGTTGAGGATCGAGGCTAGGCCGCGCGGCTTCGCGCCGCCGCGGCGCCGCCGTCCTCCGTCGCCCGGACGCTGGCCAGGAAGGCCTCCACCCGGCCCCGCAGCCGTTCGGCCTGGCTGAGCACGCTGATGGAGACGCCGCTGACGTCGTCGGACGCCCTGGCCGTCTCCCCGGCCGCCGTCGAGACGCCCTCGATGTTCTCGGAGACCTGACGCGTGCCGTTGGCCGCATGCATCACCGCGCCGGCGATCTGGCGGGTGGTGCGGTCCTGCGCCTCGGTGGCGGCCGCCACCGACGAGGCGATGTCGGTGACCCGCCGGGTCGTCTCGACCACCTTGGCGATGGTGTCGCCCGCCGAGCGGGTCTCGGCCTGCATGGCCTCGATGCGGCGGGCGATCTCGGCCGCGGCCGCCGCCGTCTGGTCGGCCAGGGACTTCACCTCGCCGGCGACCACCGCGAAGCCCTTGCCGGCGGCGCCCGCGCGCGACGCCTCGATGGAGGCGTTGATGGCCAGCATGTTGGTCTGCAGGGCGACGCTGCCGATCATCTCGACGATCTCGCCCACCTGGCCCGCCGCCGACGCCAGCACGGACATCTTCTCGTCGGTGGCCCCGGCGGCGACGGAGGCCTGATCGGAGATGTCCTTGGAGGCGATGATCTGCTGGTGGATCTGGCCGATCGACTGGGAGAGCTGCTCGGTGGCGGTGGCGACGGCCTGGACGTTCTGGGTCGCCTGCTGGGCGGCGGAGGCGACGTTGGCCGCGCGCTGGTGGGTGGCGTCCACGGTCGCCGACATGGTGGCGGCGGTGCGCTTGAGCTCGCCGCCGGAGCGGTGCAGGGCCGAGAGGGCCTCTTCCACCTCGGCCTCGAAGGCGGCCACGAGGGCCTCCAGCCGCTCCGCGCGGGCTTCATGGGCGCGGGCGACGTCGAGCTCGGCGGCCTGGCGGCGCATGGCCTCGTCCCGCGCCTGGGCGTCCTGCGCCGCCGTGCGGCGCTCAAGGTCCTTTTGCTCGCGCAGCTTCTGCTCGAACATGACGAAGGCCTGGGCCAGCTGGCCCACCTCGTCCGGACGATCCAGGCCCGTGGGCCGGACGTCGAGCTTGCCGGCCCCCAGCTCCAGAAGCTGGCGGCTGATCATGGTGATCGGCCGCGTGATGAAGGCGGCGCACCAGAGGCTGCCGACCACGGCAAGCGCCACCGAGCCCGCGCAGGCGACGAGGATCTGGGTGCGCGGACCGCCCAGCAGGCCGCTGGCCAGCAGGCCGTCGAACGCCGAGGCCGGGCTTCCGGCCGCGCGGCCCAGGTGATAGAGCGCCAGCAGTCCGACGGCGACCGTGCTCATGGCGAACACGAAGAAGGACGCCATCAGGCGCGCTTCCAACTTAACCTTGAGCCACATGGTCCGCCCTCGAGGATACCGAGACCTCGGTGCGGCTCACATCGACAGATCGCGCCGCGACGAAACCATGGCCAAGAACAAATTAACCGAACCTTTGACGCGGCGGACTTGGGGCGCGGCGCACTTTGTCGCAGGCGCGCCAGGCGGCGGCTACGGGGTCCGCGGCCAGACCACGGGAAACAGCGGATGGTCCATGGGCGCGCCCGCCGGCAGGTCGTCGGCCAGGCCCGGGAAGTCCGGCGAGGTCGCCCAGGCGCGCGGGGCGTGGACGACGTCGTCGCCGATGTAGCGGGCCGAGAACACGCGCCGCCGCGTGGCCGATCCGGCCGCCGCGTGCAGGGTCAGCATGTGGAAGGCCACCACGTCGCCGGGCTCCAGCGCCCAGCCCAGGATGCGGTGGGCGCCGCGGTCGGCCTCGATGTCGGGCAGGTCGGCCAGGCTGCCTTCCGGGAACCAGCGCGCCTGGGCGTCGAGGAAGCTGCGCGGCATCAGCCAGGGGCCGCGGTGCGATCCGGCGGCGAACTCCAGCGTCGCCGCCCTCGGAACCGGGTCGACCGGGATCCAGAAGCTGCAGGTCTGGCGGCCCGCGATGTTGTAGTAGGGCTGGTCCTGGTGCCAGGGCGTGCGCTGGCGGGCGCCGGCCTCCTTGGTCAGCATGTGGTCGTGATAGAGCCGGGCCGTCGCCGAGCCCATCAGCGCGGCCGCCATGGCGCCGAGGTCGGACCCGAACAGGATGTCGCGATAGGCCGCGTTGTCCGGCCAGGTGCAGAAGTCCTCGATGAAGCGGCCCGGATCGTCCGGCCGGCTGGCGATCTTGGCGCGCGGGCTGGGCGCGGCCAGGTTAGCGTCGATCCCCTCGCGCAGCCGCGCCACCTGGGCCGGCGTCAGCGCCCCGTGCAGCACCACCGCGCCGTCCCGGGCGAAGGCGTCGGCGATCTCGGCCGCGATCAGGGTCATGGGCGGGGACTTGTCTGGAAACTGGAGCGGCCGGGGGGAATCGAACCCCCGACATTCAGCTTGGGAAGCTGACGTTCTACCTCTGAACTACGGCCGCGCGGCCCTCTGGCCGGGCGCGCAACATAGCCAAAAGACCGCGCCGGGCAAGCCGCCTCGCGAGACGCGCCCGATTGACCCGCCGCGGCGCGGGCCGCACCATGGGGCCAAAGAACGAAGGAGCGCACCATGGCCGACGGCGAGGCCCATCCGCAGGCGAAGTTCCGCGCCATGACCGAAGGCAGCGCGGCCGACTGGGCCGCCATCGGCCTGGCCGGCCAGGCCTACCGCAAGGAGCTGCCCGACCGCATGCTGGCGCACCTGCGCATGCTGGAGAGCGATAGCGGCGGCTTTCCGGTGACCCGGCTGGAGCATTCCCTGCAGACGGCCACCCGGGCGTTCAAGGACGGGCGCGACGAGGAATATGTGGTCTGCGCCCTGATGCACGACATCGGCGACATCCTGGGCCCGTCGAACCACGCCGAGATCGGGGCGGTGATCATGAAGCCCTACGTCTCCGAGGCGAACCACTGGATGCTGGACAAGCACGGGGTGTTCCAGGGCTACTACTTCTTCCACTACCTGGGCCTGGACCGCGACATGCGCGAGCAGCACCGCGGCCATCCGCACTTCGAGTACTGCGCCCAGTTCTGCCACCTGTACGACCAGAACAGCTTCGACCCGGCCTATGAGTCGATGCCGCTGGAGGCCTTCGAGCCGATGCTGCGCCGGGTGCTGGAGCGGCCCAAGCAGTCGATCTATCTGCGGGCCGCGGCGGAATAGGCCGGGTCGCCCCGCGTTGCCGAACTAGCCTAGCGCCCCCTCCACCCCCGAGCCTGGCGGCTTGGCGGTCCCCCTCCCCCGTTTCACGGGTGAGGAGAAGGCGCGCGGTCGCCCTTTCTCCTCCCTTGCGAGCGCAGCGAAGCGGGGGAGGTGGCGCGGCTCGCGCAGCGAGCCGTGACGGAGGGGGCGCAAGGCCGCCGCGTCGTCGAACCGATGGAGGCTTGCCTACGGCGCCAGCAGTCCCAGGCGGAACAGGGCGCCGCCGATCACCGCCCCCACCGCCGGGGCGACGAAGAACAGCCACAGCTGCTGCAGGGCCTGGCCGCCCACCAGGATGGCCGGGCCGAAGCTGCGGGCGGGATTGACCGAGACGCCGGTGATCTGGATGCCGACGATGTGGATCACCGCCAGGGTGATGCCGATGGCCAGGCCCGCGAAGGCGGCGTTGGCCTTGGGGCCCGTCGACCCCAGGATGGCGATGGCGAAGATGGCCGTGGCCGCGACCTCGAACACCGCCCCGGCCATCAAGGGATAGCCGCCCGGAGACCCCGGCCCGAAGCCGTCCTGGCCCAGGCCGTGCGCGGCCCCCCCGGCGATGACCATCAGGATCGCCGCCCCGGCCAGGGCGCCGGCGAACTGGGCCACCCAGTACTGGAGCATCTCCATCAGGCCCATGCGGCCGGCGACGAACACCGCCAGGCTGACGGCGGGGTTCACGTGGCAGCCCGACACCGGGCCGATGCCATAGGCCATGGCCACGATGGAAAAGCCGAAGGCCAGCGCGATGCCCAGTTGCCCCACATGCTCGCCGCCCAGCACCACCGCGCCGCACCCGAACAGGACGAGCACCAGCGTGCCGACGAATTCCGCCAGCATCTTCTTCATGGCCGTTTCTCCCGGTGACTGTCGATTGATCGACTCAACGGAGGCTACGCTCATGGCCCGGCTTGGCAACCGACGCGCGACGGACGCCGCGGAGGCGCGCCAGGCGGGGGGCTCGGAAGCCTAGAGCCGCCGTCAGCCGGCCTCGTCCTGGAAGATCGCCTCGATGGCGGTCTCGAACAGGCGGGCGATGCGGAAGGCCAGCGGCAGGCTGGGATCGTACTTGCCGGTCTCGATGGCGTTGACGCTCTGGCGCGAGACGCCCAGGCGGTCGGCCAGGTCCTGCTGGCTCCAGTTGCGCTCGGCGCGCAGGACCTTGAGGCGGTTCCTCACAGGCGGCCCCTAGCGGTTGCGCAGGCGCCAGACCAGGCCGGCGGTGGTCACCCCCAGGGTCGGTCCGATGTAGGCCAGCGCGTAGCCATAGACGAAGGCGCGGGCGAGACCCGGGCCTGACGGGGTCTGCGGCCACAGCCAGGTCAGGCCGCCCAGGGCGATGAAGATGTAGATCGGCATGGTGGCCATCAGCCCCATCGGCCCACCCCAGAACCAGGCGAACTTGGCCCCCTGGCGGAAGAACTCGTCCTGGCGGCGGAAGATGCGCACCATGAAGACCGCGATCCAGGCGATGCCCAGGGCGGTCGAGACCGTCGCCGCCAGGATCCGGTCGCCGTGCGAGGGGCCGATCTGCCCCCCGCCATGCCACACGAACCCCGGCCACCACATCAACGCCGCCCCGCCCACAATCGCGGCCACGGCGTTGCCGACATTGGCGAACCTGTTCCGGTGCATGGCGTCTACCTTCCTTGTCATTTCGACAAGGAAACTTGTCATCTCCGAAGCGCAGGTGTCAAGTGCCGTTCGCCCGGCAAGTCCTTCGCCAGCCATGAAAGTGTGAACCATCTGAAGGACGAGTACGTCTGCAAGGGCGACAACACGCCCCTGATCACGTCCAACACCGTCGAAGGCTACTTCTCGATCTTCAAGCGCAGCACGAAGGGCATCTATCAGCACTTCAGTTCGCAGCACCCTCACCGCTACCTCGCCGAGTTTGATTTCCGCTACAAGAACCTGACGTGACCCCCTGAAACTCCTCCAGGAATAACTAGAGTCCGCCCCAAGGAAGGGACGGACGAATGAAGCGATCAAGGTTCACGGAAGAGCAGATCATCGCGATCCTGCGCGAGCAGGAGGCCGGTGTGCCGGTAGCGGACTTGTGCCGCAAGCACGGCCTCAGCTCGCCGACGTTCTACAAGTGGAAGGCCAAGTACGGCGGCCTGGATGTGTCGGAGGCCCGACGGCTGAAGGCGCTGGAGGACGAGAACGCGAAGCTCAAGCGGATGCTGGCGGACGCCATGTTGGACAATGTGGCGCTGAAGGATCTGCTGGGAAAAAAGTGGTGACGCCCGCCGCGCATCGGGAGGCCGCGGCGTATCTGCGGTCGACCTACGAGATGAGCCAGCGGCGGGCGTGCCGCGTGATCGGGGCCGACCGAGCCAGCGTGCGCTACCAGGCGACACGGCCGGACGACGAGGCGTTGCGCGACCGGTTGAAAGCCCTTGCCCAGGAGCGGCGGCGCTTCGGCTATCGCCGGCTGCATGTGCTGCTCCGACGCGAGGGGCATACGGTCAACAAGAAGCGGGTCCAGCGCATCTACCGCGAGGAACGGCTGACGGTGCGCCGCCGAGGCGGGCGCAAGCGCGCCATGGGCACGCGCAGGCCGATCGAGACACCGCTGCTGCCCAACCAGCGCTGGAGCCTGGACTTCGTCTCCGACCAGATGACCGACGGGCGGCGCTTCCGCATCCTGACGGTGATCGACAACTGCACGCGCGAATGCCTGGCCCTGGTGGCCGACACCTCGCTGTCGGGACGTCGGGTCGCCCGGGAACTGGACGCCATCATCCGCCAGCGCGGGCGCCCGGACATGATCGTCAGCGACAACGGCACTGAGTACACCTCCAACGCCATCCTCGGCTGGGCCGACGAGACCGGCGTCGGCTGGCATTACATCGCGCCGGGCAAGCCCCAGCAGAACGGCTTCAACGAGAGCTTCAACGGCCGACTGCGGGACGAACTGCTGAACGAGACCCTGTTCCGGTCCCTGCCGCATGCCCGCGCCGTGCTGGAGACCTGGCGGCGCGACTACAACGAAGAGCGACCGCACTCCAAGCTCGGCTGGATGACGCCCATGGACTACGCCGCAGCCATCTCCGGAGAGACCGGCGACCGCGCTGCGCAGCCTGGAGGCTCCGCGCGGACGCCTCTTGCCACCCACCTAAACCAAGGCTCAGATCAACCCAGGACTCTCGTTATGGCTGGATGAGAAACGGGGGTCACGTCA
>Ga0265327_10000942_pt1 | contig 42420 bp, 36 predicted proteins | sample 41621metaG_FD_202089 | JGI IMG/M metagenome (GOLD analysis project Ga0265327, IMG submission 202089) | Rhizosphere microbial communities from Carex aquatilis grown in University of Washington, Seatle, WA, United States - 4-16-21 metaG | ecosystem: Host-associated > Plants > Roots > Rhizosphere... | reverse complement strand
CGAACACCCCGCTCTCAGGCGAGATCAGGGCGGCCGCGCAATTGAGCGCCGGCTCCAGGGCCAGCGCCTGGGCCCGGCTTAGCCGCGCCATGCCTTCCACATCATTGGCGTGGGCCTGGTCGAGGATAGCGTCGAGACGGCCCTCCTCCTCCACGGTGGTGGCCACCACCAGCTTGCCGCAGCGGTCGTAATTGACCTTGTGGTCGTCGAGGAAGGCGTACAGCCGGCGGCGGCCCTGCACGCAGAGCCGCGCCTTCAGAGAGCCGGTGGGATAATAGAGCCCGCCGTGCACCACCTCGGAATTGCGGGCCGAGACCCCCTCGCCGATGATCGGCCCGGCCTCCAGCACCGCCGCCGTCAGGCCCCGCGTGCTCAGCGCATATCCGCAGGCCAGGCCCACCGCGCCCGCGCCCACCACCACCGCATCGAAATCGAACTCCGCCATGGGGCGTGGGTAGCCGAAGCGGGGCGCGAAGCAAACCGCCTATATGCAATTCAAGCTTGAGCTTGCGCTTATGATTGTTCTTGGTATGTTCTCACACGTCATGCGGGATCATCTGGGGGCGCATATGTTGAAGATTGTACTGATCATTGGCTTGGTGCTGGGCCTCTATGTGGGCGCAAGGCTGCTGTTTCGGGTCATCGGTCGGACGCCTTCGTCCCGGCCAATGGCGGCGAGACGAGACCCCGGGGCCGGGCGCTCTGAAAGCCTCGACTACGTGCATATCGCCGGGCGAATGCGGGAAATGGCGGCACGGACCCTGTTGATGCAGGAGGCCCAACAGCCTGGCTTCTCAAAGGTCGGCGGCGAACCTGACCTTCCGCCTGGGGTCGAATGGCCGGTCGGACCGGAGGGCCCCCTGGCGTTCCTGCTGCAGGTGGAGCTGGCGGCGGCCCGCGCCGCTGGCGGTCCGGACTGGCTGCCGGAAAGCGGCGCCCTTTGGGCGTTTCATGATGACCGGTGGGACGCCAGCGACCAGGTGCGAGTGATCCACGCCCCGAACGGAGAGCGGCAATCCGCGTTCCCGCCGATCACGATTCCCCGCGCCCGGCGCTATCGCCAACGGCCTGTGGCGTTCTCGGCCCATCAGTCCAGCCCCAGCCTCGACTGGCTGGAGGTGGACGTTCGCGGGAAGACGTTCACCGACGAGGAACTGGATACCCTGGCCGACACATTCGAGGACCTCGGACCTGAACCGCATCACCGCATCGGCGGATACCCGCTAGAACACCAGATGATGAACCTCCCGCTGATGGCGGAGCGGCGGTCGCGAGGCCTGGACGATCAGGCCCCGGCGGACGCGGAAATGCGCGAGGCGGCCCAGGCGTGGCGAATGCTGTTCCAAGTCGACTATGACACCGATCTGAAGATGACCTGGGGGGATGCGGGCCGCTTCTATGTGCTGGTGCGCGAGGCCGACGCTCGGGCCGGGGAGTTCTCCCGGACCGTGACGGTGTTCGACCTCGGCTGATCCAGGCCTCAGCCTTCGTTCGCCTCTAGGGCCGTACGAAGTCCGGCGTTTCCGGGCCGCCTGCGGCCCAGGCGCGGACGAGGTTGGCCGCGGCCTGCCATGCGCAAGCCCTCGGCTACCAGCTCCGGCCACCGCCAAGGCACGTCATGGTGGGCAGTCTCCAGGAAGGGCGAGCAGCGATCCCGGGTCATTTCCTGCGGAAACAGGGCGACCAGGCCGGCGGCCGGGTCGGTCCTGGCGACCGGCGGCTGCCGTCCCTGAAGCGCGGCCAGCAGGGCGGAGACCGGGTCGCGACCGTCGGCGGCGATCAGGTGGCAGGTGGGGGTGGCGCGCGGATTGATCTCGATGAGACAGACGCCATCCGGCCCAAGCACGAAATCGAAGCCGCAAAGACCGGAGAGGCGCAGCCTGCGGACCATCCGCGTGACCGCCGCCGCCATCTCCGGATGGTCGACGACGTTCACCACCGTGGCGGGGCCGGTGGCGCTCTGGCTGCGGACGACCTCGACGCACACCACCGCCAGCACCTCGCCGTCGAGGCAGGCCGCCGCCGCGTTGGCGGCGGGCCCAGGTATGAAGGCCTGCACGCTGATGGCCGGGCGGCGGCTCAGGAGCCAGGGCTCTACGAGACTGGCGTCACGATCCACCAGCAGCCGCTTGGCCACCCGCAGGACGCCAGGCGGCGCACGTAGCCGGTCGAAGGCGCGAACCGCCTGGCCGGCGTTCTCCACCACCGCCACGCCGGCGCCCCCCCAGCTGCCGTCACTCTTGATCACCGCCGGATAGCCATGCTCCTCAAGCCAGGCCAGCAGGGCGGCGTGGTCCCTTGCAGGCGCCGTCTCCGGGCGTCGGACCCCGGCGGCGCGCGCCAGGTCCATGATGTCACTTCGGGCATAGAGCCGCGGATAGATCTCCGGCGGTCCCAGCGACCTCGCGATCAGGCCTGCATAGCCGGCGTCTGGCGTGCGGTCGGTGGCCGCCAGCTGGTGCAGCTGCGCCGCCACCCGATCGTCGCAGGGGATCAGGATCTGGGGCTTGGCCTTGTCGATGGCCGCGCGCAAGGCGGCCTGGGCCCCCAGCGCCCGGTAGGGATGACGCCGAACCGCCGGAGCCGCCCGGCCCAGACTATGACCAGGCGGGCACACCGCCTGCACCTCGAAGCCCGCCTCGGCGAGGGCCACGGCCAGACGGGCGGTGGGCAGCCAGTTGAGGCTGGTGGCGAGCAGGGCCGTGGGTCGAGGCGTCTCCAGTTCCCCGCCGTGCGGGCTGCGCTGCTCCGAGCCCAGAGCGGAATCCAGCGCCGCGGCCAGGATCGCCAGGACGGCCGGCGCGCGCACAAGATCCAGGTGACGGCCCGGAATGGCGTGGATATCCAGGCTCTCCGCCAGGGGACGCCAAAGGGCGGCCGGCTCGCAGCCGAAATCCTGGCCGAGGGCAGATTGGATGAAGCAGATCGGCTGGGTGAAAGCGGTGGGCCGCCAGGCCGCCATCGCAGCGTCGCAGATGGCCCGCGCCGTGGCGCCTTCCCCGTCAGCGAAGGCCATGAGCGACGTCCCGGTGCGTCGCTCGGCCAGGCGTCGCCACAGCCTGACGGCGCGCTCGCGGAATTGAGCCGTTGCAGCCGCCGGCGACAGGCTCGACATCAGGTGCAGATTGGCCCCCAACCGGCGGAGCTGGGCCCTCAGGAAGAGTGGCGTCGGCCAGTACCGCCTGTCGAAAATGGTGTCGATGAGGGCGAGGGTGGCGACGGGCTCACCGGCGGCGGCGCAGAGTCGGGCCACCTCCATCGCCACCAGGCCCCCGAAGGAATAGCCCACCAGCCGATAGGGTCCGTGGGGCTGGCGCATGCGCATCGCCGCCAGGGCCGCGACCGCCATCTCCTCCACCGATCGCGGCGTCGGGATGGCCGCCACGGCCTGTACGCCCATGACCGGCGCCGGGTCGCGGAGGGCCGCCGCCAGGGCCTCCATTTCGAAGGCGTCGCCGCCCGCCCCTGGAAACAGGAAAATGCAGGCCTCACCCCTTCCTGCCCGTAGCGGGACCAGGACCGGCGTCGACGAGGGGCTAGCGGCCAGCGCGGACAAGGCGATTGCTCACACGTCGGGCGGCGAAGTCCGCCCCGAACATGAACCGCATCAGCGGCCCGAAGCTTACCGCCGCGGCGTTGCCCACGAAGTGCAGGCCAGGCGCCGTAGACTCGAACCCGGAGGACAGCACCGGAGCGTCGCCGAAGGTGCGAATTCGTCGGCGCAGCTCAGGCGCCAGGAACTGGAGGCGCGCAAGGTCGGCGCGGTAGCCGGTCGCGGCGATCACATGATCGGTCTCGACCTCCGTCGCGCCCGTCGACTCCGAGGCCAGGTTGAGGCGCACCCGTCCGGACGCCGCCAGGGCCCCCACCAGGGCATGGCCGGTGAGCGTCTCCACCCGAGCCTCGAAGGCGTCGCGCAGATGCCAGGGCGACGAGGGGCCGAGGTGGCGACGGACGATCTCAAGGCGCATGCGTCCCGGCAGTCGGCGGAACAGGTCGGGCGCATCGGAGAACAGCCGCGAGCGCAGGCCCGGGCCGAGCCCGGAATTGGGATGACGGATACGGCTCCAGCGACTGCGCGGCGTATCGGACGGGGGTGAACCAAAGCGTATCGTCGATCTGCGCGCCACCAACCGTGTCCTCGCGCCGGCCTCCGCCAGGTGCAGCGCTAGGTCGACGGCGGACGAGCCCGCTCCGATCACCGTGACGTCGCGGCCGCGGAACCGGCAGACATCCACATGTCCGCTGCTGTGGCTCGACAGCTCCGCAGGCAGAGCTGTCAGGGCCTCGGGCGTCTGGTGGAAGTGGGTGATGCCCACGGCCAGGACCACGCGGCGCGCCATCACGATCTGGCCGTCATCCAGGGTCAGGCGATAACCGCCCTCTGCCGCCTCCAGCCACTCGACCGTCCGCGGTTCCAGCATGGGGACGAAGCGTCGCTGGAAATCGAGACCATAGTCGAGGAAGGTATCGAGGCGGACGGGAACCGTCAGGTCGTCATAGGGGATGTCGCGGGCCGCACAGTAGGCCGCCAGGCTGTGGTCGGGATCTGGCGCGGACAGGCTTGAGGCGAAGCCATCCGACTTCAGCAACATGCCCCGTGGCATATGCTCCCGCCAGGTGGCGAGCGGCCTGCCGAATATGCGAAACGCCGCGCCCCTCGCCGCAAGATGCGCGGCGATAGAGAGGCCATAGGGCCCTGCGCCGACAATAGCGATGTCGGTCATAAACGGATTTCCACCCCCCAATAGCGGAAAGCTTCACTACAGCACCGTCGCATACCCGAGATACCGGCGCCAGGGTGAAGCTTTCACCGCAGAGGTGAGGATTAAGGTTACTCGCGCCGTCTCAAGAGCTGACGCCCGACCCGATGCGAACCTTGCCACAGCAAGATTTCGACGCTCTGGAGGGTCAGGTCGCCGCAGCCTCCCAGGCGGCCCAGAGCCTGGCATCCTCGGCCTTGGCCTTGACCACCGAGGCGTCCTTGATGTGGCCGTAGCCGCGGATCGACTGCGGGATCTCGGCGATCTTGATTGCCGTCGCCAGTCTGTTCGGGGCCGGATCGGCCAGCAGGCGATCGAGGCCGGTCTCGTACTCGGCGATCAGCCGGCGCTCCATCTTCCGTTCGTCGGAATAGCCGAACAGGTCGAGCCCAGTGCCCCGCAGACCCTTCAGCCGGGCCAGGACCGGGAAGCCCAGTTCGAGCATCCATCCGCCGAACTCGATCTTCTTCGGCTGGCCCTTGTCGTCCTTGGGGGAGAAGATCGGCGGGGCCAGCCAGACCTTGGTCTTGCCACCCTTGAAGGTCCCGTTGCGCGCCGCGGCGAACCGGCCATCCGTATAGAGCCGCGCGACCTCGTACTCGTCCTTATAGGCCATCAGCTTGTAGAGGTTGACCGCCACTGCCCGGGTGAAAGCCTCGGAGCCCAGGACCTCCGCCTTGGCGACGCGGTCCAGATAGCGCTGGGCGTAGGCGGCGTCCTGGTAGGCGGTGAGCTCACGGGCGCGGTGGGCGATCAGCTCGGCCACAGGCATGGTCTCCGGCGTCGGGACATCGGCCTCGGCCGGACCACGCTTGGAGGGGTCATAGGCCACCTGGCGGCCCAGCTCGAAGGCCTGCAGGTTCTGCTCCGCCGCCACGCCGTTGAGCCGGATGGCCCGATAGAGTGCGCGACTGGAGACGGGGATCAGGCCCTTCTGCCAGGCGAAGCCCAGCATGATCATATTGGCGTAGATCGCGTCCCCCAGCCGGGTCTCGGCCAGATGGTGAGCGGGCGCCTCATCATAGGCCTTGGTGGCCGCCGCGATGCGCCGCGACATGTTCCCGGCGTCGAAGCGAACGTCGCGATCGGTGACGAAATCTGCGGTCGGCGCGAAGTCCTCGTTGCCACAGGCCACGGTGCGGTCCTTGGCATAGAGCGACAGGGCGTCCGGCCCCGCCGCCGAGAGGATGTCGCAGGCGATCAGCACATGGGCGCTGGCCGCCGGCACGCGGCCGCCCACCACGGTCTCCTCGGTCTCGCCGATGCGGACGTGACTGAACACCGCCCCGCCCTTCTGGGCCAGGCCGGTCATGTCCACCACCGAGGCGGCGCGCCCGTCCACATGGGCGGCCATGGCCAGGATCGAGGCCGTGGTGGTCACCCCGGTGCCGCCGATGCCGGTGAAGACGATGTTGCGCACCCCTTCCAGGGGCTCGAAGCTCGGCAGAGGCGTGGACTCGGCGGTGAGCGCCGGCATGGCGGCGGCCTGGGCGTTCTCGCCGCCTTCGATGGTGACGAAGGAGGGGCAGAAGCCGTTGATGCAGGAATAGTCGGTGTTGCAGCTGGACTGGTTGATCCGGCGCTTGCGGCCGAACTCGGTGTTCAGCGGCTCGACGGAGACGCAGTTGGAGACCTTGGAACAGTCGCCGCAGCCCTCGCAAACCAGGGGATTGATGAACACCCGCTTGCCCGCCTGCTCCAGCTTGCCGCGCTTGCGACGCCGGCGCTTTTCCGTGGCGCAGACCTGGTCATAGAGCAGGACCGTGGTCCCGGGGGTGTCCCGCAGCATCCGCTGCACCGCCATCAGTTCCGAGCGCGGCTTGACCTCGACCCCGGGGGCCAGATCGGTGACGCCGGCATAGCGGTTCACATCGTCGGCGACGATCACCGTCTTGGCGATGCCTTCGGAGGCCAGCTGGCGGGTGATCTGGGCCGGAGTGAAGCCGCTCTCCGCCGCCTGGCCGCCGGTCATGGCCACGGCGTCGTTGAACAGCAGCTTGTAGGTCACGTGGGAATTGGCGGCGATCGAGGCGCGGATCGCCAGGGAGCCGGAGTGATTATAGGTCCCGTCCCCCAGATTGACGAAGACGTGGGGCTCAGTGGTGAAGGGCGCTGCGCCTACCCAGGCCAGGCCCTCGCCACCCATGTGGCTGTTGAGGTCGGTCTGCGGATCAGAGAAGCTGGCCATATAGTGGCAGCCAATGCCGGCCAGGGCACGGGAGCCTTCCGGCAAGCGGGTCGAGGTGTTGTGCGGGCAGCCTGAGCAGAAGAACGGCTTACGCAGCTGATCGGCCGCCAGCGTCACCGCGGCCATGGAGGCGGCGGACACCCGGGCGAGATAGTCATTGACCCGCTCCATGTGCGGGCCGGGGGGAAGTCGGTCGGCGATGGCCAGCGCCACCTCCGCCACGGACAGGGCGCCCAGCTCCGACAGCAAGGGGTGGCCATGTTCGTCAGTCTTGCCGACGATCCGCGGGCGGGCGTGGGCCGGCAGGTCATAGAGCGCAGCGCGGGCCTGGGTCTCGATCAGCGGCCGCTTGTGTTCAATGACCATCAAGGTCTCGAGGCCGGCGGCGAAGGCCTTCAGCCCCACCGGCTCCAGCGGCCAGGGCATGCCGACCTTGTAGATGGCCACCCCCAGGTCGGAGGCCTCCTGGGAAGAGATGCGCATGGCCGCGAAGGCCTCGATCACATCCTTATAGGCCTGGCCCTGGCAGACGATGCCGAGCCTGGGCCGGTGCGCGCCCAGCATGATCCGGTCGATGCGGTTGGCCCGGGCGAAGGCCAGGGCGGCGGGGATCTTCAGGGTGCGGAGCCGGCGCTCCTTGTCCAGAGGCTGGTCCTTCAGCCGGATGCCGAGGCCGCCGGCCGGAATGGCGAAATTGGTGGGGGTGACAATCTGGTGGCGGTCCAGACCCACATCGATGGTGACCCCGGAATCCATGGTGTCGGCCAAGGCGATCAACCCGACCCAGAGGCCCGAGAACCGGGACATGCCATAGCCCAGCAGGCCGTAGTCCAGCACCTCCTGGACGTCGGCCGGGGACAGGACCGGCATCTCGAAGTCCTGGAAGGCGTATTCCGACTGGCTGGGGAGGGTGGAGGATTTGCAGGTGTGGTCGTCGCCGGCCACCGCCAGCACCCCGCCCTTGGGGAAGGTTCCCGCGAAATTGGCATGCTTGAAGGCGTCGCCGGTGCGATCGACGCCGGGCGCCTTGCCGTACCACATGCCCAGCACGCCGTCGTATTTGGCGCCGGGGAACAGATTGGCCTGCTGGCTGCCCCAGACCGCCGTGGCGGCGAGGTCCTCATTGAGGCCCTCCTTGAACACCACCTGGGCCTGATCAAGGAACTTCTGGTAGCGATGGGCCTGCTGATCGAGCCCGCCCAGCGGCGAGCCGCGGTAGCCGGACACGAACGCGGCGGTGTTCAGGCCTGCCTTGGCGTCGAGCTTGCGCTGATCCATCAGCACCCGCAGGAGCGCCTGGACCCCGGTGATGAAAACCCGACCCTCATTGAGCAGAAATTTGTCGTCAAGCGTCACTTCGGTGTGCCGCATCGCAAATTCCTTCCTTTCGGGTTCCCTAAAGAGCTTGCAAGATCATATAAGACTGACGCAATTGCTTACCAAAGGTATGCCCCAATGAATCGGTTCCGGGGCAAGAAACACGCTCAGATGCCGCTTAGGCAGGAGGAAAAATTGTCCGAGGCCCTCGACGCCGTCGATGCTAAGATTCTGGATCTTATCCAGCATGACGCCGGATTGTCCGTCGCCGAGATCGCCGAGCGCGTCGGCCTGTCCTCCAGTCCCTGCTGGCGCCGCATCAAGCGCCTCGAAGACGCCGGTGTCATTCAGCGTCGCGTGACGATCCTCGACCGCGACAAGCTGGGATTGGGCTTCGAAGTCTATTGCACGGTCAAGCTCTCCCTGCCGACCAAGGACAATCTCGACGCCTTCGAAACCGCCATCGTCAAGCTGGCCGAGGTGGTTCAGTGCGCCACCGTCACCGGCTCGGCGGACTATGAGCTCCGCATCGTCACCCGCGACATGCACGCCTTCGACGACTTCCTGCGGGAGAAGATCCTGGGCCTGGGCCTGGTCTCCAATATCGAGAGCCGGATCGTCATCCGCTCCGTGAAGAACACCACCGCCGCGCCCCTGGGCCTGGTGAGCCCCTATGTGAGCTCGCAAGGCTGATCGCCGGCGCCGCTGGGTTTCAGATTGCGAGGCGTGCGCCGTGCTCACGCCTCGCCTAAGCTTGCCTCCAGCTCAAAGGAGGACCCCATGATCGAACTCGTCATCGACCAGCGCCGGCGCGATCTCGGCGGTTTCGAGGTGGGAAGGGTCCTGCCTTTCCACAGCCACCGCATGGTGGGGCCCTTCATCTTCTTCGACCATATGGGCCCCGCCGATTTCGCGGCCGGCTTCCCGCGCACCGTGGACGTCCGCCCCCATCCGCACATCGGGCTGTCCACCGTCACCTATCTGTTCGAGGGGGAGATCACCCATCGCGACAGCGTCGGCGTCACCCAGGACATCAAGCCCGGCGAGGTCAACTGGATGACCGCCGGCCGCGGCATCACCCACTCCGAGCGGTTCGACCACATGCGCCAGACCGGCGGCGCCCTGCACGGCATCCAGGCCTGGGTCGCCCTGCCGGAGGACCTGGAGGAAACCGACCCCAGCTTCCATCACCATTCCGCCGACGACCTGCCGACCTATGAAGGCGGCGGCATGTGGGCGCGGCTGATCGCCGGCAAGGCCTTTGGCGCCGAGGCCAAGGTGAAGACCCATTCCCCGATGTTCTATGCCCACTGGGTGCTGCAGGCGGGCGCCACCGCCCAGCTGCCGGCGGAATATCCCGAGCGCGCCGCCTATCTGGCCCAGGGGGAGGTGGAGGTGGACGGCCACACCTATCACGCCGGCCAAATGCTGGTCTTCGCACCAGGCCAGCCGGTGAAGATCACGGCCGTCTCGACCGCCATCGTCATGCTGCTGGGGGGCGAGCCGGTGGGCCCACGGTTCATCGACTGGAACTTCGTCGCCTCGTCCAAGGACCGCATCGAACAGGCCAAGGCCGACTGGAAGGCCGGGCGCATGAAGCTGCCCGACGCCGACGACCAGGAATTCATCCCCCTGCCGGAAGCGCCGGCGGGCTGAGGGCCCCCGCGGCGGGGCCCCTACTCCACCAGCGCCTTGCGGGTCTGCTCCCAGTACTGGGCGCCCGTGATCAGGGTGACGAGGGTGGCGATCCAGAGCAGGCTGTGGACCACCAGGGCGACGCTGTCCTGGGACTCCGGCGGCAATCCGAAGGCCCCCCAGCAGGCCACCAGCAGCTCGCCGCCAAGGGCGATGAGCTGGAGCGTGGTCTTCCACTTGGCCAGCAGGGTCACCGGCAGCTTGATCCCCTTGCCGGCGCCCACTTCCCGCAGGGCGCTGACGGTGAATTCCCGGAACAGGATCAGGCCGCAGGGCAGCACCACCATGGGCTGAGGCCCCAGGGCCATCAGGCCCAGGACCGCTCCGCAGACCAGCACCTTGTCGCCGATAGGATCCAGGATCGCGCCCCAGACGGTGACGGCGTCCAGCTTGCGGGCCAGCCAGCCGTCGAAAAAGTCGGTGACCGCGGCGACCACGAAGGCCCAGAAGGCCCAGCGCTCCATGCCGAACTGGGTGGCGGGCTCCAGCTGAGCGCTGAGCCAGGGCACGCCGCCCGCCACCGCCACCAGGGCCACGAACATGAACAGGGTGAGCACCAGGCGGCCGGCGGAGAGGATATTGGGCAGGGCCTTCATCTTTGCTCCTCAGCGGTCGCCGGCGGACGGGTGACCTGTCCCTTCATAGCCGAAGATTCGCCTGTCTCGACGGCGGATCAAGGCGCCGCCCCAGGGCCTCGTCTTCGGTGCGGATGCGCAGGGCCAGCACCGTGGCGTTCAGCGCCGAGAAGATGAGAGCGAGCCATGGCAGGCCGAAGGCCAGGGGCAGGAGGGCGATCTCGCCCACCACCACCAGATAGTTGGGATGGTCCATGAACCGGTAAGGGCCGCGCCGGATCAGCGGCGCGGCGGGCGTGACGATGATACGCGTGGTCCACCGCCCGCCCAGAGTGGCCAGCACCCAGATCCGGCCGGCCTGCAGGACCAGGAACAAGGCCAGCAAGACCAGCTGGACCGGTCTGTCCCAGGCCAGGGCCCAGAGCGCCAGGAGCCAGGCCGCATGCAGGCCCACCATCAGCGGATAGTGGCGCGCCCCCACTTCAAAGGCGCCCGCGGCCTTCAGGCGGCGGGTGTTGCGCTCGGCGATCACAAGCTCGACCCCACGCTCCAGGGTCACGGCGGCCAGGATCAGGATCGCCAGGCGCATCAGGCCGCCCGTCTCAAGGTCACCGTGCTGGCGGTGAAGCCCGGCCCCATGGCGGTGAGCACCGAGCGGTCCGGCAGCCCGGCGCGCCGCGCCCGGTCGAGCACGAACAGGGCCGTGGGCGCTGACATATTGCCATGGTCGGACAGGACCGCGCGCTCATGATCGAGGCCCCCCTGCTGGATCCCGAGAGACTGTTCCAGGGCTTCGATCACCTTGGTTCCGCCAGGATGGCAGATGAAGCGGTCGATGTCGGCGACCTGCAGGGCCTGGGCCGCCAGCATGGCGTCGATGGCCGGGCGCAGGTTCTTCTGGGCGAAGGACGGGATCGCCTGGGCGAACACCACCTCGAACCCCTGCGGGTCGACATTCCAACCCATGATGTCGAGGGTGTCCGGCCAGGTGTGCTCGGCGGCCCCGGTCACCTCGGCGAACCCCACCTCGCCTGACCGCAACACGCAGGCCGCGGCGCCGTCGCCGAACAGGGCGGTGGCGACGATATTGGCCTTGGTGAGCTCGTCGAGCCGCACAGCCAGGGAACAGAGCTCCACCGTGACGAACAGCACCACGGCGCCGGGGGTCGCGGCCGCCAGCTTCGCCGCCAGGGCGAGCCCCGTGGCCCCGCCGGCGCAGCCCAGGCCGAACACCGGAACCCGGGCGATGTCCGGGCGAAAGCCCATCCGCGCCATGGCCCGGGCTTCAAGGCTCGGGGTGGCGATGCCTGTCGAGGACGCGGTGACCACGATGTCCACTTCGGCGCCGGTCAATCCCGCCTCCGCCAGGGCCGCCTCGGCCGCGTCGCCGAACAGGGCGGTGGCGCCTTCGAGATAGGCCTGGGTCCGCTCCGGCCAGCCCTGGGGCTGCAGATACCAGTCCATGGGCCGCACGGTCTGGCGGGTGCGGATGCCCGCGGTCTCGAACACCGCCGCCATGCGATCGAACAGCGGGAAGCGGGGTTCAAATACCTCCCGGGCCATGGCGGCCACATCGGCCTGAGCCATCTCGAAGGGCGGCGAGGCTGTGGCGAGAGCGAGAATGCGCACAGGCGCGGGCATGGAGCCTCCAGGCGCAGGGAATGTCGCAGGACGAATTCTCGGCTAAGGCGAAGGTTCCACCGGCCCCTACCCCTTGCGGAAGAAGTCGAAAATCCGCTGGGCCAGGGGCTCGCTCACCCCCTCCACCTTGGCGAGATCATCAGCCGAGGCGCGGCTCACCCCGCGGGCCGAGCCGAAGGCGTGCAGCAGGGCGCGCTTGCGGCCTGGGCCCACCCCCTCGATCTCGTCCAGGGGGTTCTTCTTCATGTCGATGGCACGGCGCGTCCGATGGGTGCCGATGGCGAAGCGGTGGGCCTCGTCCCGCAGGCGCTGGAGGTAGTAGAGCACCGGGCTCTTGGGCTCGAGCATGAAGTAGGGCTTGCCGGGGATGAAGAAACGCTCCAGCCCCGCATCCCGGTCCGGCCCCTTGGCGACGCCGACCACCGGAATGTCGTCCACCCCCAGGTCGGCCATGATCTCCATCACCACCCCCACCTGGCCCATGCCGCCGTCGATCAGCACCAGGTCCGGCCGGATGGCGCTCTCGCCCTCTTCCTCCTCCTTCACGAGGCGGCCGAACCGGCGGCGCAGCACCTCCTTCATCATCCCGAAGTCGTCGCCCGGCGTGATCTCCGCGCCCTTGATGTTGAACTTCCGGTACTGGCTCTTCTGGAAGCCGTCCGGCCCGGCCACGATCATGCCGCCGACCGCATTGGTGCCCATGATGTGGCTGTTGTCATAGACCTCGATCCGCTCCGGCGGGCCCTCCAGGCCGAAGGCGTCGGCGACCCCGGCCAGCAGCTTGGACTGGGCCGAACTCTCCGCCATCTTGCGCCCCAGGGCCTCGCGGGCGTTGGTCAGGGCGTGGTCCACCAGCTGCTTCTTCTCGCCCCGCTGAGGCCGGGAGATCTCCACCTTGCGTCCGGCCTTGATGGCGAAGGCGTCGGCCAGCAGGTCGCGCTCCGCGGGCTCCACATTGGTGAGGATCAGCCTGGGGATCGGCTTGTCGTCATAGAACTGGCCGAGGAAGGCGCTCATCACCTCAGGGTCCTCGTCCGACTTGTCGACCCTGGGAAAATAGGCGCGGTTGCCCCAGTTCTGGCCGGCGCGGAAGAAGAACACCTGGACGCAGGCCTGACCGCCCTCGGCGTGCAGGGCGAAGACATCGGCCTCGTCCACGGTCTCCGGATTGATCTGGGTCTCCTGGGCGATGGAGGCCAGGGCCCGGATCCGGTCCCGCAGGCGCGCGGCGCGCTCGAACTCCATGTCGTCGGACGCCGCCTGCATGGCCTCGCTCATCCGCGCCATCACCGCCCGGCTCTTGCCGGTGAGGAAGGCTTCGGACTCCTCCACCAGCTTGCCGTAGTCCTCCAGGCTGACGAGGCCGGTGCAGGGCGCGGCGCAGCGTTTGATCTGATGCAGCATGCAGGGCCGGGTGCGGCTCTCATAGACGCTGTCCGAGCAGGACCTGAGCAGGAAGGCCTTCTGCAGGGTGTTGAGGGTGCGGTTCACGGCGCCCGCCGACGCGAAGGGGCCGAAATAGTCGCCCTTGATGGTGTGGGCGCCGCGGTGCTTGCGCAGCTGGGGCGCCGGATGCTCCCGGCGGATGACGATCTCAGGGAACGATTTGTCGTCCCGCAGCAGGACATTAAAGCGCGGCTTCATCTGCTTGATCAGGTTGATCTCGAGCAGTAGCGCGTCGGTCTCAGTGCGGGTGGTGACGAACACCATGGACCGGGTCAGGTCCACCATCAGGGCGATGCGCTGGGTGTGGAATCGCCCTTGCGCGTACTGCAGGACGCGTTTCTTCAGGCTGCGGGCCTTGCCCACATAGAGGACCTCGTCGTCCTCGCCGATCATCCGGTAGACGCCGGGCGCATCCGGCAGCCGGCGCACTTCGTCCTTGATCAGGGCGGCCCCTTTGAGGGGCGAAGGGGCGTCGGTCACATCCGTGGGCATGGGAGCGAATATAGGCGAGTCCGGGCCCCTGCGCAGGGGGCCGACGTGGAACGCGCCCGGCGAGCCGACGTTAGGTTCGCCTGAGGCCGGCCCCCACCGTCCGGCCGCCGCGCAGGACAGGGATGACCTTGGACAAGCTTTTCGCCAGATTCGCCAACGCCACCGCCAGGGTCACCGGCAGCCCGGTCGCCTTCCTGCTCTGCGTGTTCACGGTCCTGGTCTGGGCGGTGAGCGGCCCGGCCTTCAAATTCTCCGAAACCTGGCAGCTGGTGATCAACACCGGCACCACCATCGTCACCTTCCTGATGGTGTTCCTGATCCAGAACACCCAGAATCGCGACGGCGCCGCGATCCAGACCAAGCTCGACGAGCTGATCCGCGCCTCCGACGCCGGCAACGAGTTCATGGGCATTGAGAAGCTCACCGACCGGGAGCTCGACCATCTGCACCGCAAGTGCACGCGGGCGGCGGCCCACAGCCAGCGCCTGCTGGAGAAGGCCGAGGCCGAGCGCAAGAGCCGGCAGGCAGCGAAGGTCACGTCTCCCGGGCCCGCAGCGCCGGCCAGACGGATCCGACGCAAGGTCGCCACTTGACGGCGGCGCCCGAGGACGGCCTTGCGGGCCATGTGGCGGATTCCATCGAGACCGTCGCGGACTTCCGGCTTGAGCACTATCGCGCCGCCTCGCCCTTGCAGCGCGGCATAGACCGGCTGACCGACGGACTGGGCCGCCCCGCGGCTCCGATCTTTATGGTCGCCGGCGTCGGGGTCTGGGCCGGCGCCGCGGCCCTGGTGACCGGGGGCGGCGTCAATCAGCCGGCCTTCGCCTGGCTGGAGCTGGTGGCGACCGTCGCGGCGTTACTGGTTTCGATCCTGATCCTGGTGACCCAGCGCCGGGAGGACGAGCTGGCGGAACGTCAGTCGCAGTTGATCCTGCAACTCGCCCTGCTGGCCGACAAGAAGAGCGCCAAGATCATCGCCCTGCTGGAGGAACTACGGCGGGACCAGCCGGATGTGGCAGACCGGGTCGACGCGGAATCCATCGAGATGGCCACTCCCGCCGATCCCCGAAGCGTGCTCGCCGCCATCGACGAACGAACCACGCCGTCGTCGCCGACCTAGACGACGAGGGCTCAGGTGATGGTCATCAGGATCCGCCGGAACTGGCGCCAGGGCGGCTGGGCCTCAAGTTGACCCTGGTGACTGGTCACCTGACGCGTGTCGTCCGCCGGCAACAGCAGGGTCAGGGTTGGCGCGACCGCGCCGTCCACCTGCACCTTGAGGACCTCGCCTTCCGCCTGCGCTGTCACGTGTGTGGGGGCCCTGCCATTCGGATCAGGGATCGAGATCCCGTCGTCCTCGAAACAGGCGCCTTCGGCCACGCCCTGGGGCGGCGCGAGGATCACGAAGGCCCGGTCGTCCGCCGGGGCGGCGAAATGCTGCTCGGCGATGTTGAGCGGGATGCAGGCCCCCTCGCGCACGAACAGCGGCGGCCGCCCCCAGGGCGCGGCGACCCGAACCGTCTGGCCGCCTTCGAGACGAGCGCCGTCCCAGAAATCCCGCCAGACCGCGCCGGCCGGCAGATAGACCACCCGGTCCGAGGCGTCGGGCAGGGTCACCGGCGCCGCCAGGATGTCCGGCCCCACCAGGAAATCGAAGCCGGGCTCGAGGCACTTCGGGTCGTTCGGGAAGTCGTGGAAGGTCGGTCGCAGGATCGGGGCGAACGCGGCGTGGTGTCGCCAGAGCTGGTGATAGAGATAGGGCGTCAGGCGGTAGCGCCAGCGGATCAGCTCGGCGATAGGGCCCGTCGCCCGGGGGTGCATCCAGGGCTCATTGACTGTGCCGTCATCGTTCCATGAGTGGATGCTGAACCTGGGAACCAGCAACCCGGACTCCACCCAGCGCACCAGCAGGTCCGGATCGGGCGCCGGGCCCGCAAAGCCGCCGATATCGTGCCCGAAATTGGAGACGCCGCTCAGGGCGAGCCCCAGGCCCATGGGGATATTGTAGGCCAGGCTTTCCCACGAGGTGCTGTTGTCGCCCGACCAGGTCTGGACATAGCGCTGCATGCCCGCCGCCCCGGAGCGGGACACCTGGTAGGGCCGCATCTGCGGATCATGGGCGATCTCGGCGATGCGCGAGGCGCGCATCATCAGGAGGGTCTGCAGTGGCTTGGCCTCGCGGGCCGGCCAGGGGCGCCCGAATCCGGCGGCCGGCGCGGTGGCTGACCAGATCTCGTACTCGTTATTGTCGTTCCAGATTCCGCCGACCCCATAGTCCAGCAGGGCCTCGGTGATGTTGGCCCGCCACCAGTCCGCCGCTCCGGGCGCGGTGAAATCGATATAGGCGCCGATCTCGTCCCAGAACTGCACCCAGGCCGGCTCGCCGTCGGGATCGCAGATCAGGAACCCCGCCGCCTTCGCTTCCGCGAACCGGGGATGGTCGCGCAGCAGGCAAGGTTTGACATTGGCCACCAGGTGGACGCCGCGCTCGGCAAAGCTGCGGACGAAGCCTTTGGGGTCCGGGAACTTGTCGCGGTTCCAGTTGAACACGTAGCGCTTGTCGCCGATCGAGGTGTAGCCGGAGGACAGGTGGAAGCTGTCGCAGAGGATGTCGTGGGTTTCGCAGCCCTCAAGGAACCCGGCCATCTGGGCCTGGGCGTCCGGCGCGTCCGTATAGCTCATGGTGGAGCCCGAATAGCCCAGGCTCCAGCGGGGGGTGAAGGCCGGCCGCCCGGTGAGCCAGGTGAACCGCCGCGTCACATCGGCGACCTGCGGCCCGGCGATCACATAATAGTCGAGGTCGCCATGGGGGGCGGTGAAGCCCCGATAGACCCCATGATAGTTGTCGCGCTCGCAGCCGAAGTCGAAGGCGCAGTCCGACAGGGTGTCGTAGAAGATGCCAAAGGCCGCGCCGCTGGCCGGCTGCAGGGTGATGTAGAACGGGATGTGCTTGTAGAGCGGGTCCGAGGTGCGGGCGCTGTAGCCCATGGCGTCGATATTGCGCAGCCGCAGGCGCCGCCCGGCGCGGTCAATCTCGCCGCTGCGTTCCCCCAGCCCGAAGTGCTTCTCCCCTGGCGCGGTGGCCAGATAGTGATGCACCGTCTCGTCCCACCAGCCGAAATTATAGGCCTGGGTCGGCCGGTCCTGGGCGATCAGGGTCCAGGCGTCGGAGCTCATCATCTCCCAGGCGCACAGCAGGCCCAGGCGGCGCACGGTGAGCTTCAGGCGGGCCGTGACGATGACCAGGGTCTCAGTGGTTTCCTGGAGCGTGAATTCGGGACAGCTGAAGCCGCTGACATCCAGCCGCTCGCGGCCGGATTCCGGAACGTCGTCGGCGCCCGCCGCGATCGCCCAGGTGGCCGCCATGACAAACTCGCCGGCGGGCAGCACGGCCACCCGGATGATGTCGGGCTCCAGCACCAGGATGTGGGCCACGGCCCCATCGTCGGCCGTAAGGGTGAGGCCGCCCGGACGGCGGTCGATGCGCGAGAACCGCGGCGGATGGGCCAGGCTCGCCATGGTCAGGCCGCCGCCCCGGCCGGACGGGGGCTGCGGATCAGGGCCACCAGGGCCGCCGCCCCCACCAGGTCGAATACCGCCAGGCAGCCGAACAGCGGCCCATAGCCCACCGTGTCGGCGAAGGCGCCAATGGTGAGGGAGAACAGCAGTCCGCCCGTCCATCCCGCGGTGCCCACGAAGCCGTTGGCGGTGGCCACCACCTCGGGGGCGAAGACGTCCGCCGACAGGGTGTTGATCAGGACTGAGATCATCTGGTGCGCGAAGCCTCCGACGCAGAACAGGGCGATGGCGGTGTAGGGGTCGGCCGCGAGGCCGATGCAGCCCGGACCTATCATCAGGACGGCGCCCAGCACCACGCCGGCCGTCCGCGAGGGGATCAGGCCCACCCCCAGGCGCCGCATGAGGAAGGGCGAGATATAGCCGCCCAGGATGCCGCCGAGATCGGCCGCCAGGAAGGGCAGCCAGGCGAACAGGCCGATGTGCTTCAGGTCCATGTGGCGCTCGGTGGCCAGGTAAAGCGGGATCCAGAAACTGAAGGTTTGCCAGGCGGGCTCCGCCAGGAAGCGGGGAATGGCCAGGGCCCAGAACGCACGGCTGCGCAGGATCTTCGCCATCGCCCCCGGTTCGCGGGGGGTTGGCGGCGCCTGGCCGGCCTCGATATAGGCGCGCTCCGCCGCGGAGATCGCCGGGTGCTGCTGCGGCGGTCGATAGAAAGCATACCAAAGGGCCGCCCAGAGGAGCCCTCCCATGCCGGTGACGACGAAGGCGGCGCGCCAGCTATAGGCGAGGCTGAGGCCGATCACGATAGGCGGGGCGATCAGGGCGCCGAGGGAGGTGCCGGCGTTGAAATAGCCCACCGCCACCGAGCGTTCCTTGGCGGGGAACCAGGCGCCCACGGCCTTGATGCCCGCCGGCACAGCGGCCGCCTCGGTGAGCCCCAGAAGGCCTCTGAAGGCGGCCATGGACAGCCAGCCCCCGGCGCCGGCGTGCAGCATATTGGCAACCGACCAGCCCACCGCGAACAGGGCGAAACCCAGCCGCAGGCCGATCAGGTCGATGATCATGCCGCAGATCGGCTGCATCACCGTGTAGGCCAGCTGGAAGGCGCCCACGATCCAGGAATATTGCTGGGTGCTGAAGTGCAGACTGGCCTTCAGCTGCGGGGCAAGGACCCCCAGCGAGTTGCGGGCCAGGTAGTTCAGGATGGTGCCGCCGCAGACCAGGGCGACGATCCACCAGCGCAGCCCTCGGATGGCCTTCATGGAACGGGCCTGACGGCGTCGCGCGGCCGCGGTGTCGGCAAGGGCAAGGGGCGAATCTCCGATGACGGCCGGAGTGTGGGGCGCCGCCTGGGATCGATCCAGGCCCGGCGCGGGCCTATGCGAAGTTGTCCCGGCTCGGCTGCCTCTCCGCCCGCTCCAAACGAGAAGGGCCGCCCGGAGGCGGCCCTTCCGACGTCATTCGAAGGCCTCAGCTCAGGCGAGGGCCGCCTTCGACCGACGCGCCATCCGCAGGGCGCCGCCCATGGCGCCGAAGCCCAGCAGCATGAGCGCCCAGGCGGCCGGTTCCGGCGCGCCATCGGAGATGAAGGTGATCGTCGCGGCCCCGCCGGGACCGTCATTGGCGATCTTCACCAGGTCGCTCCAGGAACCATCGGGTTCCATCATCAGGATGCTGAGCGTGCCGGGATTCCACCCGCCGCCAGGGACGAAGTACCACTTGGCGATCGGCTCATAGACATTGCCGTTTTCGCAGACGCCGTTGATGCAGGCCGGAAGCACCCAGGTGCTGGTCCCCGGCAGTTGCGTCCAGTAGCCCGGAGCGAAGGCCGAGGCGTAGGCCGGATCGGGAGCCCAGTCGCCGTTCAATTGGATGCCGTCCGTGGTGTCATAGCCGGCGCCGAAAGGATCGAACGATGCTTCGCCGTCGCTGGCCACGATGATCGCGGGGGACGAGGTGGGAATGGCCCCGACATAGCCGCTGACCGGATCTTCCGTGACCACCTGGATCCCGAAGGCCAGGGCGGGCGAACTCACGGCCAGGGCGAAGCTGGCGAACAGCGCGGTGGTCCCCACCATCGCAATCTTTGTCATCGTCATTAGTTGAACCCTCCAAATCGCCATCTCTGGCTCGCCCCCAAACAGGGCCGTCAACGCACCGACCTTGGTTACTCAAGACGCACGGACTGGGTTTACTTAATGAAACCTTAAGTCGGGAAGCTCGACCGCGCAACCCGATTCTCGGCTCTTCGCAAGTCGGAAAGCGGCCATTTTGTGTCACAAACGGTACGTTGCAAGAAACCACTCCGCCTCAATCCGGATGTTGCTGAAGTCGTTCCGGCATCTGCCAGACGGGCGCGCCACGGACCCAAGAACGCTTCGCGCCGGAACTCGCCCTGGTCTCGTCGCGCCTCGCCGTCCTCAGCAGATTGGATGGGCGTTCGCCACGCTGACCGGGATGCTGACCGGGATGATATCGGCGACTAGGCCCCGTCCCGCCATCTAAGGATAAGGTTTCGCCCGCGGACCTCGAAGGATTCAAGCCGGTTGAGGAAGGTCAGGCCCAGCAGGGAATGACTCATGGGCGCCTGGTTGACGGTCATCCGGAAATTGTCGACCCGGACGGGACCCACCTCCAGCCGGTTGGCGACGAACGAGGCGCCATAGCCCAGGCCATTGGCGGTCTCCGCGCCGTGGTCATACTGCAAGCTTGCCGGATCGACCCCTAGCCGGCGGACATCGTCCGGGCTGAGCACGGTGTCCGTGGCGCCGGTGTCCACCAGGAACCGCACCCGCTCGCCATTGACCTTGCCGATGAGGACGAAGGCGCCGCTATCATCCTGGGGGATCACCAGTTCATGGGCCCCGGTCGCCACCGGGTCCCCCGCGCTGAACGCGACCTTCAGATGTCGCCACAGGCCGGTGAACTCGTCGCGATAGGCAAAGCCCAGGGCGAGGACGCCTATGATCGCAGCCCAGATCGCCGCGTGGCGAAGATGCTGGGCGAAACCGCCGTGACCGGCGCGGAAGACACCGGCCGACACCAGGGCCACAAGGCCGATCTTGTAGCCGACCGAGGCCCAGTCGTCGGGCGCGCTCACGGCGCCGGGGAAGGCCCTGGCCAGGGCGACCACCATCCCCACCACGCCGGCCAGCAACAGCAACCGAAGACTGAGCCGGCTCCGCGCCGGGGGCGCCGGCGCCGGCGCGTTCGCCTTGCCCCACGGTCCGCCGTCATTGGTCATCTGGACGTTTCCCCGCCGCCCCACCCGTCCGCGGAGCCCCGATCTGAGCTGCACAGCTTGAAGAGTCCGGCCGGCCGGTCAACCCTGGATCGCATCGTCCAGTTGATCCAGCCGGCGCTGCAGGAACCGGCGCTCGGCAGGCTGGCGGGTCAGGTCGAGGGCGCGGCGATAGGCGGCGCGCGCCGCCGGCCTGAGACCGAGGCGGCGCTGCATGTCGGCGCGGGCGGCGTGAGCGAGGGCGTAGGTCTCGAGGCCGCCCTCCCGGATCACCGCCTCGATGGCCGCGAGCCCGGCGCCCGGACCATCCCTGAGGCCCACGGCCACGGCCCGATTCAGCGCCACCACGGGCGACGGATCCGCAACGAGCAGAGCGTCATAGAGCCCGACGATCCGGCTCCAGTCGGTCTCCCCCGCACTGGGCGCTTCGGCGTGGGCGCCCGCGATCGCCGCCTGGAGCACATAATGTCCGACCCGGCCGGCGGCGAACGCCCGGCCGATCAGGCCCTGGGCCTCGGCGATCCGCCCCCGGTCCCACAGTGCGCGGTCCTGGTCCTCCAGGAGGATCAGGTCGCCGGCCGCGTCGACCCGGGCGGCGCGACGGGCCTCATGCAGCAGCATCAGCGCCAGCAGGCCCTGAGCCTGGGGGTCATCCAGCAGATCCACGGCCAGGCGACCCAGGCGCAGCGCCTCCACGCAAAGGTCCGCCCGCACCAGGCTGTCGCCGGCCGTGGCGGCATAGCCCTCGTTGAAGATCAGGTAGATCACCTGGAGCGAGCTCTCGATCCGGGCCGGCAGCTCGGCCCGGGACGGAACCTCGTAGGGAATGGCCGCCTCGCGGATCTTGGCCTTCGCCCTGACGATACGCTGGGCGATCGTCGGGGCGGGTGTCAGGAAGGCCCGGGCGATCTCCTCGGTGGTGAGCCCACCCACCTCCCGCAGGGTGAGCGCGATCCTGGCGTCGGCCGGCAGGTGCGGGTGGCAGCAGGTGAAGATCAGCCGCAGTTCGTCGTCTGGGATGAATTCGGGCATGGCCGGCTCCGCAGCGGGCTCGGACAGTGCGGCAATCCCCGGCAGGGCTTCCGCCAGCCGCGCCTGGCGACGCCAGCGGTCGATGGTCCTGAACCGGCCGGCGGATACCAGCCAGGCAAAGGGATTGGCCGGAACCCCCTCCCGCGGCCACTGGTCGGCCGCCGCGGCGAAGGCTTCATGGACCGCCTCCTCCGCGGCGTCGAACCCTCCCAGCAGCCGGATCAGGGTCGCCAGAACGCGCCGCGCCTCGGTGCGGTAGACCGCCTCCAGGACCTCCCGCGCCGCGGCCTCGGTCACAGCGCCGGGCGCGGCTTGCTGAAATCGATCGCCGGCCGCACCTCGATATGTCCCAGACGAGCGAACGGGATGCCCCCCGCGATGCGGATGGCGTCGTTGAGGTCACGCGCCTCGATCAGCAAGAGACCGCCCAGCATCTCCTTGGTCTCCATGAACGGCCCGTCGGTCGTGGACAGGGCGCCGTCGCGCACCTGAACGGTGATGGCTTCCCTGGGCATGTTCAGAGCCTGGGACATCACCAGCTGGCCGCTGGCCCGGAGTTCGGCGTCATGGGGCCCGGCCTCCGCCAGCACCGAATTGGCCTCTGGACTGCCGCTGAACACCTGCTGGGGGTCGAAATAGATCAGGCAATGATACTGCACGATGGGGCTCCTCCTCTTCGGGCCGGGACTGCGACTTGTCGTCCGGCGACGCCGAAAATCGACATGGAAAAGAATCTTTTTCGCCGCGTGTCGAAACGGCGGGGCACGGAGCGACCAACCCGGTCTTCCACCCCGTCCAGGAGCCCTGGCCATGACCACCCCCTTCACACCCCTCGACGGCGGCTGCCATTGCGGACAGGTGCGTTTCCGCATGAGCGTCGCCCCGATCATCACCCACTGCTGCCATTGCCGGGTGTGCCAGACGTTCAGCGGCTCGGCCTTCCGCGTCAACGCCATGATCGAGACCGAGCATCTGGACGTGCTGGAGGGGACGACCCAGACCTGGCAGGGGACCGGGCGACAAAAGGAGGTGCAGTGCGCGGCCTGCGGCTTCACCGTGTGGTCGCACCATCCCGGCCTGGGGGACGCCATCGCCTTTGTCGGCGTCGGCATGCTGGACGAGGGCGGGCGCCTGCCGCCCGAAGCGCACTATTTCATCCGCTCCAAGCACCCCTGGGTGACCCTGCCGGCCGGCGTCCCGGCCTTCGAGCAAGGGGGCGACCCCGGCAAGCCCGAAGCCGGCGCCCGCATCGGCGCGGCCCTGGCCAAGGCCGGAGCCGGGCGGTCGCTGTCGGACTATACGGAAGCGGCAGGATAGCGCCGCCCGGACGCGGAGTCAGAGCTTCACCGACCCGGCCTGGATCCTGTTGAACACCGCCTTGGACAGCTTCTGATAGCCCTTGGCCGGGTCGCGGTAGAACAGCGGATCCTTGACCTTGCCGGGATCGAAGCCGTCAGCCACGAGGTCGAGCTTGCGGTACTTGAAGGTGCCGGTGGTCTGGATCGCCGGAAGGATGCGGACAAACACCGGTTGGGCATAGGCCGGCAGCTCGCGGTTCAGGTGTTCGGCCAGGCCTGCGATGTCGAAGGCCGGTGAGACCACCAGCCCGGCCATGCCCGCGCGGCCGTCGGCGCCATCCACCGCCACGCCATAAACATTGGCCTCCTCGACGCCAGCAGCGTCCTGCAGCCGCTCGGCCACCTCGCCGGTGGAGACGTTTTCGCCCTTCCAGCGGAAGGTGTCCCCCACCCGGTCGACGAAATAGAAATAGCCGTCGAGGTCGGTCTTCATCAGGTCGCCGGTGGCGAACCAGGCGTCGCCCTTCTCGAAAACGTCGTGCAGCACCTTCTTCTCGGAGGCCGCCTTGTCCACATAGCCGGCATATTCGCTACGGGCGTCGCCGCCGATAAGACCCACGCACTCGCCGATCTGGCCCGGCCCCGCCTCGACGCAAAGGCCGTTCATGCCGCGGATCGGCTGTTCGGTCTCCATGTCGAACTGGATCAGCCGGATGTTGAACCGGCTGCGCAGCCACTTGGGCGCGCGGCCGATCGCCCCCTGGCGGCCGTCGAAATTGAACATCGACACATTGCCCTCGGTGGAGCCGTAGAACTCCAGGATCTCGGGAATGCGGAAGCGCGACTTCATGACCGCCCAGACGTCGGGGCGAAGGCCGTTGCCGAAGGCGAGCCGGATCTTGTGGCGCCCCTCATCCTCCCCCTCAGGATGGTTCACCAGATAGCGGCACAGCTCGCCGATATAGACGAACATGGTGCAGTCCTCGGCCACCACCTCGGACCAGAACGAGCTGGCGGAGAATTTGCGCTTGATCACCGCCGAGCCGCCGTTCAGCAGGGCCGCGCCGATCCCGCAAAGCCCGCCGGTGGCGTGATAGAGCGGCAGGGTCACATAGACCCGGTCCTTTTCCGTCGCCCCGGTCGCCCCGGCGAAGCCGCGCATATAGAGCTGGACCCGCACATGGGTGATCCGCGCCGCCTTGGGCAGGCCGGTGGTGCCGGACGTGAAGATGTAGAGGCAGGTGTCGCGGCCCACCATGTCCTCGCGCACCGAGCGATCGGGCGGCAGCTGGCTGCAGCTCTTCAGCGCCTGGGTGAGGTCGCGCTGGTCGCCATGGGCCTGGCCCAGCACCCATTGCTGCATGTGCTTTTCGAGCAGCGGCCTGGCCGCCTCGAAGATCGGCGAGGTCTCGGAATCCACGATCACCTGGGCGGCGCCGGAGATGTTGAGACAATGGGCGAGCGGCAGGCCGGACAGCTGGTTGTTGATCAGGGCGGTGATCACGCCGACCTTGGACAGCCCATACCAGATCGGGAAATATTCCAGGCGGTTGGGCATGAATAGGGCCACGGTCTGGCCGCGCCGCAGGTTCAGGCTCTTGGCCCAGTGGGCGTAGCGGTTGGCGATGGCGTCCATCTCGCCATAGGTCACCGTCCTGCCCTCGAAGGTGAGCGCCGGCCGGTCGCGCCATTGCTCCACCGCCGCCTGCAGATCGTCGCAGATCAGGTTGGGGCTGTCGGACGCGATGGTCTTGACGCGCTTGAGGGTGCGATCGAGCCCGCGCCAGAAACGCCACTCACGATCGAACCGGGCCTTCAAACGCATGCCGTCCCTCCGACGCCCGCCCACCTTGGGGGGCTGGCGCGCGGCGGGTCAAGCCGAGCCGCCGGGGCGTGTGGTCACACCCGCGTCAGGCGAGCCCCGCCGTGGCCAAAAGAGCTCAGTGAGGGCCGCGATCCGCGGCCGTGCCACCTGCGCGGCGATCCTAGGACTTCGCCAGGGGAGTCCGATCCGCCCGGTACCGGAAATGGCGGTGGGCGGCCCGCGTTCCCAGCGGAATGAACACCCGCAGCAGCAGGTCGCGCAGGAAGAGTCCGACCGGGCCGCTGGCCGCCTTCTGCGAACCGTTGCGCGCCGTCAGCTTGACCACAGCCTGCACGCGGCCGCGGCGCAGGCGCTCGTAGCGTGGAAACGCCTTGGCGGGGCGCGGATCCTCGCCGAGACAGGCGGCCAGCACCAGGGCGTCCTCCACCGCCATCGATGCGCCCTGCCCGGCATGGGGCCCCACCGCATGGGCGGCGTCGCCAATCAACACCACCGGCCCCCGCCGCCAGGACGGAAGTTGCGGCATGTCCCGGATCGGATAGTTGCGGTCGAGACCGGACACCCGCTCAAGGATGGCGCGATTGGGTTCCGGATCGTCGGCGTGGAGTGCTCGGATATGCCGGGCGTAGCGCTCGGGATCGCATATCCGCCCGATCGCCTGTTCCGGCGCCGCATAGGAATCAAACCAGTAGACCGGTCCCCCGGCGGCCTTCAGATAGCCGAAGAAGGCCTGGTCGCCGAAGGTCATGCGCATCACCCCGCCGGTGTCGGCCACCGGGGCGTCAACCACCCCGCCCGTGCCGATCTGGCCGGTGTATCGGGGCTTCGGATAGTCCGGGAAGACGATATCCCGCACCCGCGACCCGAGCCCATCGGCGCCCACCAGCAGGTCGGCCTCGAAGACGCCGCCCTCCGAGGTCCTCAGCCTCACCTGGTCCCCGGTGCAGGCGATGTCGACGACCTCCGCCCCGAACCGCAGCTCCGCCCCGGCGTTCCGGGCCGCGGCGGCCAGGAGCGCCGCCAGCCGTCCCCGCCCGATGGTGACGCTCGGCGCGCCGAACCGGCCCTCATGGTCCGACTGATTCACCAGGGCCAGACGCCTGCCGCCGCCGTTGCGGATCTCGATGCCTGTGGTCTCCACACCCTCGGATCTCACCGCCTCAAAGGCGTCGATCGCCCGCAGGCCGTTCATGCCGTTGGGCGCCAGGGTGAGGAACACCCCCTCCCGAGCCGCGGCGGCCTCGCTCCGCGCCTCGAACACCATGGGGGCGAACCCCATTCGCGCCAGCCGCGCGGCCAGCACCAGTCCGCCGACCCCGGCGCCGCAGATGGCGATCCGGAGGGCCTTGCATTTTCCATTGTCGGGCGCGGGGGTCATGGGCGATAGTCCTACGAGAAGCTGATATTACGATTTCCGTATAATTTGATTGTCGAACTAACATGTCAAGCCTGACCCGGGACGACCTCATCACCGCAATCGGATTCGCGGCCATGCGCTGGCAGGACGCCGTGGAAACCTTCGACGAGGCGGTCGGCCGGCTGCACGATCTCAACAGCGCCGATCGCCGCTGCCTGAGTTTCATCAGCCACGGCCCGCAGGCCGCCAGCGCCATCGCCCGGGAGACCGCCCTGACCCCGGCCGCGGTCACCGCGCTCATCGATCGGCTCGAGGCCCGGGGCCTGGTGCGCCGGGGGACCGATCCCGCCGATCGCCGCAAGGTGCTGGTGGAGGCGACCGCGACCGCCCAGGCCCTGATTGCAAGCTGCTACGGGCCCATCGCCGAGGCGGGCGCCCGGATGCTCACCGCCTACTCGACCGAAGATCTGGCGGCCATCCGTCGGTTCCTGGAGGACGCCCAGGCCTTGCAGGCCCGGATGACCGACACCCTGCCGCCGCGCGCCTAGCCTGAACGTCAGGCGCCGCTTGGCGCAGCGCAGCCTGGAGGAGGCACGCTCCACAACTCAAGATCAAAGCCGCGCGCGAAACATCCGAGCCGAATACTCACCCTATAACCATTTTGAGTTGTTGAATTTGCGCGACGACAACACTTAATACTAACGCGCTAAACACGAATCGATTGCAGAAACTCGATGCCGAACGGGAAGCTTGGCCTTGCGCGACCGCTCAGAGTTTATGCTGCTATGGCCGCTTTCGATCCTGGCCCTGACCGCCATGGTCCTGCTTGGCGTCAGCCTGGGGGTCGGGTCCCGTCAGGTGGACGCCAGGGTCCGCCTGCATGAGCAACAACTGATCGGTCGCGGCATCGAGGGCCAGGTCAAGGAAGTCGAGAACGCCGTCGCCGCCCAGACTGTCTGGGACGCGGCCGTGGTCAATCTGGACAACCGGTTCAACGACGCCTGGGCCCATGAGCATCTGCCGGCCTATCTGCACACGACGATCGGCGTCTGGGACTATCTGGTGGTGGACGGGCAGGATCGTCCTGTCTGGGCTAGTCATGACCTGGAGACCATTCCGGTCCAGGCCTGGAGCCGGTCATCTCCCGACCCCGCGCCGATCATCGCTGAGATCAGGGATCTGGAGCGCCGTCGCGGCCCCTTGATCAGACCGGCCGCCAGGTCTGCCGCCATGATCTCCAAACCCATCACCATCACGCGGATCGAGGCCCGCGGCGGGCGCGCCTATATGTGGACGGCGAGCCTGGTGCAGCCCGACTTCGGAGCCGCCCTGCCGCGAGGCGCCACCTCGGCGATCCTGGTCGCCGGCGGATATATAACGCTGCAGAACCTGGCAGGCCTCCAGGCGCGCTATGGCCTCGCTGACGCCCATATCGCGATCGGCGCCCGCGCCATCCGGCCCGGCGAGGCCGCGACCCAGTTCGCCACGATCGCCAGCAGCCAGCCGGTCTTCCTGGTCTGGACTCCGGAACGACCGAGCCATGATCTGCTGCTGGGGTCAGCCTGGCTGATCGCCGGCGCGATCCTGCTGTTCCTCGCCCTCGGCGTACTGATGTTCCGGCGGACCCAGAAGGCGGCCCACGATCTGTTCGAGACGAACCGCACCCAGACGGAATTCCTGGCCAATATGAGCCACGAGATCCGCACGCCGTTGAACGGCGTGACGGCGCTGGCCGAAGTCCTGGCCAGAACCGATCTGAACCCCTCGCAGAAGACCATGGTGGAGACCATCCGCAGCTCCGGCGTCCTGCTGGAGCGGCTGCTGAGCGATATCCTCGATCTGGCCCGTATCGACGCAAAGGGCATGTCCCTCGAGCACGCGACCTTCAATCTGGCCGCGGCCGTGCGCGAGGTGGTGTCGCTGATGGAAAGCCGCGCCAGATCCCGGGGTCTGGAGCTTCGCCTCAATCTGGACCCCGCCACCGACGCCACCGTGACCGGAGACGTCACCCGGTTGAAGCAGGTGCTCACCAATCTGATCTCCAACGCCATCAAGTTCACCGACGCCGGACATGTCGAGCTCACCGTCCGCCGGCCGGCCGATGGCCTGTGGCGGTTCGACGTGAAGGACACCGGGATTGGTTTCGACCCGGCGATGAAGGCGCGCCTTTTCCAGCGGTTCCAGCAGGCCGATGGCAGCGTCACCCGCCGGTTCGGCGGCACGGGGCTTGGCCTGGCGATCTCGCGGGAGCTTGCCCTGAAGATGGGCGGGACCCTGGAGGCGGAGGGCGCGCCGGGGCGCGGCGCGGTGTTCACTCTGCGCCTGCCTTTGCCGGCCGCTTCGCAGCCCGAGGCCGACCTCGCAGATCCTCAGCCACCATCGGCGGCGGCCGCCTTCGACGATAAGGGCCTTCGGGTGTTGATCAGCGAGGATAATCCGGTGAACCGGATGGTGATCGAGATGCTGATGGAGTCCATCGGCGCCGACGTCCTGTCCACCGAGAACGGCCAGGAGGCCTGCGACGCCTTCGAACACAGGGCCTTTGACCTGATCCTGATGGACATGCAGATGCCGGTGATGGACGGACTGACCGCCATCCGCCGTATCCGGGAACGGGAGCAGGCCCTGCAGTTGCCGCGGACCCCGATCGTGATGGTGACCGCCAACGCCCTGCCGGAACATCGGGCGGCGAGTCTGGAGGCTGGCGCCGACCTGTTCGTCACCAAGCCGGTGGACGGCGCGCGGCTGTTCGAGGCGATCAGGCAGCTACGCCACCCCATGGCCGCCTGATTGACCGCCAGGGTTTGACGGCCGGACGGATCCGGGATTGAACCTCTGCCGCATGACCGCCCTGCCCCGCGCCATCCTGTTCGATTTGGACGACACCCTCCTGTCCTTTGGCCGGCGGTCCCTGCTGCTGCTGGAGCTTGCCGAACAGTTCGCCGCCCGATTCGCCCCGGTGACACCGTCGGAAGCCGCCGCCGCGCTGGAGGCGGCGTTCGTGGCCTCCTGGGCGGACCCTGTGCGGCACAAGGCCGGCCGGTTCCGCCTGGCCCAGTTCCGTCAGGAGATCGTCGAGGACGCCTTCGCCAGGCTGCGTGCCCAGGCGCCGGCCCTGACGCCCGCCTTCGCCCAGGACTTCGGGGCCCGTTTCCATCTCTATCGCGAGGAGGAGGCCCTGTGCTTCCCCGGCGCCGTGGCGACGGTGGAGACCCTGAAGGCCCGTGGCGTTCGTCTGGCCCTGGTGACCAACGGGACCTCGGAGGCCCAGAGAGCCAAGCTCGCAAGGTTCGACCTGGCCCGGCTGTTCGAGCACGTTCAGATCGAGGAGGAGGCCGGGTTCGGAAAGCCGGAGCCGCAGGCCTACCAGCATGCGCTCACCGCCCTGGGGGTCGAGGCCCGCGAGACCTGGATGGTGGGGGACCATCTGGAATGGGAAGTGGCCGCCCCGCAGCGCCTCGGCATCTACGCCATCTGGCACGACCATCTGCAGGCGGGCCTGCCCCCCGGCAGCGCCATCCGCCCGGACCGCATCATCCGCACGATCCCGGAGCTGCTGGACGGCCTCGACTGAGCCGCGGCCGGGCCTCGCCGCCTGTCGATTAATTAACGTGACCCCACGCACGGTCAGCGGTCCCATTCCGCCGAATATTCGCCGTCGGTGGAAGGATCCGAGATGCTGAGCCCCGTGACGCTGGCCGCCGTGAGTCTGCTGGCCCTGGCCGCGCCGCCCATGTCACCCAGTTCGCTCGCTGCGCCCACGCCGCCGGCCATGCCCCGCGCGCCGGCCGCCCTGCTCGACGAGATCCCGGCCACCCTGGACTGGGAGGTCAAACCCACCGAGGCCGAAGCCGGGCCGGGCGTGGTGCAGTTCAGCCTGGGCTTTCACACCCCGCAGCACGCGTCGATGATGAGCCTCGATGTCGCGCTCGCCGACCTCGACGGCTTGACGGCGGCGCAACTGGCGGCAAGCGGCCAGCCCGCGAGCTTCGTGCTGCATCGGGACGCCGGGGCGTTCCGGTGTTCCGGGGTCGCCGGCCAGGGGCGGGGGGTGGGAACCTGCGTGTTCGCCGCGAGCCCCGGTTTCGCCAACGCCCTCGCCCAGCGCGGCGTCGGCGCCCCGGACCCCGTCCAGCAGTTTCAGCTGGCCCTGCACGACATCGGTTTCGCTTACCTGGATGAGCTCAAGCGGCAGGGCTACGCCACCCCCGGCTCCGACGATCTGGTCCTGGCCGGGACCCACGGGGCCGGGATGCGGCAACTGATCGCCATGGATGCGGCCGGCTACCTGTTCGGCGAGATCAAGACCCTGGTGCGGGTCCGCGATCATGGGGTGTCGGCCCTCTATATCGAGGCCCTTGGCGATCTTGGCTATAAGAGGCTGCCGGCCGACCAGCTCGTGCGGTTGCGGGATCATGGGGTGAGCGCGACCTATGTCGCCCAGCTGCGGGACCACGGCTATTCCGGCCTGGGCGTCGAGGATCTGGTGCGCCTGCGCGATCACGGGGTGGGGGCCGGCTTCGTCGCCGAGCTGCAGACCCTTGGCTATGAGGGCCTCAGCTCCGCCGACCTGGCGCGCCTGCGGGACCATGGGGTCAGTGCGGGGTTCATCCGCACCGCCAACCGCGGCGGCCAGCGCCTGTCGCCGGAAGACCTGATCCGCCTGAGGGACACCGGCGGCCGGGAATAGGGCGCAGCGCCGAGCCGCAAGCGCCACCACAATCATGGCGCAATCCTGGTTCGAATATGCACAAGTAAGGCGTCATATTGATCGGACTTAGGCGTCAATAGACCAGGCAATCTGCAAGTCCGAACTAATTTTCGACCTCTTCAAATCGATACACACCGGGAGATTCGGCAGATTTAACCCAGACCATCACACGAACCTTCAGCGTATTTACGGAACAGCGCCGGCGGCGGCCCGTTTACCTCCCGACCAATCCTGGGAGAAACGCTCATGACCGCCGAATATAACTCTTTCGCCCCCCGCGCCTTCACCGCCGCCGACTTCGAGCGCGCCGACGCGGAAACCAAGTCCACGTCCAAGTCGAAGGCCGCCGGCCCGATGTTCGCGGCGCCCATCCTTGATCGGCCGACCGCAGCCCGCACCGGACTGCCCCCGGTGGCCTGGATGGCCGTGCCGGTGATCGCCCTGGCCCTCGGCGCCGGGCTCTACGCCCTGAACCAGCATGCCCCGGCCAGCGCCGGCGTCGCGACCCTGACCCCCGGTGTGACCGCGGCTCCGACCCCCATGCAGGCGGCGCCTGTCGAAACCGCCCGAACCGAGCCTGCGGCGACGGCCCCTGCCTCGGCCCCCAGCCGGATGGCCGCCGAGACGCCCAAGGCGCCGATGCGCACCGCCCAGATCGCGCCTCGGATCACCGCTAAGGCCGCCGCGCCTCGCCACGCCGCCAGCCGCACGGCGGCCAGCGCCGCGGACGTGGGCGTGAACACCAGCGCATCCGCGCCGGCCGCCTCGGCTCCGGCCCCGGCGCCCGTCGTCATCTCGCCGCCGCCTCCGGTGGTGAGCGCCGCCCCCGCGCCGCAACCGGCGGCCCCGCCGGAAACCCCTCCGACCACGCCGCCCAACATCTGATCACCCTGTCGGGCTGATCCCCCTTTCCAGCCCGAATGCACTGGGCGGCCCTCCTCGCGGAGAGCCGCCCGATTTTTTGACTGTCGATCGCGGCCGAGAGGCGCGCGCCGGACCTACTCGGCGGCGACCGAAATCCCGACGCCAAGCCCCGCGGCGACCCGCGCGCCATAGTCCGGGTCGGCGGCTGTGAAGTTGGCCACCATGCGCTGCTGGATGTCCGGGTTGCAGTCGGCGAGCGCCCCCACGAGGTTGGCGATCAGCTCCTCCCGCTCCCACGGCTCGAAGCTCCGATAGCGTTCGCCGGCCTGCTGGAAGTTGCAGGGACGGCTCAGCGGCTGGCGGCCCACCACGCCCTCGGCCCGGGGAGCTGCGGCGGGGCCGCGGCCTTGGTCAGCCTGGACCAGGCCGCCCCGGCTGGAGGGCTCGTAATTGATATGCGGATTGGCCTGGCCAGCCCCGTCCACCCCATAGGCCATCTGGCCGTCGCGCTGGTTGGAGGCGAAGGGGCACTGGGGCCGGTTGATCGGCAGCTGCAGATAATTCGTTCCCACCCGATAGCGCTGGCTGTCCGAATAGCTGAAGGTCCGCCCCTGCAGCAGCTTGTCGTCGGAGAAGCCGAGACCATCCACCAGCACCCCGGTCCCGAAGGCCACCTGCTCGGTCTCGGCGAAGATGTTGGACGGATTGCGGTTCAGCACCATCCGGCCCACCGGCAGATGCGGCCAGCGGTCCTCGGGCCACAGCTTGGTGGGGTCCAGCGGATCCCAGTCCAGCTCCTCATGGGCGTCGTCGCTCATGATCTGCACCCGCAACTCCCACTCCGGAAAGTCGCCCCGCTCGATCGCCTGGTAGAGGTCCTGGCTGGCGTGATTGAAAGTCTTCGCCTGGATGGCCTCCGCCTGCGCCTGGGTCAGGTTCTTCACCCCGGCCATGGGGACCCAGTGGTACTTCACCAGCACGCTGTCGCCGGCCGCGTTCAGCCAGCGATAGGCGTGGACGCCGGAGCCTTCCATCTGGCGATAATTGGCCGGGATGCCCCAGGGGCTGAGCAGCCAGGTGACCATGTGGGTCGCTTCCGGGGTCAGGCTGACGAAGTCGAAGAACCGGTTCATGTCCTGCACCCCGGTTACCGGGTCCGGCTTGAAGGCATGGACCATGTCCGGGAATTTCATGGGATCGCGGATGAAGAAGACCTTCAGATTGTTGCCCACCAGGTCCCAGTTGCCGTCCTCGGTGTAGAACTTGATGGCGAAGCCGCGGGGATCGCGCAGGGTCTCAGGGCTGTGATTGCCGTGCACCACGGTGGAGAACCGCACGAAGACCGGGGTCTCCTTACCCGCCTCCTGGAACAGCCGGGCGCGGGTGTACTTGGCGATCGGCTCGTCGCCGACCTTGCCATAGGCGGTGAACACCCCGTGGGCGCCGGCGCCGCGGGCATGCACCACCCGCTCGGGAATGCGTTCGCGATCGAAGTGGCTGATCTTCTCGAGGAACTGGTAGTCCTCCAGCACCAGCGGCCCGCGCTCGCCGACGCTGCGGGTATTCTGGTTGTCATGGACGGGATGGCCCTGGCGGGTGGTGAGGACGGCGCGGGGGGTGTCGGACATCGGGGTTCCTTTCGGCTTGTCCCGATCAAGCTCCCACAACGCCGCTGCATAGATCCAATCGATATTCTGAGATAATTGTATTGGTTTTCTCTATCATCAGGCGCCGCGCCGCCTTGCCGCATTTCGCGCGTGAGGCGAGCATGAGAAAACCCCTGCATCCTTTGCAGCGGAAACCTGAATGCAGATTCGCCTTCTCTCCCGGTTCGGCGCCGAGTGGGGCTCTGTGGCCCTGGTGTTCATTGTCAGCATGCTGGCGGGCCGGCTGGCCGCCGACGGCATGAACCTCGTGCAGTGGGCGGGCGCCGTGGTGGCGGTGCTGGGCTCGATCAGCGTGGCGGTGGCGGTCCGGGTCTGGGAGCCCGACGCGCGCCGTTGAGGCCTGGATCCGCGCGGCAGGACGTCGCACCCGTCGGCCAATCTTAAATTTACCGCCTTGCGACACGATATGCCGTCGCATCCTCCAGACGGAGGGCATTGGAGAATCCATGCTGAAGTTCTTGTTGACCCAGAAGACCGCCGAGTGGGCCACCAGCGCCCTGGTTCTCGTGTCCGCCGGCATTGCAGGTCACCAAGCCGCCCTCGGCATGACCCAGGCCCAGTTGATGGGCGCCGCCACCGCCATCCTCGGCTCGGTGATGGCCGCCGTGATGGTGCGGCTGTGGCCGGACGACAAGAAGATCCCCATCCGGGTTCGCGTCCGCAAGGACGACTGAACCCCTTCAGTCGGCGTGCCCCCTTCAGTCGGCGTGCCCCCTTCAGTCGGCGTGAACGTCCAGTCCCATCGCGGTCAGCAGCCGATACTGCTGATCGGCGGCGACCTTCATCCCGTCGAAACTGCCCAGCTTTGAGAGATCGAGGCCGCTGACCTCCGCCCCGCGCAGGTCGGCGCCGGCCAATTTTGCGCCGGTGGTGAGGGCCTGGAAAAGGTCGGTGTCCCGCAGGTCGCAGCCCTCCAGGTCGGCGTCGCGCAGGTCCGCCTCGCGGAAGCTCGACCGCCCGAACTCCACCCCCGCCGCCCGCACCTCCGCCAGGTCGGCCAGCTCCAGATTGCAGGCCAAGAACCGCCCGGCCATGCGCACCACGCTGCGGCCGAACGCGCGGCCGAAATCCGCCTTCAGGAACACCGCGCCCCGCAGATTGCAGGTCTCGAAGGCCGCGGCGTAGAGGCTGGCCCGGTCGAACGCCGCGAAGGAGAGATCGCAGCGGGCGAACCGCGCCTCGTCCAGCTTTGAAAATGCGAACCGGCAACCCTTCTGGTCGGCCGAGAAGATGCAGTCCTCGAACTGGACGTCGCGCAGGTCGGCATGGGCGAAGCCGCAACGCAGGATGCGGCAGCCCTTGAACCGCGCGCCCTCCAGCACGGTGCTGGAGAGCTGGGCGCCCTCGATGACGCAATCGACGAAGATGGCGTCGGTGAGATCGCGGTCGGTGAAGTCCTCGCCCGACAGATCGGCGCCGGTGACGGTCGTTCCGGCCTTGAGCATCGTCGCGCCTAGTCCGCCGCCTTCACCGGCACCTGGATCTCGCCGCCGGCGGCGCGGAACTTGGCGCTCATCTCCGCCATGCCGGTCTCCACGTCGTTCTGCTTGGCCGCGGTCTCGCGGATCTCCTGGCTGATCTTCATGGAGCAGAACTTGGGGCCGCACATGGAGCAGAAGTGGGCGGTCTTGAACGCCTCCTTGGGCAGGCTCTCGTCGTGGTATTCGCGGGCGGTTTCGGGATCGAGGCCGAGGTTGAACTGGTCCTCCCAGCGGAACTCGAACCGCGAGCGGGAGAGCGCGTCGTCCCAGGCCCTGGCCGTCGGGTGGCCCTTGGCGAGGTCGGCGGCATGGGCGGCGATCTTGTAGGCGATCACCCCCTGCTTCACATCCTCGCGGTCCGGCAGGCCCAGATGCTCCTTCGGCGTCACGTAGCAGAGCATGGCGGTGCCGAACCAGCCGATCATCGCCGCGCCAATGGCCGAGGTGATGTGGTCATAGCCGGGCGCCACGTCGGTGGTGAGCGGGCCGAGGGTGTAGAACGGCGCCTCGCCGCAGACGGCCAGCTGCTTGTCCATATTGGCCTTGATCTTGTGCATCGGCACGTGGCCGGGGCCCTCGATCATGGTCTGGACGCCGTGCTTCCAGGCCACCTGGGTCAGCTCCCCCAGGGTCTCCAGCTCGGCGAACTGGGCCGCGTCATTGGCGTCGGCGATGCAGCCGGGGCGCAGGCCATCCCCAAGCGAGAACGAGACATCATAGGCCCGCATGATCTCGCAGATGTCCTCGAAGTGCTCGTAGAGGAAGTTCTCGCGGTGATGCGACAGGCACCACTTGGCCATGATTGAGCCGCCGCGGGAAACGATGCCGGTGACCCGCTTGGCGGTCAGCGGGATATAGGGCAGCCGCACGCCGGCATGGATGGTGAAATAGTCGACCCCCTGCTCGGCCTGCTCGATCAGGGTGTCGCGGAACACCTCCCAGTTCAGGTCTTCGGCGACGCCATTGACCTTCTCCAGAGCCTGATAGATCGGCACGGTGCCGATGGGGACCGGCGAGTTGCGGACGATCCAGTCGCGGATGTTGTGGATGTTGCGGCCGGTGGAAAGGTCCATCACGGTGTCGCCGCCCCAGCGGATGGCCCAGACCATCTTGTCCACCTCGTCGGCCACGGTGGAGAGCACCGCCGAATTGCCGATATTGGCGTTGATCTTCACCAGGAAGTTTCGGCCGATGGCCATCGGCTCGAGTTCGGTGTGATTGATATTGGCCGGGATGATCGCTCGGCCCCGAGCCACTTCCGAGCGCACGAATTCCGGGGTCACGAAGTCGGGGATCGCGGCGCCGAAGTCCTCGCCGTCGCGGATGAACGGGTCGCTCTCCTTGCGGCGCAGGTTCTCCCGGATGGCCACATATTCCATCTCCGGGGTGATGATCCCGCGGCGGGCATAGTCCAGCTGGGTGACACAGCCGCCGGCCTTGGCCCGATAGACCCTGCGGGGGGCGCTGAACTGCGGGGCCAGGTGCTCGCCCTTCGCAAACCCATTGTCCTCGGGCTTCACCTCCCGGGGATTTTCCACGATCTCGATGTCGCCGCGGGACACCACCCAGGGCTCGCGGGTGCGGGGCAGGCCCTTCTCGATGTCGATCGTCGCAGCGGGGTCGGTATAGGGCCCGGACGGATCATAGAGGGTCAGCGCCGGCTCATTGGCTGACGGATGCACCGCCACCTCACGGAACGGCACGCGGATGTCGGGCCACAGCACGCCGGGCTGAAAGACCTTGCGCGAACCGGGACGTTCGCCGGTGGGAATCGAATTGGCGATGGGGGTCTGGATGTTCACCAGCGGTTTCCTCGTCTTCGAGGGCCTCACGGGCGAAAGGGATTGCGGACGTCACGGTCCGTTCCCTTCGCCGGCATGACCCGGATCAGGTTCGACGGGTCGTGGGCTCACCCACCTCTCAGCCGCTTGAGCGCGGCCCCCCGAGGACAGGCGGCGACCCTAGGCCCGATCGTGTCCCAGGGGAAGCCTGCAAGGGGGCGAAGACGGCGCCGCGCGTCCACCTTGACCTTTCACATTACGAGAGTAATTTCTCCGGACAATTACAACCGTAATCTTAGGGAGACGACGATGAAAAGACCTGGTGTGAACCGATTGAGCTGGACGACGCGGGCCGGCCTGGCCGCCCTGGTGGGCGCGGCGGCGGCCTGCGCCTGGGCGGAGACCGCGGCGGCGGCTGTGTCGGCCACTGAGCCCGAGACCCGGTTGAACCTCCTGGGGGTCTTCGCCCACGCCACCGTGCCGGTGCAGGCGATCATGGCCGGACTGATGGCGGCGGCCCTGGCCTCGCTGGCCATCTGGGCCTCGCAGCTCACCGCGAAAACGCCAGGGGCCGGTCGGCTGGCCTTCCTGTCCGGGGTGACGGCGGCGAGCCCGCTGCTGGGCCTGGCGGCGGCGACCTATTCCCTGCTGAACAGCTGCATCGGCATCGCCAATGTCCGCCCCGCGCCCGACCTCACCACCCTCGCGCCCGGTCTGGCCGAGGCCCTGACCTCTGTGCTGCTGGCTTTGCTGGCGGCGGTGATCGCCCTGATCGCACGGCGACACCTGGAAAGCCGGTCCGGCGGCGGCGCGGCGCGCGAACCGGCGGCCCGGGGCGCGACCGCCCTCAGCTGACCCTGTCTCGGACCTGGGCGTTCAGATGGTGATTTGGGCGCCCAGCTCCACCACCCGTCCCGGCGGGATGTGGAAAAAGTCGGTGGGGTTGGCGGCGTTGCGGGTCAGCCAGATGAACAGGTCGTTGAGCAGTTTGGGCATCCGGGAATTGGCCCCGCGCACCACTGTCTTGCGGCCCACGAAGAACGAGGTCGCCATGATGTCAAAGACGATGCCGTGCTTGCGCAGCCCCGCCAGGGCCTTGGGGACGTTGGGGGTCTCCATGAAGCCGTAGGTCAGGGCGATGCGGGTGAAGTCGTCGGACACCTTCTCGATGGCGGCCCGCTCGAACTCGGCGACCCGCGGCACGTCGGCCGTGCGGACGCTGACGATCAGGTTCTTCTGATGCAGGACCCGGTTGTGTTTGAGATTGTGCAGCAGGGCGCCCGGGGCGTGATCGGGATCCGAGGTCAGGAACACGGCAGTGCCGGCCGCCCGATAGGTGGACTTGGTGTTGAGATAGGGCAGCACGTCGTTCAGTAGAGGCGAGTCGGTGGCGATCTTCTGGTTCACCAGGTCGGTGCCGCGCACCCAGGTGGCCATCAGGGTGAAGATGGCGCCGCCGAGGATCAGGGGCACGAAGCCGCCGGACAGCAGCTTCAGCCCGTTGGCCCCGAGGAACAGGATGTCGATGGACAGCAGGGGTACGATCAGCAGCAGAGCGCCCCACAGCGGCCAGCGCCAGCGATAGCGCACCACGATGAAGGCCAGGGTCGTGGTGACGGCCATGGTCCCGGTCACCGCCAAGCCATAGGCATGGGCCAGGTTGGACGAGGACTTGAACACCGCGATCAGGAAGACCACCCCCACCGCCAGCAGCAGGTTGATATTGGGCAGATAGATCTCGCCGGCCTGAGTCTCGGAGGTGCGGTTGACGGTCATGCGCGGCAGGTAGCCCAGCTGCATGGCCTGGTTGGTGAGCGAGAAGGCGCCGGTGATCACCGCCTGGCTGGCGATGATGGTGGCGGCGGTGGCCAGGATCACCAGCGGCGCGCGGGCGATGTCCGGGGCCATCAGGAAGAACCAGTCGGCGTTCTCCACCGGCTTGCCATGAGCCTCGACGATGGCCTGCAGGACATAGGCGCCCTGGCCCAGATAGTTGAGGAACAGGGCCGGCAGGACGAAGACCAGCCAGGACGCCTGGATCGGCCAGCGGCCGAAATGGCCCATGTCCGCATAGAGCGCCTCGGCCCCGGTGACGGTGAGAAACACCGAGCCCAGCACGAAGAAGGCCGACTTGGGATGGTGCACCAGGAACAACACCGCATGGTGAGGGCTGACCGCGCTCAGCACCCCGACCTGAAAGGCGATGTGCCAGGCCCCGAGCCCGGCGATGATCAGGAACCACAGCACCATGATCGGCCCGAAGAACCGGCCCATCCCCCCCGTGCCTCTGGACTGCACGGCGAACAGGATGATCAGCAGGGTCAGGCTGGAGATCAGGATCACCGGCAAGGTCACCAGCGGCCCGATGATCGGAACGACGTTCAGGCCCTCCACCGCCGACAGCACGGAAATGGCCGGCGTGATGATGGCGTCGCCATAGAACAGGGCTGCGCCCGTGCAGCCCAGGATGAAAATGAAGGTGGTGCGGCGACCCAGGGCCTGCTGGGCCAGGGCCACCAGGGACAGCACCCCGCCCTCCCCGCGGTTGTCCGCCCGCATCAGGAACAGCACGTACTTGACCGTGACCACCAGGATCAGGGCCCACAGGGCCAGGGACACGACCCCCATCACCGATTCCGGAGTCAGCCCGCGCTCGCCGGTCTGGCCGAGCGCTTCGCGGAAGGCGTAGAGCGGGCTGGTGCCGATATCGCCGAACACAACGCCGATACTGCCGAGCGCCAGGGGCCAGAACCGGCCGTGGCCGGAGTGGCTTTTCGACGTGGCGGAAACGGGCGATGCGGCCAGGTCTTGGTCGCCGGTCAAGGGCGGTTGCTCCGGGTGGGCGCCAGGGCGTCCTGGTCGCGCGGCGGCTTACGCTTTCGGGGGACCGGGTCCAAGGAAAATTTCCGGCGCGACCAAACCCTCGCCTTAAACTTGGGGTCAAGCTTCGGTCTGGTCCTGACCCCAACCCCCAGGAGACCTCCCATGAAGATCGCCCTTTCCCTGCTCGCCGGCCTGACCCTGGCCGCCGCGGCCGGACCGACTCTCGCCGCCGACAACGGATCCTGCTTCCGGCTCAGCCAGATGCAGGGCCATACCGTCGCCGATCCGCATACCCTCTATGTGGGGATCAGCGGTCGCCGCGATGTGTATCGGATCAGCATGAGCGGATCCTGCCTGACCTCCAAGTTCGACTCCGATCCGCTGATCACCCGCAGCGCCGGCGCCTCGGACCTGGTGTGTCGGCCCATCGACCTGGATCTGGCCGTAGGTGGCCCCGGCGGGCCCAGCCATTGCATCATCAGCGACATCCAGAAGCTAACCCCGGCTGAACTCGCCGCCCTGCCGAAGAAGCTGCACCCCTGACACGGACGACGCCTCGTCCGTCGCAAAGCGCGGCTGTGGCGTGCTAGGGGAAGTCGCCAATCCGGAGTCGTTCCCATGCATCTCGCCCGCTTTCCCCGCGCCCGCTTCGCCCACCTGCCCACCCCGCTTGAGGCCGCGCCGCGCCTGGGCGAGGCCCTGGGCGGAGTGAAGCTGTGGATCAAGCGCGACGACTGCACGGGCCTGGCGGGCGGCGGCAACAAGACCCGAAAGCTGGAATTCCTGCTGGGGGAGGCCCTGGCCCGGGGCGCCGACACCCTGGTCACCCAGGGCGCCGTGCAGTCGAACCATGTGCGTCAGACCGCGGCCGCGGCGGCGCGGTTCGGCCTGAAGTGCGAGATCATCCTGGAAGAGCGCGTCGCCACCAACGCCACCGATTACAACAATTCCGGCAATGTGCTGCTGGACCGGCTGATGGGCGGCAAGCTTCGTAATGTGCCCGCGGGGACCGACATGAACGCCGCCCTGGCCAGCGTGGCCGAGGAGGTGACCCAGACCGGTGGCAAGCCCTACATCATCCCCGGCGGTGGCTCGAACCCCGTCGGCGCCCTGGGCTATGTGGACTGCGCCATCGAGCTGGTGGCCCAGGCCAACGCCATGGGCCTGGTGATCGACCGCATCGTCACCCCCACCGGCAGCGCCGGCACCCATGCGGGCCTGGTGGCCGGCCTGGCCCTGATCGGCGCCGATATCCCCGTGCTGGGCATCGGGGTGCGCGCGCCCAAAGAGACCCAGGAAGCCAATGTGCATAAGCTGGCCGTCGAGACGGCCGCCCTGCTGGGCCACCCCGAGCGGGTCACCCGGGACATGACCGTGGCCGACTGCGACTATGTCGGCGCGGGCTACGGCCTGGTGGACGAGGCGGTGATCGACGCCCTGAAGCTCGCCGCCCGCACCGAGGCCCTGCTGCTGGACCCGGTCTATACCGGCAAGGCCATGAAGGGCCTGATCGCGCTCGCCGGGCAGGGCCGCTTCAAGGACGAGACGGTGGTGTTCCTGCACACCGGTGGCGCCCAGGGCCTGTCGGGGTATGCTTCGGTCCTGGAAGGACATCTCTCATGAGCAAGACGCCCACGAAGGTTCTCGGCGTGCTGGGCGGCATGGGCCCGGCGGCCACGGTGGACTTCCTGGCCAAGCTGCAGGCCTTCACCCCGGCCGAACGGGACCAGGACCACATCCGGGTGATCGTCGACATCAATCCCCAGGTGCCGGACCGCAATGATCCCTTCGCCAAGCCCGGCCCGATCCTGGCCGAAATGGCCGGCGCCCTGCGCGGGGCCGGGGCCGAGGTCCTGGCCATCGCCTGCAACACCGCCCACGCCTATGCCGACCTGGTGAGCCGCTCGGCCGGCCTGCCGCTGGTGGACATGATCGGCACCGCCGCCCACGCGGCGCGGGAGACCGGCGCCCGCCGCGCCGGCGTGCTGGGCACCCGCGACGCCATCAAGCTCTATCGGGAATACCTGGCCGCCCAGGGCATGGGCCTGGTGTCCTTGCCGCCAGAGGGCCAGGAGGCGTTTATGGCCCTGCTGTACCGGATCAAGGGCGGCGACCGCGGCCCTGACGTGAAGGCCGGCATGGTGGCCCTGGCCAAGGCCCTGGTGGCGGACGGCGCCGAGGCGGTGATCGCCGGCTGCACCGAGGTGCCCCTGGTGCTCGGCCCGAAGGACATCCGCCAGCCGCTGATCGACGCCGGCGAGCTCCTGGCGCGGCGCTGCGTGTCGGTATGTCTGGGCCTGGAGGCGGTGCCGGTCCTGGAGGCCTGAGGGCCGGGCGCGGCCTTCAACCTCCCCTGTTCACGGGGGAGGTTGAGGCTCGCAGGTCCTCGACCACCTGGCCTATCACGCTGTCCCAGTCGCCGGGCGCGGGCTGGGTGAACAGCCTTGCGCTCGGATACCACGGCGTATCGGCGCGGCCGTGCAGCCATCGCCAGCAGCCGTCGAAGCGGCTGAGGATCCAGACCGGTTTGCCGAGCCCGCCCGCCAGATGGGCGACGGCCGTATCGCAGGTGATCACTAGGTCGAGATTGGAAATCAGCGCGGCCGTGTCGGCGAGATCCATCAGGTCGGCTGTCAGGTCGGTGATCTCCGGCCCGGCCCACCCACGCGCCTCGAGCTCGGCCAGCTGAGCCGAGGCCGGCCCC
>Ga0265327_10000940_pt1 | contig 42631 bp, 46 predicted proteins | sample 41621metaG_FD_202089 | JGI IMG/M metagenome (GOLD analysis project Ga0265327, IMG submission 202089) | Rhizosphere microbial communities from Carex aquatilis grown in University of Washington, Seatle, WA, United States - 4-16-21 metaG | ecosystem: Host-associated > Plants > Roots > Rhizosphere... | reverse complement strand
GGAGATCAGGTTGGCGAACACGTTGCTGATCGAGTTCACGTTGCTGACCAGCACGATGCCGAGCATGCAGACGAAGGCCAGGATCAGGGTGCCCACGGCCGGGGTCTTGAGCTTGCCCTGGATGGTGCCGAACACCTTGGGCCAGACCTGGTCCCGGGCCATCGACAGGGTGATCCGGGCCGCCGGCAACAGCGTGGTCTGGGTGGTCGCCACCGTCGACGAGATGACGGCGATGATCATCACGTACCCGGCCCAGCTGCCCGCCGCCCGCTGCGCGAAGTAGAAGAGGATGGTGTCCTGGTGGGCGTTCCAGGCCCTGGCGGGGAGCAGCATCTGGGCGGCGATGATGTTGATGGCGAACACCAGCAGCAGCAGGAACATGGCGATGATGCCGGCGTGGCCCGGCGTCTTGGTGGCGTTCTTCGACTCCTCGTTGAGGTTGGTGGCCGTGTCCCAGCCCCAGAAGAAGAACACGCCGAGCACGATGCCGGCCGACAGGGCGCTGATCCCGCCGATGTTGAACGGGTTGAGCCAGCCCATGTGGAACCCGGTCGAGCCGGCCGGGTGGGAGACGGCCACCTTCACGATCCCCCAGATCGAGAAGCCGATGACGGCGGTGTACTCGATGATGAGGAGTAGCCACTGGAAGTTGGTCGTCCACCGGATGCCCCAGATGCAGATGAACGTGATGAGGGCCAGCCAGAAGCCGGCGGCCACCGCCGCGGTGCCGACACTGTTGGCCGTCGAGTCCGAGACCCAGCCCCACTCGTTGAACAGCTGCAGGGTGTACTGACCGGCCACGATGGGCGCCGAGACGCAGAACAGGATGCTGGTGGCCACCTGGACCCAGCCGTTGAACCAGCCGACGTACGGGCTGACCAGCTTGGACAGCCAGGCGTAGGAGGCGCCGCAGTCCGGATCGCGCCGGTTCAGGTGGAAGTAGGCGATGGCGATGAACAGCACGGGCACGAACGACACCCAGATGACGGCCGGTCCGGCGTAGGCCACGCCGGCGGTCAGGAACAGCACGGCCATGGTGGCGGCCAGGGTGTACGCCGGTGCCACCGACGACACCGCCACCACCGTGGAGTCGAAGAGGTTGAGCGTGTCCGCCCGCAGGGTCGCCCCCGCCTCCTCGGTGGGCACCGGCGCCCCGAAGGGTCCCGGTACCTCGGGCGGCTTGCCCGTGCTGTCGACTGTGTCCGTGCCCATGCGCTCTCCCCTTGTGTCTGGCGTGATGCCTGTTCGAACCCCTACCGGCACTGCCCACCAGTCCCCCCGGTGGCCCTGCGGTGCTGCACCTGCGCCGGGGGCGACGCCCCCGGGTACCCCACCGACCGTTGCCGGCCGGCCCCGCCGTCAGCCGCCGATGTAGCTCATGACGTGCTTGATGCGGGTGTAGTCCTCGAAACCGTACGAGGACAGGTCCTTGCCGTAGCCCGAGTGCTTGAACCCGCCGTGGGGCATCTCGGCGACGATCGGGATGTGCGTGTTGATCCACACGCAGCCGAAGTCCAGGGCCTTGGCCATGCGCATGGCCCGCCCGTGGTTCTGGGTCCACACGCTGGAGGCCAGCCCGTACTGGACGCCGTTGGCCCAGGCGACGGCCTCGTCCTCGTCGCTGAAGCGCTGGACGGTGATGGCCGGGCCGAAGAGCTCCTGCTGGATGACCTCGTCGTCCTGGTGCAGCCCGGTGATGACCGACGGGGCGAAGCAGTAGCCGCGCTCCCCCACCGCCGAGCCGCCCGTGACCACCTCGGCGTGGTTCGGCAGCCGGTCGAAGAAGCCGCTGAGGCGCTCCAACTGGGCGGCGCTGTTGAGGGGCCCGTAGTCGGCGTCGGCCACGTCGGTGCCACCCACCGTCTGGGCCCGGGCCTGCTCGACCAGGGCGGCCACGAAGTCGTCGTGGATGCCGGGTGCGGCCAGCACCCGGGTGGCGGCCGTGCAGTCCTGGCCGGCGTTGAAGTAGCCGGCGACGGCGATCCCCTCGGCGGCGGCCTCGAGGTCGGCGTCGTCGAAGACCACGACCGGGGCCTTGCCGCCCAGCTCGAGGTGCACCCGCTTCAGGTCGTGGGAGGCGGACTCGGCCACCTGCATGCCGGCCCGCACGCTGCCGGTGATGGACACCATGGCCGGCGTCGGGTGCTCGACCAGCAGGCGTCCGGTGTCGCGGTCGCCGCAGACCACGTTGAACACGCCGTCGGGCAGGTGCTCGGCCAGGATCTCGGCCATCAGCAGGGTCGAGGCCGGGGTGGTGTCCGACGGCTTCAGCACCATGGCGTTGCCGGCGGCGATGGCCGGCGCCCACTTCCAGACGGCCATCATGGCCGGGTAGTTCCACGGGGTGACGGCTGCGCACACGCCGATGGGTTCGCGCCGGATGACCGACGTGTGGTCGGCCATGTACTCGCCGGCCGACTTGCCCTCGAGGTGGCGGGCGGCCCCGGCGAAGAAGCGGATCTGGTCGACCATCGGGGGGATCTCCTCCGACAGCGTGACGGCCACCGGCTTACCCGTGTTGGCGCTCTCGGTGGCCACCAGCTCGTCGGCCCGGGCCTCGATGGCGTCGGCGATGCGGAACAGGGCCAGGCTGCGCTCCGACGGGGTGGCGTCGCGCCAGCCGGGGAAGGCGGCGGTGGCGGCGGCCATGGCTGCGTCCACGTCTTCGGCACCCGACACCGGGGCCTCGAAGTTCGGCTCGCCCGTGCTCGGGTCGAGCAGGGTGGCCGAGGCGCCGGACTTCGGCTCGGCGTAGGAGCCACCGATGAAGTTCGACAGCTTGGTGGTGCTCAAGGTTCCTCCCCGTTGGATGCGTGGCGGCCACGACGGCCGGGACCGCTGACGGGCGTGCGCCCGCCCGTCATGTGCGTGTCATCGTGGCCCAAGTTTCCCGATCTGACAAGTGATTTCTGCTAACTCTGTGTGAACGGCCACGGAAACCGCTTGTATTCCGCTTGGAATCCGCGTTAACTGTTCGTTAACTGCTAGAACTGGATCTGAATGACCGAGCCCACCACCACCTCCCACCACGCGTCCCGCACCCCGGTCGCCACGCGTTCCGGCGGCCTCCGGTGACCGGGCCCGCCGCCAACGGGACGGCCGCCGGCCTGCTCGACGACATCAACAAGGCGATCGTCGAGCAGCTGCAGCAGGACGGCCGGCGCACGTACGGCTCGATCGCCGAGGCCGTCGGGCTGTCCGAGGCCGCCGTGCGCCAGCGGGTCCAGAAGATGCGCGACGCCGGCATCATGCAGATCGTGGCCGTCACCGACCCGCTGCAGGTGGGCTTCCGGAGCCAGGCCATGGTGGGGATCCGCGCCGACGGCGACGCCCGGGAGGTGGCCGACCGGCTCGCCGCGGTCGACGACATCGACTACGTGGTGATGGTGGCGGGCGAGTACGACATCCTCGTCGAGCTGGTGTGCGAGGACGAGGACGCCATGCTGGACCTCCTCAACGGGGTGATCCGGCAGATCCCGGGCGTGCGGGAGACCGAGATGTTCATGTACCTGAAACTCAAGAAGCAGACCTACACATGGGGGACACGATGACCGAGTACTCGAACGAGGCCCTGCAGGAGGCCGCCCACCGGCACCTGTGGATGCACTTCACGCGCATGTCCGACGACACCCGGGCGCCGATCCCCGTGATCACCCACGGCGAGGGCGCCTGGGTCTACGACAGTCTGGGCAACAAGTACCTCGACGGCCTGTCCGGCCTGTTCACCAGCCAGCTTGGCCACGGCCGCATGGAGCTGGTCAACGCCGGCGCCGAGCAGGCGGCCAAGCTGGCCTACTTCCCGGTGTGGAGCTACGCGCACCCGAAGGCGGTGGAGCTGGCCGAGAAGATCGCCGAGCTCACGCCGGGCGATATCAACCGGATCTTCTTCACCACCGGCGGCTCCGAGGCCGTCGAGTCGGCCTGGAAGCTGGCCCGCCAGTACTTCAAGCTGATCGGCCAGCCTCAGCGGACCAAGGTCATCAGCCGGTCCATCGCCTACCACGGCGCCACCATGGGCGCCCTGTCGATCACCGGCGTCACCGAGATCCGCACGCCGTTCGAGCCGCTCGTGCCCGGGGCGTTCAAGGTGCCGAACACCAACTTCTACCGGGCCCCCTACTTCCAGGACGACGAGGAGGCCTTCGGTCGCTGGGCGGCCGACGCCATCGAGCAGGCCATCGAGGCCGAGGACCCCGAGACGGTGGCCGCCGTCTTCCTCGAGCCGGTGCAGAACGCCGGCGGCTGCTTCCCCCCGCCCCCCGGCTACTTCCAGCGGGTGCGCGAGATCTGCGACCGCCACGGCGTCCTGCTCGTGTCCGACGAGGTCATCTGCGCCTGGGGCCGCCTCGGCCACTTCTTCGGCGCCGAGCGCTACGACTACGTGCCCGACATGATCACCATGGCCAAGGGGCTCACCAGCGGCTACGCCCCGCTCGGCGCCCTGGCCGTGAGCGACCGGGTCATCGAGCCGTTCCTGGCCGGCGCCAGCTTCCTGCACGGCATCACCTTCGCCGGGCACCCGGTCAGCACGGCGGTGGCCCTGGCCAACATCGACGTGTTCGAGAAGGAGGGGATCCTCGACAACGTGCGCGAGAACGAGGCCGCCTTCAAGGCCTCCCTCGACACGCTGCGGGACCTGCCCATCGTGGGCGACGTGCGCGGCGCCGGCTACTTCTACGGCATCGAGATGGTCAAGGACAAGGACACCAAGGAGACGTTCAACGAGGACGAGGCCGAGCGACTGCTGCGCGGCTTCCTCTCCCACGCCCTCTACGAGTCGGGCCTGATCTGCCGGGCCGACGACCGGGGCGACCCCGTCATCCAGCTGGCCCCGCCGCTCACCTGCGGCCCCGAGGAGTTCGAGTACATCACCGACCGGTTGCGCAGCGTCCTGACCGAGGCGTGGAAGCAGATCTGACCCCGCCGTCGGGCGAGCGCTACCGGGCGCTCTCCCTGTGGTGGGACGGACTGCCGGGCGACCTCACGGTCCGGCCGGGGCTCCCCGGCGACACCGAGGTGGACGTGGCCGTGGTGGGCGGCGGCCTGACCGGGCTGTGGACCGCCTACTACCTGCACGAGGCCGATCCCGGCCTGCGCATCGCCGTGCTCGAGCGCGACGTCGCCGGCTTCGGCGCGTCGGGCCGCAACGGCGGCTGGTGCTCGGCGCTGTTCAGCGTGTCGGAGTCGACGCTCGACCGGGCCGCCGGGCCCGGGTCGGGGGCGGCCCAGCGCCTGGCCATGCAGGAGACGGTGCGCGAGGTCGGACGGGTGGTGGCCGCCGAGGGGATCAGCTGCGGGTTCGACCGGGGCGGGACCGTGGTCCTGGCCCGCACGCCGGCCCAGCTGCAGCGGACCCACCAGGAGATCGCCGAGGCGCGCGAGCGCGGCGTCGACGAGCGGGACCTGCGGTTCCTGTCGGCCGACGAGGCCCACGGACTGGTGGGGGCGACCGACGTGCTGGGCGGCACCTACACGCCGCACTGCGCGGCCGTCGACCCGGCCCGCCTGGTCCGGGGCCTGGCCGAGGTGGTCGAGGCCCGGGGCGTGGCCATCCATGAGCGCACCACGGTGCGGTCGATCGCGCCGGGTGTGGTGACGACCGACCGGGGCACGGTGCGGGCCCGAACGGTGGTGCGGGCCACGGAGGGCTACACCCGCACCCTCGAGGGCCACGACCGCGACCTGGTGCCCGTCTACTCGCTCATGATCGCCACCGAGCCGCTGCCCGACGCCTTCTGGGAGGAGGCCGGCCTGGCCGACCGACCCACCTTCGCCGACCACCGGCACCTCGTGATCTACGGCCAGCGCACCGAGGACGGCCGTCTGGCCTTCGGTGGCCGCGGCGCGCCCTACCACTTCAACTCGGACATCCGGCCGGACTACGACCGCGACGCCACCGTGCACGAGGCGCTCCGCCGGACGCTGGTCGAGCTGTTCCCGGCCCTGGCCGACGTGGCCGTGACCCACGCCTGGGGCGGCCCGCTCGGCATCGCCCGCGACTGGTTCTCCTCGGTCGGCATCGACCGGTCGACGGGCATGGCCTGGGCCGGCGGCTACGTGGGCGACGGGCTGTCGACCACCAACCTGGCCGGGCGGACCCTGCGCGACCTCATCCTCGGCCAGTCGACCGGCCTCACCGCCCTGCCCTGGGTCAACCACCGCTCGCGGCGGTGGGAGCCCGAGCCCTTCCGCTACCTCGGCATCAACGCCGGGCTGCGGCTGGCCGGCTCGGCCGACCGGGCCGAGGACCGTGCCGGCCGGGAGACGTGGCACGCCAAGGCGCTCGGCAGGATCGTCGGCGGCTGACGGCGGCCGGGACGGGCCGGCTCAGGTCTTGCCCGGGTGGGTGATCCTCGGCTTGATGGAGCCCTGGGCGGCCAGTGAGCCGGTCGTGCCCCCGCCCGGGCCCCGCAGCAGGAAGGCCATGCCGACGGCCAGCAGGGCGCCGAGCAGGGGGCCGGCCAGGTAGACCCACCACGAGGTCAGGTCGGCCGCCACCACGTCCGGCCCGAGGGTGCGGAACGGGTTCATCGACGCCCCCGAGATCGGGCTGGCCCACAGCCCGGCCAGGGCGATGTAGCCGCCGACGCCGAGGGCGCCGAACAGCCCGACCTGCTGGGCGCCCGAGGCGGTGCCGAGGATCACGCTGACGAGGCCGAGGGTGAGGACGGTCTCCATCAGGAAGGCGGCGGTGGCCGTGTGGCCGGCCGACGGGTAGGTGGAGCCGTAGCGGGCCGACACGCCGACCACCCCCTGCAGGAACCAGGCGGCGGCCAGGGCACCGGCCAGCTGGGCCACCAGGTAGGCCGGCACCCGTCGCCAGGGGAAGTCCCGGCGGAGGGAGAAGGCCAGGGTGACGGCGGGGTTGAGGTGGGCGCCCGACACCCTCCCCATGAACAGGATGATCGCCATCACCATCAGACCGGGTGCCACCACGGCGGCCGCCCGGCCCACCGACCCCGGGATCGAGTGGTCGATCATCGGTCCGCCGGCGGCCACCAGGACGAGGAAGAAGGTGCCGAACACCTCGGCGCACACCCGGCGCCACTCGCGGGACGGGTCGTCGAAGTTGCGGACCATGAGGGCCATGCGCTGCTCGGCCGTGGCCAGCAGCGGCGACGAGTCGGACCGGCCCGGGAGCTCGGGGTCGTTGAAGTCCTGGTGGGCCTCGGGCCCGACGGTCATGGTCGCATCGCGCACGACGCTAGCAACCGCCCTGCAGCGGGTCGGGTACCGGGCCGGGCACGCCGTGCAGGTGGGCGACGCCGGCACACGGCCGGGTCACGACGGAAGGACCGGGTGGCGCGGCGGGCCGGGACGGCGGGGCGGTACGGGGTGGTGCGGGTGCGGCTCAGCCGGCGCCGTAGAAGCCGGCACCGAAGGCGTACACGCCCCCGTCGGCCCCCACCAGCCAGTAACCGCCCGAGGCGGCGTCGGCGCTGATGTCCTCGACGGGCGCCGCTGGCTGCAGCGGGGCGTCCGGGCCGCGGAAGGCGGCGTCGCCGTAGGCGTAGACCGCTCCGGTCCGGGTGACCTCCCACACGCCGTCGCCGTCGGCGGTGGAGGCGATGCCCACCACCGGTGCGACCGGCAGCGCGTCGGCGGTCGGGCCGAGCTTGGGTGCGTCGAAGGCGGTCACGGTGCCGTCGGATGCCACCAGCCAGTAGCCGCCGGTGGCCCGGTCGGCCGTCATGGCGACGGTGGGCGAGGACTGGGCCGAGCCGCCGAGCGAGCCCTTGAAGGCCGCGTCGCCGTAGGCGAAGACGCCGCCGTCCGCCGCCACCTCCCAGTAGCCCTTGCCGTCAGCCGTCGGGACCAGGTCCACGATCGGCGAGTTGAGGGAGAGGCTCGAGGCGGCGCCGAGGTAGGGCGAGGCGCCGTAAGCGAAGACGCCGCCGTCCGCCGCGACCTCCCAGTAGCCGTTGCCGGCCGGGTCGGCCACCAGCTCCACGATGGGTGCGGCCAGCGTGAGCGAGGCCGTCGAGCCCAGGTCGGTGGCCGAGCCGTGGACCGACACCGCGCCCGACGCGGTGGCCAGCCAGTAGCCGGTGCCGTCAGCCGTGGACGCCATCGAGATCACGGGGCCGACCAGGTGGCCGATCGGGGTGAAGGGGGCGAAGGGGATGGTGGACACCTCGTTGGAGGCGGCCGAGGAGGCGCCGGACACCCGGCCGCGCACCGTGAAGTAGTACTGTTGGCCGGCCTTGAGGCCCGTCACCTGGTACGAGTCGCCGACGACGGGCGTGCTCCCGTTGAGCGGGATCGGGAACTCCATGCCGGGGGCGAACCCGACGTATACGTCGTAGCCGGTGGCCGTGGTGCCCGCCGGGGGCCTCCACGTGACGAGGGCCGAGCCCACACCGGCGGCCGCGCCCGTGGCCAGCGGGGCCGGGGGCGGGGTGGCCGGGGCCACGAGGGTGTTGACCGGGTCGGTCGGCACCAGCACCGGCGTGACCGGGGCGGGAGCCGGAGTGGATGCCGGCGGCGGCGTGGTCGTCTTGTGCACCGGCGTCGTGGTGGCCGGGGCGGCGACGATCGGGTTGGCGAAGGGGTCGTAGCCCGACGACACGCCGGGGGTGGCGGTGGACTTGGCCTTCTTGCCCTTGGAGCCGAGCGTGCCCGTCCCGCCGTTGGCGTAGGGGTCGTAGCCCGACGAGCCGGCCACCGTGGTGGTCGACGGGGCGGCGCCGAACAGCGAGGAGGAGGCGACCGTCGACGAGGTCGGGGGCACCGTGTAGCTGGACGAGTTGGCGTCGTCCGAGGAGGGGGCGTTGTGCTGCGCGGCGGCGTTGGCCGACGAGCTCGAGGGGATGGCGGCGGGCACGCCCACGGCCACCACGGCGGCGGCGGCCACGGTGCCGGCCAGCATGGCCTTGGAACGGGCGTCGGGCAGCGGAGCGTCGCCCATCAGCCACCGGGTCCACTCCTTCATGGCCTGCAGCCAGCTGTTCATCGCCCAGAGCCCCTTCTCCTGGAGTGCCCCACCGGTGTCGGTGGGGCATTCCGCCGCGGTACCCGGCGCGACATCGAGGAAACCCCCCGTCGCCGAGCCCCGACCGCGGACTACTGACCCGCCCACTGTACCCGACCGTTCTGCGCCTGACGAGGGCGCTCCGGCCCTGGTCACGGGGTGTGGTCGGGCGGTCACGGAGCACGGGAGACCTGCCCGGGGCGGACCGGATCGGCGGTGGCGGCCAGGCCGTCCTACGCTCGGGCCGCGGGTGCCGCCGGCACCCCGACGACAGGGGGAGCGGCATGGCCATCAAGGTGATCCAGTGGGCGACCGGCGGCGTGGGGCGGGCGGCGGTGGCCGGCATCGTCGCCCATCCCGACCTCGAGCTGGTGGGCTGCTGGGTCCACAGTCCCGACAAGGTCGGCGTCGACGTCGGCGAGCTGTGCGGCCTCGACCCGGTGGGCGTGACGGCCACCGACGACGTGGACGCGCTGCTCGCCCTCGGCGCCGACTGCGTCGTGTACTCGCCGGTCATGGCCGACCCGGCGGTGGTCGCCCGGATCCTGGCCTCGGGGGCCAACGTGGTCACGCCGCTCGGCTGGTTCTTCCCGGCCGGCCGGGACGAGTCGGCCATCGAGGCCGCCTGCCGGGAGGGTGGCACGTCCGTCCACGGCACCGGCATCCACCCGGGCGGGATCACCGAGCGCTTCCCCCTGATGGTGTCGGGACTGTCGCAGTCGATCACCCACGTGCGGGCCGAGGAGTTCAGCGACATCCGCACGTACGGGGCGCCGGCCGTGGTCGGCGACATCATGCTGTTCGGCCGCACGCCCGAGGAGGCCGACGCGTCGATGATGCCGGCCATCCTGGGCGACGGCTTCGGGCAGTCGGCCCGCATGGTCGGCCACGCCCTCGGGTTCGCTCTCGACCCCGACCTGCAGGTGTCCCACGAGGTGGCGGTGGCCACCGCCCCCATCGACTCCCCCATCGGGCCGATCGCCCCCGGGCGCATCGCCGCCCAGAAGTTCCGCTGGGTCGCCACCGTCCGGGGCGAACCCGTCATCACGGTCGCCACCAACTGGTTCATGGGCCAGGAGCACCTGGAGCCGGCCTGGAGCTTCGGGCCGGAGGGCGAGCGCTTCGAGGTGGAGGTGACCGGCGACCCGACGGCCCACCTCACCTTCCACGGCTGGCACCCGGACTCCATCGCCGCCGGGCTGGTGCGCAACCCGGGGGTGGTGGCCACGGCCACCCACTGCGTCAGCGCCGTGCCCTCGGTGGTGGCGGCGCCGCCGGGCATCCGCACGTACCTCGACCTCCCGGCCTACACCGGCAAGGCCGCCGACCACCTGCGCTGACCGGGCCCGGCCGGCCCGTCCCACGGCTCGGGCGCCCGGGTGGCGGTTGGCTAGGGTCCCCGGCATGGAGATCGGCCTCGCCCTGCCCACCATGGCCACCGGGTTCACCCGGTCCACCTTCACCGAGTGGTGCCGCGGCATCGACGAGGGCCCGTACTCGAGCGTGTCGGCCGGCGAGCGCATCACCTTCCACAACCCGGAACTGCTGGTGGCCAACACCGCTGCGGCCGCGCTGACCGAGAGGGTGCGGGTGATCACCAACATCGCCGTGCTGCCGCTCCACCGGCCCGCCCTGCTGGCCAAGCAGCTGGCCACCCTGGACGTCCTGGCCGGCGGCCGGCTCGAGGTCGGGGTGGGTGTCGGCGGACGCGAGCAGGACTACCGGGCGCTCGACGTCCCCTTTTCCGGGCGGCACGGGCGCCTCGACGCCACGGTGGACGAACTGCGGCGGCTGTGGGCCGGCGGCCCCGCCTACGAGGGCGGCCAGCCGGTGGGTCCGGCGCCGCACACCCCGGGCGGACCCCCGTTCCTGGCCGCAGCCATGGGGCCGAGGTCGATGGCCCGGGCCGCCCGCTGGGCGGCCGGGGTGTCCGGGTTCTCGATCGGCGCCGACGCCGACGAGATCGCCCGGGGCAACACCATGGCCCTCGACGCCTGGGAGGCGGCCGGGCGGTCCGAACGGCCCCGCCTGATCAGCGGCTCCTTCTACCTGCTCGGCGGGCCCGACGCCGATGCCGAGCTCAAGCGCTTCGCCCGTGCCTACCTGGCCGTCTTCGGCGACCGGGCGGCCGACGCCCTGGCCGCCACCGTGGACCTGAGCAGCCCCGCCCGGCTGCTCGACGCGCTGGCGGCCGCCGAGGCGGCCGGCTGCGACGAGTTCATCCTGGTCCCGGGCACGGTGGACCCGGCCTGCCTGGAGCGGACCACCGAGGCACTGGCCGGCTGACAGGTCGGTCGGGGCGGCCACCTGCCGGCGCCCGGTGACGGTCAGATCGAGAAGTCCTCGCCCCGCCAGACGCCGGACTCGTCGGGCCGGATCTCCGGCACCCGGTCACGGGCACCGAACTCCCGCTCGAGCTCGTCCACCTGCCGCTGCAGGGCGCCGAGGGTGACGCCCACCAGATCGGGCAGGAGCCCGTCGTCGACGTCGAGCGCGGAGGCGGCGGCACGGGGTCGGCTGCGGGCGATGACCTGGCCGGGCACCCCCACGACGACGGAGTCGGGCGGCACGTCCCGCACGACCACGGCGTTGGCGCCGATCCGGCTGCCGGCGCCGACCGTCACCGGCCCGAGCACCTTGGCGCCGGCGCCCACCGTCACCCGGTCGCCGATGGTGGGATGGCGCCTGCCCCGCTCGAGGCTGGTGCCGCCGAGCGTGACGCCCTGGTAGAGGGTCACGTCGGTGCCGACCACCGCCGTCTCGCCGATCACCACCCCGGTGGCGTGGTCGATGAAGAGCCCCGGCCCGATGGTGGCCCCGGGGTGGATGTCGACGGAGGTGAGCATCCGCACGGCCGCCGACACGACCCGGCCGGCCAGCGGGTGGCCGCCGACCCACAGGCGGTGGGCCAGGCGGTGGCCCCAGACGGCGTGGAGCCCCGGGTAGCAGAGCACCACCTCGGCGGTCGAGCGGGCGGCCGGGTCCCGCTCGCGCACCGCCGCCACGTCGCGGCGGAGGGAGGCGCGCACGGTCAGTCGCCGAGGCCCTCGAACAGGGCGGTGCTGAGGTACCGCTCGCCGAAGGACGGGATGATGACGACCACGAGCTTGCCGGCGTTCTCGGGCCGGGAGGCCACCTGGACGGCGGCCCACGTGGCGGCCCCCGACGAGATGCCGACCAGCAGGCCCTCCTCGTGGGCCATGCGGTGGGCGGTGTCGAAGGCGTCCTGGTTCTCGACGGTGATCACCTCGTCGTAGACGTCGGTGTCGAGGATGGCGGGCACGAATCCGGCCCCGATGCCCTGGATGGGGTGGGGGCCCTTGGCCCCGCCGGACAGGACGGGCGACGCCGCCGGCTCGACGGCCACGATCTGGACCCCGGGCTTGCGTTGGCGCAGCACGTGGCCGACGCCGGTGATGGTCCCGCCGGTGCCGACACCGGCCACCAGGATATCGATGCCGCCGTCGGTGTCGGCCCAGATCTCCTCGGCCGTGGTGCGCTCGTGGACGGCCGGGTTGGCCGCGTTCTCGAACTGCTGCGGCATGAAGAAGTCGCCCTCGCCCTTGGCGATCTCGGTGGCCTTGGCGATGGCGCCGCCCATGCCGTCGGGCCCGGGGGTGAGGACCAGCTCGGCGCCGTAGCCGCGCAGCAGCATCCGCCGCTCCTTGGACATCGTCTCCGGCATGGTGAAGATGCACCGGTAGCCGCGGGCCGCGCACACCATGGCCAGGGCGATGCCGGTGTTGCCGCTGGTCGGCTCCACCACGGTGGTGCCCGGACGGAGGAGGCCGGCCGCCTCGGCGGCATCGATCATCGACACGGCGATGCGGTCCTTCACGCTGCCGGCCGGGTTGAAGAACTCGAGCTTGGCCGCGATCTCCGCGCCGGCCCCGTCGGCCACGTGCCGGAGGCGGACCAGCGGCGTGCCGCCGATGAGCTGGGTGATGTCCTCCGCGATCCGCATGTCGGGTCCCTTTCGCCTGTCGGGCGGCCGTCCGTCGGCTGCACCGTGCAATCCCGACCCAACGTATCGGGTTTCCGGATCCCCCGGAACAGGGGTGGGGCGACGGGGGTGGCGGAGGTCGGCGGAGCGGGTCGACGGGGTGGTCAGGGCGGTCAGGTGCGGATGCGCCACTGCATGCGGCGCATCTGGCTGCGCAGGACGAGCCCGCGCAGGTGGCGCTCCTCCACCACCAGGTAGTCGAGCAGCGGGTCGTACTGGGCCGGCTCGGGCACCTGCATGTCGTGCATCCAGAGCAGGACCTCGGAGGTGCTCACCCCGAGCACGCGCGCGGCGGTGTCGGTGTCGTGTCGACGTACCCGCATGGCTTCGTCGAGCCTGTCGCCCAACGTCTGTGGCATCACGGCGGTGCGAACTCCCGAGGTCGATCGGGCACCGCCCGTCCGGGGCGTCCGGGCGGTCGGAGGCGATCCTGGCGGAACCACTGCGTGCCGACGTCTCCCGCCTCTGGCAACGGGGGTGCCGGCGCCCCACGAACCTTACGGCCGGGCGTCCGCCGAGCGGTGGAGCCACGGGGTCGGGGGCGGTGTGCCGGAGCGGGTGAGGCGGTGTGGGGGACGTCCGTCCGGCCGGGCGTGCCGACCCGCCGCGTCAGGCGAAGGTGAAGAAACAGAGCTGAGTGGCGTACGCCACCAGGCGCGGGGCTTCGGTCCCCTTCGGCCCGTAGTCCCAGAGGGCCATGTCGAGCGACGCGTAACCGTCGCCGGCGAAGCGGGCCCGGTTGTGGGCCAGGACCCAGTCCGACCGGCACGAGTCGAGCAGGTGGACGGTGAGGTCCACGCTGGGGCCGAACCAGCCCTGACGGTGGCCGGGCCCTAGCTTCTCCGCCACGGCACCCGGCATCGAATCGGCCATCACCACCAGCGCCAACGGGTCCAGCACGCCGTCGGCCCCGACAGGCGGCTCGTCGAGCCGGTACCACGTGGCGTGCTCGGCCCGGTCGGGCACGTACGACTCCCACGGCGCGTGGCCGAGGGCGCCCCTACCCTCCAGGCGGCTGTCCCAGAACGCCATGGGCGGGAAGACCTCGACGCCGGACGGCGGCGGGTCACGGAACGACCGGGCCTCGGCCAGGGGCACCAGTCCGACGGGCGGCTCCAGGTCGGTGAACTCGAAGCCCTGGCGCGAGGCGCCGAACACCCCCGTGGTGAGATGCCCGTGGGTGGCGTCCGGATTGCGCACCTCGGCCCGGAGGTGGGACATGGACCGGCCACGGCGCAGCACCTCGACAGCAACGTCCACCGGGCCGTGGGCCACCGGCGCCACGAAGGTCGTGTGGAGGAGGCGGAGCGGTGGCGCCCCGTCGCCCAGCTCGGTGGCCATGGCCCGGGCCGCCAGCGCCGTCACCACACCGCCCTGGGGCATGGGTCGCAGGTTCCACGACTCGTCGACGTGGCCCGTGTACCGGCCGGAGCCGGCCGCCACCGGGCGGGTGACACGGTCGAAGGGGGTGGGCACGTCCGCACAGTGGCGGACGGGCGACCCTCCTGTCAACGGGGCGATCCGTGGCCAGGCGGGGGGTCTCCGGGTCCGTCAGCTCGGGCCGTCAGCCGACGGCCGGCGGCGCACCAGCAGGACAACCACGCCGCCCAGCGCCACCAGCGACACCACCAGGGCGGCCACTGCCAGCCCCTCGCCGTCCGAGGAGCCCGCCGGGGTCGGCGCTGACGTGGTGCCGGCCGGCGTCACGGTGAGCACGGGGGCGGGAGTGTCGGGGTCCGGGTCCTGTGACGAGGGGATCTCGATCCACCGCACCACCTCGCCCGACGAGTACGTCTGGAGCGACTTGAAGGCGATCGACCCGCTGGTGGAGGGGACCTGTCCCACGGCCACGTCGAAGTCCTCGTACTGGCCCGGGGGGATCCCCCCGCCGGTCGCCGTCCAGGTGATGTCGGACACCACCTGGGACACGGTGCCGTCGTCGGTCTTCACCGGCGTGGCCAAGGTCCGGGAGTGCACGGTCGATGTCCAGCCCGGCACCGGCAGCACGTCGACGGTCAGGAGTGGGAGGTTGGTCGGGAAGAACACCTGGAGCCCCACCGTGTTGGCGTCGTCGCGCTCGTTCGGCACCCGGAAGGTGAGCTCGACGTCGCTCGTGCCGGCCGGCAGCGTCGTCGGATGGACGGTCACGTGGGCCGCGGCCGGGCCGGCCAGCAGCACGGTGGCGCCGAGCACGGCAACCGCCGCGAGCGCGATGCGGGAGCGACGGGGGTGCATGGCGAATCATTCTGGTCCGCCGGCCGGGCGCATTGCCACTCGCGGATGCCACCCCGCACGCACGGTCGGGGTGGACCTAGTCTGCGGCCCGGGACCGACCGAGGAGGGGTGGCCATGACGCCGTCCGAAGACGAAGCACTTCGCGACCGACGGCTGGCGCTGGTCCGCCACCACATGGAGTCCGAGAACGAGCTCGACTTCGAGGCGACGCTGGCCACCTTCGACCACCCCCGCTACGAGCTCGTGGCGACCGGGCAGGTGTACGACGGCCCCGAGGAGGTGGCCGGCTACTACCGGACGTCGCGGGCCGCCTTCCCCGACCAGCGCAACGACAACGTGGTACTGACCTCCGGCGAGGACGCGGTGGTGGCCGAGTTCGACCTGCTGGGCACCCACCTCGGCGAACTGGCCGGCCATCCGCCCACCGGCCGGACCTTCCGGTGCCGCATGTGCGCGCTGTTCCTCTTCGCTCCCGGTGGCGAGCGGATCATCGGCGAGCGGGTCTACTTCGACCAGGGCACCATCCTGCGCCAGCTGCTGGCCGACGACTGACGTCAGCGCACCGGGACGATGGTGGTGACCTCCTGCTCGTCGATGGCGTCGGTGCGCACGGTCAGCTTCATCACCCACGAGCCCGCCACGGGGATGTCGACGTTGTCGGCGTAGTAGTGCCCCGGACCGGCCAGGCGGAGCGGCACGGTCAGCGGACCGATCGAGGCCGACGGCAGGGTGAGGGTCATGTCGAGCTCGGGCACCGCCCGGGGGGTACCCGAGCTGCTCAGCACGTACACGTGGACCACGTTGGTCGGGCCGACCACGGCCGGCGACACGATGGTGTTGACCTGCACGCCGAGGGTGGTGACCGAGTAGGTGAACGGCTGGGCGACGGCCTGCGCGGCCGGCACGGCGTTGACCAGGGCTGCGGTCACGCCGAGGACGGCCACGGCGATGACCAGCTCGGCCAGGACCGACCGCCGCAGCCGGGTGCGGGCCACCCCGGTCCCGGCCGGCCGGCGCGACCACCGGTCCGGCAGGGCCCAGCGCAGCACGCCGCCACCGCCGTGGACGACCCGGCGGCTGGCCGCCCCGAGCGCCACCAGGACGACCACCAGGCCGATCTTGACCAGCAGGGTGACGCCGTAGGAAGTGTGGAACAGGGCGTAGAAGCTGCCGACCTGGCGGATGGACTGGACCACGCCGGTGGCCACCACCACGGCCACGGCCACGTAGGCCACCGCCGACACGCGCCTCGTCACCCCGCCGGCGTCGTCGGGCAGCACCGCGCTGTCGTGGCGTCCGAGGAGGAAGGTGGCGAGCAGGGCCAGGCCGCCCAGCCAGGCCGCCGCTGCGGCCAGGTGGCCCACGTCGAGCAGCGTCCCGAGCAGCGGGCTGGAGCCGGTCGAGGCGTGGCCGGCCAACCCGGGCGTCAGCAGCAGCCCGATGGAGAGGAGGCAGAGGGCGGGCGTGACCCACACCCATCGGTGCTCCGGGTCGCCGAGCCGGCCCCGCAGACCGACCAGCACGGGCACCAGGGCGGCCAGGAGGGCGAGGCGCAGCAGCTCGACCTCGCCGAAGCGGGTGTGGAGCACGTCCCCCACCAGCGAGGGCCGGAACACGTCGGTCAGCGGCAGCGCCGACGCGTAGACCCCCTGGATCAGGATGCCGACCACCGTGGCCACGGCCAGCGTCCCCCACATCCACCACAGCAGTCGGCCCACCCGGCGGGAGCCGGCCCCGTCCCGCCAGGCCAAGGCGACCAGCACGGCGGGGCCGACCAGGAACAGCAGTCCCACGAAGGCGGCTGTCCGCACCGCCCAGTAGATGCCGCCCACGACCGCGCTGCCCGACTGGGCGGCGATGCTGGTGGCCAGGGCGTCGGCCCGGCGGGCGCCCGCTGCCGTGCCCACCGAGAAGACGAACGCCCCGTGCACCGGGTGGGAGTCGGCCGAGATGACCCGCCAGGCCACCACGTAGGTGCCGTCGGGCAGGCCGGACTCGAGCGTCACGGCCACCGAGTGGGTGTCCCCCGGCGGGTGGTGGGTCCCCCCGTCGTCGACCCGGTTGCCGTGGGGCCCGAGCACCCGGAGCGATCCGAAGTCGATCTCCACCGGCTCGCCGAAGTGGAGGACCACCTGGGCGGGCGGGGTCAGCAGCACCGCCCCGGCACTCGGGTCGGTGGACTCGAGCTGGGCGTGGGCCGAGGCCACCCCGGAGGTCAGCACGAGCAGGACGACCACCGAGGCGACGCCGACGAGCAGGCGGCGCAGGCGGGTCATGCCGAGGAACCTAGGACCGCCGCGGTGGCGGGACCAGTCACCGCTGTGGCGGCGGGCCGGTGGCGCCCGTGCCCACCGCTCAGCCGGCCAGCCAGAGGTGGGCGGGGAAGAACACGCCTTCGTTGTAGGCGTACCCGGAGTGCCCGTCCGGCAGGGTGAAGGCGCGGATGCCCTGGACCCGGTCCACCGCCGCGAAGGGGAAGATGTCCCGCCCGATCCACGCGTAGGGGAGATCGACCCCGAGCCGCTCGTTGACCGTCCGGTAGGCCTGCACCCGGGTGGCCCGGTCGAGGGTGGAGCGGCCGGTGACGAAGGCCTGCTCGATGACCGGGTCGCTGTTGCGGGCGAAGTTGAGTCCGACCGTGCCGATGGGCTGCACCGTGGTGGTGCTGAGCCACGGGTAGTTGAGGTCCGGATTGACGGCGCCGAACTGGGCCGAGGGCACGGCCTGGTACTCGCCGGTCAGCAGGTCGATGATGGCGTCGGCCTGCTGGACGATGGTGATGGACACGTCCACGCCGGCGTTGCCCCACATCTGCTGGACCACCTGCACCAGCTGCACGGTCCGGGGGTCGGACGTCGTGCTGATGCGGATCGACGGGGTGCCGTGCTGGGCCGCGTACTGCCGCACGAGGGACGCCGCCCCGGCCGCGTCGTGGGCCGGGTAGGCCGTGTGGCCGGCGTAGGGCGAGCCGGGCAGGAAGATGCCGTCGATCAGCTGGGTCGAGCCGTCGCCGAACAGCTTCTGGATGGCCTCCTGGTCGGTCGCTTTTGCCAGGGCGGTGCGGATGCGGAGGTCGTCGGTGGGCGGCCGGGCGCAGTTGAGCAGCATGAAGCCCATCGTGGGCGAGCCGATGACCGGCGACGTCTCGAACAGCGACTGGTAGCCGGCCGCGCCGTGGAAGTGCGCGTAGGTCTTGGCGTCGATGGAGATGAGGGCGTCGACCGCCCCGGTCTTGAGCGAGTCCTCGCGCTGGGTGGTGTCAACGATGGGGCGGAACGTCACCTGGTCGAGGTAGGGCATCCCGTGCTGCCAGTAGTCCGGGTTCCGGGTGGCCGTGAAGTGGCTGTTGGGCTGCCAGGATCCGTACACGAACGGCCCGGTGCCGACCGGGGTGGCCGACGTGCCGCCGGCCGCGTCCAGGGTGGCCTGGCCCACGATGTACCCGGCCTGGGTGGTGAGTCCGGCCGCGAACCCGGTGGCCGGCGACTTCAGTGTGAACACCACGGTCAGGTCGTCGGGCGTGGTGACCGAGGCGATGCCGGCCACCGCCCCGCTGGTCAGCGATGACGTGGCCAGGGCGGCGAAGTTGTTCTTCACCACGGTGGCGGTCAGGGCGGAGCCGTCGTGGAACCGGACCCCCGGGCGGAGCTTCAGCGTCCACCGGTCGTAGGCGGGGTCGGGCATCAGCGACTCGGCCAGGTACGGCTGGATCGAGCCGTCCTCGGCCACCGCCATGAGCGGGTCGTAGACCGTGTTGGCGTATAGCAGGCCGTTGGTGTCCCAGCGGTTCTGCGACGGCGAGAAACCGTCGATCTCCGCCATGGTCCCGATCGTCATCGACCCGCCCCGTCGGGGCCGGCCGGTGGTGGCCGCCGCGGCCGCGGTCGTGGTGGTGGCCGAGCCGCCGCCCGACGAGCAGCCGGCCAGCACGGCCGCGCCGGTGGCCGCCGCGCCCGCCCCGAGGAAGGTCCTGCGGTCCATTCCCCGTCCTGGCATCGGTCCTCCTGGTCCGCACCCTCCTGCCGCGGGCCCGCGGCCCGGACCGGTCACTCCCCCCGGAGCCGGTGCGCAGCCAGCATGCCAGGCCGGCGCCGGGCGCGCTGTCGTTCCGGGGCCTCCCCCGGCACCTCCTAGATTGGTGGGGTCCGCGACTCCTGGAGGTCCAGTGCGCTCCCCGAAAGACTTCTTCCGCCCGCTCGCCGTCGGGGCACCCGAGCCGGTGCGCGAGATCCCGTTCCGCCCGTCGCGCATGATCCACTTCTTCCCGGCCTCCAACCCCAAGATGGTGGCCAAGCTGCCCGACCTCGCCACCAAGGTGGACGTGCTGCTGGCAAACCTGGAGGACGGGGTGCCGGCCACCGACAAGGAGGCGGCCCGCCAGGGGCTGGTCGACGTGGGCCGGACGGTCGACTTCGGCACCGCCCAGTTCTGGACCCGGGTCAACTCGTTGGACTCGCCCTGGGGCCTCGACGACCTGCTGACCGCCGTCACCGAGGTCGGCGACAAGCTCGACGTCATCATGATCCCGAAGGTGGAGGGGGCGGAGGACATCCACTACGTGGACCGCCTGCTGGCCCAACTCGAGGCCAAGGCGGGCCTCACCCGCCCCATCCTGCTGCACGCCATCCTGGAGACGGCGCGGGGCGTGGCCAACGTCGAGGAGATCTGCGGCGCCTCGCCCCGTATGCAGGGCCTGTCGCTGGGGCCGGCCGACCTGGCCGCCAACCGGCGCATGAAGACGACCCGGGTCGGCGGCGGCCATCCCGACTACCTGGTGCGCCAGGACCCGCCCGGCGGCGACATCCAGGCCCAGCGGGCCATCTACCAGCAGGACCTCTGGCACTACACCATCGCCCGCATGGTGGACGCCTGCCAGGCCAACGGGATCTTCGCCTACTACGGCCCCTTCGGCGACATCGCCGACGTCATCGCCTGCGAGGACCAGTTCCGCAACGCCTACCTGCTGGGCTGCGTGGGGGCCTGGTCGCTCCACCCCACCCAGATCGACATCGCCCGCCGGGTCTTCTCCCCCGACGTGGCCGACGTGGCCCACGCCCGCCGCGTGATCGCGGCCATGGGCGACGGCACCGGCGCGGTCATGCTCGACGGCAAGATGGAGGACGACGCCTCGGTCAAGCAGTGCCGGGTGATGATCGAGCTGGCCGACCAGCTCGCCGCCCGCGACCCCGAGCTTGCCGAGCTCTACGCAACGATCACCTCGGAGGACTGACATGAGCGATACCAACCTGCGCCCCCGTCGGAGCGTGCTCTACATGCCGGCGGCCAACGAGCGGGCCCTCGAGAAGGCCAAGGCCATCCCGGCCGACGCGTTGATCTTCGACCTCGAGGACGCGGTCGCCCCCGACGCCAAGGTCGAGGCCCGCGAGCGCGCCTGCGCCATGTTCGCGGCCGGCGGCTACGGCAACCGGGAGATCACCATCCGGGCCAACGGCATCGGCACGCCCTGGCACGAGGACGACCTGGCCGCCATCGCCGCGGCCGGGCCCGACGGCGTGGTGGTGCCCAAGGTGAACTCGGTGGCCGACGTGGCCGCCATCGAGTCCGCCCTCGAGAAGCACGGCGCCCCGGACCGCACCCGCATCTGGGCCATGCTCGAGACGCCGGTGGCCATGCTCCACGCCGAGGAGATCTGCTCGGCCTCGGAGCGGCTGGCCGTGCTGGTGATGGGGACCAACGACCTGGCCAAGGAGCTCCACGCCCAGCGGGTGCCGAGCCGCCTGCCGCTGATGGGCGGCCTGCAGCTGTGCCTCCTGGCCGCCCGGGCCGCCGACAAGGTGATCCTCGACGGCGTCTACAACGACATCAAGGACGAGGCCGGCTTCCTGGCCGAGTGCCAGGTCGGTCGCCAGATGGGCATGGACGGCAAGACGCTCATCCACCCGAGCCAGGTCGGGCCGTGCAACGACGCCTTCTCGCCCGAGGCCGACGAGATCGAGCTGGCCGAGCGCATCATCGCCGCCTTCGAGGAGGCCGAGGCCGACGGGCGCGGCGTGGTGACCGTCGACGGGCGCATGATCGAGAACCTGCACGTCGACGAGGCCCGCCGGGTGCTGGCCATCCGCGACGCCATCGCCGCGTCGGCCGACTGACGCGGCGCCGGGGCCGGTCTCAGCCGGCGGTGCGTGCCCGCGTCCGACGCGCCCGGACGGAGCGCTCGACGGGCCGGGCGGCGAGGAGGAGCAGTAGCGCCCACAGCCCGATGGTGGGCACGGCCACGGCCACCACCAGGATCACGGCCATGAGCACGGTCATGGTGGTGATCCCGATCAGGTCGGCCTCGCCCCGGTGGCCCTCCTCGGTCAGGTCGGGGGTGCGGATGATCGCCCACTGCTGGACGAGCCCGCTCAACGAGGCGATGACCATGGTCCCGATGTAGAGGCCGTGGACGCCCTGGCCGCCGTTGGTGGCGGCGCTCAGCAGCTCGGTCGGGAAGGGCAGGAAGACGATGCTGAGGATCCAGGCGAACATGCCGCCGATCAGGAGGCGGTCGTAGCCGACCACGTGCTCGAGCATCTGGTGCTGGCCCCACCAGTAGCTGCCGATCACGGCGAAGCTCAGGCCGAAGGCCAGGAACTGCGACGCGTGGGCGTGCAGGAACGGCCACAGGCTCCCGGGTCCGATGGCACTGGCCGAGTCCGCCAGGGGCAGGATGAGCAGGGTGATGGCGATGGCCACCACCGCGTCGCTGAAGTTCTCCAGCCGACGGAACCCCCGTTCTGTTCCCATGGGCAACTCTTGCAGATGGAGTGGAAGGGTGGCGCGGACGGACGGCGCCGGGTGTCGCTCAGGCGTCGGGGTCGTCGACGCCCGGTGGCGGGCCGTCCTGGGGGCCGAGCACCGGCTCGAACCGCTCGGCGTACCGGTCGAAGCGCTCCTGCCAGCAGTCGGGCGCACCGGCGCCGACCAGCCGGGCGAGACAGGCGTCCCACCCGGCCGCGTTGCGGGCCGCATGGTTGGCGGCCAGCTCCTCGGTCAGCACGAAGAGGGTGCCCCCGTCGGGCGCGTCGGCCAGCGTGAAGGTGATGGTGTCCTCGCCCCACGTGAAGCGGACCAGGCGCGGCGGGTCCCATGCCAGGACGGTGCCGGGCAGCGGCTCGATGTCGTGGGTGTCGAAGTGGTGGGTCAGGGGTGCGCCCACCTCCCACCGCTCGATCTCGATGCGGGTCGGGAACCAGCTGACGAGCTCCTCCGGGTCGGTGACCGCCTTCCAGACCGTGGCCACCGGACCGGACAGGTGGCGCTCGAACCGGAGGACCGGCCGCTCCCCCTCCACCAGCAGTGTCGCCTCACTCATCGTCGACCCCCTCGGTCGTGGCGGCCACGTGGACGTCCAGCCGGTCGAGGCTGCGCCGCCACATCCGCCGGTAGGGCTCGAGCCAGTCGTCGAGCTCGACCAGCGATTCGGGCCGCACCCGGTAGAGCCGCCGCTGGCCGTCGGGGCGCACCGCCACCAGCTCGGCGTCACGCAGCACCCGCAGGTGCTTGGACACGGCCGGTTGGCTCATGGCCAGGCGGTCGACCAGCTCCCCCACCGGCAGCTCGCCCGTCCGCAGCTCGTCGAGGATCCGGCGCCGGCTCGGCTCGGCGATGACGTCGATGGTCGCTCCCACGGTCACGGGTGCAGTGTGCACCGTGGATATATGCCTGTCAAGGCATATTCTCGATCCCGATCGGATGGGCGGGTAGAACACCTCCACGGCACCGCGCGCGAAAGGTCGTCCCGTCGTGGAAGCGAAGAACCTGGGGAACCTGTACGAACTCCCGCTCCTGGAGTGGGACGCCGTCCGCCAACGGCTCGACCGGGGGGTCAGCCAGGCCCCGGGCACGGGTGGGCCCGACCGGCACACCAGCTGGCTGGCCACCGTCAACGACGACGGCAGTCCGCACGTGACCGGGGTCGGCGCCATCTGGGCGGACGGCGCCTTCTGGTTCGAGACGGGCGCCGACACCCGGAAGGGGCGCAACCTCGCCCGCGACCCCCGCTGCAGCCTCAGCGTGGCCACCCACGAGTTCGACCTGGTGGTGGAAGGCGAGGCCGCCATGGTGACGGATCCCGACCGGGTGGCGGCCATGGCCCGGCGGTGGAACGAGGCGGGCTGGCCGGCCGAGGTCGACGGGTCGGGCACCGCCCTGACCGCCGAGTACAGCGCGCCCTCGGCCGGTCCGCCCCCCTGGCGCGTGTACCGCCTGGCCGCGCGTCGGGCGACGGCGGTGGCCACGGTCCCGCCCGGCGGGGCGACCCGATGGACCTTCGACGACTGATCGGACCGGTGTACGGGGCGTGTTGCCCGTGCACCACCCATACTGGAGGGGTGCTGATCCGGATCGAGGCGCACGACCTGCCCGGTCGCTCCTGCGGCCCCTCGCCCGAGCGGCCCGACGGCCACCACGGCATCGAGGTCGGCGTGCAGCGGAAGAACGCCCCGGGCGAGCTGCTGGGGCAGGTCAGCGCGGACGTCGACGCCGTCACCTGGGAGGTGGAGGCCACGCCGGTGGCGCCCGGCGGCACGGACTTCCGGGGGCCCTACCTGTCGGGGTCACCCGGCGCCCGGTTCATCTACCTGTCGTGGGGCGTGGTCGAGGCCCCCGGGAGCTTCGAGATGTTCCGGCGGGCCAAGCTCATGCTGGACGCCGTCCCGGGCGAGGTCCTGGCCGAGGCGCAGGCCTCCGGCGTGCTGGTGGGCCGGCTTGGCCTGACCGACCCCAAGGGGAACCCGACCTGTGCGGCCGTGCGGCCCCCGCTCATCGAGTGGAGCAGCGCGTCGGCCTGAGCCGGGTGTCCTGGGCGGGCGCCGGGTCCGTCGGTTCCGGTCACATCCGTCGGACGACGTGCGTCAAGGGGGTGTGATGACCATCGAAGCGGACCAATTCGACGCCGAGCGGCCCCGGCTCACCGCCATCGCCACCCGCATCCTCGGCTCCGGGGCCGATGCGGACGACGTCCTCCAGGAGGCATGGCTGCGGACGGCGCGGGCTGGGGAGGTCGACGACGTGCCGGCCTGGCTGACCACCGTGGTGACCCGGCTGTGCCTCGACCAGCTACGTCGGCGGGGCACGAGGACCGACATGGAGACCGAGGCCGGCACCCGCCCAGCCCCTCCCGTCGCCGATCCGGAGGCCGACGCGCTGCTGGCCGAGCGGGCGGGCGACGCCATGCAGGTCGTGCTCGACACGCTGGCGCCGGCTGAGCGGGCCGCCTTCGTCCTGCACGACGTGTTCGGCTATCCCTTCGAGGAGATCAGCGAGGTGATGGGGCGCTCCGGCACGGCCGTGCGGCAGCTGGCCAGCCGGGCCCGTCGCAAGGTGCAGGGGCAGCCCGAGCCGTCGGCGTCCGGCCGGACGGCCAGCCGGGACGTGGTGGACGCGTTCCTGGCCGCCGCCCGCGGGGGCGACATGGGGACGCTCCTGGGGCTGCTGGCCCCGGACGCGGTGATGCGGGCCGACCGGGTGGGTCAGGGGATGGGCACGCCGCCCGCCTTCGAGGGTGCCGAGGCCGTGGCCGGCCGGTTCAACGGCTCGCGGGGGGCATTGCCCACCATGATCGACGGCGAGCTGGGGGCGGCATGGATCCAGGCCGGCGAGACCAGGGTGGCCTTCGTCTTCCACGTCGAGGACGACCTGATCCGGGAGGTCGAACTCATCGCAGACCCGGAGGTCCTGGCCACCATGGACATCGTGCGGGTACGTGGGAGTCGGGAGTCGTGACCGCGCGCATCCAGATCAGAATCGAACGAAGGAGCGAGACGTGAAGACGATGACCTGCAAGCAGCTCGGTGGCCCGTGCGACACGCCGCACCGGGGTTCCACGGCCGACGACGTGATCAAGGCGCAGGACCGGCACCTCAAGGAGATGGTCGCCGGGGGCGACACCGCGCACCAGCCTGCCGCCACCGACATGAAGGGCCGGTGGAAGCATCCGATCAAGGGGGTGGGCTGGTACCGCAAGGCGAAGCAGGACTTCGCCGACCTGCCCGAGGCCTGAGGTCCGGGCCGGTCCGGGTGGGCCGGCGGAACCGGCCCACGCCTCCGTCCTGTGTTGGACGCTGATGGTCGGGTCGATCACGAGCCGCACATCACGGAGGCCGCCTTGTCCGGCCGTCTATCGAGCCGTCTCGCCCGTGACCGTGGTAAGCCCTGTTGGATGGCACCGGCGACGGACGTCATGGCGGACCGGGTGGCGCACGCCCACCAGGTCGAACGGATCCTCCTCCTGCTGGGTTGGATCGTTGCCGTCGTGGGTCTGGCGGGAGCCATCGTGTTCGCCGCCTTCTGGGTCGCCGGGGACCTGAACGCCGAGCAGGCCGTCAGCCTGATCCTGGGCACCACGCTGGCCACCATCCTCTCGGGGGCCACCGCCTACGGTGCCGGCGTCAACATCGGCCTCGGCGCCGACCGGCTCTCGCTGGCCCTCGATCGGGACGTGCCCCCGGCCGGCGACACCGATGCATCACCCGACGCTCGCAGCGGGTCGTAGGCGGCCCACACCCCCGTGCCAGACTGCCCGGGATGGCACAGGACCTTCCGGAGCTCACGGTCCCCGACGCCGCCGGGTGGGGCCGCTGGCTCCGGGACCACGGCGACGGCTCGGACGGCGTCTGGCTGGTGCTGGCCAAGAAGGGCGTGACCGAGCCGACGAGCCTCGTCTACGACGATGCCCTGGCCGAGGCGATCTGCCACGGCTGGGTCGACGGACAGTTGGCCAAGGGTGACGACGCCACGTTCCGCCGGAAATTCACCCCCCGACGGGCACGGAGCCGGTGGTCGAAGCGGAACGTCGACATCGCCACACGGATGATCGAGGAGGGCCGGATGCAGCCCTCCGGCCTGGCCGCCGTCACCAGCGCCCGGTCCGATGGCCGGTGGGACGAGGCGTACGCAGGCCAGGCCGGCATGGAGGTGCCCGCCGATCTGGCCGCTGCGCTGGCCGCCGACCCGGAGGCGGCCGCCACGTTCGGCACGCTCAGTTCCGCCAACCGGTACTCGATCCTCTACCGGATCGAGATGGCCAAGCGGAGCGACACCCGTCGCCGTCGGGTCGACCAGTTCGTGGCCATGCTCGCCCGCGGGGAGACGCTCCACCCGGAGCGCTGAGGCGATCGGGACGGGGTGGTCGTCGGACACGTGCCGGCGTCGGTCGGCGCCGACAACCCGCACTTCCAGGTGCGTCGGTCCGGCGACGGTGCCTGCGCCGGCGCCTACCGCTACTGCTGGGAGCTCCCTCCGGACTGGCGTCGGGGCTCAGGCGGGGTCCGGGCCCAACTCCAGCACCTGCACCAGCGCAAGATCGATGGCGTCGAGTTCGTTCCGCGATGCCTCCAGCGAGGGTACGTCCGACACGGTGAGCTCCTTTCCGGGCGTCCCCACACCGACGCCGCCGACCCATCATGCACCTCGTGTTGCGGGCACCGTCCGCGGACCCGGGCCGCATGGTCGATACTCGGGCATGACCACTCCCGCTGAGTCGACGAGTCCGAGCACGCCGCCCGGCTGGTATCCCGATCCCCAGGCGCCCGACGGGTCCGTGCGCTGGTGGGACGGCGGAACCTGGACGGACCACGTCGCCAGTCCGGAGTCCGGTGGCGCCCCCACCCCTCCCCCCGCCTCCCGACCCCCCGGCGCCGCGTCACCCGTCGTGCCCGCCGCGGGCCTCCAGGGCCTGTACGCCAGGAACCAGTACGCCTCCATCGCCGTCATCGTGTCGCTGGCCTACGTGGTGATCGGCCTGGCCACCCACTTCGTGCTCCTGGGCATCGTCCCGATCGTCTTTGCCGTGCGCGCCTTCATGCGCAAGGAGCAGCTGGCCTTCGTCGGGGCCATCGCCGCCGTGGCCGCCCTCGTCTTCGCCCTGGCCGGCTCGCACTGACCGGGGGCACCGGCCCCTGACCAGGTGATTTCGCGGCCCGTGCCGCCTAGGGTCGAGTCCATGGGTGGTCCGGTCGACACGGTGGCGGCGGACATGACGGGTGTGCCGCCGGCCATGGAGGGCTGGTCCCGCAGCACCGTCCGGCTCGCCGACGCCGAGCTCGAGGTACTGGACCTGGGAGCCGGACCCCCGGTGGTGATGCACCCGTCCCTCGGCCGGGGTGCCGGCGACTTCGAGCACCTCGGGAGGACCGTGGCCGACGCGGGCTTCCGGTCCATCCTCGTCAACCCCCGTGGGATCGGGGCCAGCCAGGGCTCAGTGGCGCACGCTGACCTGCACGACGTGGCCGCCGACGTCTGGGCCGTGGCCGACGCCCTCGGGATCGACCGGGCGGTGGTACTGGGCCACGCCTTCGGCAACCGGGTGGTGCGCACCGCCTCGTCCGACCGTCCGGAGCGCACGATCGCGGTGGTGCTGCTGGCGGCCGGCGGCCAGGTGCCGCCCACCGAGGAGGTGCGGACGGAGTTCCTCCGGGTCTTCGATCCGGCGCTCCCCCGCGAGGACCACCTGCGGGCCGTGGCGTCCACCTTCTTCGCCCCCGGCAACAACGCCGGGGTGTGGGCGACCGGCTGGTACCCGGCGGCGGCGGCCGGGCAGTCCCACGCCGTGGGCCGGACCGACTTCGCCGAGGTCTACCTCGGAGGGACGGCACCGCTCCTCGTTGTCCAGGGACTGCAGGACCGCATCGCTCCTCCCGCCAACGCCTGGAACCTCGTCACCGCCCGGGCCGGCGCGCGCCTCGTCGCACTCCCCGACATGGGCCACGCCATGCTGCCCGAACGTCCCGACGACATCGCCGCGGCCGTCGTCGCCTTCCTCCGGGTGACCTGCGGTGGAGACCCTGTGCCGGCCGACCGGCGGGGCGCCGACCGATGACCGCGCCGATCGACGCGCTCGTGCTCGACCTCCTCGAGTGGCTGCGACCGGGACCGCGCCCCTACGTCGAGGTGCTCGACGCCTGGCGCACCTCGTGCCCCCATCTCCCGGTGTGGGAGGAGGCCAACGACCGGGGCTACGTCCGCAGGGAGACCCCGCCCGGCGGTGCCCCCTCCGTCCGGGCCACCGACGCCGGGCTCGAGTACCTGCGCACCTGTCGGGGCCAGGCACTCCCCCTCCGTCCGGCGTAGACGGCACCAACCCTGGCGGGGGCCGGGTCGTCAAGGTATTGTCATATGACATGACAACTTTTGGACTGCTGAGCTTCCCCCTCCCCGGGTTCGCCGGGCTGATGGCCGCAGGCGCCGAAGGTGCGGGATGGGACGGCATGTGGTTCGCCGACACCCAGAACCTGGCGGCCGACGTCTACGTGTCGCTCGGCATGGCGGCCGTGGCCACCAGCACCATCCAGCTGTCGACCGGGGTGACCAACCCGGTGACCCGTCACCCGGCCGTGACGGCGGCGGCCATCTCCAGCGTGCAGGTGGCCTCGGGGGGCAGGGCCGCGCTCGGCATCGGTCGGGGGGACTCCTCGCTGGGCTTCCTCGGCCAGCAGCCCGCGTCGCTACGGACGTTCGAGGCCTACCTGACCCGGCTGCGCGGCTACCTCCACGGCGAGGAGGTGGACCTCGACGGCACCCCGAGCCGGATCGAGTGGATCGCCGAGGCGGGTCAGCCGCCCGTCCCCGTCGACGTGGCCGCCACCGGCCCCAAGGTGACCGCCCTGGCCGCCCGGTTGGCTGACCGGGTCACCTTCGCCGTGGGCGCCGACACCGACCGCCTGCGCGATGCGGTGGCACTCGTCCGAGCCGAGCGGGCCGCAGCCGGGCTCGACCCGGCCTCGATCGACGTGGGTGCCTTCGTCAACGTCGTGGCCCACCCCGACCGGGATGTGGCCCGGTCGCTGGTGAAGGGCAGCGCAGCCAGCTTCGCCCACTTCTCGGGCATGGCCGGTGCCGCCCCGGTGGCCGACTCGGCCATGGCCTCCACCTTCGAGACCCTGGGCCGGGACTACGACATGTCCGCCCACGCCCGGGCCGACTCGACCCATGCGTCGGCCCTGTCCGACGACTTCCTCGACGCCTTCGCGGTGGCGGGTCCGGTCGACGAGTGTGTGACGCGGCTGTCGGCACTGATGGAGGTGGGCGTCGACCGCATCGTCATGGTGCCCGGCTCCCGCGACGCCGACCGGGACGAGCTGGTGGCCAGCATCGGCCGGCTGGGCCAGGAGGTCCTGCCCCGGCTCCGCTAGGAGCCCGCGTCCGTCAGTCCGGCTCGGACTCGGCCCGGTCGCCGTTCCAGGTCGGCCAGCCCAGCAGGGCCGGGCGCTCGGTCACCCACGCCCGTGTGTCGGCGCCCAGCTCGGCATCGATGAGCGCCTCGAGCTTGCCGGAGTACTCGGCCACCAGCTCGCGCTGCTCCGGGTCGGCGGCCAGGTTGTGCAGCTCGGCCGGGTCCTCCCGGCGGTCGTAGAGGACGACGTCGTTGGCGGCGTAGAGCGCGTCCACGTCCTTGGGGCGGTTCGGCTCCAGGGGGGAGAAGTAGCGGCCGAAGCTGTAGCGCTCGTCGGTGTAGCCCCGCAGGAACCCCCGCTTGGTCCAGTCGGGACGCAATGCGCCGGACTGGATCCGCTCGGCCACGTCCGGCTCGCCGAAGCCCTTCCAGAACCCGGCGTCGAGGTTCACGACGTTCTCCACCGCGGTGAGGACGCCCTCGCGCGGAGCGGCCCCCTCGAGCACGGGCAGCAGCGAGTGCCCGTGCAGGCCGGGGTGCTCGGTGGCGATGTCGGTGCGGTCGAGCCCGGCCATCTCGAGGACGGTCGGGGCGATGTCGACCGACGAGGTGAGGGCCTCCGACACGGCGCCACCGGCCACGTCCGGGTGGCTGACCATGAGGGGCACGTGGAAGTTCTCGTCGTAGACGAGCGCCCCCTTCTGGCGGAGTCCGTGGGCCCCCACCAGGTCGCCGTGGTCGGAGGTGAAGATCACCACGGTGCGGTCGGCCTGACCGGAGGCCACCAGGGCGTCGAGCACGTGGTCGATGCTGCGGTCCACGTCCTGGAGGCAGTTCAGGTAGAAGTTCATGGCCTGGCGCACGTGCGCCTGGTCCGCCACCGGCCCGAACGCCATGTCGGACACGGCCTCGTACTCGTGCACGGCGGCCGGCGCCGACGACAGGTCGTCCCCCGCGCTGGCGGGCAGGTCGAACTCCCACTGCCGCTGGTAGAGGGGTACGTCGGCCGGCGGCTTGGCCACCGTGGCCCGGGCCAGCTCCGGCGGCAGCTGGATCGGCGACACGCCGCCGAAGTCGAAGCTCATGATGTCGTGGGGGTTGACGAAGTTGACGGCCATGAACCACGGCTGGTCGCGGGCCACCGTCTCGGCCCGGTCGCGCAGCCACTGCACGGCCTGCCCGCCGATGACCGGATCGACCCGGAGACCCGCCCAGGCCCCGCCGTCGATGTCGCCCCAGTCGTTCCACTCGTAGAAGCCGTAGGGCTCGAGGTCCCGGGTGGTGGACCGGGTGTCGCCCGGCTCCAGGTAGGCCCGCGAGCAGTGCCACTTGCCCTTGTAGGTGCAGTAGTACCCGGCGGCTCCGAGCATGGTGCCGAGCGTCCCGAGGGCCGGGTCGAGCGGGGCGATGTAGGGCATGTTGTCGTTGTCGTAGATCTGGGTGAACGGCACGTGCTGGCCCGTGTAGATGACCGAGCGCGACGAGCTGCACATGGCGGAGGCGACGTAGTGGCGCTCGAACGTGGTGCCGGAGGCGGCCAGCCGCTCCCTCGCCGGGAGGGTGAACCCGTCCGGGCGCGGGATGTTGAAGCGCTCCTCGTCGGTCACGATCAGGAGGATGTTGGGGCGGCTGATGGTCATAGTGCTCAATTGCCTAGCCGACACGACGAAGGGGGGTGGGGCGGCCCTGTCAACCCCGCGTCGACCGGAGGGCCGTTCCGGGGGGTCGGTAGGATCGGAGCCGTGGGTCAGGTGCGCACGACGCTGGTCTTCGACGGGAGCTGCGGGTTCTGCACGACCGCGTCCGGGTGGATCGCCCGACGGTGGACCGGCCCCGACGCACCGAGGACCGTCCCCTGGCAGCTCCTCGACGCCGACGACGTCGTCGAACTGGGCCTGGAGGGCGTCGACCTCGACCGTTCGGCCTGGTGGTCCGACGGCGTCCACGTGGACGAGGGGTCGCAGGCCGTGGCCCGGGCACTGCTGGCCGCGGGCGGCGGTTGGGGGCTCGTCGGTCGGTTGCTGCTGATGCCCCCGGTCTCCTGGGTGGCGCCGTTCGGCTACCGCCTGGTCGCCCGCTACCGGCACCGGCTGCCGGGTGGCACCCCCGCCTGCCGCATCGACCGCACGCCCGCCGCCCCCTGACGACCGGCCCGGGCGGTCAGCTCACGCTCCGGCCCTCTCACCCGCCAGGTACCGCAGCACGTCGTCGTTCCGGGTGAGGACGATGAAGTGGCCCCCGTCGGGGTACTCGGTCAGCTCGGCCCCCGGGATGCGGTCGGCCAGGACCTTCGCCCACGCGGGCGGAACCAGTTGGTCGGCTCCCCCCTGGAAGATCCGCACCGGCACGGCCACGTCCTCGGGCCGGAAGCCCCACGGCGCCACGAAGGCGCGGTACTCGTCGACCCCGCCGTACGGCTGGTGGGCGCCCTCGCCCAGCACGGTGGACAGCCAGCGGCCCTGCGCCGACACGGCCGCCACCTCGTCCGGGGGCAGCCCGCGGGTGCCGGACCGGATCAGCGCGCCCGGCGCCGCCCGGGCGGTCAAGCCGACCACGTGGAAGTAGCCGCGTGCGACAACTGGTGCGCGCCGGGCCAGTCCGGCCAGCGTGCGGTCGAGCCGGTTGAGATCGGCGAAGGTGGCCTGGTCGTCGAGCGGCGGGCAGCCGGCGACGACCGCGCACCGCGTCACCCGGCCCCCCAGCTCGGCAGCCACGGCCAGCGCGTACTGGCCACCCTCCGACCACCCCCTCACCGCGCAGCGCTCGACGTCGAGGTGCTCGAGCAGGGGCACGACGTCGGCGCGGACCCACGGCAGCAGGCCGTGGCCGGGCAGCCGGTCGGTGCGACCCACACCCGGTCGGTCGGGCGACACCAGACAGAGGCCGAGGTCGTGGGCAGGTCCGTCGGCGGGTCGGGCGTCGTGGCCGCTGACCAGGCCGCCGTGGCAGCTGAGCACCACGTGACCGTCGGGGTCGCCGTAGACGGTGTAGCCGAGGGTCCGGCCGTCGGGGAGCTCGAGTCGGTGGTCGCCGAGGGTCAGGGGCACGACGTCACCCTAGAGGTGCCGGGACCGTCGGTCCGGGGACGTTGTGGCTCGATCTCACGCACCGGGTGCCGGGCGGACCGACGCCAGGATCTGCCGCTCGACCTGCACCTGTCCGCGGGTGGTGGCGGCGTCGCCGGTCGGAGCGGGACCGACCGTGATCCACTGGTCGAGTCCGGGGAAGGTCACGGTCAGACCGGCGGTGGCGGTGTCCAGCTCGACGCGGGCTGCGACGCCGTGGATCCTCGTGGGTGACCCGCCCGAGGTGAGGCCACCGGTCCCCTCGTAGAGGTGCAGCCCCGAGGGCGCGTCGGCCGCCTCGGCCGGGCAGGAGCACAGGACGCCGGGCGCCAGGTGGCCGTTGCCGAGTGTGGCCGAATCCGGCGTACCCCAGCCACACCGACACTCCCCGTAGCCGACGGTCCACGACGACGGCACGGTAAAGGTGAGACGGCCCGCCGTCACCGCCATCTCGGCCGAGCCCAGCTGCGCGGGACGGGTGCTGGAGGTCGGCGCCGACCCGTTGGTCGTACCTCCGCCGCAGGCGGCCAACAGCAGCCCGACCGCCATCGTCGCCGCCACCGGCACACCTGGCCGCCGCATCTCCCCAGTATGCCGGAGCGGGCCGACGGAGGGTCGGCCGGCGCCTCGACGGCGGCGGTGGCGCGTGCTTCGACGAGGCGGCCGTGCGGACGGCCATCGACCTGGTGGAGGGTGGCCTGGCGAACCGTTCGGGCGGTCGGGTCGGACCGCGGATTCCTGGCCGGGTCGGCGGTCCGTGCCTAGGATCGGCGGCATGGCGGGTTCCTATCGGTGGCAGCGATGCTCGGTCGCTCTCGGCTTGCTCGGTGTTGCACTCGGATCGCTCAGCTATGCCGCCGCGGTCTGGGCCAACGCTCCGGCGGATCAGGTCGATGCCTGGGTGACGTCCGGCGCCACGGCCTTCCTCGCCTACGGCGTGCTGGCGGCGGCCGCCTGGCTGCTCATGGCCCGCCTCGATCGCAGTTCACCCCGTGACGGCAAGCTCCAGGCAGTCGTGGGACTGTTCGCAGTGGGCAGCGCCCTGCTCTGTGTCGGCAAGACGGCAGAGTTGATCAACTTCGTCGATCGGGAGATCAGCTGGTCGCTCAGTGATCACACGCAGATGGCGCTACTCGGCAACTTCGTCCTGCCAGCCATCGGTATGTTCGCGGTGACCGTCGGGCTACTCGGCGTCGCGGTCGTCGAGCGAAGGAAGCCGACGGAGGCCACTGAGTCGGATCGCCCACTTGCCGACGTGTCCCGGTGAGCTGGCACTCCCCGACCTGCCGACTCGGTCTCCACAGGCTTGATAGGCATGACGCGGTAGCGACGAATCCCCTGCCCGTGGCGTAGTCACTCCGGAGCCAGGACTCAGATCTGCCAGCGAGCCACTGCGTGGGGAGCGCCTCCGCTCGCGGAGGTGAGATCGAAGCCGAAGGTGGAGAGCTCGGTGCCCGCCGGGACGGCCACCGCGAAGCAACCGCTGACTGACGACGAGGGCACGGCGCCGAATGACGTCCTCCACAGGAACGGGCAGTCGACAATACCGACGCCTAAAGCCGACAGCGCAAGCACCGAGGCGGGCGAACTCTCCGACGACCCGTTGAGCGCCAGATCCAGGTACGCGTTGCCGGGCCCACCGGGACTCATCACGGCGATCGGTCTTGCTCCGCTGGTCGTGATGGTTGCCTTGACCCCGATCCAGGTGATCGGCTGGGCGGCGGGCAGACCAGCTCGGGCCAGCAGCATGTTCATGAATCCGACGAGCGTCGACTCGGGGAGAGCCTGGATTCCGTCCGGAGCCAATACGGGAGTCGCTCCGGGCCAGGCGCGATCGACGGAGATCCGGACCACCAATCTGGGATCCGTCGGTGATCCGCTTGGGATCGAGAGCGTCGCTGCCGAGCCGAGCGCCAGCGGTGCAGGCAGGGTCGTCGTGGTGGTGGTCGTCGAGGTAGGGATACACGGCGAGGTAGTGGTGGACGAGTAGGTCGCGTCGGGTGCCTCGGGTCCGCACCGCGGAAGGGCCACCGTCGATGCGTGGTGGACCTGCGTCGTGCAGCTGGCGCCGAGCACCGCCATCACCAACAGCGCAGCGACCCCCAGACGACGCATGGACGCATTCTGCACCAGCTCGAACTTCGCCAACGGCCCTCCCGTCGTAGGACCGGAGGCCAGCAACTCCCGATCGGGACCGAGCGCCATCGGATCCCGGTGCACCTACAGTGACTCCATGGCGACGGTTCGGCTGGCGACACCCGAGGATGTTCCCCAGATGGCACTCGCCCAGATGCGGGCTTTCGAGGACGACCCGCTGATCACCTGGATGCTCCCCCCGGACGACTTCCCCCGGCGGGCCACGCTCCTGTTCGACTGCATGCTCCGCGCTTCCATGGTGCACGGCAGCACGTACACGACCGATGACGGTGTCTGCACTGCGGTGTGGGCGCCACCGGAGTCCTGGGTCTTCTCCGAGGAGCAGATGGAGATGATGGCCGCGCCGTTCGCGGAGGCGGCAGGTGAGCGGATCGATCGGGCGCTGAGCTTCTTCACCGCCATGGCCGACGTGCACCCGACGCAGCCTCACTGGTACCTCGAAGGCCTCGGCACCCATCCCGACTGGCAGCGCCGCGGTATCGCCTCGGAGGTCCTGGCACCGGTCCTGGACCTCTGCGACGCCGACGGCCTGCCCGCCTACCTCGAGACGCAGAAGGAGAGCAACGTTCCGTTCTACCGACGGCACGGATTCGAGGTCATCGGTACCGAGCAGATCCCGGACGGCGCGCCGAAGATCTGGTTGATGTGGCGGGAGAGCCGCTCCGACGGATAGTCACTGCGCCCAGAGGTGATCACGCCATCGCCGGCTCCTCCGGTCTACGACGCTCGAGCAGCCCGGGTGTCGCCGTCACCACGATGATGAACAACGCCAGGGTGATCAGGTGGACGCCGGAACACCACAGGCAGATCTTCCTGATCGTGAACAGCTCGGCGGCCACCAGGTAGATCACCGATCCGACCCCGGCGAGCACACCGGCCAGACGGAGCAGATGGACCCAGGCTTGTGACGTGCGCCACGCCGCCGGGAGGCACAGCACGCCCATGCCGACGAAGAACAGCAGTCCGAACGCCGGCAGAGGGACGCCGACTACGACGGACTGTGGGCTCGTCAGGACGGCCTGACAGTCGACGGGACCAGCGTCGACACACGCCGGCACGGCATGGTGGACGTGGATCCACATCGTGTACGAGGACACCAGCAGGCCCATGAGGCAGAGGGTCAGCGTGACCGGTGCCCGCCAGCCCGCTGGCGAGTGCCTCCCGACTTCCGTTGCATCACGAGGGACGCTCATCGGGATCGACCGAGAGCGCTCAGCGCGGACGCCGCGGCTTCGACGCCCCGGCTGGTGCAGACGTTCGAGGGACGGCCCCCCGTGGCTGCACAGATGCCAGCCGTGATGTAGTTCGCCGTCCCGACGATCGCCTGGGTCAGGGGATTCGTGGCATCGGACAACGACCCGGCGATCTGTGCCTGGGTGAGATTCGTCAGCACCGTCGGCTGATACGTCGACCCCGACAGCAACACCTTGTTGTCGATGTCGACGTAGGGGAAGGAGATCCCCTGTCGGTCCCCTGGCACGAACGCACTACTTGCGTACTTCGCCAGGACGGCGCGCTCCTCCGTCGTCGGATCCTGGAGGTGCCCGTAACCGGAGCAGCCGGTCGCCTTGGGATCCGGGGTGTTGGTGCACGCCTCGATCGAGGCGAAATGCACGTAGGGACTCGAGTACCGGGCCTTGCTGAATGTCAGCGTGCTGTAGTCGCTGTCCAGGAGGCCGGACGCGGTGGTCTGGAGCCCGCTCCAGGTGCCGAATCTCGCCAGCGCCACCACGATGGCCCACCGCTCGGCGGCGCAGTAGGGGCAGTACTCAGCGCCGTAGTAGAGGATCGAGGGACTCGATCCCGAGAGGTGCAGCGGCGGTTGCCCGGACACGACGATGGGTTGGGTCCCGACGAATGCAGAGGGGATGCCCACCCCGTCGGTGTCGAAGACCGACTCCGGCACCGACGAGAGCTCGTGAACCAACTGGGACGAGGCTGGCCGCACCATCTGGTGGGAGCTCTGTCCGGGACCGTTGCCCGCCACGACGCGTACAAGGACAAGTGTGGCAATGACCACCACCACGAGGAACACGGCCCCCCAGGCGAGTAGTGGGGATCGGGACGCCCGAGCCGACGTGGGCGCGGGTACAGAACGAGAAGAACGAGACATGACAGAGACCTTCCGTGAGAGCGACGCGCCGACGTATCGGCATCGTCAGAGTCGATTCGGTTGCCGACAGCAGGGCATCGGCAGACGGGCGCGGGCCGACGGCCCGGGCGCAATGTACGAAACGACTAGGCGAAGATCGGGGGGCGGAAGTGGAGGGAGGGGAAGCCGCTCGCCATCCGACTGGGGGCGACGCGCCTCCGCCTACGGACGACCGCACCCATTGATGCGGCAACGACGACGACCGCGCCGAGCGCCAGCTGCGAGATGACCGGGGCCGTCGCTCCCGGAGCGTGACCGGGAGCGCAACGAGCGGAGGTACAGACACGGCCTGGAGTCGACGGAGCCGACTCCGACGTGGCTCGCGTCGTCGCGGCCCCTGCCGGAGCCGCGGAGGACAACGAAGCCGCTCCGCACATCAGCGCAGCAGCCACTGCCATCAGGACGAATCCTCGTCGAAGGCGAGTCACCGGAAGCAACCCTAGCGACCGGGTGGAGCGCGATACCGGTCACCCCTCCGCGACGGCGCCTACCAATGCGCGCTGCGACCCTCCGACCGGCCCCCTGGTGGCGACGACGGAACTCCCTGATCAGCTTCCATGTCGACGGAACGGCGAACGTGGTGGCGCCGCCGCTCCAGCTCCCGCTGCCCCCGGCGCACATCGGTGGCTCGGTCGTACCTCCGCCAGCGAAAGGCTGTGGCAGCGATCCAGCCACCGAACTCCAGACGGGATCATCCTCGCTCCGACGCTGGCGAGGGCCTGACTAGCCTGCGGTCACGGCTGCTACTCGGTGGCAGAAGAACTCGCCGATCCTTCCGAGGCAGATCGCCTCGACTGACGGGTTCTCCTCATCGGCGGTCGGGGTGCATGAGGACCAGGCAGCCTGATCGCTCCTCGACATGTTTTGGAGATATTCGACGATCGATGTCGAAGAACGGCATCGCCGTTCGACTCATTGGCGAGTAGTGCAACCACCAACGACAAGGAGTGATCGACATGCCCCGATTCATGGGATTCGTGAGGATGGCGGAGGGCGTCGGGACGCCGCCGCAGGCGTTGTTCGACGCGATGGACGAGTACATCGGCGAGCGGGCCACCAAGGGAATCTTCCTCGACGGCGGTGGCCTCTACGGGACGGAGGACGCCGTCAACTACGTCGTCCGCGAGGGTGAGGTCACCCGGGTCGACGGGCCCTACTCCGAGGCCAAGGAGGTCGTCGGTGGCTGGGCCATCATGGAGTACCCGAGCCTCGAGGAGGCCGCCGAGGACCAGCGGTCGTTCGCCGAGCTCCACGCCAAGTACTGGCCGGAGATCACCGTGATCTCCACGCTGCGCCAGATCTCGACGGGCCCCGAGGCGCCTGACGCCTGACGCCTGACGCCTATCCGTCCATGCCGAGCCTGCGGGCTGCGGCTGAGGACGAGTGGGATGGAGGTCTGTGCCGGCATCACTACGCTGGCGCGGTGCCGGCGCAGACCCGTCCCGACGACCCCAACGGGGTCGTCTACGCCGTCTGGCGGACCGATTCCGCCCGGCTCGTCGCAGCCCTCACACGGATGACCCGTGATGTGAGCCTCGCCGAGGACCTGGCCCAGGACGCCCTCGTCGCCGCGCTGGAGCAGTGGCCGCGGACCGGTGTGCCGGACAATCCGATCGCCTGGCTGATGACCGTGGCGAAGCGCCGAGCCGTCGACCACTTCCGGCGCGCCGAGACCTTGCGCCGCAAGGTCGCCGAGCTGGGCGATGCCAGCGACAGGGATGCGACGACGGTGGTCGACGTCGAGAGTCAGGTCGACTACATCGAGGACGACGTCCTCCGCCTCATGTTCCTGTCCTGCAATCCGACGCTGACACCCGAGTCAAGGGCGGCGTTGACCTTGCGGCTCGTCGGGGGACTCACCACCGCCGAGATCGCACGGGGGTTCCTCGTCAGCGAGTCCACCATGGGACAACGGATCTCGCGGGCCAAGAAGACGCTGTCCGAGGCCCACGTCGAGTTCGAGCTGCCAGTGGGGGCGGAGCGCACCGAGCGCCTCGACGACGTGATGGCCGTCATCTACCTGGTCTTCAACGAGGGGTACACGGCCACCGCTGGCGAGGACTGGATGCGCCTCGACCTCGTCGACGAGGCCATCCGGCTGGCGCGCATGTTGGCCGGCCTCACTCCCGAAGAGCCCGAGGTCCTCGCCCTCCAGGCCCTCCTCGAGATCCAGGCCTCGCGGATGGCGGCCCGTCTCGACGAGAACGGGATCCCGGTCCTGCTCGAGGAGCAGGACCGCAGCCTCTGGGATCACGTGCTCATCCGGCAGGGTCTGGCGAACCTGGGCCGGGCTGAGGAGTTGGCCGCCGGCGGGATCCCGGTCGGGCGCTATTTCTTGCAGGCACTGATCGCCGCGCAGCACGCTCGCGCGGACCGCGCCGAGGAGACGGACTGGCATCGGATCGCGGCCCTCTATGACGTCCTGTCCCGCACCGCTCCGGGTCCGGTCGTCGAGGTCAACCGGGCCGTGGCCCACGGGCGGGCGTTCGGGGCTGACGCCGGGCTCGCCGTGTTGGAGGACGTGCAGGAGGACGCGCTCGGCGGGTCACCGCTGGTGCCGAGCGTGCGTGGGGACCTGTTCGAGCGGGCCGGTCGGCACGATCAAGCGATGGCCGCGTTCACCGAGGCCGCGGCACGTTCGACGAACGCGGGTGAGCGTGCCGTCCTGAGGCGGAGGGCGGAGCAGAACCGGGCGCCCTCCTAGTCGCCAGCGTTCCGGAACTGGCGGTGCTCAGCCCGTTTCTTCCCCCTCCGCCGCCGAGCAGCGGTCCGCCCAGTAGGTGGGGTGACGTCGAGGCGCTCGGTGATCTTCTGCACTCGACGAGCCTCGGCCTCGAAGCAACCTCCGATGGCCAGGTGAAGCTGTCGTTCGCGGATGCGTCGGAGGGCGCGACATTTCTGACCACGACGGCGGGCCACGTCATGGCCGAGAAGGAACGTCTCGAGAGCCTCGGTGCCTGGGAGGCGCTCCATGACCAACTCGCACAGTTCGTCGACGAACGGAGCAGCGTCGATGGCGATCGCATCAGCCTGGATCTCGACTACCTGCTGGCTGTGGCCCTCAAGAACTGACCGACAACCGAGGCAGCCGTAGCGTGGCATCTTCGGGTCGGGACGGTTCGGATGCCCCGCTCGATCGCCCATCGCGCGGTCACTGTTGACCGGATCCGGACCAACGTCATTCCAACGGATCTGCAGAACGGGTTGCGACGTGGGCGGCGACCCCGACCGAAAGTATCGCCAGCGACAGCTCGATGAGGGCCATGCCCACCGCTGCGATGCGAGCGTCGCTCGTGCTCGAGACCACGTTGGTCCACGCATCTGCGATCAGGAACGCAGCGGTCAACGTTGCGGCAAACACGACGAAGCGGGAGCCGATCGCAATGCACCAGGCGGTCCACGCCAGTCCCACGAACTCGATGACGTCGAGGCCGGTCCAGACAAGTCGAAGGTGGTGCTCCGGTTCGGTACTCGGGGCCACGGAGGACAGTCGGATGGCGCCGACCGCCACGAGCGCCGTTGCCACGGCGTAGGCCAGGGGCACCAGAAGGCGAGCGCGCTGCGTCACCTCACTGCGCCGCAACCACTGGTAGCCGCACCATACGAGCAACGCCACAGGGAGTAGCAGTGTGAACTGGGCTCGGATCTCCGTGGCAGCAGGCGCCCGTGTGGGTTGCGCCGTGAGCCGAAACCAGAGAGTCGCCAGCGCGAACGAGCCGGCAAGCCCAGCGGCAACAACAGCCACCGGGCTGGATCGGAAGTTGAGTAAGCCCGATGCGACCGTGGCCAACGCCAAGAGGATCAGCAATCCTCCGACGACGAGGCCGACGTTGTGTTCGGTTCCGTTTCGGCGCTGGGTGAACCAGAGGAACACGATCCACGGGAAAAGGCAGACGGCGGCGCCGGCGTAGACAGCCACAAGCCACTTCGTGTTTGATAGTGGGCGGCTGACCATGGTGGTTGCCTTACGCACCCTGAATGCCGGCTCTGATCGCAATTCGAATACATCGCAAGGAGTTTCCCTTGACCGACCTCATCTGGAGCTTCTCTCCATGGTTTGTGTTCCTTCTTGCCTCACGCTTCGTCTCGTTTTCGGGTGCTGTGGCCCTCGGCTTCATGGCCGCGATCGTCGTGCTGGTGAGAGCGGCATCCGAGCACCACATCCACATGCTTGACGTGGTCTCTCCCTGCTACTTCGCCCTGTTGGCCGTGGTGTTGGCCGTCGCGCACCCCCACGACATCGGAACGTGGTCAAGATACGCCCAGCTCGGATCCCACTTGGTCCTGACCGTCCTCGTCTTTGGATCGATCCTGGTAGGCCGGCCCTTCACGGAATCCTACGCCCGCGTCACCACTCCCGAGGAGGTATGGCATACCAAGCAGTTCCGTGATGTGAACCGCCGAATCTCGGCAGCATGGGGGCTGGCGTTCCTGGCAGGTGACATCTCGCTGGCTCTTGCTGGTTCCGTCGATGCTCGACAAGCACTCCTCAGGGTGGTCATACCGTTCGGCGCGTTGTATTTGGCCTTTAGGTATACCGAGACGCAGCGAACGTCGGCTCAGGCAACCAGAGAGTCCTGACGGGCGTTAAGAGCCCGCCTTTCCGGATGAAGATGGAGAGGCTTCACAATTGTGGGCTATCGATTGGCGCCCTGGACGTACCGGTTGGCGGGGGGCTCATGCGCACTTGACGGAGACTAGTTCTGAGGTGATCCCCGGGGACGTACGATGGCCTCCGTGCCCGCGACCTATCCCGCAAGGTGATCATGTGACCAAGTTCGTACCCGATGAATCGAATTTCGGAGCAAAGGGACCGTTCTTCCAAATCGTCTCCGAGGGGCTGGCCGGCTACGTCGAAGGTGAGGACTACTTCGACCTGCTCGCTGACGACGTCGTGATCGAGTATGTCGTGTCCGTGCCCGGCTATCCGAGGAGGGTCACTGGTCGGCAGGCGGTCATCGACCTCTACGCCGATTACGACAGCTACATGACCGTGCGGAGCGCAGATCACCTCCGCGTCCATCGGGATCGCGAAGCCTCCGTCCTGGTCTTGGAATACGAGGTCCACGGGGAGTCTGTGTCAACGGGACGGCCCTACGACAACCGATTCGTCTCGATCGTCACCGTCGCCGACGGGAAGGTGATCCACTGGCGGGACTACTTCGACCCAGTCGCCGTCTTCGAAGCATCTGGCTGGCCTGACCTGCCGTAGCCCCCAGTGGCCAATGCCACTAAAGGCGAAGCTGACCACCCGAGACATCCACCCGGCGATCGGGGGCAGTCTGGAATCGATTACCCGAGTTGACTGACTGCCCGAATCACTCGATCCGTAACCTGGGCGACGTCGACGTCGGCGGCCACGGCGACCGATCCCTGGACACCTTCGTACCGACGATCAACGACGGTCGCCCCGGCCGTGAATACGCCAGTGGGCTCACATCGGACAGACCTCATGGACCAGTCAAAGAGATCTGGCTGCAGCAGGGCAACAGTTGCGACGGCATCGTGAGGAATGAACTGTCCGTCCCTTCGGAGGACAGCGTCGATGGCGCCTGCAAGCAAGGCCGCCCCCGGTCCGGCATCACGAAGTGCCTGGATTTCATCGTTTCGCCAGATGAATCGGTTTGTGACGTCGAGTGGAACCATGTGCATCGAGATCCCACTGGTGAGAACCCGATCGGCCGCCGTCGGATCCATCCACGCGTTGAACTCTGCTGCCGCTGTCATGTTGCCGCCGGATGCAACGGCTCCGCCCATCCACACAAGTTCGTCAATGGGCTGTGACCGTCCAAGCGCGTCGGCGACCACAGTCAGCGCCCAGGTACAGAGGACAGTCCCCTTGAGCTCGTGCCAAAGATCGGCGGGATCGGACGCGGAAGTCAAGGTGGAGAGCGATCCTCCAAATGCATCGATGCCATGGAACGGGTCACGGCCA